>Ga0208633_100014_pt1 | contig 184461 bp, 157 predicted proteins | sample LakWasMet63_LOW9_2_FD_183895 | JGI IMG/M metagenome (GOLD analysis project Ga0208633, IMG submission 183895) | Freshwater sediment methanotrophic microbial communities from Lake Washington under simulated oxygen tension - Sediment Metagenome... | ecosystem: Environmental > Aquatic > Freshwater...
TTCATCAAGGGCGTGATCAACCTGCGCGGCGTGATCGTTCCCATCGTCGACATGCGCATGAAGTTCAACCTTGAGCAGGTGAACTACGACAGCTTCACCGTGGTGATCGTGCTCAACATCGGCACCCAGGTCATCGGCATGGTGGTCGATGGCGTGTCGGACGTCATCACGCTGGCGCCGGAGCAACTGCGCCCGGTGCCGGAGTTTTCCTCGACCATCGGCAGCGACCACCTGCTGGCAATCGGTTCGCTGGAAGACCGCATGCTGATCCTGCTGGACATCGAGAAGCTCATGAGCAGCGCCGAGATGGGGTTGATTGCCCAGGCCGTGCACTGACCGGTTCCGGCGATGCTGAGGCCCCCGGAAAGAAGATGAGTGGGCGTCTTTTTGACCTGTTACAAAAGGTTAATGGATCGAGGGGATCAGATACAGTGGGCATATCAGACCACCTTCCGGTGGTCATGCTTTTTTTCAGCCAAGGGACGGGGCTCACAAGGCCGTCGTACCGCTATAACGAGTCGTTGACATCATGCGAACCAATCTTCCCGTCACGCAACGTGAATATCCTTTTCCGTCCGGCCAGACGGTCGTTTCGATCACCGACCTGAAGGGTCGCATCACCCATTGCAATGAGGTGTTCATCCAGCTCAGCGGTTTCACCAAAGAGGAACTGATGGGGCAGCCGCACAATCTGGTGCGCCACCCGGACGTGCCGGAAGAAGCCTTCCGTGACCTGTGGGCCACGCTGGAAGAGGGCTTGCCCTGGACCGGCATCGTCAAGAACCGGCGCAAGGATGGCGACCATTACTGGGTGGTGGCGAATGCCACGCCGCTGATGGAGGGCGACCGGCCGGTGGCCTATCTGTCGGTGCGGACCGAACCCACGCGCGAGCAGATCGAGGCCGCCGAAGGGTTGTACGCCGTCATGCGTGCGGAGCAGGAGGCCGGCAAACTGGTGCATCGTCTGCGCCATGGCGCCCTCTACCGCGATACCTGGATGGGTCGGTTGCGCAGCCTGTTGCGGCCTTCGGTGCAGACGCGGACCCTGCTGCTGGCGTTGCTGCTGGCCGGTCTGGGGATGGCTGCGGGTGTGATGGCGGCGGATGGCTGGTCGGCGGTGTCGGGTGCCGAACTGGCCGGCGGTACCGTGCTGGTCGCGGCGCTGGCCCTGCTGGGCACCTGGCGCATCAACACGCTGACCATCAGCCCCTTGAAGCGTCTGCAGCGTTTTGCCAACCGCATGGCGGCGGGCGACCTGACCCTGACGCTGGAGAGCCAGCACGAAGGCACTTTGGGTCAGCTGGAGCGTGCGCTCAATCAGCTCAACGTCAACATCCGTTCCATCGTCAGCGATGCCCGTACCGAAGTAGACCGCATGGGCAGCGAAACCCATGAGATTGCCGCTGGCAACCGTGAACTGTCGGCGCGAACCCAGTCCCAGGGGGCACGACTGGAAGACACGGCCGCCTCGATGGAGCAGATCAGCGGCAACGTGAAACAGACGGCCGATGCGGCCCGCCAGGCGGCGGAGCTGGCAGCGCAGGCGACCCGCGTGACCGAACGCAGCGGCCAGGCGGTGCAGGAAGTGACAAAGAACATGCAGGCCATCAACGAGTCGTCCAGCCGCATCGGCGAAATCGTGCAGGTGATCGACGGCATTGCCTTCCAGACCAATCTGCTGGCGCTCAACGCGGCGGTGGAAGCCGCCCGAGCCGGCGAACAGGGGCGCGGCTTTGCGGTGGTGGCGGCTGAAGTTCGCCAGCTGGCCACGCGCAGTTCGGGCGCAGCGCGTGAAATCGCGCAGCTGATTCAGGAATCAGCGGCCAAGGTGGTGGACGGTACCAAGCTCAGCGACAACGCCCGCCGCACCATGGATGAGGCGGTTGCCGCGGCGCGCCAGGTCAATACCCTGATTGCCGAAATCCACACCGCCGTGGATGAACAGCTCATCGGGATCGAGCAGGTCAACGAAGCCATGGTGCACATGGACGAATTGACCCAGCAGAACAGCCAGCTGGTCCACAACCTGGCCAACTCGGGTGTCGCGCTGGAGTCGCAGGCACGCGGGGTGGCAGACGCCATGCACGTGTTCCGGCTCAACAAGAACGATGTCATGCACGTGCAGGATGCCGTAGCCTTGCGACGCGAGATGAAGCAGTTGTCGAGCGCACCGGCCCGAGCCGCTCTCATGGTGGAGCGGTGAACGACACCACGCAGCTTGACTTCGGCTTTGAAGGGCCGGTGGTGCCGCTGGCGCCCGCGGCCAAGGGCAAGGCGCGCGCCAAGCGGCCGGCGTCGCCTGCGTTGCCGGTTTCCACACCGGCTGCCGCGGCGACCGATCCGGAAACCCTGGCGCAGCAACTGGAAAAGCACCCCGATTTCCGCGTGCTGCGCCGGCTGCAGCCCTGTCTGCAGTTTGCGCCAGCGCAAGGGCCGGTGCGCCACGTCGTGCTGCTCGATACCGAAACCACCGGTCTCGATGCCAGCCGCGAAAAGATCATTGAACTGGCCCTGGTGCGCGTCGAGGTCGATGCCGGGACCGGCCGGCCTTGCGGCAGCGTGCAGGTGTACGACGGCCTGGAAGACCCGGGCATGCCGATCTCGCCCGAGATCGAGGCCCTGACCGGTATCAGCAACGACATGGTGCGCGGCCAGCAGCTCGACGAGGCGCGGGTGGCCGAACTGTTGGCGGGTGCCGACCTGATCATTGCCCACAACGCCGCCTTCGACCGGCCCTTCGTCGAGGCGCGCCTGCCGGTTTTCGCGCAACTGCCCTGGGCCTGCTCTTTTGCCGATATCGACTGGCGGACCGAAGGGCAGTCCTCGGCCAAGCTGGAAAACCTGGCGCTTTCGCATGGCTGGTTCTACGACGCCCACCGCGCTGAGATGGATTGCCATGCCTTGCTGGCGGTACTGGGGCAGACCTTGCCGAAAGCAGAGCAGACGGGACTGGCGCGCCTGCTACGGGCTGGCTCGCAGACGTCCTACCGTCTGCAGGCGACGGCGGCGCCGTTCGATGTCAAGGACCTGTTGAAGGCGCGCGGCTACCGCTGGAACGCCGAGCAGCGCGTCTGGCAAATCCTGCTGTCGGACGAGGCGGCGCTGCAGGTCGAGTGCGACTGGCTGCGCTCCGCCGTTTATGGCGGTCGCGCCGCGCGGGTGCAGCTGGAGAAACTGCATGCCGGCATCAAGTACTCGGCACGTGGTGGCGAGGTGTCACAACGACAGCTCTAGCGCCTGTTTCGCACAGGCGCTGATTTCAGCGTTTCCCGGCGTTTCAGCCCGCGGCTTCGACCTGGCCTGAGAGCTCAAGCCAGCGTTCTTCCAGCGAGTCCAGTTCGCTCTGTACCACTTGCAGTTGCTGGCCCAGCTCGGTGATCTCGGCCACGCTGGGATGCCCTGCCAGCTTGGCTTCAAGTGCCGTTTTCTGCGGGTTGAGTTCGGCCATGCGGGCTTCTGTTTTTTCCAGTTCGCGCCTGAGCTGGCGTGTGCGGTTGACTTCCCGCACCGGCTTGGCGGCGGGCGCCTGCGTGGCCGGTTTGGCGCTGGCAGCCACACTGGCCGCCTTGGTGGATTCCTTGATGGCTTCGCGCTGAAGTTTGGCCTCGTCCAGCAGGTAGCGCTGGTAGTCGTCCAGATCGCCGTCGAAGGGGCCGATGCCGCCGCGTGACACCAGCCAGAACTCGTCGCACACGGTGCGCAGCAGGGCGCGGTCGTGGCTGACCAGCATCACCGTGCCCTCGAACTCGTTGAGCGCCATACCCAGGGCCTCGCGCGTGGCCAGGTCCAGGTGGTTGGTCGGCTCGTCCAGCAGCAGCAGGTTGGGGCGTTGCCACACCAGCATGCACAGCACCAGGCGGGCCTTCTCGCCGCCGCTCATGCTGCCCACGCTCTGCTTGACCTGGTCGCCGGTGAAGTTGAAGCTGCCCAGAAAGCTGCGCAGGTCCTGCTCGCGCGTGGGCTGGCCGCTGAGCTGGCCCTTGAGCGTGACTACCTTGACCAGCTGGATCATGTGTTCCAGCGGCGTGTCCTGCGGGCGCAGCACGTCGAGCTCCTGCTGGGCGAAGTAGCCGATCGCCAGGCCCTTGCCTTCGGTGATTTCGCCGCTGATCGGTTGCAGCGCGCGGGCAATCGTTTTCACCACGGTGGACTTGCCCTGGCCGTTGGCGCCCAGGATGCCGATGCGCTGGCCGGCCAGCACCGATTTGCTGACGTTCTTCACGATCACCGTGGGCGGCGTGCCGGCCGGGGCATCGTCCGGCGGCGGGTAGCCGAAGCTCACGTCCTGCATGGCCAGCATGGGGTTGGGCAGGTTGGCCGGTTCCTTGAATTCGAAGGTGAAGTCGGCCTCGGCCAGCAGCGGCGCGATGCGTTCCATGCGGTCCAGTGCCTTGACGCGGCTCTGCGCCTGCTTGGCCTTGCTGGCCTTGGCCTTGAAGCGGTCGATGAACTTCTGCAGGTGGGCGATCTTTTCCTGCTGCTTGGCGTAGGAGGCCTGCTGCAGTTCCATCGCTTCAGCGCGCATGTCCTCGAACTTGCTGTAGTTGCCGCCGTAGCGCTTGAGTTGCGCGTTCTCGATGTGCACCGTGACCTGGGTCACGGCGTCGAGGAACTCGCGGTCGTGGCTGATGACCAGCATGGTGCCTTGGTAGCGCTGCAGCCAGGCTTCCAGCCAGACCAGGGCATCGAGGTCCAGGTGGTTGGTCGGCTCATCCAGCAGCAGCAGATCGGACGGGCACATCAGCGCGCGCGCCAGTTGCAGGCGCATGCGCCAGCCGCCGGAGAAGCTGTTGACTGGCTGGTCCAGTTCCGTGGTCTTGAAACCCAGACCCAGGATCAGGGCCTGGGCGCGGGCCGGGGCGTCGTGGGCGCCGGCGTCGTGCAGCTCCATGTAGGCGTGGGCCATGCGCTCGCCGTCTTCGGTCGCCTCCGACGCCGTCACCTCGGCCTGTGCCGCCGCCAGCCGCGTGTCGCCGGCGATCACGAAGTCGGTGGCACTGTCGGATGTCTCCGGCATGTCCTGCGCCACCTGGGCCAGGCGCCACTGGGCGGGAATGGTGCAGTCGCCGCTGTCTTCGTGCAGCGTGCCGTTGAGCAGCGCGAACAGGGTGGACTTGCCGGCGCCATTACGCCCGACTAGGCCGACTTTTTCGCCGGGGTTGATGGTGACGGATGCACCATCGAGGATCACCTTGGCGCCGCGGCGCAAGGTGATGTTTTTCAGAGTAATCATTGGTTCTATTCCGTCGCGCCAAGAGGTACGCGACGCGTGAAATGGTCTAAACGTGGAACGCCGCGGAACCGGCTTGGCCGGGCCGCTGGCGTTGCCCCCTTGAGGGGGAGACGGCGAAAGCCGGCACAGGGGTGTCTCATTGATCCAATGCTTCGCGTGTGACCAGCAGCACCTGGTCATCGCCAGCACTGGTTTCCAGCCACACCACTTCCAGCGTTGGAAAAGCTGCTTCAAAGTTCTCGCGTTCGTTGCCGATCTCAAGCACCAGCACAGCCTGTTCGCTCATGTGGGCCGGCGCATCGCGCAGCAGATCGCGGATGAAATCCATGCCGTCCAGGCCGCCGGTCAGCGCCAGTTCGGGCTCGGCACGGTACTCGGCGGGCAGGGTCGCCATGCTCTGCGCATTGACGTAGGGCGGGTTGCACAGGATCAGGTCGTAGGGGCCGCGCACGCTGCCCAGGCCGTCGGACTGCAGCAGCGTGATGCGGTCTTCCTGCCCGTGTTTCTCGACGTTCATGCGCGCTACCGCCAGCGCATCGAGCGAGAGGTCGGCGCCGTCCACCGTCACCTCCGGGTAGGTCATGGCCGCCAGCACGGCCAGGCTGCCGTTGCCGGTGCACAGGTCCAGGACCTTTTTCGTGTGCTCACCCAGCCAGGGGTCGATGCTGCCGTCGGCCAGCAGTTCGGCAATGAAGGAGCGCGGCACGATGGCGCGCTCGTCCACGTAGAAGGGCACGCCCTGGAGCCACGCTTCGTGCGTGAGGTAGGCGGCGGGCTTGCGGGTGCTGATGCGTGCTTCAAAAAGCGTAGCAATCTTCTCTTGATCAACCGGGGCTACGGGCCGATTGGCAAAGGAATCCAGGTCGTCCAGCGGCAGCCCGAGTTGCCACAGTACCAGCCAGGTGGCTTCGTCGAAGGCATTGTTGGTGCCGTGGCCGAAGGAGACGCCGGCATCGGTGAGTTGTTTGGCGCCGGCGACGACCAGTTCGATGACCGTCGGCTGCTCAGTCAGGGTCTGCGTCATGCGGCCAGCTTTTCCAGCACACGCCGGTAGATGTTCTTCAGAGGTTCGATGTCGGTCACCGGGATGTGCTCGTCGATCTTGTGGATGGTGGCATTGGTCGGCCCGAGCTCGATCACCTGCGGGCAGATCTGGGCAATGAAACGGCCATCGCTGGTGCCGCCGGTGGTGGAAAGCTCGGTCTCCAGGCCGGTTTCGTCCCGGATAGCCTCACGCACCGTGTTCACCAGGGTGCCGGGCGTGGTGAGGAAGGGGCGGCCGCCGATGGTCCAGGCCAGCTCATATTCCAGGCCATGCTTGTCGAGCACGGCGCTCAAGCGCTGCTGCAGGCTCTCCGGCGTGGATTCGGTCGAGAAACGGAAATTGAAATCGACCAGCACAGTGCCGGGAATCACGTTGCTGGCGCCGGTGCCGCCATGGATGTTGCTGATCTGCCAGGTGGTAGGTTGGAAGAAGGCGTTGCCGTGGTCCCACTCGATGCCCGCGAGTTCAGCCATGGCCGGGGCGAACAGGTGGATCGGGTTCTTCGCCAGCTGGGGGTAGGCGATGTGGCCCTGCACCCCCTTGACGGTGAGCTTGCCGCTCATGGTGCCGCGGCGGCCGTTCTTGATCATGTCGCCGGTGCGCTGCACTGAGGTCGGCTCGCCGACGATGCAGTAGTCCAGCGTTTCACCGCGGGCCTTGAGTGTCTCGCACACCACCACCGTGCCATCCACGGCCGGGCCTTCCTCGTCGCTGGTCAGCAGCAGGGCGATGTTCAGCGGCGCTTGCGGCTGGGCGGCGAGAAACTCCTCGATCGCCACCACAAAGGCGGCGAGCGAGGTCTTCATGTCGCTGGCGCCACGGCCATAAAGCTTGCCGTCGCGGTGGGTTGGCGTGAACGGGTCGCTCGTCCACTGGGTCACCGGACCGGTCGGCACGACGTCGGTATGGCCGGCGAATACTATTGTTTTAGGAGCGGGTGACGACGTGTTGGCAGGGGCTGCAGGCCGTTTTGCCCATAAATTGGTGACGCGGAAGTCGGCCGGGCCGCTCTCCAGCGTTTCGCAGACGAAGCCCAGCGGCTGCAGGCGCGCCGCAATGAGGGCTTGGCAGCCGGCATCGTCAGGTGTCAGGGAAGGCAGCGAAATCAGCTGTTCAGTCAGTTGCAGGGTTCGGGTCATGGCGGCAGGAGGCAGGTGGGATGAAGGGTGGCGCGCGCGCCTCAGTGCTTCACATCCAGGGTGATTTCGGTGAACGATGGTTTGTCGTCAGGGTCCTCGGCCGGGGCCTGGGCCTGAGCGGCCTTGCTGAAGTCGTTCTGCAGGCGCCACATCAGGTTGGTGGGCGAGTCGGAGTGGGCCAGGCCTTCCTTGCGGTCGACGATGCCCTCGTTGATCAGGCGGGCGATGTCCTGCTCGAAGTTCTGCGAGCCTTCGGCCATGGCCTTTTCCAGCGCTTCCTTCACGCCGGAGAAGTCGCCTTTCTCGATCAGCTCGGACACCAGCTTGGTGTTGAGCATCACCTCGACCGCCGGCGTGCGGCCGCCGGTGGTGGTGCGCAGCAGGCGTTGCGACACGATGGCCTTGAGCGCACTGGACAGGTCGCCCAGCATGGACTGGCGAACTTCCACCGGGTAGAAGCTCAGGATGCGGTTGAGCGCCTGGTAGCTGTTGTTGGCGTGCATGGTGGCCAGGCAGAGGTGGCCGGACTGGGCGTAGGCGATGGCCGCCGACATGGTCTCGCGGTCGCGGATCTCGCCGATCAGGATCACGTCCGGTGCCTGGCGCAGGGCGTTCTGCAAGGCGACCTGCAGCGAGGCGGTGTCGGTGCCGACCTCGCGCTGGTTGACCACCGAGCGCTTGTTCTTGAACAGGAACTCGATCGGGTCCTCGATGGTCAGGATGTGGCCGGCCGCATGTTCACTGCGGTGATCGATCATCGAGGCCAGCGAGGTGCTCTTGCCCATGCCGGTGGCCCCCACCATCAGCAGCAGGCCGCGCTTTTCCATGATGAGATCGGCCAGGATGGGCGGCAGCGACAGAGAGGCCAGCGACGGCACTTCGTTGGCGATGAAACGGATCACTGCCGCTACCGAGCCACGCTGGCGCATGGCACTCAGGCGGAAGCGTCCGACACCGGCCAGCGGGAAGCCCATGTTGAGCTCGCCGGTGCGGTCGAGTTCGGTCAGGCGCTCGATCGGCAGGATTTCGGCCAGCAGGCCGCGCGGCGCCTCGGGCGTGAGCGGCTGGCTGTTGATGGGCACGCACTGGCCGTTGATGCGGATCATCGCCGGCGCGAAGGCCGAGAGATAAACGTCCGATGCCTTCTTCTCGGCCATCAGCCGCAGAATCCGCTCCATCGTGCCCATCGTCGTGCTCATATAGTCGCTCTCCCTTGAACGATGCTCATCTGCCGAAGACCACAAACCCAGGCGTACTCAAGCCCCCCAACCGGGGAACGCCGTGGAACCGGCTTAGCCGGGCCACTGGCGTTGCCCCCTGCAAGTGGGGCTGAGGACTGCGGCTCCAAGCCTGCCTGCGCAGGCTTGGACAGGCCGAAGAGACTTGGACTCTGGCCAAGGCCCCACGGAGATGAGCGACACGAAGTGCCCGCAGCCTGGGGGTGTTCCATCAATCCCGCAGCAAGTCGTTCAGGCTGGTCTTGGCGCGGGTCTGGGCGTCGACGCGCTTGACGATGATGGCGGCGTACAGGCTGTACTTGCCACCGTCTTTCGGCAGACTGCCGCTGATCACCACCGAACCGGCCGGCACGCGGCCGTAGCTGACCTCGCCGGTGCTGCGGTCATAGATCGGGGTGCTCTGGCCGATGTACACGCCCATGGAGATCACCGAGTTCTCTTCCACGATCACGCCTTCAACGATCTCGGAGCGCGCGCCGATGAAGCAGTTGTCTTCGATGATGGTCGGGTTGGCTTGCAGCGGCTCCAGCACGCCGCCCAGGCCGACGCCGCCGGACAGGTGCACGTTCTTGCCGACCTGCGCGCAGGAGCCGACGGTGGCCCAGGTGTCGACCATGGTGCCTTCATCGACGTAGGCGCCGATGTTGACGTAGGACGGCATCAGAATGGCACCCTTGGCAATGAAGCTGCCGCGGCGTGCCACGGCCGGCGGCACCACGCGCACGCCGCTGGCTTTCATTTCTTCTTCCGTCAGGTGGGCGAACTTGGTCTGCACCTTGTCGTAAAAGCCCAGGTCGCCAGCCTTGATGACTTCGTTGTCCTTCAGGCGGAACGACAGCAGCACCGCCTTCTTGATCCACTGGTGCACGGTCCACTGGCCCACGCCGGCGCGGGTGGCCACACGCAGGCGGCCGCCATTGAGTTCGGTGATGACGTGCTCGACCGCGTCGGCGACGTCTTTCGGCGCGGACTTGGGCGAGATGTTGGCGCGGTCTTCCCACGCGGCGTCGATGATCTGTTGCAGTTGCTGGCTCATGGCTTCTCTTTCTCCTAATCGGTTGAGGACAGCGCTGAAGGTCTGTCCCGCAAGGTTTCACATTCTGGATTTGACAAACTGGACGATGCGCTCGGCGGCTTCCACGCACTCGGCGGTCTCGGCCACCAGTGCCATGCGGATGCGCCCGGCGCCAGGGTTCAAGCCGTGGGCTTCGCGGGCGAGGTAGCTGCCGGGCAGAACAGTCACATTGTAAAGAGCGAGCAGGTCGCGCGCGAAATCGGTGTCGCTGCCTTGGACGCCGGCCCACAGGTAGAAGGCGGCATCGGGCAGGGTCACATCCAGCACGGTACTCAGCAGGGGCGTGACCCGAGCGAATTTCTCGCGGTACAGGTTGCGGTTCTCGACCACATGCAACTCGTCGTTCCAGGCCGCCACGCTGGCGGCCTGCACCACGGTGCTCATGGCGCTGCCGTGGTAGGTGCGGTACAGCAGGAAGGGTTTGATCAGCGCCGCATCGCCGGCCACGAAGCCGCTGCGCATGCCCGGCACATTGCTGCGCTTGGACAGGCTGGTCAGGGCGATCAGGTTCTTGTAGTCGCTGCGGCCCAGTTTGACGGCCGCTTCCAGGCCACCCAGCGGCGGCTCGTCACGGAAATAGATCTCGCTGTAGCACTCGTCGGACGCGATGACGAAACCATAGCGGTCGCTGAGCTCGAACAGCTTTTTCCATTCGTCCAGCGGCATCACGGCGCCGGTCGGGTTGCCGGGCGAGCAGGTGAAGATCATCTGCGTGCGGGCCCAGACCTCGGCCGGCACGCTGTCCCAATCGACCGCGAAGTTGCGCGCCGGGTCGCTCGGCACGTAGTAGGGCTGGGCGCCGGCCAGCAGCGTGGCGCCCTCGTAGATCTGGTAGAACGGGTTCGGGCACAGCACGACGGCACCCGGTTTCGTGCCGTCCACCACGGTCTGCGTCAGCGCGAACAGCGCTTCACGCGAGCCGTTGACCGGCAGCACCTGGGTGGCCGGGTTGACGGACACGCCGTAGCGGCGCTGCAGCCAGCCGGCGGCGGCTTCGCGCAACGCCGGCTCACCGGCCGTGGCCGGGTAGCTGGCCAGGCCGCTCAGGTTGGCGGTCAGCGCATCGGTCACCAGCTTCGGTGTGGCATGGCGCGGTTCGCCGATACCGAGGCTGATGGGGCGGTAGTTGGGGTTGGGCGTGACACCGGCGAAGAGTTGCTTCAGCCGCTCGAAGGGGTAGGGCTGCAGCCGGGAAAGATTCGGATTCATGGGGTGTCATTATCCCGTGGATGGCAGGCCCGGCCCCGGGGTATGGCCATTCGGCCCCCTTGCCGGCGCACACGGTATCATCAAGGCTTCGTCCACTGCGATGGTGGATAAAAAGTTCAATTTAATCAATAACTTAGACTCGCTGTGCGTCTTAACTCCATCAAGCTGTCCGGGTTCAAGTCGTTCGCCGAACCCACCAACTTCATGCTGCCGGGCCAATTGGTGGGCGTGGTCGGTCCCAACGGTTGCGGCAAGTCCAACATCATGGACGCCGTGCGCTGGGTGCTGGGCGAAAGCCGTGCCAGCGAACTGCGCGGCGAGTCCATGCAGGACGTCATCTTCAACGGCACCACCACGCGCAAGCCGGCCAGCCGCGCCAGCGTGGAGCTGGTGTTCGACAACGCCGACCACCGTGCCGGCGGCCAGTGGGGCCAGTACGCCGAGGTGGCGGTCAAACGCGTGCTGACGCGCGACGGCACCTCCAGCTACTACATCAACAACCAGCCGGTGCGCCGGCGCGACGTGCAGGACGTGTTCCTCGGCACCGGCCTGGGGCCGCGCGCCTACGCCATCATCGGCCAGGGCACGATCAGCCGAATCATCGAATCCAAACCCGAAGAGTTGCGCCTGTTCCTGGAAGAAGCGGCCGGTGTCTCCAAGTACAAGGAGCGTCGCCGCGAGACCGAGAACCGTCTGTCGGACACGCGTGAGAACCTGACCCGGGTCGAGGACATCCTGCGCGAACTCAACGCCAACCTGGAGAAGCTGGAACGCCAGGCCGAGGTGGCGCAGAAGTACAACGCGCTGCAGTCGGACGTCACGCTCAAGCAGCACCAGCTCTGGTATCTGCGCCGCAGCGAAGCCGAGGCCGACCAGGCCAAGATCCGCCAGGAGGGCGAGCGCGCGGTGATCGAGCTCGAGTCGCGCGTGGCCGACCTGCGCCACATCGAGGCTGATCTGGAAACCATCCGCCAGGCGCACTACGCCGCGGGTGACCAGGTCAACCAGGCGCAGGGCCTGCTGTACGAGGCCAGTACCGAAGTAGGGCGGCTGGAAGCCGAAATCCGTTTCGTGGTCGAGGGCCGGCAGCGCGTCGAGGAACGACTTCAGACCCTGAAAGAGCAGACGTCGCAATGGGCCACGCGCAAGGAAGACGCTGCGGCCGAGATCGAGCGTCTGGCCGAACTGGCGCTGGTGGGTGAGGAAAAGAACGAACTGCTGGCGGCCCAGCTGGAAGAGCAGGCCCAGGCCTTGCCCGATCTGGAAGAGGCGATGCGCCAGGCCCAGAGTCGCGCCAACGAACAACGCGGCAGCGTGGCCCAGGTGCAGCAGCAGATCCAGGTGCTGGCGGCCGAGCAGCGCAACATCGAGGAACAGTCGCGCCAGTTGCAGCAACGGCGCGAGCGCCTGAGCGCGGACAAAAATGCACTGGCCGCGCCCGATGAAGCGCGCCTGCTGAACCTGCAGAGCCAACTGGCGGAGGCCACCGAGGCGGCCAGTGTCAATGAGGCCCGCTTGCACGAGCTGCAGGAGCAGGTGCCGCAGCTGGACGAAGCCCGCCGCACGCAGCAGGAAACCGTCAACACCGAATCGGCCCGCCAGGCCGACCTGTCGGCGCGCATGGAAGCGCTGAAGGCGCTGCAGGAGAAGGTCAAGACCGACGGCAAGCTGCAGCCCTGGCTGGCCAAACACGGCCTGGCCGATCTGCAGGCCTTGTGGACCAAACTGCACATCGAGCAGGGCTGGGAAAATGCGCTGGAAGCGGCCTTGCGCGAACGCATGGGCGCGCTGGAGGTGAGCCGCCTCGACATGGTGCGTGCCTTCGGTGCCGATGCGCCGCCGGCCAAGCTGGCTTTCTACAGCGCACCGCAGGCCGGTGTGCCGGAGAAAACGGCCAGTCTGCCGCGCCTGTCGGACCTGCTGCGTGTCAACGATGCCGGCCTGAAGGCCGTGCTGGTCGACTGGCTGCAGGGCTGTTATGTAGCGCAGAGCTTCGAGGACGCGCTGGCACAACGCACCCAGCTGCAACCGGGCGAGACGCTGTACGTCAAGACCGGGCACGCCGTCTGCGCGCACAGCGTCAGCTTCTATGCGCAGGACTCCGAACAAGCCGGCCTGCTGGCGCGCGCCCAGGAAATCGAGAACCTGGAAAAGCAGCTGCGCGCCCAGTCCCTGATCAATGAAGAGGCGCGCAGTGCCCTGATCCGTGCCGAGGCGGCTTATGCCGACGCTTCGCAGCGCCTGGTGACGGCGCGCCGCGAGGCCAGCGAGAGCCAGAGCCGCGCGCACGAGCTGCAGGTCGAAACCCTGCGCCTGACGCAATTGGCCGAGCAGACCCGCGCCCGCAGCGAGCAGATTGCCGGTGACATGGCCGAGGTCGACGTCCAGTTGGAAGAACTGCAGGAGCGCCGCATCGCTGCCGAAGCCCGCTTCGAGGAACTCGACATGCAGCTGGCCGACAGCCAGGAGCGCCATGCCCAGCTCGACGAACGCGTGCTGGAGGCCGAGCGCAAACTCAATGCCTGCCGCGAGCAGCAGCGCAGCCTGGAGCGCCAGGCGCAGGAGGCCACCTTCTCGCTGCGCACGCTCGACGCCCGCAAGGCCGAGCTGTCGCGCGCCATCGAAACCGCCGAGCAGCAGGCCACCTCGCTGGTGGCGGAAGAGCAGCGTGCCCGTGACGAACTGGTCCGCCTGACGGATGCTGCCGCCCAGGCTGGCCTGCAGAGCGCCCTGGCGCTCAAGCTGGAACGTGAGCAGGTGCTGGCGGCCAAGCGCAGCGAATACGACGACCTGACGACCAAGCTGCGCGCCAGCGACGAGCGTCGCCTGCAGCTCGAACGCGAGCTGGAGCCGCTGCGCCAGCGCATCACCGATTTCCAGCTCAAGGAGCAGGCTGCACGACTGGGGCTGGAGCAGTACGCCCAGCTGTTGGCGGATGCCCAGGCCGACCTGGAAGCCGTGGCGAAATCGATCGAAGAAGGCCATGTGCGCCTGACCGGCCTGCAAAGCGAGATCGACCGCCTTCATCGCGAGATTGCCGCCCTGGGCGCGGTCAACCTGGCCGCACTGGACGAACTGGCCACGGCGCGTGAGCGCAAGCAGTTCCTCGATGCCCAGTCGCTCGATCTGACCGACGCCATGAACACGCTGGAAGGCGCCATCCGCAAGATCGACGGTGAAACGCGCGAGTTGCTGGGCGGCACCTTCAAGACCGTCAACGAGCACTTCGGCAAGATGTTCCCCGAGCTGTTCGGCGGCGGCCAGGCCAAGCTGATCATGACCGGCGACGAGATCCTCGACTCCGGCGTGCAGGTGATGGCCCAACCGCCGGGCAAGAAGAATCAGACCATCCATCTGCTGTCGGGTGGCGAGAAGGCGCTGACCGCCATCGCGCTGGTGTTCGCCATCTTCCAGCTCAATCCGGCGCCGTTCTGTCTGCTGGACGAGGTGGACGCACCGCTGGACGATGCGAACACCGAACGCTACGCCAAGCTGGTGTCGAGTATGAGCAAAGGCACCCAGTTCCTGTTCATCAGCCACAACAAGATCGCCATGGAAATGGCCGAGCAGCTGATCGGCGTGACCATGCAGGAGCAGGGTGTCTCGCGCATCGTGGCGGTGGACATGGAGTCCGCCGTCTCCATGGCCGAGGCAGCCTGAAAATATGGCACACCCCCAGGCTGCGCGCACGGTGTGTCGCTTATCGCCGCGGGGCCTTGGTCAGAGGCCAAGGCTCTTCGGACTGTCCAAGCCTGCGCAGGCCGGCTTGGAGCCGCAGTCCTCAGCCCCCCTTGCAGGGGGCAACGCCAGTGGACCGGCCAAGCCGGTTCCACGGCGTTTCCCGGTGAGATCGCTTCATACATGTATGGTGAGTCGCGTTGGGCGCGGTGGAGTACGGTCATGAGCACACTGCAGATCGGACTGGCGATTGCGGGTGGCCTGGTGCTGGCCGGTGTGGTGGCGCATGGCGCCTGGACCTCGCGCCGCAGCCAGCCGCGCCGGGCCGACCCGCAGGCGCCGCGCGTCGAGCCGGGGCAGGCGCCTGTCGAGCCGAGTTTCGAACCTGGCTTTGATCCCGTAGACGCCTCCATGCCCTTGCCGGCGGTCGAGAAGCGGCCGCTGATGGATTCGCTGATCGACGTCATCGCGCCGATCACGCTTGATGGCCCGGTCTCCGGCGATGCCGTGCTGGCCGCCTTGCCGGCCACGCGCCGTGTCGGCAGCAAACCGTTTGCCGTGGAAGGGCTGAACGAGGCGACCCGGCAGTGGGAGCTGCCGCAGATCGGCCAGCGCTACGGCGTCCTGCAGGCCGGCATCCAGCTGGCCAACCGCTCGGGCGCGCTCAACGAGATCGAATACTCCGAATTCGTCGTCACGGCCCAGGCCTTTGCCGATGCCGTGGGCGGCACGCCCGAATTCCCTGAAATGCTGGACGAAGTGGCGCGGGCGCGCGAACTCGACAACTTTGCCAGCGCGCACGACGCCCAGCTCGGCTTCACGCTGCGCGCGCGCAACGCGGCCTGGAGCCCGGGCTACGTGCACCAGTGCGCGGCGCGCCTGGGTTTTGTGCCGGGCGCCATTGCCGGTCGCATGGTGCTACCGGCGTCGATGCCTGGCCAGCCGCCCTTGCTGGGTCTGGCCTTCGATTCGCAGGCGGCACTGGCCGAAGACATGGACCAGTCGGCCTTGCGCGAACTGAGCCTGAGCCTCGATGTGGCCCAGGTGGATCGCGGCGAGTATCCCTTCACCCGTATGCGCGAGGTTGCAGAATCGCTGGCTGCGACCATGGATGGCCTGTTGACCGATGACAACGGCCATGCGCTGAGCGGTGAGGCACTCGACCAGATCGGGGCCGAGCTCGAGAAACTCTACGACACGCTGGATGCGCGCGAACTGTCGGCCGGCTCGACCCTGGCGCGCCGCCTGTTTTCATGATGCAACCCCCAGGCTTCGCTCCCTTCGTTTGCTGCGCCACCCCCCTTCTGCTGCGCGAAGGGGGCGCTCCTGGCGGCTTGGCCAAGCCAGTTCCGCGGGAGCCTTGGTTTTTGGTTTTGTAGAGCTTGGCTATGGTGACGCTCGATTTGTTTTCTGCTGGCGCGGTACCGGTCGGACCGGACATGCAACGGGTGCAGGAATTGCACCGCCTGCTGCACCACCACGCCCACCGCTACTACGTGCTCGATGAACCGGAAATTCCGGATGCCGAATACGACCGCCTGTTCCGCGAGCTGCAGGCCCTTGAGGCCGCGCACCCGGAACTGCTGACGCCGGATTCGCCGACGCAGCGTGTCGGCGGCAAGCCGCTGGACCATTTCGCCAGCGTGCGCCATGCGGTGCCGATGCTGAGCATCCGTACCGAGACCGACACCGAAGCCAGCGGGGCCGAGGCCTTCGATGCCCGCGTGCGGCGTGAGCTCGGTCTGGGCGAGTCCGATCCGCCGGTTGAGTACACGGCGGAACTCAAGTTCGACGGCCTGGCCATCAACCTGCGCTACGAGCAGGGTGTGCTGGTGCAGGCGGCCACGCGCGGTGACGGCGAGGTGGGGGAGGACGTGACGCAGAACATCCGGACCATCGGGCAGATCCCATTACGTTTGCCTGAGGGCGTGCCGGCCATCCTAGAGGTGCGTGGCGAGGTCTACCTGCGGCGCGACGATTTCGAGGCGCTCAATGAGCGCCAGCGCGAGAAGGGTGAAAAGACCTTCGTCAACCCGCGCAATGCGGCCGCTGGCGCGGTGCGCCAGCTCGACCCGGCCATCGCGGCCCAGCGGCCCTTGAGCTTTTTTACCTACGGCCTGGGCGAGGTCACGCCCGGGGCGGTCCAGGTGGTTTCCCACTTCGAGTGGCTGCAGGCGCTGAAGTCTTGGGGTTTTCCGCTCTGCGAGCACGTGATCCTTGCGCAAGGCGCTCCTGATTTGATAGCATTTCACCGCCGCATGGGCGAGCTGCGCGACAGCCTGCCCTACGACATCGACGGCGTGGTCTACAAGGTCAACCGCCTGGCGTTGCAGCAACAGCTCGGTTTCGTCACGCGCGAGCCGCGCTGGGCGGTGGCGCACAAGTACCCGGCGCAGGAGATGCTGACCACGGTGCAGGCGATCGAGATTCAGGTCGGCCGCACCGGCAAGCTCACGCCGGTGGCCAAGCTGGCGCCGGTGTTCGTCGGCGGCGTGACAGTGACCAACGCCACGCTGCACAACGAGGACGAGGCGCGCCGCAAAGACGTTCGCATCGGCGATACGGTGATCGTGCGCCGTGCTGGTGACGTCATTCCCGAGGTGGTGGCGGTGCTGCCCGAAAAGCGGCAAGCCGGTGCCGAGATGTTCACCATGCCGCATACCTGCCCGGTGTGCGGCTCGGCCGCGGTGCGCGAAGAAGGCGAGGCCGACTACCGCTGCACCGGCGGCCTGTTCTGCAGCGCGCAGCGCAAGCAGGCCATCCTGCATTTCTCCCACCGTCGTGCGGTCGAGATCGAGGGCCTGGGCGACAAGTTGGTGGACCAGCTGGTGGATAGCGGCATGGTCAACACCCTGCCGGACCTGTACCGCCTGGGCCTGACCGCACTGGCCAGCCTGGAGCGCATGGCCGACAAGTCGGCGCAGAACATCGTCGAGGCGCTGGAGAAATCCAAGCAGACCACGCTGCCGCGCTTTCTGTTCGGCCTGGGCATCCGCCATGTCGGCGAGGCCACGGCCAAGGCGCTGGTGCGCCGCTTCGGCAAGCTCAATGCCATCATGGATACGACCGAGGAACAGCTGCTGCAGGTGGCCGACGTCGGCCCCGTGGTGGCACAGAGCATCCGCACTTTCTTCGAGCAGCCGCACAACCGCGAGGTGGTGGAGCAGTTGCGTGCCTGTGGTGTGACATGGGAAGAGGGCGAACCGGCGCCGCAGGCGCTGCAGCCGCTGGCCGGCAAGACCGTCGTGTTGACCGGCACCTTGCCGACCCTCAGTCGCGACCAGGCCAAAGAGCAACTCGAAGCGGCTGGTGCCAAGGTGGCCGGCTCGGTCAGCAAGAAGACCGACTATGTGGTGGCAGGGTCCGATGCCGGCAGCAAGCTCGACAAGGCCCGGGAGTTGGGTGTGCCGGTCCTCGATGAAGCCGGGCTTTTCCAGCTTTTGAATTCCGCTTCCTAGGCAGGGGGCAGGCTAAACTGCCTGCTCGGGAGTGTGAATTAAAAGAAGAAAGGGATCACCATGGGCTTTTTGGCGCATCTGGAATTCAAGCGCATCGGCGCCCGTCTGGGGACCGGATTCGGCGTGGTGCTGGCCTTGATGCTGCTCATGTTGCTGGCCGCCGGCATTCAGCTCTGGCGCATCCAGTCGCACAATGCCGACAACGTGCGGCACACAGAACGGCTGGTGCTGGTGCAGGAGTGGTCGGCGCTGGTCCGCACCAACCTGGATCGGGCCTTGACCGCCAGCCGGCTGGATGCGGCCATCGGCGATGACGAGGCGCTGCGTGGCGCCATGGGCAGCGTGCTCAACCGCCTCAACGAGGACATGGCGGCCACCGCCACCGCCACGGTCGGCTTGCAAAAACGGGTGACCGATGTCACCGATGAGCCGGCCATCGCCACCATGGTGGAGAAGATCAATCAGGCGCGTGCTCGTTTCGTGAGCATCCGCGCCCAGGTCCGCGATGACATCCAGATGGGCGAAGGCAGCAAGCGCATCGACAGCGAGCTGGTGCCGCTGGCGCTGTCCATGCTCAAGTCACTGGATGAACTGGTGCTGAACCTCAAGGCGCGCAGTACGACGGCCACGGAGCAGCTGGCCGGCACGGTGGACCAGGCCCGTCAGATCCTGATCATCATCTGCGCTGTGGCCGTGGCGCTCGGGGCTGCGATCGCCTGGCTGACGACCCGTGCCATCACCGGGCCGATGCGTGATGCGGTGACGATTGCCGAGCACATTGCCCACGGCGACCTGAGTCACAGCTTCGAAACCGAGCGCCCGGACGAAATCGGCTCGATGCTGCGCCGGCTTTCCTTGATGCAGGAGAAGTTGCGCTCGGCGTTTTCCGACATCAGCCATGCGACCGAGCAGATCGGCCATGCGAGTTCGGAAGTTGCCACCGGCAATGCGGACCTGTCCCATCGTACCGAGCAGGCGGCCAGCAGCCTGCAGGAAACGGCCTCCTCCATGGAACAGCTCACCGGCACGGTCAGACATTCGGCTGAATCGGCGCGTGCCGCCAACGAGCTTGCCGCCTCGGCCACCCAGGTGGCGCAGCGCGGCGGCCAGGTGGTGGGGCAGGTGGTGGCGACCATGGATGAGATCAACCAAAGTTCCAGCCAGATCGCCAACATTGTTGGCGTGATCGACAGCATTGCCTTCCAGACCAACATCCTGGCGCTCAATGCGGCGGTCGAAGCCGCCCGTGCCGGCGAGCAGGGGCGCGGTTTTGCGGTGGTGGCGGCCGAGGTGCGCAGCCTGGCGCAACGTTCGGCTGAGGCGGCCCACGAAATCAAGGGCCTGATCGATGCCAGCGTGGGCAAGGTCGAGGCCGGTGCCCGTCTGGTGCGCGATGCAGGCACGACCATGGATGACATCGTCGCCAGCGTGCAGCGTGTGACCGACATGATTGCCGACATCAGTGCAGCATCCACCGAGCAGAATCAGGACATCGGGCAAATGAATGCGGCGGTCAACCAGCTCGACAAGGTGACGCAACAGAATGCGGCCCTGGTGGAGGAGTCGGCCGCAGCGGCCGAAAGCCTCAAGGACCAGGCGCAGCGCCTGGCGGGCATTGTGGCGGCATTCCGCCTGGCCTGAGGCTAGACGGTGTTGTCTGCCTCGTCGGCCGGCTGTTCCGGCCGGCGCCACAGCCACAGCGCCACCGCGCTCATGCAGGTGATCGCCAGCCAGGCCGCCCAGCGCGGGTGTGAACTCAGCAGCAGGTAGGCGCCGCTGGCGCCCATGACCAAGGTGGCCACCCATTTGGAACGCCGCCGCACCACACCGCCACGGCGCCAGTCGCGGATCATCGGGCCGAAGGCGGTGTGCTCTTCCAGCCAGGTCAACAGGCGCGGTGAACTGCGCGCCGCGGCCCAGGCCGACAGCAGGATGAAGGGGGTGGTCGGCAGCACCGGCATGAAGATGCCGATGACACCCAGCAGCAGGAACAGCAGCGCCAGGATCAGATAGACCCAGCGCAGCAGTGCCGACAACGGAACGGCGAGGGCCTGGGGGCGCGAAGCGGGTGGGCGGTGCGACGACATGGTGCCATTGTGCCGCTCTTGTATGCTTGAACGCTACCGATCCGGAATTTCCATGACCGTACGTACTATTCTCAAGATGGGCGATCCGCGCCTGCTGCGCGTGGCCCAGCCCGTGACCGAATTCGACAGCGATGCGTTGCACCTGCTCATCACCGACCTGCTCGATACCATGAGCGCGGCCAACGGTGCCGGCCTGGCGGCGCCGCAGATCGGCGTCGACCTGCAGGTGGTGATCTTTGGCAGCGGCGAGTTCAACCCGCGCTACCCCGAGGCGCCCGTGGTGCCGCGCACCGTGCTATGCAACCCGGTGATCACGCCGATGGGCGAGGTCGAGGAAGAGGGCTGGGAAGGCTGCCTGTCGGTGCCGGGCCTGCGGGCCGTTGTACCGCGCTGGCAACGCATTCGCTACACCGGGTTCGATCAATACGGCGACGCCGTCGACCGGACGGTCGAAGGTTTCCACGCCCGTGTGGTGCAGCACGAGTGCGACCACCTGATTGGCAAGCTCTACCCGATGCGGGTGCGTGACTTCACGAAGTTCGGCTTCACCGAGGTGCTGTTTCCGGGCCTGGATGCCGAGCAGGACGACTGAGGCGGCAAGCCGGTGAGATTGAGCGCCGCCGGGCCGCCCCAAGGCGCGAGGGCCCCCTTGGGGGGCAGCGAACCACACGCAGTGGGGAGCGTGGGGGCGCTATGACGCCAGCACGTCCAGCAGCTCGGTCTCGATTGCCAGTTGTGCTCGGTTGTTCTGCAGGGCGTCGCCGCAGATCAGGAAGCTGTCATCGACCCGCTCTCCCAGGGTGTTGACCTTGGCCAGCTGCAGGTTGATGCCGTGCTCTGCCAGCACGCGGGCGACCTTGTACAGCAAGCCGGTCTGGTCGCTGGCAGTGATGCTGAGCAACCAGCGTTGTGCTTTTTCGTCCGGCCGCAGGCTGACGCGCGGCATGAAGGGAAAGCTTTTGACGCGTCGCGACTGGCGGCCTCGGCTGGGGGCGGGCAGCGGGCCGGCCTCGGCGATGGCACGTGACAGGTCCACTTCCACCATGCTGGTGAGTTCGCGGTAGTGGTCGGGCAGGGCCGGGGTGACCACCTGGAAGGTATCGAGGGCAAAGCCGTTGCGCGCCGTGTGGATGCGCGCGTCGAGGATGCTGAAGCCGCCATGGTCGAAATAGCCGCAGATGCGGGCGAACAGATCGGGCTGGTCCTTGGCGTAGACCAGCACCTGCAGCCCTTCGCCAACCGGCGAGCGGCGGGCCCGCACGATGGGCTTGTCGGTTCCGACATGGCGTGACAGCTGCCGCGCGTGCCAGGCAATGTCGGCCGCATCGTGGCGCATGAAGTAGCTCACATCCAGCGTGTCCCACAGTGGCTTGTGGGCCTCGAACGGCAGGCTGTGCAGCGCCAGCTGGATCAGCGCCTCGCGCTTGCGCGCCTCCACCTCGGCATCGGGTGAGGGGACCAGGCCACCCAGGGCGCGCAGCGTGTAGCGGTACAGATCTTCCAGCAGCTTGCCTTTCCAGGCATTCCAGACCTTGGGGCTGGTGCCGCGGATGTCGGCCACTGTGAGCAGGTAGAGCGCCGTCAGGTAACGCTCGCTGCCCACCTGTCTGGCAAAAGCGGCGATGACATCCGGGTCGGTCAGATCGGACTTCTGTGCAATGTGGCTCATCGAGAGGTGTTCCCTGACCAGGAACTCGATCAGCCGGGCATCTTCGCGCGCGATGCCGTGCTGGCGGCAGAAGCGCCGCACCTCGACGGCGCCCAGCGAAGAATGATCACCGCCGCGACCCTTGGCAATGTCATGGAACAGCGCCGCCGCGTACAGGATCCAGGGCTGCTCCCAGCCGGCGGCCAGCTGCGAGCAGAACGGGTATTCATGCGCATGCTCGGCCATGAAGAAGCGCCGCACATTGCGCAGCACCATCAGGATGTGCTGGTCCACGGTATAGACGTGGAACAGGTCGTGCTGCATCTGGCCGACGATACGGCGGAAGGTCCAGAGGTAGCGCCCCAGCACGGAGGTCTGGTTCATCAGGCGGATCGCGTGCGTGATGCCCTGGGGCTGCTGCAGGATGCGCATGAAGGTCTGCTGGTTGGCCGGGTCCTTGCGGAACTGGCCGTCCATCAGGTCGCGCGCGTTGTACAGGGCGCGCAGCGTGCGTGCCGACAGCCCCTTGGCGCCTTCCGTCGTCTGGTAGACCAGAAAGGTCTCCAGGATGGCATGCGGCTCGCGCTGGTAGAGGTCGTCACTGCGCACCTCGATCAGGCCGGCCTTGTCGGCAAAGCGTTCGTTGATCGGCAGCGGTGCCTGCGTGGTGGGGTTGAGCCGCTCCTCGATGTTGAGCAGCAGGATCTGGTTGAGCTGCGCCACCGCCTTGGCGGCCCAGTAGTAGTGGCGCATCAGCGCCTCGCTGGCGCGGACCTTGGTCCGGACCTCCGTGGTATCCGAGCTGTAGCCGAACGAGTTGGCCACGGCGGTCTGCAGGTCGAACACCAGCCGATCCTCGCGCCGGTTGGCGATCAGGTGCAGGCGCATGCGGATGAGCTGCAGCATGGCCTCGTTGCGTTTGAACTGGCGTACCTCGAAGGGGGTGGCCAGGCCGGCGCGGGCCAGCTCGTCCCACGACTTGCCGTAACCGGCGGCCTGGGCCACCCAGAGGATGATCTGCAGGTCGCGCAGGCCGCCGGGCGATTCCTTGCAGTTGGGCTCCAGCGCGTAGGGCGTGTCTTCGAACTTGCTGTGGCGCTGCTGCATTTCCAGCGTCTTGGCGACAAAGAAGGCGCGCGCGTCGATGGCCTGCAGGAACCGCTGGCGGAAAGACTTGAACAGAGCGGCATGGCCAGTGATCAGGCGCGCCTCCAGCAGCGCAGTCTGGACCGTCACGTCCTTGGCGGATTCAGCCAGGCACTCCTCGACGGTGCGCACGCTGGAGCCGATTTCCAGCCCGGCGTCCCAGCAGCTGCTGATGAAACCTTCAATTCGTTGGCGCAAGGCCTCGTCGCTGTCGGGCGTCTGGCCGGGCGGCACGAGCAGCAGCACGTCGATGTCGGAGTGCGGGAACAGCTCGCCGCGGCCGAAGCCGCCCACCGCCACCAGCGCAAAGGCGGGGCCGAAGCCAGCCTGTTTCCACAAGGTCTTGAGCGTGCCGTCGGCCAAGCGGGCCAACTGGTGCAAGGCCGTGCGCACACCACGCGTGGAGGCACCGCTCTCGGTGACGGTTTTCAGCAACTCGGCCTTGCGGGCGCGGTACTGACCTTTCAGGGTCTGGATCGTTTGCATCACCAAAATGAAGCAGGAATCGGGCCAGACGGGACGGAAATCAGGCCTGTGCAGCAGCCGTCACAAAGGCGGGAATCGGCGGGCTGCCGGCCGAGAGCGTCAGCACCTCGTAACCGGTTGGCGTGACCAGAATGGTGTGCTCCCACTGGGCCGACAAAGAATGGTCCTTGGTGACGATGGTCCACCCGTCGCCCAATTCCTTGATGTCGCGCTTGCCGGCGTTGATCATGGGTTCGATGGTGAAGGTCATGCCGGGCACGAGCTTTTCCAGGGTGCCGGGCTTGCCGTAGTGCAGCACCTGGGGCTCCTCGTGGAAGCCCAGGCCGATGCCATGGCCGCAGAACTCACGCACCACGGAAAAACCGTTGCTTTCGGCGAATTTCTGGATCGCCCAGCCGATGTCGCCCAGGCGTGCACCCGGCTTGACCTGCACGATGCCGTGCCACATGGCCTCATAGGTCATGCTGCACAGGCGTTTGGCCGCGATTGAGGTCTCTCCGACCTGGAACATGCGGCTGGTGTCGCCGTGCCAGCCGTCCTTGATGACGGTGATGTCGATGTTGATGATGTCACCCTTCTTGAGCGGCTTGTCGTTCGGAATGCCGTGGCAGACCTGGTGGTTGATCGAGGTGCAGATCGATTTCGGGTACGGGTTGTAGCCCGAGGGCGCGTAGTTCAGCGGGGCCGGAATGGCGCCCTGCACGTCAACGATGTAGCCATGGGCCAGCATGTCGAGTTCGTTGGTCGTAATGCCGGGCTTGATGTGGGGGGCGAGGAAATCCAGCACTTCGGCGGCCAGCTTGCCCGCCACGCGCATGCCGGCAATGCCGGCTTCGTCTTTGTAGGTGATCGTCATGGGGGCGAATTATCCCATTGGCGGACGATTCCCGCTGGCGGGAAGGTAAAATTGACGGTTTCCACGGACCACCGTCCGCCACTCTCATCAAGGCCACCACAGTGACCCTGCATATCACCTCTTTCGAAGGCGGCAGCGCTCTCAGCGCTTTCCGCGTCCAGCAACTTCTGCCCGGCCTGCAGGCTATCCACGACAAGATCAGCGGCATCGCCGCGCGCTTCGTGCACCTGGTGGCCAGCGATTCGGCACCCGACGCCGACCTCAAGCACCGGCTGGGTGCCTTGCTGACCTACGGTGACCCCTATACCGGCCCCACGGACGGTCCGCTGATCGTGGTGTCGCCGCGTTTCGGCACCGTGTCGCCCTGGGCCTCCAAGGCCACCGACATCGCCCACAACTGCGGCCTGGCCGTGCACCGGGTGGAGCGCATCGTCGAATACCGGCTGACGCTCAAGTCCCCCTTGCTGGGCAAGGCCAGCCTGTCGCCGGAGCAACTGGGCCGGGTGGCCGCCCTCTTGCACGACCGCATGACGGAAAGCGCCATGACCACGCGCGAGCAGGCCTGCGAGCTGTTCACTGAACTGCACCCGGCGCCGATGGAGCACGTCGACATCCTGGGCGGCGGCCGCGCCGCACTGGAAAAGGCCAATGTGCAGTTCGGCCTGGCGCTGGCAGACGACGAGATCGCATATCTGGTGGACGCTTTTGGTACGCTCAAGCGCAACCCGACTGATGTCGAGTTGATGATGTTCGCCCAGGCCAACAGCGAACACTGCCGCCACAAGATCTTCAACGCCGACTTCACCATCGACGGAGTGCGCCAGGAGCGCAGCATGTTCGGCATGATCCGCCACACCCACCAGACCAGCCCGCAGCACACGGTAGTGGCGTATTCCGACAACGCCTCCATCATGGAAGGCAGCCCGGTCGAGCGCTTTGTGGCCAAAATGGCCTCCAGCCCTTCTGGTTATAGCGCCGATAGCTATCAAAAAGAGAGCGCACTCAACCATGTGCTGATGAAGGTGGAAACCCACAACCACCCGACCGCCATCTCGCCGTTCCCCGGCTCCTCCACCGGTGCCGGCGGCGAAATCCGCGACGAGGGCGCCACCGGCCGCGGCTCCAAGCCCAAGGCCGGCCTGAGCGGCTTCACGGTGTCCAAGCTGTGGGGCGGCTGGTCCGATGAGGCCGGCGGCAAACCCGAGCACATCGCCAGCCCGCTGCAGATCATGACCGAGGGCCCGCTCGGTGGCGCGGCCTTCAACAACGAATTCGGCCGACCCAACCTGGCTGGTTATTTCCGCGAGTACGAGCAGACCGTCACCAGCGATGTCGACACGGTGCAGCGCGGTTACCACAAGCCCATCATGATTGCCGGCGGTGTCGGTGTCATCGATGCCAAGCTGACGAAGAAGATCGAATTCCCGGCCGGCACGCTGCTGATCCAGCTCGGTGGCCCGGGCATGCGCATCGGCATGGGCGGTGGTGCCGCCAGTTCCATGGCCACCGGCGCCAACGCGGCCGAACTCGACTTCGACTCGGTTCAGCGTGGCAACCCGGAGATCGAGCGCCGGGCGCAGGAGGTCATCAATCATTGCTGGGCGCAGGGCGAGAAGAACCCGATCCTGGCCATTCACGACGTCGGTGCCGGCGGCCTGTCGAATGCCTTCCCCGAACTGACCAATGACGCCGGCCGCGGCGCGCGTTTTGACCTGCGTGCCGTGCCGCTGGAAGAGTCCGGCCTGGCGCCGAAGGAAATCTGGTGCAACGAGAGCCAGGAACGTTATGTGATGGCGATTGCGCCGGAGTCGCTGGAACAGTTCAAGGCCTTCTGCGAGCGCGAGCGCTGCCCGTTCGCCGTGGTCGGCGTGGCCACCGAGGAACGCCAGCTGGTGCTGGCCGACGAGGGGGCCGAAAGCCCGGTCGACATGCCGATGAACGTGCTGCTGGGCAAGCCGCCCAAGATGCACCGCGACGTCCAGACCATTAAACGCCAGTTCAAACCGCTGGACCTGACCGGTGTCGACCTGCAAAAGGCCGTGATCGACGTGCTGAGCCACCCGACCGTGGCTTCCAAGCGTTTCCTCATCACCATCGGCGACCGCGCCGTGGGCGGTCTGACGCACCGCGACCAGATGGTCGGTCCCTGGCAGGTGCCTGTGGCCGATGCGGCCGTGACGCTGGCCGACTACGCCGGGTTTGCCGGTGAGGCCATGAGCATGGGCGAGCGCACGCCGCTGGCTGCGCTCGACGCACCGGCTTCGGGCCGCATGGCGGTGGCCGAGGCCATCACCAACCTGCTGGCGGCGCCGATCGAACTCTCGCGCGTCAAGCTGTCGGCCAACTGGATGGCTGCCTGCGGCGAACCGGGTGAAGACGCCGCGCTGTATTCCACCGTGCAGGCGGTCGGCATGGAACTGTGCCCGGCGCTTGACATTTCGATTCCGGTGGGCAAGGACAGCTTGTCCATGCGCACGCAATGGACGGTACAGGATGGCCCCTCCGGTAGCGGCAACGAGAAAAAGAAGGTCACCTCGCCGGTGTCGCTGATCGTTTCCGCCTTCGCCACGCTGCCGGACGTGCGCGGCACGCTCACGCCACAGCTCGATGCCAGCGAGGCCGACAGCACGCTGCTGCTGGTCGACCTGGGCCGTGGCCAGAACCGCATGGCCGGATCCATCCTGGCGCAGACGCTTAACCAGTCTGGCGACACGGTGCCGGACCTGGACGATCCGCAGGATCTGATCAACCTGGTGAAGGCCGTCAACGCGCTGCGCGCACAGGGCAAGATCCTGGCCTACCACGACCGCAGCGACGGCGGCCTGCTGGCAGCCGCCTGCGAGATGGCCTTTGCCGGCCACGTCGGCGTGGCGCTCAATGTGGACCTGCTGGTCACCGAAGGCGACGGCATTTCTGACAGTCGTATGGACGCGGGCGACAGCAAGAACTGGGCGACCCAGGTCCAGGCCCGGCGTGAGGAGCTGACGCTCAAGGCCCTGTTCAACGAAGAGCTGGGAGTGCTGCTGCAGGTGCGCACGGCCGAACGCGATGCGGTGCTGCAGGTGCTGCGCGAACACGGCCTGTCCAAATTCAGCCACGTCATCGGCAAGACGCGGCCCGCCGGTGGTGCCGTATCTGCTGGCGTCGGCGAGGTCCAGGTCTGGCGCGACGCCAAGGCCGTTTTCAGTGCCCAACTGACCGACCTGCACCAGGTGTGGGACAGCGTGAGCTGGAAGATCTGCCAGCAGCGCGACAACACCGCCTGTGCCGATGCCGAGCACGCAGCCGCCGGTGCGCCCAACGACCCGGGCATGCACGTGCACCTGACGTTCGACCCGGCGCAACAGCTCGCGCCGGCGCTGCTGACCAGCCGCCCCAAAGTGGCCGTGCTGCGCGAGCAGGGCGTGAATTCGCACGTCGAGATGGCCTATGCCTTCCATGAGGCCGGCTTCGAGGCCCATGACGTGCACATGACCGACCTGCAGAATGGCCGCGCCAGCTTGCAGGACTTCAAGGGCGTCGTCGCCTGCGGTGGTTTCTCCTACGGTGACACGCTGGGCGCCGGTATCGGCTGGGCCCGTTCCATCACCTTCAACCCGGTTCTGGCCGAGCAGTTCAAGGCCTTCTTCGGCCGCAGCGACACCTTCGGCCTGGGCGTGTGCAACGGCTGCCAGATGTTTGCCGAGCTGGCCGACATCATTCCGGGCGCGCAAGACTGGCCGCGCTTCACCACCAACCGCAGCGAGCGCTTCGAGGCGCGCCTGTCGATGGTGGAGGTGCTCGAATCGCCTAGCCTGTTCCTGCAGGGCATGGCCGGCAGCCGCCTGCCGATTGCCGTAGCGCACGGCGAGGGCTACGCCAACTTCGCCTACCGCGGCAACGCGGCCAAGGCGATTGCGGCCATGCGCTTCGTTGACAACCACGGTGCGGCGACCGAGGCCTACCCGTTCAACCCGAACGGCAGTGCCGGGGGGCTGACCGCGGTCACCACCGCAGACGGCCGCTTCACCGCCATGATGCCGCACCCCGAGCGCGTTTTCCGAAACATCCAGATGAGCTGGACCAATCTGGATGCGGGGGCTGCCAGCCCGTGGATGCAGGTTTGGCGCAACGCCCGCAAGTGGGTCGGTTGATGAAGGGCAGACCACGTCAAACCCGCAGGCATTGCAGGTCCACGAAGCTGTTGAATTGACGACGAAGCATGGCGAATCGTTCCGTCTTCAGGGTCTTGCTGCTGGGGCTGGGGCTGCTGGTGCTCATGCTCGGCTACCAACTGCGGGTGGGTTACGAGTCTGCCTTGAGCCGGGCTCATGACGATGCAGAAAATCTGGCCTTCACACTGGATGGTCAGATTCGAGCGATTTTTCGCCGGATTGAAGGCAGTCTGGGCAATATTGCAGGCCAACTGCCTAAAGAGGCGCTGCAGATTGCCGCGGTAGAGTCTTACCGCGAGCGGGTAACGCAGATCCTGATACCCCTGACAGAAAAATTCCCGGAGCTGGGGAGCTTTTATGTCTGGGATGCCGAAGGCAACAGCCTGTATGGCTCGGTGCCGCCGACCATGCTGCAAAAACGTGCCAGCATCGCACAACGGCCGGGTTTCCAGCTTCTGAAGAACGACTCTTCGGTCAATATTGCCTATTCCGATGCCATTCGCGGCTCGGTCTCCGGATTGCAGACGGTCGCGACCTACATGGCGGTGAGAGATTCATCCGGTCAGCTGAAAGCTGTTCTCACTGGCACGCTCAATCTGGACTATCTCGAGCAGACTTTCAAGTCGTTGCAGCTGGACAAGGGCAGCGTGGTGTTCATTCGGCGCAGCGACAACCACCATCTGGTGATCCGCTACCCCATGCGCGGGTCGGACATCAACACACCGGTGCGCAATCAGATCCAGGCACGCATCGACGCGGGCGAACTCGAAGGGCGTGACCGTTTTAAAGCCGTGACGGATGGCGAATACCGCATCTACGCGTTTCGCAAGCTGGAGCAGTTTCCCTTCTATATCGTCGTCGGAATTGCAGAGCGCAGTGCCTTGCGTGCCTGGGACACGAATGTGCTCTACATGGCAGGCGGTGGCACCATCGTGCTGCTGGTGCTAGGCGGGCTTCTGCTGCGGATGCGCCGGGAGGAACGGCTCCGGCTGGCCGCACAGCAAGAGGTTGAAGTCATGCATCGGCTGATGAATGAGGCTGTGGACAACATTTCCCTGGGCTTCACGATTTTCGACTCCAAAGGCAAACTGGTCATCTACAACAAGGCCTACCTCGACATGCTCGGCGATTGCCGCGACACGGTCCACCTCGGCACAACCTTCAGAGAGCTGGCGCGCCTCTCGGCTGAGCGGGGGCTGTATGTCAAGGCGAAGGATCGGGTTGACGCCTGGGTGGCTGAACGCGTCCGGATCCACGAACAAGCGGATGGGCAACCCCTGGAGCAGGAGTTGAGCGACGGCCGTTGGGTGCTGGTGATCGAGCATCGGACACCCAGCGGCTATATCGTCAGCAATCGCATTGACATCACCGAACGCAAGCGGCTGGAAGCCGAGTTGAAGGCGCTGGCCAGCATGGACGCCCTGACCGGCCTGCCCAATCGGCGCCAGTTCATGGCCCGGTTGGCCGAAGAGCAGCAGCGTGTCGAGCGCCAGATGACACTGAGCGCCTGCGTGCTCATGCTGGACATTGACCACTTCAAGCAAATCAACGACACCTACGGGCACGCTGGCGGTGACATGGCGTTGCAGCATTTTGCGGCTCTGATGCGCACCGAGCTGCGCTCGATCGATAGCTGTGGCCGCCTGGGTGGCGAGGAGTTCGCGATCCTGTTGCCGGGCGCCAGCCTGGAGGCGGCCCGGCGCATCGCCGAACGTCTGCGCCTGAAACTGGCTGAATCGAGTGTCGAAATCGATGGCAAGTCAGTGGCGTTGACGGTCAGTATCGGCATTGCGTCGCTTCATCCGGCTGACGTGAACCCGGACGCTGTTCTCCAGCGCGCGGACACCGCGCTCTACCAAGCCAAGGCCACAGGGCGGAACTGCGTCGTTGTCGAGTCCGGTCTGGCCTGATCGACGGGACTCACAGTTCCGACGCATCCTTGCTCAGGTGCGGCTTGTAGATCACAAAAATGCTGCATACGGTCGCTGACTGCGACTCGTAAGCCAGGGTGTCGAACGCCCCCGACTGCCAGACCACGGATTGACGCGTGACATCGCCATCGGTACCGTCCTGGGCGATCAGGCCACCGCCGTGTGTCGCGCCAATGCCGGCCACCACGGCGGTGAAGACCGAGACATCAGCGCAACTCTCCGCGGTGGACGTCCAGCGTTGCTCAATGCGGGAAACGCGTTTGTCCTTGAAATAGAAGGTGGTCTGGAAAGGCCAGCCCGAGATGGGGGTGTCGGGCAACGCCCACAGACCACGCAAGCCGTTCGGGCCCGCCACAGGTTTTCGCATCCGCACCAGCGACTCGAAGCGGGCCTGTAATTCCGCCTCGCTGCTGCCCAACAGCAGGCCGTCAAGCGGGGCGTTGGCAGATGCCGGCAAAGCGGCCAGCAGCGTGCACAGGGTGATGACGCGTCGCAAGCTCATGAGGTCGTCGCGGTACGCGGAACAGGTCTGGCGGGGCGCGTGCGGTAGAACTTCAGTGGTGCTGCCGCCGCTTCGCGGGCGGTCTGGTTCAGGACCGATGTCTTGATCTTGCCCACCACGTGCATTTCGCACGGCTTGCAGTCAAAGCGCAGCGTCAGCTTTTCCTTGCCGTTGATCAGTGTCAGCGGCTCGGCGCGCACCGTGCCTTGCACGCCGGTTACGCCCTTGGCCTGCTTGGGGCACAGGCTCAAGGAAAAGCGCACGCAGTGTTTGGTGATCATCAGGCTGACGTCGCCTTCCTCTTCCTGACTCTCGTAGGCGGCGGCAATCACTTTCACGCCGTGTTTGGCGTAGAAGTCGCGCGCCTTCTCGTTGTACACATTGGCCAGGTAGGTAAGGGTGTCTTCCGGGTAGGGTACCGGCGGCTCCACGGGGCGGGCACGGAGCGGGCGCTGGTAGGCGGTCGCCCGGGCGGTTTCCAGTGCGTCCACCGCATCACGGCGTAGGGTATTGAGCAGCGAGGCTGGAACAAACCAGGGCTGGCTCAGGTTCAAGGTCATGTCGATCGGCTCGAAAAGCGTCGCACCAAAGCGCCCCAGCTGTTCACGCAAGGTGTGCTCGGCCTGGGCCGCATTCTTTGCCGGCGCCTTGGTAGCCTGGACACGTGCGCTGGCGCTGTGGCCGTCTTCGTCAGTCAGCTGCAGGGCAAAACCGTCCGCAGTTTCATCCAGCCTGACCCAGACGCCGATGCGGCGTTCGCTGGATTTCTTCTCCAGCATACGCACCCAGTTCATGTCGCGGTTGCGATTGAGCTCGGTGCCTTTGCGCAGGTCCTTGAAACCGGCCATCGGGTCTTTCGGGTAGACGCGCCACTGGTCCACCGCCAGCGCACTGGCCGGCTCGGCGCGGTTGATCGCCATGCCGACCAGTTCCTTCTGCAGGTCGTAGTAGCACAGGCCGTCGCCGTTGTGCAGCACGGTGCCGGGCTCGCTGGTGCTCAACTCCACAAAATCCGGGCCAACTTTGGTGACGTAGCCCAGATGCCGCCCCGGGTTCTTCGGGGTGTCGAACGCGCCGATGTCGTCTTTGCGGCCCTGGACAAAGTAGTCGGTGAACTCCCGGTTGAAGTTCTGATCCGGGTCCGGGGTGAAGGTGAAGGTTGTGTGGCCACTGGAGGCGCGGGCCAGTTCGGGGCGCTGCTCCAGCAGCTCGTCGAACAGCTTGCGGTAGTGGGCCGTGATGTTCTTGACGTAGGCCAGGTCTTTGTAGCGGCCCTCGATCTTGAAGCTGCGGATGCCGGCATCGACCAGGGCCGCCAGGTTGGCGCTCTGGTTGTTGTCCTTCATCGACAGCACATGCTTGTCGTGCGCCACGAAACGGCCCTGGCTGTCCATGACCTGGTAGGGCAGGCGGCAGGCCTGCGAGCAGTCGCCACGGTTGGCGCTGCGCCCAGTGTGGGCATGGCTGATGTAGCACTGGCCGCTGTAGGCCACGCACAGCGCGCCGTGGATGAAAAACTCCAGCGTGCACTGCGTTTCTGCACGAACGGCCTTGATCTGTTCCAGCGTCAGCTCGCGCGCCAGCACGATCTGGGACAGGCCGGCATCCTGCAGGAAACGTGCCTTCTCAGGGGTGCGGATGTCGGTCTGGGTGCTGGCGTGCAGCTGGATCGGCGGCAGGTCGATCTCCAGCAGGCCCATGTCCTGGATGATCAGGGCATCGACCCCGGCGTCATACAACTGCCAAGCCAGCTTGCGCGCCGGCTCCAGTTCGTCGTTGCGCAGGATGGTGTTAAGGGTGACGAAGATGCGGCTGTTGAAACGGTGGGCATGCTTGACCAGCCGGGCGATGTCCTGCACAGAATTGTCGGCGCTGGTGCGCGCGCCGAAGGACGGGCCGCCGATGTAGATGGCATCGGCACCATGGTTGATGGCCTCGATGCCGATGTCGGCGCTGCGTGCCGGCGACAGGAGTTCGAGCTGGTGTTCGGGCAAGGACATAACCCTTAATTATCCCAGTCCGAACGGTTTTGTGCCGGCTCAGGGCTTGGCCCCAAGCCGCCTGCTCAGAATTCGACCTTCTCGCCCGGATTGACCACCAGCATCTTGCCGGAGTCCAAACCCAACGCCGCCGAGAACTCGGCAGTCGTGCCCTTGAGCTGCGGGATGGTGCCGTAGTGGATGGGCAGGGCGTACTTGGGCTTGAGGTAGTTCTTCACCGCGTAAGCGGCGTCGGCCGGGCTCATGACAAAGTGGCCGCCGATCGGGATCAGCAGCAGGTCGGGCTTGTAATACTCGCCGATGAACTTCATGTCGCCGAACAGGCCGGTGTCGCCCATGTGGTAGATCTTGAAGCCGTTTTCCAGCTCGATGATGAAACCCACCGGTTCGCCGCCCACGTGCACCTCATCCTTGTTGGTGGCCGGGTTCTTCCACGCCAGTTCCGAAGAATGTTCGGCGTGGGTGGCCGTGATCTTCACGCTTTTGGGTCCGAAGGGCTCGATGGTGCCGCCCTTGCCAAAGCGCGGCGACAGTTCCGTCGGCAGGATGCCCAGCGTGGCCACGGTCTGGTTCATGCCGGCCGGGCCGTACATCGGGATCTTGTGCATCTTGGCCAGGTCCGGGGCATCGGCAAAGTGGTCGAAGTGGGCGTGGGTGACCAGGACCAGGTCCACCTTGCCCAGCGCTTCCAGATTCTTGAAGTTGGCCGGCGTCTTGGGGTTGCTGCGCAGCCAGGGGTCGACCACGATGACCTTGCCGCCGGGGGTGGTGATGCGCACGGCAGCCTGGCCGAGCCAGAGCACTTCGGTCTTGCCGTTTTGCGCCAAGGCGCCAAGAGAACCGAGCAGCGCAGCGGCGGTCAGGGTGCCCTTCAGTAAAACCTGCAACAGGGTGTGGATGGTTTTTGTCATGCTGTCTCCGGGGTGGTTGTCATGGTCACCGATTGGACACAAGCGTGATGCGAGCGTCAATGGCGGCGCGCACCATCTTGCCAGCCCCAAGAAAAAACGCGACCTTGGCCGCGTTTTTCCAGGATGTCGACAGGGCCTTATTCGATCTTGGCCTTGGCGCGCAGGTCTTCCTGGTACTTCATCAGCTTTTGCTGCCCCAGTTGCTGGGCGATCTGTTGCTTGACGTCTTCCAGCTTGGGCAGTTGGGCTTCGCGCACGTCATCCAGGCGGATCACGTGGTAGCCGAACTGGCTCTTGACCGGGGTCTCGGTGGTCTTGCCCTTGGCCAGCTTGACCATCGCCTCGGAGAACTCCTTCACATAACTACCGGCGCTGGCCCAGTCGAGGTCGCCGCCATTGGCGCCGGAGCCCGGGTCCTTGGACTGCTTCTTGGCGATGTCCTCGAACTTGGCACCTTTCTTGAGTGAGGCAATGATGGCCTTGGCCTGCTCTTCCTTTTCCACCAAGATATGGCGGGCACGGTATTCCTTGCCGCTGTTGGCAGCGGCGAACTTGTCGTACTCGGCCTTGATCTCGGCGTCGGTCACCGGGTTGTTCTTCTGGAAGTTGGCGAACAACTCGCGGATCAGGATGGCCTGACGCGTCAGCTCCAACTGGGCCTTGTAGTCTTCAGTGGCGTCCAGTCCGAGCTTTTGCGCTTCCTGCATGAACAGTTCGCGGGCGATGACTTCATCCTTGATCTGACCCATCATTTCTGGCGTCACCTGGCGGCCAGAGCGCACCAGCTGCTGAGTCAGCGCATCGACGCGCGACGTCGGCACGGGCTTGCCGTTGACGATGGCGACGTTCTGCGCTGCGGCCGGCACGGCCAGGGCACTCAACAGGGTCGCGGCAACGAGGGCCGAAAAAATGGGCTTCTTCATCATGGGTCCTACAAGGTACGGAAAGGAACGGAAACAAAAACTAGGGGATCGGCGCGGGGGCGTTCACAGGTGCTCACCGGGTTTCGATGGCGATCGCATGCACGCCCTGGGCGATGAAATCCTGCAGCGCATCATACACAAGGCGATGGCGGGCCACGCGCGTTTTGCCGTCGAACAGCGGGGAGGCGATGCGAACCCGGAAATGGGTGCCGTAGCCGGTGCCGTTGGCACCGGCATGGCCGGCATGGGCGCCACTTTCATCGATCACTTCCAGCGCCGTGGGCTGCAGGGTGTCGCGCAGGTGCTGCGCCATTTGCGCGGCGAGGTGGGAAAAGTCGGCTGTCATTGGTTTTTCGTGGTATCGGTTTTGAGGTAACGGGCGATGTAAAAACCCTGGGCCACGATGAAAGCCAGAGGAATGGCATAACCCCAGAGCTTGAAGTTGACCCAGTCCTCGGTGCTGTACAAGGCGGCCACATAGCCATTGAGGGCGGCCATGAAGACGCAGTAGACGATCCAGGCCTGGTTCAGCCGCATCCACACGGCATGAGGCAGCTCCAGCTGGCTGCCCAGCAGCAGCTGGAGAAAGTTCTTTTTCATGCCCCACAGCGCCACGGCCAGGCCGATGGCCATGGCGGCGTACAGCACGGTGGGTTTCCACTTGATGAAGCGCTCGTCGTGCAGCAGCAGGGTCAGGGCGCCGAACACCAGGATCAGCGCCAGCGTGATCTTGTGCATGGCCTGCAGCTTGCGATCGATGGCGTAGATCAGGCCCATCTGAGCGACGGTGGCGACCATCAGCACGCCGGTGGCGACGTAGATGTCGTAGAACTTGTAGGCTCCGAAGAACAGCAGGATGGGGAAGAAGTCGATCAGAATTTTCATGCGCAGATTATCAGGGCTTGAATTCCAGTGAGGCGGAGTTCATGCAGTAGCGCAAGCCGGTGGGCGCCGGGCCGTCCTCGAACACATGGCCCAGATGGGCGCCGCACTGGGCGCACAGGGTTTCGACGCGCACCATGCCGTGGCTGACGTCGCGCCGCTCTTCAATCGCCCCGGGCAAAGCCGCCTGCCAGAAGCTGGGCCAGCCGCAGCCGGCATCGAACTTGGTATTCGAATCGAACAGCTTGGCGCCGCAGCAAACGCAGTGGTACTGGCCCGGCTGCCAGTGGTCTTCGTAGCGGCCGGTGAAGGGGCGCTCGGTGGCGGCGTGGCGCGTGACTTCAAAGGCGGCAGGTTCGGAGCCTTTCTCGGCCAACAGGGCTTTCCATTCGGCATCGGTTTTCTGAACAGGATGGCTCATGATGAACAGCTGATTTCAATCGTTGAGGCCCAGTCGGGCGGGAAAGATGCCTGAGCTTCAAAGCCCGGGTGTTCGTCGAAGGGATTTTCCAGCAAGGCCTGCAGGCTGGCGACGCCGGCAAAGTCTTTCGCGCGCGCCTGCCGGATCGCCAGTTCGCCAAGGTGGTTGCGCAACACGAACTTGGGGTTGGTCTTGAGCATCAAATCGGGACCAAGTCCTTTATTTTCCTGCGCCAGGCGCTCCGAATATTGTAGCAACCAGGCGTCCAGACCGGCGCGATCGAGGAACAGGTCGCGCACCGGGCCGGCATTGCCATCGGTAGCGAAATGGCTCAGGCGGCGCCAGAAGATGGTGTAGTCGACCCGGTCCTGCGTCAGCAGCTTGAAGATGCCGTCGATCAGGGCGCGGTCCTCCGGCCGGGCATCCTGGATACCCAGCTTGGCCCGCATGCGTGCCTCCAGCTCGGCTGGGAACACGGACTTATAGGACTCGAGCGCCGCCAGTGCCAGTTCCTGCTCGCCGATCAGCGGCAGCAGCGCCTGCCCCAGGCAGAACAGGTTCCAGTAGGCGATGTTGGGCTGCCGGTTGTAGGCGTAGCGGCCCTGGGTGTCGGAGTGGTTGCAGATGTGGGTCGGGTCGAAGGCGTCCAGGAACTGGAACGGGCCGTAGTCGATGGTCAGGCCCAGGATGCTCATGTTGTCGGTGTTCATGACACCGTGGCAGAAGCCCACGGCCTGCCATTGCGCCACCATGGCCGCGGTGCGCTCGCTGACGGCTTGCAGCAGGGCGGCGTAGGCGTTGCCGGCGAATTGGTCCGTCTGACGGCAGGCTGGGTAGAAACTGTCGATGACGAAATCGGCCAGTTGGCGCAGTTGCTCGTGTTGTCCGCTGTAAGCGAAATGCTCGAAATGGCCGAAGCGGATGAAACTCGGTGCCACCCGCGTCACCACGGCGGCAGTCTCGATCGTTTCGCGGCGGATCGGGGCGTCCGAGCCGGTGACGCACAAGGCGCGCGTGGTCGGAATGCCCAGCGCGTGCATGGCCTCGCTGCAAAGAAACTCGCGGATGCTGGAACGCAGCACGGCACGGCCGTCGCCCATGCGTGAGTAGGGCGTGCGCCCGGCCCCCTTCAGTTGCAGCTCCAGCCCGTCCTCGGTTTCGCCCAAGAGCAGGGCGCGGCCGTCGCCGAGCTGGCCGGCCCAGACGCCGAACTGGTGGCCGCTGTAGACCGTGGCCAGCGGGGCGCTGCCTTCCAGCCCTTGATTGCCGGTGAAGGCTGCCAGGGCAGCGTCGGAGTCGAGCCAGTCGCGCGACAGGCCCAGCTTGCCGGCCACGGCGTTGCTGCGCCCGACCCAGTAGGGCGCGGGCAGGGGGGTAGGCATGAGCCGGGAATGGAAATCAGGGCCGAGGGCGGCAAAGCGGTTGCGCCAGCGCAATCCGTTGGCCGTCGGTGGTGCGGCGGGCGTCTCAACAATCATGTCGGCATTGTCCCGCAGCAGCGGCAGGCCTGCCGCCTGAAGGGCTATCGCCATCAGGGTTCAGGCGGAGGCCGTTTCCTCAAGGTAGCGGCCCAGCGCCGCATCGTCCAGGATGGCGACGCGGCCCAGATCGCTGGAGACAATGCCGCGCTCGGCGAGCTGGCGCAGCACGCGATTGACGGTCTGGCGCGACAGGCCGACCAGGGTACCGAGTTCTTCCTGCGTCAGGTACAGACGGCGGGTGCTGCGCCAGAACAGGCGGCTCAGGTAGAGCGCCACGCGGTGCTCCGGGGCGCGGATGCGGCTGGCCTCGATCAGCGTCATGGCCTGGCCCAGCCGCATGTTGAGGTGCTGCACCAGGTACTGGTTGAAACGCAGGTTGCTGTGTTGCAACTCGGTAAAGACATCGCGCGGCAGGCACAGCAACCAGCTGTCACGCAGGGCCACCACGGCATACCGGCGCAACTCACTCTTGAGCACCGAGCCTTCACCGAACCATTCGCCATCGGGCACGCCGATGAAGGCCGAACGGCGGCCATCGGCCGCTTCGGTCTGCAGTTTGACGAGGCCGTTGAGAACGGCGTACCAGCCTTGCACCGGCTCGCCGGGACCCAGCACGGTCTGCCCCTTGCTGGCCTGGATCACTTCCACCCGCTGCATCAGCTGCGCCTGGCGAGTGGCGTCCAGGGCGGTGAACCAGGGCTGGGTAGACAGGAAATGCCGGGTCAGGAGGCGTGCGTCGCAAAGCATGGTGCGATTGTGCTGCAGTTGAAGGGGAATTCAGGGTTTCTACCGAGAAGGTGTCAGCCGGGCGACAGAGATTGCATACAAGCTGGACGAATGCCATATTCGGCGCCTCTATCGGAGCGATACTCCGGCCAAGGGATGTGCCCGCAAGCCATGCCCGAAATGAAGATGAGTTTGACAACCAGGAGATGTGTCCATGCTGGGCCTGATGCAAAGCCAACCCTTGCTGATTTCTTCCCTTATCGAGTTTGCCGAACGGCACCATGGCGATGCCGAAGTCGTGTCGCGCCGGGTCGAGGGTGATATCCACCGCTACACCTACCGTGACGTCGCCGCACGCGCCCGCCGCGTGGCCAATGCGCTGGATGCGCTCAAGCTGCAGTTCAGTGATCGCGTGGCCACGCTGGCCTGGAATGGCTACCGACATCTGGAGTTGTATTTCGGTGTCAGCGGCTCCGGCCGCGTGCTGCATACCATCAACCCGCGCCTGCACACCGACCAGATCGCCTGGATCGCCAACCACGCCGAAGACCAGGTGCTGTGCTTCGACATGACTTTCCTGCCACTCATTCAGGCCGTCCACGCCAAGTGCAGCACGATCAAGCACTGGGTGGCGCTGTGCGATGCCGACAAACTGCCGGCCGACAGCGGCATTCCCGGCCTGCTGAGCTACGAAGCCTGGATCGGCGCCCAGTCCGACCGCTACCACTGGCCCGAATTCGACGAGAATACCGCCTCCAGCATGTGCTACACCAGCGGCACCACGGGCAACCCGAAGGCCGCGCTGTACAGCCACCGCTCCACCCTCCTGCACGCCTATGCCGCCGCGCTGCCGGACGTGATGTGCATGAGCGCCCGTGATTCGGTGCTGCCGGTGGTGCCCATGTTCCACGTCAACGCCTGGGGCATTCCGTATTCCGCCGCGCTGACCGGCTGCAAGCTGGTGTTCCCGGGCCCGGCGCTGGACGGCAAGTCGATCTACGAACTGGTCGAGGCCGAGCGCGTGAGCTACGCCGCCGGCGTGCCGACCATCTGGCAGATGCTGCTGGGCCACATGAAGCCGGGGGGGCTGAAGTTCAGCACCCTCAAGCGCACCGTGATCGGTGGTTCCGCCTGCCCGCCGGCCATGATCACCGCCTTCCGCGAGGAGTATGGCGTGGAGGTGCTGCACGCCTGGGGCATGACCGAGATGTCGCCGCTGGGCACGCTGTGCACGCTGAAGAACAAGCACCTGACGATGCCCGAGTCCGAGCAGATGAAGATCCGCCTCAAGCAGGGGCGTGCCATCTTCGGCGTCGACATGAAAATTGTCGACGGCGAAGGTCAGGAGCTGCCCTGGGACGGCAAGGCCTATGGCGACCTGCTGGTGCGCGGGCCGTGGATCCTGGGCGAGTACTTCAAGGGTGAGGGCGGCGACCCGCTCATCAAGGACGCCCAGGGCCATGGCTGGTTTCCGACCGGCGACGTGGCGACCATCGATGCCGACGGCTACATGCAGATCACCGACCGCAGCAAGGACGTCATCAAGTCCGGCGGTGAGTGGATCAGTTCGATCGACGTCGAGAACATCGCCGTGGCCCATCCGGCGGTGGCCATGGCGGCCTGCATCGGCGTCAAGCACCCGAAGTGGGATGAGCGCCCGGTAGTCGTGGTGGTGAAGAAACCCGGCGCGGAAGTGACGCGCGAGGAACTGCTGGCTTTCTACGAGGGCAAGACCGCCAAATGGCAGATCCCGGATGACGTGGTGTTTGTCGACGCCATTCCGCTGGGTGCCACCGGCAAGATGCTCAAGACCAAATTGCGCGACGTGCTCAAGGACTACAAGCTGCCCAATACCTGAGCCTGCAAAAAGAGGGATTCGGGCCGTGAGTCGCAAACGCGATAGTTCTAGGGCAATCCCTAGCGACGTGCGGCGCGAATCCCTGTACGCTGACCCTGTTTTGACAACGAGGAGACATTAGATGAAGTTCTGCATGAAAATCGTCGCAGCCTCGGCTGCCCTGGCCCTTGCCGGCGCTGCTTTTGCCCAGAAGGGCGAGACCGTCAAGGTTGCGCTGATTGATCCGCAATCCGGCCTCATGGGTCCCCTGGGGATGAACCAGAAGAACAGCTGGCAGTTCTTCGCCGACAAGTTCAGCCAGAAGAATGCTGCCGGCGTCAAATTCGAACTCGTTGCGTTCGACAACAAGCTCAGCCCGGCTGAAAGCCTGAATGCCCTCAAGGCCGGTCTGGACCAGGGTGTGCGTTATTTTGCCCAGGGCAATGGTTCTTCCGTTGCTGGCGCTCTGATCGACGCCATCAACAAGCACAACGAGCGCAACCCCGGCAAGGAAGTCGTGTTCCTGAACTACGCCGCCGTGGATCCGGATTTCACCAACAGCAAGTGCAGCTACTGGCATTTCCGTTTCGATGCCGATACCTCCATGAAGATGGAAGCGCTGACCACCTTCATGAAGGACGACAAGAACGTCAAGAAGGTCTATCTGCTCAACCAGAATTACTCGCACGGGCATCAGGTAGCCAAATTCGCCAAGGAAAACCTGGCCCGCAAGCGCCCGGACGTGCAGATCGTCGGCGAAGACCTGCACCCGCTGGCACAGGTGCGTGATTTCGCGCCCTACATCGCCAAGATCAAGGCGTCCGGCGCTGACACCGTGATCACCGGCAACTGGGGCTCGGACCTGGCGCTGCTGATCAAGGCGGCCAACGAAAGCGGCTATACCGGCAAGTTCTTCACCTACTACACCGGCGTGACGGGCACCCCGACCGCGCTGGGCGCCGGCGGTGCCGGTCGCGTGTTCCAGGCTGCCTACAGCCACTACAACATGGGCGGCGACATGGGCAAGTGGATGGCTGAATTCAAGGCCAAGTACAAGGATGACATGTTCACCGGCGCCATTCCCTCGGCATTCACGGCACTGACGGAAGCCATGGCCAAAGCCAAGTCCACCGATCCGGTGAAGGTGGCCGCAGCCATGGAAGGCATCAAGTACATGAACTACAACGGCGAAGTCGAGATGCGCAAGACCGACCACCAGCTGCAGCAGCCACTGTTCGTGACGGTCTGGCAGAAGGCGGACAAGAAATACCCCTACAGCCCGGAGAACACCGGCATGACGCTGGCACCTGTGAAGGAGTACCCGGCCTACATCGCCAGCACGCCGACCAGTTGTCAGATGAAGCGCCCCTGAGACCGGCTGGGGTAGAGGAACGGAAGGGCCCGATTGGTGCAAGGCGGTCGGGCCCTTGTTTTTGCCTGCCCGGGAAGGCCCTGACAGTCCCGGTCGACATGTTTGATTGACGTCTGTCCTGCAGACATAGAAGGTTTTTCAAATGGAGTTCTTCATCATCTCCATGCTCAACGGCTTGAGCTACGGGCTGCTGCTCTTCATGCTCAGCTCGGGGCTTACGCTGATTTTCAGCATGATGGGTGTGCTCAATTTCGCCCATGCCAGCTTCTACATGCTGGGGGCCTACGTTGGTTATACGGTGGCCGGCCTGGTCGGCTTCTGGCCTGGCCTGGTCGTCGCCCCGCTGGTGGTCGGCGCGCTGGGGGCCGTGTTCGAGCGGCTGGCCCTGCGCAAGGTGCACAAGTTTGGCCACGTGCCGGAGCTGCTGATCACCTTTGGTCTGTCTTACATCATCCTGGAACTGGTCCAGTTGATCTGGGGGCGTGCTGCCGTGGAGTTTCGCCCCCCCGAAATGCTGCAGGGGCCGATGTTCACATTGATCCACCATTCTCTGCAGGGGCTGAGTCTGGTCGGTGGCGCTGCGCCCGCCGAGATGTGCCAGGCGGCCGATGCCGCGGTCCAGGTGGTGTGCTCGCCGTTTCCGGCCACTCGCGGGTTCATGATGGCGGTGGCGCTGTGCATGCTGATCGCGCTGTGGCTGCTGCTCACGCGCAGCCGCATCGGCCTGGTGATCCAGGCCGCGCTGACGCATCCTGAAATGGCCGAGGCACTGGGCCACAACGTGCCGCGGGTTTTCATGCTGGTGTTCGGTGCCGGTGCCGCGCTCGCCGGCCTGGGTGGGGTGATCGGTGGCAGCACCTTCGTGACCGAGCCCAACATGGCAGCCACGGTCGGCTCCGTCATCTTCGTGGTGGTGGTGGTCGGTGGTCTGGGCTCCTTGTCGGGGGCTTTTCTCGCATCGGTGCTGATCGGGGTGATCCAGACGTTTGCCGTGGCCTTTGATTACTCCTTCATCACGCTGGCGCAGCAGATGGGCATCGAGCTCAGTGAGTCGCTCAAGGCCAACTCGGTCATCAAGCTGACGTTGTCGCAGGTGGCGCCCATCCTGCCTTATCTGTTCCTGGTCCTGATCCTGATCTTCCGGCCCAAGGGTTTGCTGGGTACGCGGGAGGAATGAACATGAAACACCCCCGAAGCGCCTTCGGCGCTGCCCCCTCAAGGGGGCGCTACCAGCGGCCCGGCGAAGCCGGTTCCGCGGTAGCCCCTGGTTTGCATCGTGTCGTGCAACCGTTCTTGCTGAAACGTTGTGCCATGGAAATCGTCAAGTGAAGCAGTATTACGAATTCAAACCCTACAACGTCGGACGCTGGATCGTCTGGGGACTGTTTGCCCTGATCCTGCTGTTCGCGCCCAAGGTGTTCACCAGCAGCCTGTCGGTCACCATGCTGTCGCAGATGGGTATCGCCATCATTGCCTGCCTGTCCTACAACATGCTGCTGGGGCAGGGCGGCATGCTGAGCTTCGGCCATGCGGTGTACTCCGGCCTGGGCTCCTACATGGCCATTCATGCGCTGAACATGGTCAGCCAGGGTGCGCTGCCGATCCCGGTGAGCATGTTGCCGATCGTCGGCGGTTTTGCCGGCCTGGCCTTTGCCGTGCTGTTCGGTTATGTCACGACGCGCAAGTCCGGTACGCCCTTTGCCATGATCACACTGGGCATGGCCGAGCTGGTGTTTGCCATGTCGCTGATGTTCTCCGAGTTCTTCGGCGGCGAGGCCGGTGTCTCGGGCAACCGGGTGACAGGTCAGTCCTTCTTCGGCATCACGTTCGGACCGGCCACGCAGGTCTATTACCTGATCGCGATTTACACCTTTGTCTGCGTGGCCCTGATGTTCGCCTTCACGCGCACGCCGCTGGGACGCATCCTGAATGCCGTGCGCGACAACCCGGAGCGCGTCGAGTTCATCGGCTACAGCACCCAGCGCGTGCGCTACCTGGCGTTCATCATCTCCGGCTTCTTTGCCGGTGTGGCCGGTGGCTTGGGCAGTCTGCTGTTCGAGATCGTCACGGCCGAGGTGGTGGGGACGGGCCGCTCGGGTGCCTACCTGCTGTTCACCTTCCTGGGCGGCGCCACCTTCTTCTTCGGCCCCATCCTGGGCGGCATCCTGATGGTGATCGCCTTTGTGCTGCTGTCGGAGTTCACCAAGGCCTGGCTGTTGTACCTGGGGCTGATCTTCCTCTTCATGGTGATGTACGCCCCGGGCGGCATTGCCAGCCTGATCATGATGAACCTGCGCGTGGCGTCCTTCGGCCTGCTGCGGCGCGTGTGGGTCAGCTATCTGGCGCTCGGCGTGTCGGCGCTGGTGGTGCTGCTGGGTGCGGCCGTGATGATCGAGATGGTCTACCACCTGCAGCTCAATGCCGCCATGGGGCCGACGCTCAAGTTCGTCGGTATCGAGTTCAACACCAGCAGCCTGGACCACTGGTTTGGCGCCGTCTTCGTGCTGCTGACAGGCTTGGGCCTGTTCGAGTTGTGCCGTCGCCAGTTCGTACGCGAATGGGGCGAGGTTCAGGAAGAAATCGAGAAAGAAATCAAGCGGAGGGAGACGCTGTGAGTCAAGCACAAACCTACGCTCTTGAACTGAAGGACCTGCGCAAGAGCTTCGGCAAGACCGAGATCATCCGTGGCGTCAACCTGGCGGTCCAGGCCGGCGAGCGGGTGGCTGTGATCGGCCCGAACGGGGCCGGCAAGTCCACGCTGTTCAACCTCATCAGCGGGCGCTTCGGCCCGAGCAGCGGCGAAGTCCTGCTGCACGGCCAGCGCATCGATGGCAGGAAGCCCTACGAGATCAACCGCATGGGGCTCTCCCGCAGCTTCCAGATCACCAACATCTTTCCCAAGCTCAGCGTCTTCGAAAACCTGCGCTGTGCGGTGTTGTGGAGCCTGGGTTATCGCTACACCTTCTTCAAGTTTCTGGCCGATCTGGAAGATGCCAACGAGCGCACCGAGCAATTGATGGAGATGATCCGGCTCGACAAGAAGCGCGATGTGCTGGCGGTGAACCTGACGTACGCCGAGCAGCGGGCACTGGAGATCGGCGTCACCATTGCCGGTGGTGCCAGCGTCATCCTGCTCGACGAGCCGACCGCCGGCATGAGCAAGAGCGAAACGTCGCGCTTCATCCATCTCATCCGCGAAGTGACCGAAGGCAAGACCCTGCTGACGGTCGAGCACGACATGGGCGTGGTATTCGGCCTGGCCGACAAGATCGCCGTGGTGGTCTATGGTGAAGTGATTGCCTTCGACACACCGGAGGCGGTGCGCGCCAATGCCAAGGTGCAAGAGGCCTATCTCGGCTCGGCGGTGGCCGATGCCCAGGCTGGGGGGCATTGAATATGTTGAAGATAGAAAACCTGCATGCTTTTTACGGCAAGAGCCATGTGCTGCATGGCGTGAATTTCGAGGTCCAGGCGGGCGAGATCGTTGCCCTGCTGGGACGCAACGGCTCGGGTCGCTCCACCACGGCCAAGGCCATCATGGGCCTGGTCGACTGCGAAGGCCGCGTCCTGTGGAAGGGCCGGGACATCCAGGGGCGCAAGACGTTCGAGATCGCCCATCTGGGGCTTGGTTTCGTTCCAGAAAACCGCGAAATTTTCCCCAAACTGACCGTGCACCAGAATCTGCAGCTCGGGCAGAAGCAAGCCGGCAAAAACGGTCGCTGGAGCTTCGACGACATGTACGCCATGTTTCCCCGCCTGAAGGAGCGACAGCACACTGAAGCGGGCGTGCTGTCGGGCGGTGAGCAGCAGATGCTGACCCTGTGCCGCACGCTCATGGGCGATCCGGACCTGATCATCATCGACGAGCCGACCGAGGGCCTGGCGCCCAAGATCGTGGAGCTGGTGGGTGAGTACCTGAAGAAGCTCAAGGAGCGCGGTATCTCCGTGCTGCTGATCGAGCAGAAGCTCACCATCGCGATGGCGATTTCCGATCGTGCCCTGGTCATGGGGCACGGCTGCATCGTGTTTGACGGCACCCCCGACAGCCTGCGCAACGATGCCTACACGCGCAAGGAGTGGCTGGAGGTCTGACGCCTGTCCCGACAGGTTTGTCCCTCCCGCGACAAGTTTTCTTTGCGCTGGATCACAAAGCTTTTAGAATCCAAAATCGAACGACCGTTCTATTTTTAGAAACACGAGGAACGCAAGCATGAGCGCTGAATACCAAGTACACGGCGATGTGGCCGTGATCACGCTGAATAATCCCCCCGTCAACGGCCTGGGCCTGGCGACCCGCCAGGGCATTACCAACGCCCTGGAGCGCGCCAATGCGGATGCAGCGGTGAAGGCGATTGTCATCACCGGTGCCGGCAAGGCTTTCTCCGGCGGCGCCGACATCAAGGAGTTCGGCACACCGAAGGCCTTGCAGGAACCCAACCTGCTGAGCGTCATCCTGGCGATCGAGAATTCCGACAAGCCGGTGGTGGCGGCCATGCACACCATCGCCATGGGCGGCGGTCTGGAGTTGCCGCTGGGTTGCCATTACCGTATTGCCGCCCCGGGTTGCAAGATTGCGTTGCCGGAGGTCAAGCTGGGCCTGATTCCCGGTGCCGGCGGTACGCAGCGCCTTCCGCGCGCCTTGGGGGTGGAGCCGGCGCTCAACATGATCGTCAGCGGCGAGCCCGTGCCCAGCGAAATGCTGGCTATGGTGCCGGGCCAGAAACTCTTTGACAAGCTGGCCAAGTCGGCCGAGACCCTGCTGGACGAGGCGATTGCCTTGGCGCGCGAGAAGGCCGATGTGCGCCCACTGCCGCTGGTGCGCAACCTGCCCGCCAAGCACCCGCAGGGTGATGCCTACTTCCAGTTCGCCCGCAACATGGTCAAGGGCATGGCGAAGAACTTCCCGGCCCCGGCCAAGTGCGTCGATGCCGTGGAAGCCGCCACCAAGAAGAAGTTCGACGATGGCATGCTGTTCGAGCGCGAGATCTTCATCAACCTGATGTGGACGCCTGAGTGCCGTGCACTGCGCCACCTCTTCGCGGCCGAGCGTGCGGCCTCCAAGATCCCGGATGTGCCGGAGGACACCCCGAAGCGCGAAATCAAGTCAGTGGCCGTGATTGGCGCCGGCACCATGGGTGGCGGCATCACCATGAACTTCCTGAATGCCGGCATCCCCGTCAAGATGCTGGAGATGAAGCAGGAGGCGCTGGACCGTGGCATCGCCACCATCCGCAAGAACTACGAAGCCCAGGTCGGCAAGGGCAAGCTCAAGCAGGACAAGTACGAACAGCGTATGGCCCTGCTGAGCAGCACGCTCAACTATGAGGACCTGAAGGATGCCGACCTCGTGATCGAGGCGGTGTTCGAGGAAATGGGTGTCAAGGAAGCGGTGTTCAAGAAACTCGACGAAGTGATGAAACCCGGTGCCATCCTGGCTTCCAACACCTCGACGTTGGACGTCAACAAGATTGCCTCCTTCACGAAACGACCGCAGGACGTGGTCGGCCTGCATTTCTTCAGCCCGGCCAACGTGATGAAGTTGTTGGAAGTGGTGCGCGGCGAGAAGACCGCCAAGGATGTGCTGGCCACGGTCATGTCGGTGGCCAAGACCATCAGGAAGACCGCGGTCGTCTCTGGTGTCTGCGACGGTTTCATCGGCAACCGCATGATCGAGCAGTACAGCCGCCAGGCCGGTTTCCTGCTGGAAGAGGGCTGCACCCCGGCCCAGGTGGACAAGGCGATCGAGAAGTTTGGTTTTGCCATGGGTCCGTTCCGGATGGGCGACCTGGCCGGCAACGACATCGGTTGGGCCATCCGCAAGCGCCGTTACCAGGAAAAGCCGAACATGAAATACAGCAAGACGGCCGATCTGCTGTGTGAGCTGGGCCGCTTCGGCCAGAAGACCGGTGCCGGCTGGTACGACTACAAACCGGGCAAGCGCGACGCCATCCCCAGCCAGCTGGTGGTGGACATGGTCGAGAAGCACCGCAAGGACATGGGGATCACGCCGCGCAAGATTTCCGACGAGGAAATCGTGCAGCGTCTGGTGTACTCGCTGGTCAATGAAGCTGCCCACATTCTGGAAGAAGGCATTGCCTCGCGTGCCAGCGACATCGACATGGTCTACCTCACCGGTTACGGCTTCCCGATCCACCGCGGCGGCCCGATGCAGTACGCCGACACCGTGGGCTTGTTCAACGTGGCGCAGAGCATGAAGCGTTTTGCGAAGAACCCGCTGGACGACGCCCAGTTCTGGCAACCCGCACCGCTCTTGGCCCGTCTCGTGGCCGAAGGCAAGACATTCAACGGCTGAGCCGCAGACCTGGAGAATTTCAAATGACGAACGCCGTTATCGTTTCCACCGCACGTACCCCCCTGGCCAAGAGCTGGAAGGGTGCCTTCAACATGACCCATGGCGCCACACTGGGCGGCCACGCCGTGCAGCACGCCATAACGCGCGCCGGCATCGAGGCTGCCGAGGTCGAGGACGTGCTCATGGGCTGCGCCAACCCCGAGGGCGCTACCGGCGCCAACATTGCACGCCAGATTGCGCTCAAGGCCGGCTGCCCGGTCACTGTCTCGGGCATGACGGTCAACCGTTTCTGTTCCTCCGGCCTGCAGACCATTGCCTTGGCGGCCCAGCGCATCATCGCCGGCGAAGGCGACGTCTATGTGGCCGGTGGCGTGGAGAGCATTTCCTGCGTGCAGCAGGAGATGAACCTGCACATGCTGCGCGACCTGTCGCTGGCCAAGACCAAACCCGAGATCTACTGGTCCATGCTGGAGACGGCCGAGATGGTGGCCAAGCGCTACAACATCGGCCGCGACGTCATGGACGAATACGGTGCCGCCAGCCAGCAGAAGGCCTGTGCCGCGCAGGCCGCAGGCCTGTTCGATGCCGAAATCGCCCCCATCACCGTCACCGCCGGTTTTGCCGACAAGACGCTGGGCCTGATCACCAGGGAGGTGACGGTGGCCAAGGACGAGGGCACGCGTGAAGGCACGACCAAAGACAACATCAGCGGCCTGCGCTCGGCTTTGCCCGGCGGCCTGATCACGGCCGGCAACGCCAGCCAGTTCTCCGATGGTGCCGGCGCCTGTGTGGTGGTGAGCGAGGAACTGGCTTCCAAGCGCGGCCTGAAGCCGCTGGGCCGTTTCCTCGGTTTTGCCGTGGCCGGTTGCGAACCCGATGAAATGGGTATCGGCCCGGTGTTCGCCATTCCGAAGGTGCTGGCCAAGCTGGGCCTGAAGGTCGGCGACATCGACCTGTGGGAACTCAACGAAGCCTTTGCCGTGCAGGTGCTGTACTGCCGCGACAAGCTGGGCATCTCGGCCGATCGCCTGAACGTCAACGGCGGCGCCATCGCCCTGGGCCACCCCTATGGCGTGAGCGGCCAACGCCTGACTGGCCATGCGCTGATCGAAGGCAAGCGCCGCAAAGCCAAGCGCGTCGTGGTCACCATGTGCATTGGTGGTGGCATGGGTGCGGCTGGCGTGTTTGAGGTCTTGTAAAGGCGCGCTCGCGACAGTCGTGTCAAGCGATCTTGGCTTGGGCCAGCTCCTCATGGTGCGAGCACAAATCGTCGCCGCCCCAAGCCCAGATCGCCACCAAACATGGGTGCCTGTCCGAGCCCCAAAGCCACTGCGCCAGGTGGTACGGTTATGCCGGGCAACGATTTGTGTACGCACCATGAGGCGCCCGGCGTAGCCGTATCACCTGCACGGGTCGCGACGGCAACACGTTGAAGAACAAAGACGGAGACGAGGAAGCAAACTGTCATGAGCTACCGCCAGACCCTCGAATTTCTTCTCTACCAGTGGCTCGATGCCGCAGCACTGAACCAGCGCACCCGTTTCGCCGATCACTCGCGCGAAACTTTCGATGCCGTGCTCGACACCTGCGAGCGCATCGCACGCGAAAAGTATGCACCGTTCAACCGCACGGTGGACATCGAGGAGCCGCGTTTTGACGGCGAGAAGGTGATCCTGCCGCAGGCCACCCATGAAGCGCAGAAGGCCTATGCCGCCTCCGGCATGCTGAGTGCGGCGCAGGATTATGAGATTGGCGGCATGCAGCTGCCGTACACGGTGGAATCTGCGGCCAACTCCTTTTTTGCCATGGCTTCGATCAGCATCGGCTCCGGCATGCTGACCTCCGGCAACGCCAATCTGCTGATGGCGCATGGCACGCCGCTGCAGAAAGAGGTGTTTGCGCGCAACGAATTTGCCGGCCGCTTCTCCGGCACGATGTGTCTCTCCGAACCGCAGGCCGGTTCCTCCCTGAGCGACATTGCCACCCGCGCAGTTCCTGATGAGGGCCCTTCGGTAGCCGCGGATGGCGCCACGCCTTGGAATCAGGATCCGCTCGGCCCGCGTTACCGCCTGACCGGCAACAAGATGTGGATCTCGGCCGGCGAACATGAACTGACCGAGAACATCATCCACCTGGTGCTGGCCAAGATTCCGGGGCCGGACGGCAAACCCGTGCCCGGCACGCGCGGTATCTCACTGTTCATCGTGCCGAAGAAGCTGGTCGACACGCAAGGCCACCTCACCGGTGAGCGCAACGACGTGGCGCTGGCCGGTTTGAACCACAAGTGTGGCTGGCGCGGCACGACCAACACACTGCTCAACTTTGGCGAGGGCAAGTACCCGGTGCTCGGCGCAGCCGGTGCCATTGGTTATCTGGTCGGCGAACCCGGCCAGGGCCTGAGCTGCATGTTCCACATGATGAACGAGGCGCGCATTGGCATCGGCATGGCGGCCACCATGCTGGGCATGGCCGGTTACCAGGCCAGCCTCGACTACGCCAAGAACCGGCCGCAGGGTCGACCCATGGGGCCGGCGGGCAAGGACTCGGCCAAAGCGCAGATTCGCATCATCGAGCACGCCGACGTCAAGCGCATGCTGCTGGCGCAGAAAGTCTGGTGCGAAGGCTCGCTGGCGCTGCAGCTGTACTGCGCCCGGCTGGTGGACGAGCAGCACACTGGCCCGGTGCAGGCCGCCGACGAAGCGCGGCTGCTGCTGGAGGTGCTGACGCCGATTGCCAAGAGCTGGCCCAGCGAGTGGTGCCTGGAGGCCAACTCGCTGGCGATCCAGATCCATGGCGGCTACGGCTATACACGTGACTTCCCGGTGGAGCAGTACTGGCGCGACAACCGGCTGAACATGATCCACGAGGGCACGCACGGTATCCAGGCGCTGGATCTGCTGGGACGCAAGGTGCTGATGGAAAACGGTGCCGGCCTGGCTTTGCTGGCCGACCGGATCGGCAACACCATCGACCGGGCCCGCCGGCATCCGGAACTCGCGGAATTCGCCGATCAGCTGGAGCAGGCGCTGCAACAGGTCGGGGTGGCCACACGCGCCGCCTGGTCCACCGGCCAGCCGACCGAGGCGCTGGCCAATGCCGTGCCCTACATGCAGGCCTTCGGCCACACCGTGCTGGCCTGGGTCTGGCTGGACGTGGCGCTGGCCACGCTCGGCGCGACGACGTCTGACATGGCCAACCGGGGGCGCCTGCTGGCCGCCCGTTTTTTCTTCCATTACGAATTGCCGAAAATCGACGCCTGGCTTAAGGTGGTGCAGGCGCGTGACATGACCTGTGCCGATTTTCCGGAGGAGGCGTTCTGATGGCATCGCGATCCACCTTGATGTGGATACAGCGGCTGGTATGGATCTGCATCTACGGCGGCCTGCTGGCCATCGTGCTGGGCATCTTTCTGGCTCGCACCAATGCGGAACAGGCTGGCAGTATCCAGCGCATCGGGGGCGTTTTCGTCGCCATCGGCGTACTGCTGATCTATGTGCGATCGCGGCTGAAAGAAACACCCAACAACCGACACTGAAGAGTGAGACCAACCATGACACGAACCATTCAACAATTGTTTGACCTGAAGGGCAAGACGGCCCTGGTGACCGGCGGCTCGCGCGGCCTGGGGCTGCAAATGGCCCATGCCCTGGGTGAGGCCGGTGCCCGCATCATGCTGAGCGCCCGCAAGGCCGACGAACTGGAGCAGGCCGTGGCCGACCTGCAGGCAGCCGGCATCGACGCGCGCTGGGTCGCCGCCGACTGCGCCAAGGAGGCCGACATCCAACGCCTGACCAATGACACGATGCAGCGCATGGGCGACGTCGACATCCTGGTCAACAACGCCGGCGCCGCCTGGGGGGCTCCGGCAGAAGACCACCCGATCGAGGCCTGGGACAAGGTGATGAACCTCAACATCCGCGGCTATTTTCTGCTGAGCCAGGTGATCGGCAAGAAGAGCATGATTCCGCGCAAGGCGGGTCGCATCATCAACCTGGCCTCGATCGCTGGCCTGGGCGGCAATCCGCCGCAGATGAGCACCATCGCCTACAACACCTCCAAAGGCGCGGTGATCAACTTCACCCGGGCGCTGGCCGCCGAGTGGGGCAAGTACAGCATCAACGTCAACGCCATCTGCCCGGGTTTCTTCCCGAGCAAGATGACCGCTGGCACGCTTGAAGCCTGGGGCGAGGACGAACTCAAGAAGCACGCGCCGCTGCAACGGCTGGGCGATGACGAGGATCTCAAGGGCCTGTGCGTGTTATTTGCCTCGGATGCCGGCAAGCACATCACCGGCCAGTGGCTGGCGGTCGACGGTGGTGTCAGCTGCGTTACCGGCGGATAACATGGCGCACCCCCAGGCTGCGCGCACTGCGTGTCGCTTCGCCACCCCCCTTGCAGGGGGCAACGCCAGCGGTCCGGCAAAGCCGGTCCCGCGGCGTTCCGCGCCTGAATTCAACGCGCGTCTCGCTATTTTTCTTTCGCTGTTTTCGAGATTTCAATGAGCATTCCTTTTGGCGTCCGCATTCCTTTTGTCGAGCACCTGGGCTTCACCCTGGAGCGTTTCGAGGGTGGCCAGTCCGAGCTGTACTACGAACCAAAGCCCGAGCACCTGAATTCCTTTGACGTCACGCACGGCGGTGCCAGCATGACGCTGATGGATGTGACCATGGCCACGGCGGCGCGCAGTGTGCAGCCCGACATGGGCGTGGTCACCATCGAGATGAAGACCAGCTTCATGCAGGCGGCGCGCGGCCCGCTGACGGGGAACGGGCGTCTGATCCACCGCACCGCCACCCTGGCTTTCACTGAGGCCACGATCTATGACGCCGAGGGCAGGGCCTGCGCCCATGCCACCGGCACCTTCAAGTACGTCAAGCGCCTGCCCACCGGTCCCAAGGGCAGCAACACGCTGAATGTCATTTCCACCGACTGATTGATAAAGAGAGACACACCATGCCAGCCAATCGCCAAATCCTGCTCGACAACCGCCCGCAAGGCGAAGCCACAACCAGCAATTTCAAGCTCGTCAGCACCGAAACCCCTGCGCTGCAGGACGGCCAGGTGCTGGTGCGCCATCACTACCTCAGCCTGGACCCCTACATGCGCGGCCGCATGAACGAAAGCAAGAGCTACGCCCAGCCGCAGCCGCTGGGAGAGGTGATGATCGGCGGTACCGTGGGTGAGGTGGTGGAAAGCCGCCATCCGAAGTTCAGTACCGGCGACCAGGTGGTCGGCATGGGCGGCTGGCAGGAATACAGCGTGGTTGACGCCACGCAAGCCGGCGCCGTGCGCAAGGTCGACACCACCCACGTGCCGCTGAGCCATTACCTCGGCGCCGTCGGCATGCCGGGCGTAACGGCCTGGTACGGCCTGGTGAAGATCATCGACCCCAAGGCGGGCGACACCGTGGTGGTGAGCGCGGCCGCCGGTGCGGTGGGCAGCGCCTACGGTGCACTGGCCAAGGCGCGCGGCTGCCGCGTGGTCGGCATCGCCGGCGGCAAGGACAAGTGCGACTACGTGGTCAATCAACTCGGCTTCGATGCCTGCATCGACTACAAGGAGCACAAGGACGCGTACTCGCTGGCCAAAGCGCTCAAGCAGGCCTGCCCGGATGGCATCGACGGCTACTTCGAGAACGTCGGCGGCATGGTGCTCGACGCCGTGCTGCTGCGCATGAACGCGCATGGCCGCATCGCCGTGTGCGGCATGATTGCCGGCTACGACGGCCAGCCGCTGCCGCTGGCCAACCCGGCGCTGATCCTGGTCAACCGGCTCAAGATCCAGGGTTTCATCGTCAGCGAGCACATGGAAGTCTGGCCGGAGGCACTCAAGGAACTGGGCACGCTGGTCGGCACGGGCAAACTGCGGCCGCGCGAATCGGTGGCCCAAGGCATAGAGGCGGCGCCGGAAGCGTTCCTGGGGCTGCTCAAGGGTAAAAACTTCGGCAAACAGCTGGTGAAGCTGATCTGAGCGCCGCGGGCGCGGCAAGGAGGTCATCATGCACGCTACCCATGAAGTGTTCAACCAGCCGGCAGCGCTGGTTGGCTACAACCTGTTTGAGACCAACCAGGCATTGCGATCAGCCCTGCGGTTCAATGCGCCCACGCTGGACACGGCCGCGCTGCACAGGCTCGGCGCCGAACTGGGAACGGCGGAGATGCAGGCCCATGCACGGTTGGCCAATGTGCATACGCCGCAGCTGCGCAGCCATGACCGTTTCGGTCATCGCATCGACCAGGTCGAGTTCCACCCGAGCTACCACGCGCTGATGAACGCGGCGGTCGAGGCGGGCCTGCATGGTACCCCGTGGGCCGGCCAGAAGCCTTCGCCGCACGTGTTGCGGGCAGGTGGCTTCATGCTTTTCAGCGAGCTGGAGCCGTCCATCCTGTGCCCGATCTCCATGACCTATGCCGTCACGCCGGCGCTGCGTCGCAATGAAGCCATTTACGACGCGTGGGGGCCGCGTCTGACCAGCCGCCGCTACGACCCCGAGTTCAAGCCGTATACCCAGAAACTGGGCGTGACCATGGGCATGGGGATGACCGAGAAGCAGGGCGGTTCGGACGTACGCGCCAATACCGCGCAGGCGCTCCCCGACGGCAGCGACGGTTGGGGCCAGCGCTACCGGATCACGGGGCACAAGTGGTTTTTTTCGGCGCCGATGTGCGATGCGTTTCTGGTGCTGGCACAAAGCCCGGGGGGACTGAGCTGCTTCTTCCTGCCGCGTGTGCTGCCGGATGGATCGCTCAATGCCCTCTACATCCAGCGCCTCAAGGACAAGCTGGGCAACAAGGCCAACGCCAGTTCCGAGGTGGAGTTCGTGCAGGCCACGGCGTGGCTGGTTGGCGAGGAGGGGCGTGGTGTACCGCAAATTCTGGAAATGGGCACTATGACGCGCCTGGATTGCGCCCTGGGCACCAGCGGGCTGATGCGCCAGGCGTTGTGCCTGGCCTTGCATCACACGCGCCAGCGCCAGGCCTTCGGCAAGCGACTGATCGAGCACGATCTGATGCGCAATGTACTGGCGGATCTTGCTATCGAAAGTGAAGCGTCTTGCGCTTTATCCATGAGGATTGCGAGATCATTTGATCGCCAGGATGAACCGCACGAACAGCTCATGGCGCGCCTGCTGACGCCCATCGCCAAGTTCTGGATCTGCAAGCGCGGCAGCAGCTTTGCCCAGGAAGCGATGGAGTGCCTGGGCGGCAACGGCTATGTGGAGGAGGGCGGCGAGGGCGTCATGGCCCGCATTTACCGCGAGATGCCGGTCAACTCGATCTGGGAAGGTGCCGGCAACATCATGGCGCTGGATCTGCTGCGTGCCTTGCGCAGGGAAGATGCCGCCAGTGCCTTGGCGATGGAACTGGCTCCGGCCAGGGGCATGCATGCGGCGCTCGACCGCCTGGCCCAGAGTCTGCCGCAGCGGGTGGAGGCGATGAGTAACGAGATGGAGGCGCGGCGTCTGACGCAGGACATGGCGCTGGCGGTGCAGGCGGCATTGCTGGCACAGACGGCGCCGGCCGAGGTGTTTGCCGCTTTCTGCGATTCCCGCCTGGCAGGCAACTGGGGCCACACCTTCGGCACGCTGGGCGCCGACACGGCATTCGACAAAATCCTGCAGCGCGCCATGCCTGCATGACAACCGGGGCGACAAGATGATCAGTGATTTCAAGAACAAGACCGCCGTGCTCACCGGCGCCGGCTCCGGCTTCGGCCTCGAGTGCGCGCGCATTGGCGCACAGCATGGCATGAAACTCGTGCTGGTGGACGTTCAGCAGGATGCGTTGAACAAGGCGGCTGCCGAGATGACGGCCGCCGGTGCCGAGGTGCTGGCACTGCAGGTGGATGTATCGGATGCGGCGCAAATGGAACATCTGGCACAGCGGGTGCAGGAACGGTTCGGCGCGCCGCATTTCATCTTCAACAATGCTGGCGTTGGCGCCGGCGGCCTGATCTGGGAAAACTCGGTGCAGGATTGGCGCTGGGTGCTGGGCGTCAACCTCTGGGGCGTGATCCACGGCGTGCGCCTGTTCACGCCCATGATGCTCGAAGCGGCCAGAAAGGATCCGGCTTACCAAGGTCACATCGTCAACACCGCCAGCATGGCGGGGCTGCTCAACCCGCCCAATATGGGGGTCTACAACGTGAGCAAGCACGCGGTGGTGAGTCTGAGCGAGACCTTGTACCAGGACCTGGCGCTGGTGACCGACCAGATCAGTGCCTCCGTGCTCTGTCCTTACTTTGTCCCTACCGGCATCCACCAGAGCGAGCGCAACCGCCCGGGTGAACTGTCCGCGGCCAAACCGACGCGCAGCCAGCTCATCGGCCAGGCCATGAATGACAAGGCCGTGAGTTCCGGCAAGGTGACGGCAGCCGAGGTGGCGCAAAAAGTATTCGACGCCATGGTGGCCAACCAGTTCTACATCTACAGCCATCCCAAGGCGATCGGCGCGGTGCAGGTGCGGATGGAGGACATCCTGCAGGCGCGCAACCCGACCGACCCGTTTGCGCACAAGCCGGAGCTGGGCGAGGAGTTGCGCCGCGCCTTGCGTTCGTCCTGAACGCAGCGACATCCTGGCGACGGTTCAGTGCACCTTGCGGGTGGGAACGTCAGTGTCTTCCAGGATCAGGTCAACCCGGCCCAGCGGATCGCCGGGTTGCTCGATCAGCTGGATCAGTTGCTGCAGCTTTTCATCCTGGATGAAGCTGGCCGCCGAAACCACTTCCAGCAACCTCTGCGGTGGCTGCGGGCGTGCCACCACAAAGCCTTGCACGTAGTCCACGCCGATTTCGACCAGCGTTTCGACCGTGGCGGCATCCTCGGCCCATTCGGCAACGGTTTTCATGCCAAGGTTGCCCGCCAGACTGACAATCGCCTCGACGATTGAGATATTGGCCGGGTGCTGGTTCATGTTGACAATGAAGCTGCCGTCGATCTTGAGCAGGTCGGCTGGCAACTCCTTCAAGTAGGAAAATGAGGTGTAGCCGGCGCCGAAATCGTCAAGCGCCACCCGGGCGCCGTAGCCTCGCACCTTGTTGATGAAGCGGCGCGTATTGTTCAGATCGTGCAAGGCCACGCTCTCGGTGATTTCGATGCTGAGAAAGCCCGCCACATGGCTGTTGCGGCGCAGCAAGTCGAAAACTTCATCCATGAATTCCTCGTCATTGAGGGAGGAACCGCTGAGATTCATGCAGACGAATTGCGTTTTCTGCAGACGGGCCCGGTTCTGGTCGAGCCAGGCCAGCGTGCTGGAGAGTACCCAGCGGTCGATCATGCTCATGCGCCCGCTGTGCTCCGCCGCAACGATGAGGCGCTGCGTCGGGACCAGTTTGCCATTCTGGTCGCGCATGCGCAGCAGCACTTCGAAATTCAACGAATCATTCGGTCGTTTCAGCGACATGATGGGCTGCATTTCGACAAACAGCCCCTCCAGCACATCACTGCTCGACAGGCGTTCGACCAGATGGATTTCGGCCTGATGCTCGAGGAAAGCCGGGGCATCTCGTTCGTAGACCACCAACCCCTTGCCCTGGCCGGCCTTGGCTTCGCGGCAGGCGCGATCCGCCGTGGAAATGGCATCCTTGAGCTGCGTGCCGCGGGAAACCTCGATCAGCCCGATGGAGCCCCGGACGTGAAACGCCTTGCTGCCGACCCGATAGGGGGTGCTGCCGATGATGTCCACAATGCCGTGGCAGATCACCGTGGCCAGCGTCATCTTGGTGTCTTGCATCATGATGACGAACTCGTCGCCGCCGATGCGGCCCATGCGCATGCCACCCGACAGCAGGCGCGTGACGCGCTGACAGACCTGCCGCAGAATTTCGTCACCGGTGTTGTGGCCGTACAGGTCATTGATCAGCTTGAAGCGGTCCAGGTCCAGGCAGGCCATGGCCAGCGGCTGGTCATCGTTCAGCCTGGCAACGGCATGGTTGAACGCCTCCTCGATGCCGAGCCGGTTGAGAACCTTGGTCAGCGAATCGTTGTTGGCCAGGAAGCTCAGCTCATCGATAGCCAGGGACTTCTCGGTCACGTCCTGCAGCGAACCTTCGATCTTGTCGCCTGCCAGCGTGGCCTTGACCAGATAGCGCCTGGACTTGTCCGGGCTCACGCTGTCGGCGCTACGCACTTCGATCTCGCTTTCCTGGTGCTGGCTCAGCATCTGGCGCAGTGCACTCCAGGAACCGTTGTTGAAGTATTGCTCCCAGGCACGGCGACCGCTTCGAAGGATAAAACGGCCCAGCATCTTGTGCATGGCCGGATTCGCGCTCATGAAGTTGCCTTGCAGGTCCAGTGTGAACAGCCCGATGGGCATGACATCGTAGGTATGCTGCAGTTCGGCCTGGGCGGCCAGGCGTTGCTGGTGTTCCTGCCTGATCTGCTCGGATATGGCCAGCGAGGCCAGCAGGCTGGATGCAAATGCCACCGCGACACTGTTGGCCGAGTCGTCGATGCCTCTGGTGCCATAAACCGCTGCAATGATCTCGAACAAGCTGGAGAGAAGGGTCACGGCCAAGGAGGCGCCATACAACAGTGCCGCCTTTGATCGCGTCCTGAAGACAATGACCAGCAGATCCAGAAGCATCAATGGCAACAGGAGCCCGCCGATGAGCCACATTGTCGTCAGGAACGTACTGCGCGGCAGAACGAAGGCTGCTGCAAACAAGCCTACGCACAACCACTGCCCCAAGAGCACTGACGCATTGATGCGCGGATTGGAAAGATGTTCTCGAAACAGGTTCTTGAACAGGGTGATCGTCAAAAGCCCCCAGGCAGCACGTGCCAGGGACCTTCCGAGCGCCAGCCATTCATCCGGAACCGCGTGATTGAGCCATTGCTCATCCCAGCCGGCCGAGGTGGCGCTGATCCTCAAGGTCACGAGCAGCCAGGCCGCGAAGATGATGTTCAGGCGCTGGCGGTAGATCATGGCGGTGATGACGACAAACACCACCAGGACCAACATGCCACCATCGAGCAATCCTGATTTCCGATGGAAGTCACTGCTGGAAATGCTCAGTTGATCGGTGGACCACAGGTTGGCGCTCAAACGCGCAGGACCGCTGAATGAGGTCCGGCAAATGACGCTCCTGCCCAGTCCGTCCAGCGTCAGGCCGTAACCGGCCTTGACCCGGTGCAGCCGACCGTCCGGGTTGAGGTTCTTTGAGGTTCCAAGCAGTTCAAAGGTCGTGCCATCCCAGCAAGTCAGATCGACAGCATGCCGCGAAGGAAACTCCACAGTGGATGAAAAACCGGGAGAAGAGGGCTGGGAAAAACTGAACCACACGGGACGTTCAGAAAGCCGCGGATTGAAGTACCTGGTGACAGGTGCCTGGGACAATTGCTGCTGAGCTTGCTGAAGCGTCATCTCGCCGTTCGTCTGGATCAGAACATGAAGCTCCAGTGACTTGTCGTCTTTGGCCGAATAGAGATCGTCCCAGAACAACAGCGCAGCCAGCGAAAGCAGAGTGACGGCCAAAGGGATGGCATAAAACGCAAGGGCATCCGGCACCCATTTCAGGGCGTTTTGAACTAAGCCGGAATGAGGCTTGCGTATCGGGGTGGTTCGACTCAAAAAATGGATTCCTCTATGCGCCGTGATGTCCTGGCCAAGGCAGGGCAGTTGTTCTCGCGGCGAACACCTCCCCGCCGAAGTCGTAGGATAACGCCATCCAACCTCGAGCGGGAGATGTGCAGGCCCGCCTCAGGACCAGACGCGGATGGAAGGTGCCTTCAAGTCGTACGTCGAGGGTGTGAGACGCGGCTCATTCGCGACGGTCTGATCAATGCCGACATGGATGTCCGGGTGGCGTGTGTAGCAGAAGAAATTCAGCAACGGATGCCGGGCTTGCGTGTAGGTGGCTTCCAGATTTTCCATGTCGAGCCCGAGCACCCGATGAGGGACGTTGTTCTCCCGTGGCAGCGGGATGAACGTCGCGCCATCCAGCAGGTCGCGGAACAGCAGTTTTTCATACGATCGATCAAGCGGTGGCCTGGCTGCCAGCACGGACCATTGGAGCCCGTTTTCAAAGCTGTACATCAGACAGGCTTTGATGAGTGCCATCTTGACCAGTCGGCCCGGGCTGCCTGGGGCAACCGACAGGCGGCGGGCTTCGGCAAGCCGTTTTCCCTTCAGCCACGGCGGGAGATCCACCGAGTGCTCCAGATTCAGCGGCCTGCGCAGGTTGTTCTGGATCCGCGCCGATCCCAATGGCGACCCATCGAGTTTGGATTCCGCCAGCAGGATGGTCACGTCGGTCTCCATGTCGTCGGCTTCCGGTGACCTGAGGGCGTCGGCGAACAAGGGCATGTGACGGGCATAGGCTGCATGCCGTACCTCCAGGGCTTTTTGGAAGTCGTCCTGATCGCGTACCTGCCGGATGATGAAGGGCAGGTATTCGACGTCTTGGCTCGGGCGTGACGCGAGCCCATCCGCAACAGGATGTGATGTCCGGGGTTCAGTGGATTGTGCTGATGGGGCGGAAAGAATGGTTTGATGTTTCATGGTGACAGCTCATGGTTAGGATTGAACACAACAGGCGAAATGCCTGCTTTCTGGATGTATCCACAGCCACTTTAGTTTTGCACCTGCAAACTTGAGTCAGTGTTTGCCTTAATCTCCCGCACGAATTTCCCTGACAGATCACGCCAATCCTGCAAAATTGAAAAAATTGAAGTCGAGCTAACTGGTCGTAAGCGACTAGCACTTCAATACGCGCACGTATTGACAAGCGACAAACTGTGATTTGAAATGTGTAAAAAATTGTGACGACTCGTTGGGGGGCATCACATTTGCAATGAGGATCACGCATGGACTCGCTCACGTGTGAAGAGTTGCTGGCACCACCAGTTGCCAAAGTGTCATTTCAGAGCTCGACGGCCAATGCCTGGGCGACGAGTTTTGTTCGCCATCTGAGTGCGGATCTGGGCAAATCGGGCTTGCATGATCCTGAACTACTGCTGGCGAAGGTATGCCATGCCGCGCAAGCGATGTTCAACGAGCGGTGCCATGCTTTGCCTGACACGCAGTCCCGGACGGTGCTGGGGATGTGCGCCCTCATGCTGGCGGCGTACCGTGAATTGCAGACCCGGACCGGCCATGGCAGCCGGGCATTCGATCTCGTGGAGCACAGTTTCGGCCAGACCTATCAGGCTTTTATCCAGAACATCTGCAAGCCACTGCTTTTGAATGCGAACCGCACCCCTCGAACCTTGGCCGGCATGAGTTTCAGGGCCTGGAGTGAACGCCTGTATCCGGAAGAGGGGCGTCGGCACGCTGTTGCCCGCGAGTCCGACACGACCGGCTACCACCATTTTTTCCAGCAGCAGGGCGAGCCGGCTCTGGCGCAGATCATCCAGCGCGCTGATCAGGCCTGGATCGAGGCGGTGGCGGCCTACGGCCAGTCCCAGTTGAGCGAACGACGCCGAACGCGTGCAGGGGATGGTGCGGTTGATTCAAGCGATGATTTCGTTCCGTTCCGCTTTGCCCCCGGCGGCTCCAGGCGGTCCGCCTCGCGGCCCACTGTGGTTCTGGAGCTGCAAATCAATGTGGCCCATACGGCGCCTGATCGGCGCGGCCATCCTGCCGCCGCTGACCGGCGTCGCCACTGGGACGGCATAGACCGGCGTCAGTCGGCGCGTCGGCAGGACGACAGCCACATCTGGTCGTAGCCACTGGGCGCTCGCAATTTCCGAGCGGGTCGTCAGGGCACCTGACCCTGAAATCGGTCGTGCCGCTCTGTGGCACACTCGCGGACTTCGTTTCATTTTGATGAGCCGGCAACCGACCGGTAGTTCGTAGAGTCATGCAGAAAATCATCGCGCAGATCGCGCAGGAACTCCGGGTTCTGGACAGACAGGTCGAGGCCGCCGTGGCCTTGCTCGACGGGGGCGCGACCGTCCCTTTCATCGCCCGTTACCGCAAGGAAGCCACCGAGGGGCTGGATGACACGCAATTGCGTGAACTCGAATACCGGCTGGGTTATCTGCGTGAGCTGACCGAACGGCGCGAGACCATCCTCAAGAGCATCGCGGAGCAGGGCAAGCTCACGCCCGAACTGCAAGCGGCCTTGCATGCGGCCACCACCAAGCAGGAGCTGGAAGACCTGTACCTGCCCTACAAGCCCAAGCGCCGCACCAAGGGGCAGATCGCGCGCGAAGCCGGCATTGAACCGCTGGCCGACAAGCTGTTTGCCGATCCGGCGCTGAATCCGGCGCAAGAGGCCGAAGCTTTCGTGCTGCCGCAAAAGACCGAGGCCGGCGACGATTTCACCACCGTGGCCGCCGTGCTCGATGGCGTGCGCGACATCCTGTCCGAGCGCTGGGCCGAGGACGCGGCGCTGGTGCAGAGTCTGCGCGAGTGGCTGTGGAGCGAAGGCCTGTTCAAGAGCCGCCTGATGGACGGCAAGGACGAGAACAATCCGGACGTGGCCAAGTTCCGCGACTATTTCGACTACGACGAGCCGATCGGCCGCGTGCCTTCGCACCGCGCCCTGGCCGTGTTCCGCGGCCGGGCGCAGGACATGCTGGATGCCAAGCTGGTGCTGCCGGTGGAACCCGAACCGGGCAAACCGTCGCTGGCGGAAGGCAAGATCGCCTTGCACCTGGGCTGGAGCCACCAGGGCCGCCCGGCTGACGACCTGCTGCGCAAGTGCGTGGGCTGGACCTGGCGCGTCAAGCTCAGCCTGTCCACTGAACGCGACCTGTTTGCCCGCCTGCGCGAAGACGCCGAGAAGGTGGCCATCAAGGTGTTTGCCGACAATCTGCGCGACCTGCTGCTGGCGGCACCCGCCGGCCCGCGCGTGGTGATGGGCCTGGACCCGGGCATCCGCACCGGCGTCAAGGTGGCGGTGGTCGATGCCACCGGCAAGCTGGTGGACACCGCCACCGTCTACCCGCATGAGCCCAAACGCGACTGGGAAGGTTCCCTTTACACGCTGGCCAAGCTCTGTGAAAAACATGGCGTGAATCTGATCGCCATCGGCAATGGCACCGCCAGCCGCGAGACCGACAAGCTGGCGGCCGACCTGATCAAGCTCGCTGCCAAGGCCGAGCGCCAGATCGAGAAGGTGGTGGTCAGCGAGGCTGGCGCCTCCGTCTATTCCGCCAGCGAGTTCGCATCGCAGGAAATGCCGGACGTGGACGTCAGCCTGCGTGGCGCCGCCAGCATTGCGCGCCGCCTGCAGGACCCGCTGGCCGAGCTGGTGAAGATCGATCCCAAGTCGATCGGTGTCGGCCAGTACCAGCACGACGTCAACCAGAGCGAGCTGGCGCGCACGCTGGACGCCGTGGTGGAGGACTGCGTGAACTCGGTCGGCGTCGACCTCAACACCGCCAGCGTGCCGCTGCTGTCGCGCGTGTCGGGTCTGTCCGGGGGCGTGGCCAAGGCGGTGGTGCGCTGGCGTGAATCGAATGGCGCTTTCAGGAGCCGGCAGGATCTGCTCAAGGTCACCGGCCTGGGCGCCAAGACCTTCGAGCAGAGTGCCGGTTTCCTGCGCATCCGTGGCGGCGACAACCCGCTGGACATGACCGGCGTGCACCCGGAAACCTATCCGGTGGTGGAGCAGATCCTGGCCAAAACCGGCAAGCCGGTGAACGAGCTGATGGGCCGTGCCGAGATGCTCAAGACGCTCAAGCCCGAACTGTTTGCCAACGCGCAGTTCGGCGTCATCACCGTCAAGGACATCCTGGGCGAGCTGGAAAAACCGGGGCGCGATCCGCGCCCGGACTTCAAGGTGGCGCGCTTCAACGACGGCGTCGACGACATCAAGGATCTGCAGGAAGGCATGGTGCTGGAAGGCACGGTCAGCAACGTGGCCCAGTTCGGTGCCTTCGTCGACCTGGGCGTGCACCAGGACGGCCTGGTGCATGTGAGCCAGCTGAGCAACAAGTTCGTCAACGACGCACGCGAGGTGGTGAAGACCGGCGACATCGTCAAGGTGAAAGTGCTGGAGGTCGATGTGGCACGCAAGCGCATCAGCCTGACCATGAAGCTGGACGCAGCGCCGGCGCGGCGCGACGGCTCACGAGATAACCGTTTCGAGGGCGCCGGGCGTGGCCAGCAGCCGCGCCTCACCAACGAACCGGCGCCGCAGTCGGCCATGGCCTCCGCCTTTGCCAAGCTCAAGCGCTGAGGTCTACCGGCTGATGCAGGCAGGGGCGCCATAATCAGGCCATGAGCAGGAACAATCAACGCAAGGATCCGTCATGGAGCTGAGCGCCTTGCTGGCCCAGTCCATCGTGCTGCCCAGCATTCCCCGGGTCATTGCGCTGCTGCTCGGCGAACTCGACCGCGAGGAACCCGACCTGCGCAAGGTGTCCCAACTCATCAGCACCGACCTGGCCCTGACCACGCGCCTGCTGCAAGCGGCCAACACACCGCTGTTCAACCTTTCCGGCAAAGTCAACAGCGTGCCCGAAGCCCTGGCCATTCTGGGCCTGTCGCATATCCGTGCGATGGCGGCGGAGGCTGCGTCGGCGGCCTCACTCAAAGCGGTGCCGGGCATCCACCTGCAGCAGTTCTGGGCCTACAGCCTGAATGTGGCCAAGCTCTCGCGTTCGCTGGCCGGCGTGGTGCGACAGAACCAGGGGGCGGCCTTCACCTGCGGCTTGATCCACGCCGTGGGCGAACTGGTCATGCATGTCGGCATGCCGACCGAGATCGCGCCGCTGGACAAGGAGGTGCCGCCGCTGGACATCAAACGCGCCCGCGCCGAGTTCAAGCAGTTCGGCTACAGCTTTGCACAGGTCGGCGCTGCCTACGTGCGGCGCTGGCAGTTCCCGCAGGCGATCGTCGATGCGCTGGAGCACCAGTACGCGCCGTTTGAAAGCCATGTCTATGAGCCGCTGGCAGGCGTCATCCACCTGGCCAGCTGGCGTGCCCGCGCCCGCGAGGCGAATCTCAGCGAACGGGCGATGGCCGTGACTTTTCCGGGTGAGGTGGGTGACGTGCTGGGACTGGACATCGACATGGTGCTGCAGCAGGACCCGTTCGACTGGTCGGCCTATTCCTGACGCCTGCTGCGAGTTGTCCGTCGTTTCTCGATCATTCCCATGAAAGCGCTTCGCATCTACGCCGGCCCATTGGCACGGCGGCACCTGGAACAGCAGGGCCTGCAGGCCAGCGATGTGGTCACCATACCGGCCGCGGCCGGCGGACCCAAGGGCCTGATCCTGGGTGCGCTCGACCGTTTCATTTTCGGCGACTGGCTGGCACCGACGACACACAACGTCGACCTGGTGGGTGCCTCGATCGGCGCCTGGCGCATGGCCACCGCCTGTCTGCAGGCGCCGGTGGCCGCCTTCGAGCGGCTCGAGCATGACTACATCCACCAGCACTACGAGTTGCAACCGGGGCAGAAGCGGCCGCCGGCGGAACTGATCAGCGAACGCTTCGGCCAGAACCTGCAGGCCTTCTATGGCGGCCGTGTGCAGGAAGTCCTGAAGCACCCGCGCTATCGGCTGCACATCCTCACCTCGCGTGGCCGTCACCTGCTCGGGCGCGAGCATGGCCTGCGCACACCGCTGGGTTACCTCGGCGCCTTTCTCGCCAACACGGTGCACCGCAAGGCCATGGGGGCCTGGCTGGAGCGTGTGGTGTTTTCCACGCCGGGGGCCGAGTTGCCATTCGCCACCGGCGACTACCGCACGCGCCGGGTCGCCTTGAGCGAGGCCAATTTCATGGCAGCCTTGCAGGCCAGCTGTTCCATTCCCTTCGTGCTGCGCGCGGTGCAACACATTGCCGGCGCCCCGCCCGGTGCCTACTGGGATGGCGGCATCACCGACTACCATCTGCATCTCAATTACGCGGCAGCGCCTGACGCTATCAATTTGGAAGCAAGTGATGCAGGAAAGACGGGGTCTGGGGGTGAAAAAGGTCTGGTGCTTTACCCGCACTTTCAAAAGGCAGTGGTGCCGGGCTGGCTCGACAAGGGCCTGACATGGCGCCACCGCGCCACGCACCACCTGGACACCATGGTGCTGCTGGCCCCCGACCCGGAATGGATCAGGACCCTGCCCAACGGCAAGCTGCCTGATCGCAGTGACTTCACCCACTACGGCAACGACCTGGCCGGTCGCGTCAAGGCCTGGGGCACGGCGGTGCAGATGAGCCGCCAGCTGGCGGACGAGTTCCAGGCCTGGCTGGCCCGGCCGGACCCGGGGCTGGTGCAGGCCTTGTGATTTGAACGAGATGGCGACGATGCCCAGACGATCACTGTCTTTGTCCAAGGTCGACGGTCTGATGGAGCCGGGGGCGGCCATCACCCGGCCGTCGCGCATGCGTTGAAGAGCATCAATATTTCAATCAAGGAACCTACCATGAAAAACCTGTTGGCCGGTCTGATCGTCATCACCTTGCTCGCCGCCTGTGCGCCCGAAGTCGGCAGCAAGCAGTGGTGTACCAACATGCAGGAAAAACCGAAAGGCGACTGGACGGTCAACGAGGCGACCGATTACGCCAAGCACTGCCTGTTGAAATAAACCGCACCCGCCATCGATCGGGCGCGGCCCGGATCACATGGCTTGCTGCAGCATGTCGCGGTAATCGGCCTCGCTTGCCAGGCGCGGGTTGGTTTTGTGGCAATGGTCGGCCAGGGCGCCGGTGATGACCTTGTCAAACAGTCTCTCCGTCACGCCCATCTCACGCAAGCCGCTGGGCAGGCCGAGGCGGGCGTTCATGTCCTTGATGGCATCGCCGATGTCCCCCGCAGAATCGAGGTTCATGGCCTGCGCCATGCGCAGCAGTCGGTTGTCTTTCTGCACCGATTCGGCGCCGGCGTTGAAGGCGATCACCGCCGGCAGGAACATGGCGTTGAGCGTGCCGTGGTGCAGGCGCGGATCGACCCCGCCCAGGCTGTGGCTCAGGGAGTGCACGCAGCCCAGCCCCTTCTGGAAGGCCATGGCGCCCTGCATGGAGGCGCTCATCAGGTTCAGGCGCGCCTCGCGGTCGCTGCCGTCTTTCGTGGCGCGTTCGATATGGGCCCAGGCGCGTTGCAGCCCGTCCAGCGCAATGCCGTCGGCCGGCGGGTTGAAAGGCGCCGCCATGAAGGTTTCCATGCAATGGGCAATGGCGTCCATGCCGGTGGCGGCGGTCAGCTTCGGGGGCAGGCCGAGCGTGAGTTCGGGGTCGCAAATGGCGGTCTTGGGCACCAGGTGCCAGGAATGGAAGCCGAGCTTGCGGCCGTCGTCCACGATCAGGATGGCGCCGCGCGCCACCTCGCTGCCGGTGCCGGCGGTGGTCGGCACGGCGATCAGCGGTGCCACACGTTCCGTGATCTTCGGTGAGCCGCCTTCGATGGTGGCGTAGGTCTTGAGCGGCCCCGCGTGTGTGGCGGCAATCGCCACGCCCTTGGCGCAGTCGATCGAGCTGCCACCGCCCAGCGCGATCAGGCCATCACAACGGTTGGTCTGGTAAACCTCGACCGCCGCACGCACCGCGGCCTCGGTCGGGTTGGACGGGGTCTGGTCGAACACGGCGGCGTTCATGCCGGGCAGGGCGTCGAGTGCCTTTTGCAGCAGGCCGGCAGCGCGCACGCCGGCATCCGTCACGATCAGCGGGCGGCTGATGCCGCTGCGCTCGCACTCCTGTTTGAGCAGCTGGACGGCGCCGAAATCGAACTGGACCTGAGTGATGTAGTAGATGAGTGCCATGGGGCCTTGTCTCCTCGGTGTACGATCAAAAATTCAGAATCCAGCCACTTTAGCAAGCTATTCGCCCTTCATGAGTCACCAACGCAACCCGCGCGCGCTGCTCACACCGGCCATGCACCATGTGCTGGAGCGCATGGCGCGCGCCGGCCACCTGCCGCTGCATGCGCTGACGCCACAGCAGGCCCGGGCCAATTACGAAGCCGGCGCCGGGGTGCTCGATATCCCGGCCCACAAGCTGGCACGGGTCGAAGACCTGGCCATTCCAGTGCGTGACGGCCAGTCCATCGCGGCCCGTCTTTACGCGCCCGGTGTCGAGCCGCTGCCCGTGCTGGTCTATTTCCATGGTGGCGGTTTCACCATCGGCAGCGTGGCGACCCATGACACGCTGTGCCGGCATCTCAGCCATCTGGCGCAGTGCGCGGTAGTGTCGGTGGACTACCGGCTGGCGCCCGAGCACAAGTTCCCGACCGCCGTCTTCGATGCCTGGGACGCCGTGCAGTGGCTGGCCGGGCAGGGCACGGCACTGGGCCTGGATACCGGCCGGCTGGCGGTGGGCGGCGACAGCGCCGGCGGCACGCTGGCGGTGGTTTGCGCCATCCTGGCGCGTGATGCAGCCCTGCCGCTGGCCCTGCAGCTGCTGTTCTACCCGGGCTGCGCCGCGCACCAGGACACGCCCTCGCACAAGACGTTCGAGAAAGGTTTCGTGCTGGAGGAGCCGCACATCACCTATTTCTTCAACCACTACATCAACTCGCCGGCCGACCGCGACGACTGGCGTTTCTCGCCGCTCAACGCACCGGACGTCGACGGCGTGGCGCCGGCCTGGATCGGGCTGGCCGAATGCGACCCGCTGGTGGACGAGGGCGTGATGTACGCCGACCGGCTGCGGCTGGCCGGCGTGCCGGTGGATCTGGAGATCTACCGCGGCGTGGTGCACGAGTTCATCAAGATGGGGCGCGCCATTCCTGAAGCCCTGCAGGCACATGCCGATGCGGCGCGGGCCCTGAAACACGCATTTGAAACACCATGAGCAAGCACACCATCACCCGTGCCGACTTCCGTTTCAGCCACCGCCTGCGCGTGCGCTGGGCCGAGGTGGACATGCAGAAGATCGTCTTCAACGCGCATTACCTGATGTACTTGGATACGGCGATGGCCGACTACTGGCGCGCGCTGGCCCTGCCGTATGAGGCGTCCATGCTACAGCTCGGTGGTGACCTGTATGTGAAGAAGTCGACCCTGGAATACCACGCCTCGGCGCGTTACGACGACCTGCTCGATATCGGCCTGACCTGTGCACGCATCGGCAACTCGTCGATCCAGTTCATGGGCGGCGTCTTTCAGGGCGATCAGCTGCTGGTTACGGGTGAGCTGCTGTATGTGTTTGCCGATCCGACAACGCAGACCGCCAAGCCGGTTCCCGCGTCCTTGCGCGACGTTCTGAACGGCTACGAGGGGGGCGAGGCGATGATCGACATCCAGCTGGGCAGCTGGAACGCGCTGGCGGAGGGGGCTCGTCAGGTGCGTACCGAAGTTTTTCTGCAGGAACAGCGCATCCCGGTCGAGCTGGAGTGGGATGACGCCGATGCAACCGCTGTCCACGCGGTCGCCTACAACCGCCTGGGCATGCCGCTGGCCACGGGCCGCCTGATCCCGCATGCGCCGGGCGTGGCCCGGATCGGCCGCATGGCGGTCAACCGGGTGCAGCGCGGCGTCGGCCTGGGACGGGACCTCCTGCGCGCGCTGCTGAAGGCCGCTCAACAGCGCGGAGACCGGGAAGTGGTATTGCATGCCCAACGCAGTGCCGAAGGGTTCTATGCCGGCGAGGGGTTTGTACCCCGCGGGGCGCCCTTCGATGAGGCGGGCATTCCCCATGTCGAGATGTTCAAGTCCCTGGCAGGCCAGCCGGTATGAGCGAAACGGCCAAGGGCGCACCGACCGCCGCCCGTGCCCCATGGGTGGACAGTTTTCGGGCATCCCTGTCATTGCGTCCGGGCGACGGCGTGGTCTTGCTGCTGGCCGCCCTGATGCTGCTGGCACCCGCCGTGGGGGTGCCGCATGAGTACCTGCTGCAGGACACGCTGAAGTCGATGGTCATCGCCCTGGGGACGTTGGGTGCGGCCTGGCTGTTGCTGTGGCAGAACCGGCTGCGTCGCGAATCCATGCACTGGCATGGCATTCTGTGGCTGCCGCTCATGTTGATGGCGTACGCCCTGGGCAGCATGGCCTGGTCGCACACCTATCTGGCGGCCGTGGAAGCGGTGCGCTGGTTTGTGTTCTCCGTCCTGCTGTGGGTCGGCATGAACAGCCTGACACGCGAACGTGTGCCGATGCTGGTCAGCGGCATCCACTGGGGCGCGGTGCTGGCCGCGGTGTGGGCTGCGCTGCAGTTCTGGCTCAACCTTCAGTTGTTTCCCCAAGGCGCGTTTCCAGCCTCGACCTTCATCAACCGCAACTTCTTCGCCGAGTTTCTGGTGTGCACACTGCCGTTTTCAGTGTGGCTGCTGGTTCAGGCGCGCAACAGTAGCGAGATAGCACTGCGGGCCTTCTGCCTGGCGTTCAACCTGGTCGCCATCATGATGACCGGTACACGCTCGGCCCTGATGGCCTTGCTGCTGCTGTTGTTGGTGCTGCCCGCCATCGTGGGGCTGTATCGGCAGCAATTCGAACTGGCCCACTGGCGGCGCAGCCAGAAATTGCTGGCCCTCATGGTTTTGCTGGTCAGTGTGGCGGGGCTGGGTTCGGTGCCCACGGGCAACCCGCTGATCAAAAGCGAAGAATTGGGTGAGACGGCGCTGCAGCGCAGTTTTTTCAGAGCGGCGTCCCTTGCCAAGAAGGAGGAGTACATCAAAGGCTCGCCCTCGGTTCGTCTGCTCATGTGGAAGTCCACCGCACGCATGATCGGAGCCCATCCGTTGACCGGAGTCGGGGCCGGCGCCTGGGAAGTGGTGGTGCCGCTCTACCAGAGCAATGACGAATTGCTGGAGACTGATTTTTACGCACACAACGAATTTCTTCAGCTGCTGGCCGAATACGGTCTGGTGGGCTGGATTTTTCTGCTGACGCTGCTGTCCTATCTCAGCCTGACCGCCTGGACAACCTGGCGCGACCGCAGCGACGCAGGTTTAGGAGAGGGGCCACTCAGGGCGCTGACGCTGGCTTGTTTGCTGGCGCTGCTGGTGGTGAGTGGCGCCGGCTTTCCCTGGCGCCTTGCCAGCACGGGCGCCTTGTTCGCGCTGGCGCTGGCGATGCTGACCGCTTCCGATGCACGCTTGGGCCGCCGCGGGTTTCCCTTGGCTGTTGCGCTGCCCTGGAGTCCGCGAGGTGCACGCCTGCTGATGATCCTGACGCTGGTTGGCCTCGTGGTGGCAGGCTACATCGCACAGCAGGCTGCTGCCTGCGAACGTCGGCTGGTGGCCGCCGTCAAACTGGCCCTGACCGTGTCGCGCTCGGGTGATCCCACCCACCTGCGTTGGGACCCGGTCAAGGCCCAGATACTGCAATTGGCACGCGAGGGCATTGCCATCAATCCGCACTATCGCAAGATCACCCCGCTGGTGGCCGATGAGATGGTGCGTTGGGGTGACTGGGAAAATGCCACCTGGATCTGGGAGTCCATGGTGGACTCGCGGCCTTATGTGGCGGGTGTGCTTGCCAATATTGCACGGGGTTATATCCAGACCGGCCACGACGACAAGGGCATGGTGTATCTGGAAAGGGCCAGGGCCTTGCGTCCCAATGCGCCCATGGTGCGCTCGCTGGATGTGGCCCTTCTCAGCCGCAGTGGCAAGCAGAGCGAGGCGGTCCATCTGATGCGGCAATATCTCCAGGATGGCACCAATGACTTCGACATGCTGACCACGGCTTACCTGCTGGGGTTGCGCGCCAAAGACTGGCCGCTGGCCTTGCAGGGGTTGGCGTTGCGCAATCAGCATTGGCCCATGCTGGCCTGGGATGGCTGGCTCAAGATGGGCGACATCTATGCCTTGCCGGATGTCGCGGACGACGCCCATGCCCTGCAGGCCTACCGCGCGGCGGTGGCGGCGGTGGATGCGTCGCAAAAAGATGCCGTGCGCCAGAAAATCCCGCCGGCCTACCGCGACCGGCTTTGAGCCGGGATTGCGTCAGATGTCGTCGAGCAGTTGGTAAGGCAGGGGCAACAACGCGAGGGTGGGACCATCGGCCTGGCCCAAGCGCAGCCCCGGCCCGGCAGCCGAACTGGTCTGGATCGAGATGATGGCGTCGAAGCCACCGCCTGCTGCCATTGCCGCTTGCGCCACAGTGCCGCAGGGCTGGCTGGCATCGGTGAGATCAAACACCTCGGCGCCCGCTTGCAGCGGCTCGGCGCAATGCGCCAGGTAGGCGCGGCGCTTGAGGGTGCCGCGAAACTGGCTGCGTGCCACGATCTCCTGACCCGGATAGCAGCCCTTCTTGAAGTTGACGCCGCCGACCGACTCGTAATTGAGCATCTGCGGCACAAAGGCTTCGACGATGGGCGCAGTCACGGTGGCCACGCCGCTGCGCACGTCGCTCCAGAGCCAGGCGTCCGGGCTGATGGAGTTGCCTGCAGGGGGCGTTTCCGTCGCCGGGGCGACCCACAGCACGCGCGGCAGGCCGTCAGCCGGGTGCAGGCGAATCAGCGTTGTGCTGCCGGCATCGGTCTTGGACCATGGCGATGGCGCGATGGCTGCTACATTTTCAGTCGCACGTCCAGCCAGGCCATAGAGGGCGAAATTGGCACTGGCATCGCTGAGCTTGACCTTGGCGCGCAACACGAACATCGACAGTCGTTTCAGCGTGGGGGCCAGCAGGTCGCGGCTGCAGACCAGCAGGATCTCGCTGTGGCTGCGCTTGAAGCCGATGAAGCTGGCCAGCATGCGGCCCTTGGCCGAGCACAAGGCGGCCAGGTGCGCTTCGGACAGACCCAACAGGGCGAAATCCTGTGTCAACTGGCCGTGAAGAAATTTGGCGGCGTCCTCGCCTTCCGCGCGAATGATGCCGAGATGGGGTAGCGGGGCGACACCGTGCAGGGCAGCGTTAAATGAATCACTCATGGGCTGAATTATCATCGTCCGTCAATGTCATGGAGGAAGTAGGGCTGTGCGAATCTGGTTTGTAGGGTTGCTGATCGCGGCCGGCGTGTCTGCCGGTGCTGCTGCCTGGTGGCTGAACCAGCCGCTGGGGCTGGCTGCCGAGCCGGTCGATCTGGCCATCGAACCCGGCACGTCTGCGCGTGGCGTGGCACAGGCTGCAGTCGATGCCGGTGTGCGGGTCGATCCGACGCTGCTGTATTGGTGGTTCCGCCTCTCCGGCCATGCGCGCGAAATCCGCGCCGGCAGCTACGAGATCGGCCTGGGGACGACGCCGCGCAGCCTGCTGCGCAAGCTGGTGCGCGGCGAAGAAGCACTGCGTGCCATCACGCTGGTGGAAGGCTGGAACTTCCGCCAGCTGCGCGAAGCGCTCTCAAAAGCAGAGCAGATCAAGCAGGAAACACAAGGGCTCAGTGATGATTTGATCATGCAGAAGCTGGGGCGGGCAGGGCTGCATCCGGAGGGCCGTTTCTTTCCTGATACCTATACCTACGCCAAGGGCAGCAGCGATCTGGCCGTGCTCCAGCGCGCCCTGCGGGCCATGGACCGTCAACTGGAAGCGGCCTGGCGCCAGCGTGCGCCGAATCTGCCGCTGCGAAATCCGGACGAGGCCCTGATCCTGGCCAGCATCGTGGAGAAGGAAACCGGTCGATCGAGCGATCGCGCCCTGATCTCCTCGGTGTTCAACAACCGCCTGCGCATCGGCATGATGCTGCAGACCGACCCGACGGTGATCTACGGGCTGGGGGCGCAATTCGATGGCAACCTGCGCCGCCGTGACCTGCTGGCCGACACGCCATGGAACACCTACACCCGTGCCGGCCTGCCACCCACGCCGATCGCCATGCCGGGCAAGGCGGCATTGCTGGCGGCGGTGCAGCCGGCCCAGAGCAAGGCTCTGTACTTTGTGGCACGCGGCGACGGCACCAGCCAGTTCAGCGCCACGCTGGATGAGCACAACCGCGCCGTCAACAAGTACCAGCGTGGACAATAGAGGCATGAACAGCGGCATGAACAGTGGCAAGGGCGGGATCTTCATCAGTTTCGAGGGCATCGATGGCGCCGGCAAATCGACCCATATCGAAGGGCTGGCGCAAGCGCTGCGTGCCCAGGGCCGCAACGTCACGCTGACGCGCGAGCCCGGCGGCACCCCGCTGGCGGAAAAGCTGCGCGTCATGGTGCTCAACGACCCGATGGACGCCATGACGGAGGCTCTGCTGGTCTTTGCCGCCCGGCGCGACCATCTGCAGCAACTCATCGAGCCGGCGCTGGCGCGCGGCGAGGTGGTGCTGTGCGACCGTTTTACCGACGCCACCTTTGCCTACCAGGGAGGCGGCCGTGGTTTTGATCTCGCCGTGCTGGAGCAGCTGGAACGCTGGGTCCAGACCGTGGCACCGGCAGGCCGGCCGCTGCTGCGCGAACCCGACCTCTCGCTCTGGTTCGATCTCGATCCCGCGATTGCGGCCCAGCGCCTGGCATCGGCCCGGGTGCCAGACAAGTTCGAGGCTCAGCCGGTCGAGTTTTTCCGCCGCGTGGCAGCAGGCTATGCCCAGCGCCTGACGGACGCGCCGAAGCGCTTCGCCCGCATCAGGGCCGACCAGAACATCGATGCCGTCTGGCAGGACGTGCTGGCGGCCGTCCAGCAAAGAGGCTGGCTGGCATGAGTCAGGCACCCTGGATTGCGCAACAGGCGCGGCAGCTGCTGGCCCAGCGTGGCCACGCCTGGCTGCTGCAAGGCCCGTCAGGCCTGGGGCAGTACAGCCTGGCCCTGGCCCTGGTACGGGCCTGGCTGTGCGAAAACCCGGGCGGGGAAGGGGCTTGCGGCCACTGCCCCAGTTGCCATGCCATCGACGTGCACACCCATGCCGATCTCTGCGTGCTGATGCCCGAGGTCGCCATGCTGGAGCTGGGCTGGCCGCTGGACGAGAAAGTGCAGGCCGAACTGGACGAGAAAAAGCGCAAGCCAAGCAAGGAAATCCGCATCGAGGCCATGCGCGACGCGATCGAATTCGCCCAGCGGACCAGCGCGCGCGGGCGCGGCAAGGCCGTGCTGGTCTTCCCGGCCGAGCGCATGAACAACGTGACCGCCAACGCCCTGCTCAAGACGCTGGAGGAACCACCCGGCGATGTGCGCTTTGTGTTGGCGAGCGAGGCGGCACATCTGTTGCTGCCGACCATCCGTAGCCGCTGCCTGGGGCATACCATGCACTGGCCAGACCGGATGGCCTCGCTGGCCTGGCTGCAGGCGCAGGGGGTGCCGGACCCGGATGCGCCCATTCTGTTGCGTGCCGCTGGCGGCCGACCGGAAGACGCGCTGCGTTTTGCCGCCTCGGGCCGCGACCCGAAAAGCTGGAGCGCCCTGCCACGCGCCATGGCCCGAGGCGAGGTGGGTGTGCTCAAGGACTGGACACCGTCCCAGGTCATCGATGCGTTGCACAAGCTGTGCCATGACCTGCTGGCGTGCCGGTCCGGTGCGCCGCCGCGTTTTTTCGAAGCCTCGGAACTGCCGGTGGCCGGCTCGCTGGCCGACTTGAGCGCCTGGGCCCAGGCGCTGGCTGCGGCCAGCCGCACGGCCGAGCATCCTTTCAACGGGGGGCTGATGCTCGAAGACCTTGTGAGCCGGGCGAAAATCGTCCTAAACTCAAAGCCCTGAGTCAGCCGCACATGAGTGAAATCCCCGCCACCGCCACGCGTCCCAGTGTCATCCAGCTGTCCATCAAGGAAAAGGCCGCCCTTTATGCGGCCTATATTCCCTTGTTTGCGGAAGGCGGTATCTTCATTCCAACCACGCGCGAGTACCGGCTGGGTGACGATGTTTATGTGCTGCTGACCCTGCCGGACGACCCCCAGCGTTATCCAGTGGCCGGCAAGGTGGCCTGGATCACGCCGCCGAATGCGGCCGGGCCGCGTACCCAGGGGGTGGGCATCCAGTTTCCCAAGGACGAGAAGTCCCTGGCCTTGAAGCTCAGGATCGAGGAAATTCTGGGAACCCATCTGTCCTCTGACCGCTCGACCCAGACCGTCTGACCTTGCCTGGCGGGTGAGGGCCCGTGAGGGCATGGTATCCCCGCGGCCTTCTTTTTTGATGGATTGTTCATGTTCACCGATTCCCATTGCCACCTGACGTTTCCCGAGCTGCGTGCCGATCTGGCGCAGATCCGGCTGGCCATGGCGCAAGCCCGGGTGACGCGCGCGCTGTGCATCTGCACCACTTTGGAGGAGTTTCCCGACGTCCATGCCCTGGCGCTGGAATATGACAACTTCTGGGCCACGGTGGGTGTGCATCCCGACAACGAAGGGGTGACCGAACCATCGCTGGATGACCTGCTCAGCCGTGGCGCCTTGCCACGCGTGATTGCGGTCGGGGAAACCGGGCTGGACTACTACCGCCTGGGTGAGCGCACAGTGGCCGACATGGCCTGGCAGCGTGACCGCTTTCGCACTCACATCCGCGCCGCACGGCAATTGGCCAAGCCCTTGGTCATCCATACCCGCAGCGCCTCGGCCGACACCCTGGCCATTCTGAAGGCGGAGGGGGAGGACGGCTCGGCGGGTTGTGCCGGGGGCGTCTTTCACTGTTTTACCGAAACCGCCGAAGTGGCCCGAGCGGCTCTGGACCTCGGTTTTTACATCTCGTTTTCGGGCATCCTGACGTTCAAAAACGCGCAGGACTTGCGCGATGTGGCAGCTTTCGTGCCGCTGGACCGCCTGCTGATCGAAACCGACAGCCCCTATCTGGCGCCGGTACCGTACCGCGGCAAGACCAACAACCCGTCTTATGTGCCGTACGTGGCCCGGCAGCTGGCCGAACTCCGGCAATGTCCGCCGGAAACGATCGCAGATGCGACCCGCCGCAATTTCGACACCTTGTTTCGGTCCGAATGATTATGAGAAATTACTTTAGATTTCTTCTTTATCTAATTGTTTTATTTGGATATTCACTGGCGAAATCCGGCTCGTATGAGGACTATTTCAGCGCCATCCAGAATGATGACGCGCCGGTCGTGAGCAACCTGCTGCAGCGCGGGTTTGACCCGGATACGCGCAATCCCGCGGGTGAACATGGCTTGATGCTGGCCTTGCGCGAGCCGTCGCCGAAGGTGATTGCGGTCTTGCTGGCTTGGCCCAAACTCGATGTCGAGGCACGCAACCGGCAAGATGAAAGCGCCTTGATGATTGCCTCGCTCAAAGGCATGAACGAGGTTGCCAGTCAGTTGCTGGACAAGGGCGCCGACGTCAACAAGCCGGGCTGGACGCCGCTGCATTACGCGGCCACGTCCGGCCAGTTGCAGATCTTGAACCTGTTGCTCGAACACCATGCCTACATCGATGCCGCATCGCCCAACGGCAGCACGCCCTTGATGATGGCCGCCATGTACGGCACACCGTCGGCTGTCAAACTGCTGCTGGAGGCCGGCGCCGACCCCTTGCTCAAGAACGACCTCGGGCTGACCGCCATCGACTTCGCGCAACGCGCCAACCGCAAGGAATCGGTCGACATCATTGCCGCTTTTGTGCGTGCCCGTCAGCCGGCGGGACAGTGGTAGGTTTGTGAAAGTTGCGGGGTTTGTTCCGGCCTCCATCGTACTTTATACGATGTATATGTTCTGTCTGATGGATCATTTCGGAAATCCTTTCATCGGCTGATAAATCAAAGAGGCTTTTCAGGGCGCGTAGCCACCACCTGAGCAGGGGCAGGGGATTGCACGCGGCTGGAGGGCTTGGCGAGGATGTTCTGAGCTTTCATGGGGGCCACAGCCCCCATCCCCCCACCGGATCGGTTTTGTGCTCGCCATGCCCAGTAAAGGCGGTCAGTAAAGCGGCTCATGCTGCACCCCCACGCACGAGCACCTCGACAGCATCAGAAGCCTCACGAATGGCCTTGATCTGCTCCCGAAAGACGAAGACCCAGGCAGGCGGATCTTCACCAGCAGCCAAGTCCAAGGCACTGCCAATGGTCTCAGCCGACACCAGACGTTCATGGAGAACGCCCACAGCGTCCAGAAGCGCACTCATGCCGCACCCCCTTTCGAGCGCTCCAAGAGCTTTTCCAGAAGGGTCTTGGGTTTCTTGGCCACCCGGTACAGCCCACGGCCCTCAGACTCGACAGCCACAAGATCAGCCTTTGGCCGACTCATGCACCGCACAAAGGGAACGTTCAGAGACGCGGCTGGAGGTCGGTTCTGTGCGCGGCTCATACGGACACCTCACCCTTTGTTAGTGGATGCTGACCAGAAACGGGGGATTCGGGGTGGTCTGGCAACCCGCATGAAACCTCAGTTTTCGCGTTACGTGTTCTAAAGTGTTCTAGAGATAAATTTAGGCCGGGTGGCTGCGCCACCCGCCCGGCGTTGCCGGTCGGATCGTGCGCCGGCACCGGCCAGGGTTGCGCCAGCGCATCCCCTTGGCCAGTCGCCGACGCCCGTCCGGCCCTTGCCAGCAGGTAGGTAAGCTGGGTTTCCCGGTCATAGAGTTGATGAAACAGACGGGCTTTTCTGACCAGCAGACCCCACCAACTCGAATCACCGGGTAAAAACCCATGGCCCTCAGGACTCCAAAGCTTGCCCGAGTGCATGTGCCAGCCGTCCCAGCCCGGACACGGCAGCTCAGCGCCAGCCATGACCCTCAGCAGCCGGTAGGCCGCGTACGGGACCAGTGTCTTGCCGGAAATCCAATACCGCACCGTGCGCGGATGGACGTGCAACATTGTCCCGGCTTGGTCTGGAGTCAGGCCCAGATCGGCCAGCATCACCTTGAGCCTGGAGGCAAGCAGCATGCGGGTTTGGCGGGAGTTGCGGGGTTTCTTACCCCGTCTATCGTACTTTATACGATGTATATTATGTTAAATTAAGGAGGTGAAAGAAACCGGCACTTGGCCGGACTGGCATCAGGAAATGCTGAATTTCACGACCGGGACTGTTGGGTCGGCAAATGAAGCACCCAGTGCAATCTCGCCCCGCCCGTGCAGGACGCACTCATCACGACGCAGCTGGACATCCGTGCCGGCGCCTTCAAAGCGGATCCAGGAACCGTAGCTGCTGACGTCGATCAGCATGATGCTGCCATTGCGCCATTCAATCCGTGCATGCGTCCGGGAGACGCGCGGGTCATTGACGACGAAATCAGAATGGCGGATGCGACCGATGTGGGCCGGCAACTCGAAGGACTTGAAGGTTTTTTGCTGTTCCAGGCGAGATAACTCGATTTCGCCGCCCAGGGCATCCCCCATGGCTGCGAGCTCGACGGGATCCACATCGGCCTGACGGGTCAGGAATTCGCTGGTGTCTTCATCCTGCCATTCCACGCGGTAGACGGTGCAGGGTTCCGCCCGGCCGCGAACGGTAATGGGCCCCAGCAGGCGAAAGCGCACGCCGTCAAGACGATCGGAATAATCGAGTTCAGCGCTGTTGACCCAGATTTCATGGGCACCGCAAAGATCGTTGAGGCGCGAGGCCACGTTGACCGCATCGCCGTAACAGTCACCATCAACCGTCTCCACCTCGCCCGTGGCGACCCCGACGCGGATCGGCATGCGCACCGCCGGGGATTGCTGTGCCAGCCGTTTCTGCTGGGCACGCTGCATCTCCACCACGGCATCGATGGCACTGGAGGCGCTTGGGAATACTGCCAGGACGCCATCCCCCAGCGTCTTGACGACGCGCCCGCCATGGGCACCGAAAACGCCGCTGATCCAGCGCGTCAGCTGGGTGACGGCCTGAGTTGCCTTGGCGTTGCCCAGCAGCTCATAGACCGCGGTGCTGCCAATCAAATCTGTGAATACGACGGTCGTCTGGACACCCATTGCGCTGGACTTCGGTTTCTCTGTTCAGGTCGAGAGTTTAGGGCATAGACCCGAAGCCAGGAAACCGCGCTAGGTCGGCTTGAACTGAAGTGCTTTGAATTCCAGGAACTCTTCGAAGCCATACTTGCCGTTTTCGCGGCCGATACCCGATTGCTTGTAGCCGCCAAACGGGGCATTGGCATTGAAAGGCCCGCCGTTGATGTCCACCTGGCCGGTCCGCACGCGCCGTGCCACGGCCACGGCCCGGGCTTCGTCCCCGCCCCAGACGCCGCCGCCCAGGCCGTAAATCGTGTTGTTGGCAATGCGCACCGCGTCGTCCTCATCCTTGTAGGTGATGACCACCAGCACAGGGCCGAAAATCTCCTCGCGCGCCAGCGTGTCGCCAGGCTGAACGCGCAGGATGGTGGGTTGCACGAAATAACCCTTGTCGAAAGCAGGACGAGCCGGCCCGCCGGCAATCACCTCGGCCCCTTCCTTGATGCCCTGCTCGATGAAGCCCAGCACGCGGTCGCGCTGGGCGGCACTCACCAGGGGGCCGAGACGGCTGTTTTCATCCAGACTCGGGCCGATGCTGTACTTGGCGATGGCCGCCTGCGCCAATGCCTTGACCTCCGTCAGACGATGCTCCGGCACCAGCATGCGGGTATGGGCCGAACAGGTCTGGCCGCTGTTGAGCAGACAGGCTGACAGGGTCCCCTTGACGGCAGCCTCAAAGTCGGCGTCGTCAAGGATGATGCTGGCGGATTTGCCACCCAGTTCCAGTGCCACCTTCTTGACGCTCTGGGTGGCCAGTTCGGCCACGCGCTTCCCGGCACGGGTGGAGCCGGTGAAACTCACCATGTCGACGTCCGGGTGCGTGGCAAGCACCTCGCCCACCACCGGTCCGGCACCGTTGACCAGATTGAAGACGCCGGCCGGCAGCCCGGCTTCGTGGATGATTTCGGCCAGCAGCACGGCATTGACCGGGGCGACCTCGCTCGGCTTGAGCACCACGGTACAGCCGGCGCCGAGCGCCGCCGCCACCTTGAGCGTGATCTGGTTGAGCGGGAAGTTCCAGGGCGTGATGCAGCCCACCACGCCGATCGGCTCGCGCACCACCAGCGAGTTGCCCACCTTTTCTTCCCATTCGAAGTTGCGCGTGACCTTGGCGAAATTGGCCCAGTTCCACACCGGCGCACCGACCTGGACGCTGCGTGCCAGCTTGAGCGGCATGCCGACTTCGCGGGCAATGGCGGTGGCCATCGCATCAATGCGGGCCTTGAGGCCGGCCGAAATTTTGTCCAGATAGTCAGCCCGGGTCTGGGCTGGCAGAGCAGCCCAGCCGTCGAAAGCCGCGCGTGCGGCGGCCACCGCGGCAGCAGCTTCTTCTGCCGTGCCGGCGGGCACGCTGGCCATCACCTCTTCGGTGCTTGAATCATGGACAAGAAAGGTTTCCTGGGACGTGGCCGGAACCCATTGACCGGCAATGTAGTGGGCGTTGAAGGCTTGCATGCTGGAGCTCATTTGGATGAATGCGGGAATTGATGCTTTAGATACTACTTGATCTATCCGAGTTAACTTGCTGATTTTCATGCTGATTTCATAGCGTTGTCAGGGGTAAACCCTAGTGCAGCGCAGTGCAGCTCTGACGTATGGTCCGGCATAAAAGGGAGTGATAAGACTATGCGTTGGATGCCTGCAAACATCATCAGCAGCATGCAAAGCCTGCTGGGGCGCGCGCTCGTCGAGCAAGAGCGCGGCTTGGCGCAGATTGAAGTCATTCGGCAAACCATGCTCGACAGCCTCGGCGACAGCGGCTGTTCGGCTTTCTCTCAGGTCGAACGCCGTATTCTGCTGGCGGCAGATCTGCAAAGCCTGTGGTACCTGCGCAGTGACTTGATGGGAGCGCTCTGTTCGCTGCAAGGCGAGTCCACGGCGCGTCAAAGCCTCAAGGACATCACCGCCATGTTCGAGGGGCTGCTGCCCAAAAGCATGTTTTCCAGTCAGGCACCACGTCGGCACTGAGGGTTCTGCGCTGTCGCGCCCTGCTCAGTCCTGATGCCCCCATAGCAGCAGCACATCTCGCCCTTGTACCGCCAGATCGGTTTTGCAGCCGACCGGCAGCAGCACCTTGGTGGGGACATGCCCGAAAGGCAGATTGGTCAAGACCAGGACCTTGAGCTGGCTGCGCAGCCAGTTCACCACGCTTTGCAGCTTGAAGCCTTTGTCGTGCGGTACCAGCTTGAAGCCGGTGAACTGTCCCAGCACGATCGCCTTCTGTTGAGCCAGTACGCCGGCATGCAATAGCTGGCTGAGCATGCGTTCGATGCGGTAGGGATGCTCGGCAATATCCTCCAGGAACAGGATGCCGTTCTTGATCTGCGGAAAGTACGGTGTGCCGACCAGCGAGCACAACACAGCCAGGTTGCCGCCCCACAGCACGCCATCCTTGATGACAAATGAGGCCTCATCGCCCATGCGGCGGGCGTGAAATGCGCCTGTACTGGCCGCAACCGGCAACGGCTCACGCGGCTGGCGCCAGCCGGTGCCCTCCCCCTGGCCCTGGATCATGTCGTCGAAACAGGCCTCCATGATTTCATCCGGCCGCCCTTCGTCGCCATGGCCCTGCCCATCGGCGCCGTCCGCCTGGTCGTTCATGCCAAAACCCTCGCACAGCGACGGCCCGGCCCATGTGGGACTGCCGGTGCGGGCCAGCACCGCCATCTGGAAGGCGGTGAAGTCGCTCAGGCCGACGAATTTGGTGCCGCGATCAATGGCCTTGGCCACTGCTTTGTAGGGAATGTCGCCGAGGATGCGCGTCAGGCCGTACCCGCCGCGTGAAATCATGGCCACATCGGCACCACTGGCGGCGGCGCGCTGGATGGCGGCCAGGCGGGTGGCGTCGTCCCCGGCAAAGCGCTGAAACGAGGACAGTGCGGTTTCGTCCACCTCGACCTCATGCCCCAGGGTTTGCAGCCGCTTCACGCCGCGGCGAAAGGCCGCTTTGTCACGCACGGCGCCGGAGGGCGAGTAGATGTAGATGTGTTTTTTCATGGATGAAGCGGATAGAAAATGATCAGGATCCAAAATGCTGAAGCGCGGCCCGAGCAATCGGCTCGCCCTGCTCCTGCACGAAATGGCCTGCGGTCTCCATCAGCAGCGGCTCCGGGCAGCCGCGAATGGTGGCCTGCAGCTTGCGCATGACCGGCAGCCCCAGCACCGGGTCCTGGGTGCCGACCGCCATCAGGCTGCGGCCGTGCCACTCGTGGCGCCAGAACTCGCGTGCCAGGCGCGAAATGGCCGCCCCATCGGAATCGTCGTTCTCCGGCACCATGGGTGGGAAGGCGCGCAAGGCAGCGCGGTGGCCGCGGTCGGGAAAGGGCGCGTTGTAGGCCTCGCACTCCGCTTCTGTCAGTTGCGGATTGCCACGCTGCAACAGGCGGCCGACATCGAAGTCCGGCTTCTTCGCGCACATCTCGCGCCAGGCAAGAAAACCGGGCGACAAAGGGACGTCACCCGTGGCCAGCAACGTATTCATGACCAGCAGACCGTGGTAGCGGCCCGGGTCGGCCATGGGCAAGGTCAGGCCGAGCAGGCCGCCCCAGTCCTGCACCACCAGCACGATGTTGTCGAGGTCCAGCCTTTGCACGAATTCGAGCAGTACCTGGCGGTGCCAGCTGAAGCTGTGAGACGCTTCCTTCTTCGGTTTGTCGCTCTTGCCGAAGCCGATCAGGTCCAGCGCCACGACGCGGTGGCCGGCCGCCAGAAACGTCGGGATCATCTTGCGGTACAGGTAGCTCCAGCTCGGGTTGCCATGCAGACACAGCCAGGTCAGGCGGGCATCGGCCGGGCCTTCATCCAGGTAATGCATGCGCAGCCCGGCCAGCGTCGGCAGATCGTTCAGGTAACACGCGGACCAGGGATAACCCGGCAAGTCGGCAAAGCGTGCTTCCGGGGTGCGCAGGGCATCTTCACGCAGCGGCTGGCTGGCGCTGCGCGACTGGCCGCGCTTGTTCTGGAAGAACGCCTGCAGCAAGGCGGCGCACTCCTGCGCCATGACGCCGCCTTCCACCCGCGTCTGGTGGTTCAGTTGCGGCTGCGTGAAGAGGTTGAGCACCGAACCGGCAGCGCCCGTCTTGGGGTCGGCCGCGCCATAGACCACGCGCTGCAGTCGCGCATGCAGCATGGCGCCGCTGCACATGGCGCACGGTTCGAGCGTGACGAACAGTTCGCAGCCATCGAGCCGGTAATTGCCCAGGGCCGCCGCCGCGGCACGCAGGGCCATGATCTCGGCATGCGCACTCGGGTCATGGCCGCCAATCGGCGCGTTGTGGCCGACGCCGATCACCTGCCCATGCCGCACCACCACGGCCCCGACCGGCACCTCGCCCGCCTGCCCTGCCAGGTGCGCCTGTTGCAGGGCGATCGCCATGAACTGCGAGTCTGTCATGTCATTTCGTCCCGCTCGCTATCAAATTAATAGCATTTGACTCTATGTTGAATAGGCGCAGGGCCATTCTTATGCTTGCTTCCCGATGCCGAGGCGATCCATCCACTCGCCCAGCGCTTGTTCATTCGCATCGCCCACTGCATAGGTCTGTCGCATTGCCGCGTGTGACTCGGGGCGGTGCTGATTGAGCTTGAGCTTGCACTGCAGTTCGGTGACGCGTAACTCGAAGGCGACGATCCCTGCCAGCATCTTGTGCGCATCGTCTTCACCGAGACTGCGCCATTGCGCGGCATAGGCCGGCTCATGGTCGCCGATGAGCCTTTTCAGCAGCCGGTCCTTGGCCCCGGCTTCCTCGATCAAGCTGGCCTCCACCTTGCAATGCACCGCCAGGTAGTTCCAGGTCGGCACCCGCTTCAGGTCGGGATAAACGGCCGGCGACATGTAGGCATGGGGGCCGAGAAAGGTCACCAGTGCCTGCGGCCGGGCCTGCAAATAGCGCCAGTGGGCATTGGGCCTGGCCACATGGCCGAGCAGGACCAGGTCATGCCCCCGCTCTTGCGCATGCAGCGGCAGATGGGTCACATAGGGCCAGCCACCGTCGTCAGTACTGATCAGACTGGCCAATGGCTGGCCGCGCATCAGCGCCAGCGCATGGCCACGGTCGTCAGACTTGAATTGGGGAGGCAGGTACATGGTGAGGCAAGTGTAGCCCCACGAGGTTCAATGCAGCGCCGGGTTCGCGCGCGCCTGCAGCCATTCCTGGAGTTCCTTCGTGGGCAAGGCTGGGGCGTAGAGGAATCCTTGCGCTTCATGGCAGCCCATTGCCCGGAGGGTCTGTGCCTGCTGTTCGTCCTCGACCCCCTCGGCAATGACGGTCATGCCCAGGCTGCGCCCCAGCTCGACCACCATGGCGGCAATGTGGCCACCCTGGATCTGGCCGTTGAGTTCACGCACAAACACGCGGTCGATTTTGAGACGGTCTACCGGCAGCTGGCGCAGTTGGCTGAGCGACGAGTAGCCGGTGCCGAAGTCGTCGATCGCAATCGACACCCCCAGTGTCTTGATGGCCGTCAACGTTTCCAGGATGAAGTTCGCATCTTCCATGGCCACGGATTCGGTGATCTCGAGTTCGAGTCTGGCGGGCGCAATGCCGGTATCCTGCAGGGCCGTGCGCAGCTTGACGAGGAAGCCGGGGTGGCGGAACTGGATCAGCGACACATTGACCGACATGCGCAGCTCGGTCCAGCCCAGCGCCTGCAGTCGACGGAGTTCGCGGCAGGCCGTGCGCAGCACCCAGTCACCCAGCTCCACGATCAGTCCGGAAGTTTCCGCCAGTGGGATGAACTGTTCTGGCGGCACGAAGCGGCCGTCGCTATCGCGCCAGCGCAGCAGCGCTTCGGTGCCGACCACCTGCCCGTTATCAAGGCTGACCTGTGGTTGGTAGACGATGAACAGACGTTCCTTGTCAACGGCGTCACGCAGCCCTCGCAGCAAGCGCACGCGCTCGCGAATGTCGAAGCCCATTTCGTTGGAAAAAATGACATAGCCGCCACGGCGGTTCTTCTTGGCCCGCTTGAGTGCGATGTTCGCGTCCTTCAAGGCATCCAGCCCCCCCCCCCGCACGTCGTCCAAGCGCACCAGTCCGAGCGTGGCCGTGACCACCATGCTGTCGTCCTGGACGGCAAAGGGTTCGCGGAACAGGTCGAGGATGCGTGCCGGCTCCAGCGCGTTCAGGCGCCCCATCAGACCGAAGGTGTCGCCACCGATGCGCGCCAGGACACTGCCACTTCCCAGATTGGCCCGCAGTCGCTCGGCCACCGCCTGCAACAGACGGTCTCCCTGCTCATGTCCGAGCGCATCATTGACTTCAGCAAAGTCATCGATGTCGAGGATGGCGATCATCTGGCTGTCGATCTCCTTGTCACGCAAACGCTCATCGATCAGATCGATGAAGCGGTTGCGGTTGGGCAGGCGCGAGAGCTGGTCGTAAAAAGCCAGTTCATCAAGCGCCCGGATCTGCCGGTAGGCGCGCAGGGCCGCGGTGATCGTGGCGAAGAGCTTGGTGCGGGTCAGTTCTGACTTGGTCTTGTAATCGTTGATGTCGTAGTCGTGGATGGTCTCGATCTCCGGCGCCTGTCCTGGCTGGCCGGTACGCAGAATGATGCGCACATCGGGCAGCCGGAGTTCTTCACGGATGGTCTTCACCAGATCGAGACCGGCATGTTCGCGCTCCATGACCACATCGAGCAGCACCACGGCAATGTTTTCTTCCTCTTTCAGAAGTTCGATGGCCTGGGCCGCCGAGTAGGCATGCAGGAATTCCAGGCCCTGCCCCAGGATGGTGACCCCGGAAAGCGCGAAGGTCGTGGCACGGTGGACATCGGGCTCGTCGTCCACGATGAGCAGCCGCCAGTCGGGACGCAGCGGGTTCTGGCTCACCTGGCCATCTTCGGCAAACAGCAACTCGTCTGAGTCTCCAACTGACTCGACGGCATTCATATGATGCATGGGTTCATTTTGCATGACTGGAACGCACTTGGGCAAGGGTAAATTCAGAGGGACGGAATCCACAAGATGACCGTCGTGCCGGATCCAAACTCGCTTTCAAGCGACATTTCACCGCCATGCAGCTCAATGATTTCCTTCACGATGCTCATGCCGAGTCCCGTGCCGGGGATCTTGCCCGAGTTGTCAGCGCGGTAGAAGCGCTCGCTGACGCGTGCCAGCTGCTCCGGCGTCATGCCGATGCCGTGGTCCACAATCCGGATGCCGATTCTGGGATGGTTTTCCTCCGGAACCGTGGCTTCGATCACGTCGACGGAAACCGGGCCGCCTTCGGGTGAGTACTTGTAGGCGTTAGACAACACATTGCCGACAGCTTGCGTCAGTTTCGTGCGATCGGCCTGAACCCAGTGCGGCCTTGAATTTACCGGTCCGGTCGGTCCCGGGCGCCCGCCCGGCGCATTAAAGCTGGCAATGATCTCGTTCAGCAGCTCACACACTTCGACACGCTGGAAATTGAAGTCCTTGTCGCGGCGCGCATCAATGCGTGCCAGGTCGAGCAGTTCATTGACGATGGATACCATCAGGCTGGACTGCCGGTGGATGGCGGCCACGCAATCCTTTTTCTTGGCCTCCGAGAGGCTATGCGACAGCAGCAGTTCGGAAAAACCATAGATGCTGGCCATCGGTGTGCGCAGTTCGTGCGCCGCCGTGGAAAGGAACTGGCTTTTCATGCGATCCACTTCCGTTTCGTGCGTCACGTCCCGGAAATACAGGATCTGCGACACCGTCTCGGTATCGGACAGGCGAATGCCAACCTCGAGCACCCGCTTGCCGGCATGCCGCATTTCAATCAGGTGACGCTGCTGGCGATCCGCCTCGCTTAAGTGATCGGCCCGCAGCGCGGCCATGCCCGGGAAACTCGCTTCTGGGCTGCATTGGCGTGCCAGCCGTTCGGAAAATGCAGCTTCATCGAGCCCGACCACATCCGACTCATCCAGCCCGGTCATGCGCTTGAAGGCCGGACTGGCGTACTTGACATTCCGCTCCACATCGAAAGAGACAAAACCATCGGGACTCAGCGAGAAGATGGCATTGAGCTGCTCGGTACGGTCTCGAATCCTCGCTTCGGCGGCTCTGCGATCGGTAATGTCGGTATTCGATCCGGCCATGCGAACAGGTTTTCCGCTTTCGTCAAAGAGGGCCTTGCCTCGGCTCAGCACCCATTTGTAGCTGCCGTCTTTACAGAGCAGGCGATACTCGGCTTCAAAGAACTCGGTCTCTCCTTTGAGGTGTCGCTGATAGAGCGCCGCAACACGGTCAAGATCGTCGGCATGAACGCGCGCCAGCCAGTCCTTTGTACGGTTGGCAATTTCATTGGCCGCGTAGCCAAGCATTGTCTTGGAGCGCTCCGAGTAGAAAACCTCACCCGTCGCCAGGTTCCAGTCCCATACGCCATCATTGGCGCCGCGTAGAGCCAGTTCCCAGCGTTGCTCGCTCTCAACCAGCGCTTCGGCCGTGGTTTTGAGCTCGGTGATATCGATCCGGTTTCCTACGATATAACCGCTGGGCGTTCGATGCTCGATGATCAGCAGCCAGCGTCCATCACCCAGGCGCTGCTCGATGGCGACACCCCTGGCCTGGCGATGTGTTGCAACGCGTTGCGCCACCCAGGCTTCGATGTTCTCTGTGGTTTCGTGGTACTGACCGCGTTGTGCCCCTTGCCGGACAATATCTTCGAATCGGGCTCCCGGCACGATCAGGTCCCGGCTGTGCTCGTAGAAACGCAGGTACGCGTCGTTGCACATCACGAGACGATCGTGCTGATCATAGATGCTGAAGCCCACCGCAATGCTCTGGACTGCCTCTCTCAACAGATTGCTGGCTTTTTCCGCTTCGCGACGACTTTCCTGGTATTCACGTGTGCGCACGGCGACACGGTCCTCCAGGTCAGCATAGGACTCACGCAGGCGATCCACCATGGTGTTGAAAGCGGCGGAAAGTCGACCGAACTCGTCGTTCCGGCCAACGGGAAGACTGGCCACCGGGCGGCCGGATGCAGCGATTTCCTCGGCCACCGCCGCAATCTCCCCCAATGGCCTGGCGATGAAACGCGCCCCCCACTGAGCGAAAGCGACCACCCCGATCAGAACGAACGCCCCGATGGCCATGAAGGCGATGAGCAGGGTGTCAAGCGCACCAAAGGCGGCGGACCGGTCGCGCGACAGTACAACCCTGAGATCGGTCGTATCGAGCGGAGCCGGCAGGCGCAACACGTTGGCGCGCTCGAAGGATTCTCCCTGTGGGCGTTCGCCGGCCAGCAGCTGACCTGATGCATCGCTGAGCCAGACACTGTCGTCCCATTCCTTGCTCAGCAAGGGAGCCAGGGGAACGCGCAACATGACCCCGCCTTCGATATTGTTGGTCAGGCGATAACGGATGGGCAGTGCCAATAGCAGCGTGGCTGCGGGCTGGCCGGGCTGGTCGATTTGCTGCGTTGCCTGGCCGCCCTTCATCATGGCCTGAAAGCTGCTGTTCCCGCTGTAGTCGGGTGGATTGGCGTACGTGCTGGCAGCAGGACGCCCACGGTAGTCCACCACGGTGATGTCGGCCCCAGTCACTGTCAGCCGCTGGTTGCGAAGCAGCGGATCAAGATAGGTCTCGCGACCACGCGAGTCGGCCAAGGCGTTGGCGGTCACAGTGTTGAGGGCCAGTGATTCGGCCAGTGTGATGATCCCCGCCAGTCGCAGTTCAATTTCGCGCTGCTCAAGCATGGCATGCGCTTCCAGCAACGCCTGCGTGTTCTGGATCAGCTGGTGTCGAAACAACAGATAGGATGCCAGGGTGATCACCCCCCCCAACGCCAGTGCCGCAGCCAGCAGTGCCAGCGTGATCTTGCCACGCAGATCGAGCTGAAGGAAGCTGGTCAGCAGAAACTGCCTGAATCGCGCAAGGCCGCCCATATTTCCTTATTTCCCTGCGATCGACTTCAGATTGCCGTCCCTGTCGAAACGTCCCAAGCTCACCTGGCGCCGTTCCAGGGCCTCGTGCCGTGTCGGCGTGAAAGGCTGGGCATAGCGTCTGACGAGACCCTCGTATGCATCGAGGCGCTCCAAGGCACTGCGGATGGCCGCGCGGTCGGTGTTGCCTGCCTTGTTGATCGCCTGGGCCAGCAGGTGCGTCAAGTCGTATGCGTGGGCGAATCCTACTTGGGCGCGCATCTCGCTGACTTCGATTCCGAACAGGCGCTTCACCCCCGCGGCCACCGTCCGGGCCTTGGGGCCGTTGGGGTTGCTGAAGCTGAAGGTGTGGACGACGGCGAAATCCACCTGCTCCAGATAAGCGCGCGCCGAAGCCGCGAAATCGCCCCCCAGCAGCCCCCAATGGGAAATGATGGGTAAGCGGTGCGCTGGCGGCAGCGCAGCCATCTGCTTGATGATCGGCAGCCCCTCGAATTCGTTGGTGACCGTCAGGATGGCCTGGGCACCTTTGGCGCGGGCTTGTGAGAGCCGCTCGCTGAACTCCGTGTCGCCCCAGTTGTACCAGAAGACGTCGTGCCGCAAGGTGGCATGCCGCTTGGCGTACGCCAGCATGGCCGTTTCGCTGCTGCGCCCCCATGCCGTGTTGGGCACGAACAGGGCAATGCGGTTGATGCCTCGTGAGCGTGCATGGTCCAGCATGGTTTCGATCGCCCAGGTATCCGTGAGAGACAGGCGAAATACATAGTTCGGCGCCATGCCGCGCGGCTTGGTGATGTCGTCCGCTGCCGACCAGGGGTCCAGCAGCGGCAAGCCCAGCTTGCTGGCGACGGGGGCGATTTCGAGCGCGACAGGTGAAAACCGCCCGCAGAAAACAGCAATTACATCCGGGCGAGCGGCAAAGTCGGTGAAATTGTCCACGCCTCGTGCGGGTACACCCCGGTCATCGCGTGTTTCCAGCACCAGTTTGCGCCCGCCCAGCACGCCACCTGCGGTGTTGATTTCGTCAATCGCGAGTGCGATGCCTTTTTCGATGGACTGCGCCGCATGGCTGCCCTGGACGCCGAATTCAGCTGTCAGTCCGATCACCACCGGCGCTGCCGGCTGTGCGGCTGCCAGCCAACCCGAGTGACACATGGCAAGCACCAAAGCGCCCAGGCAACGCCAGTGGAATCGAGTGTTTTTTCTCATGTTAACGCGCCATTCTGAACCGGTAATTAGCACTGCCCCTGCAAAACAGGGAATTAATTACGTGTTTTATCACAATTATCAACTTCAGGGTGTAAAAAACGGCCCCGAAAGGCCGTTCAGGTCTTATTCCCACTCGATGGTGGCCGGTGGTTTGCTGCTGACATCGTAAGTGACACGGTTGATGCCGCGAACTTCGTTGATGATGCGCCCCGACACCTTCTTGAGCAGCGCATAGGGCAACTCGGCCCAGTCGGCAGTCATGAAATCACTGGTCTGAACGGCACGCAAGGCCACCACATAGTCGTAAGTGCGGCCATCGCCCATCACGCCCACGCTCTTGACCGGCAGGAAAACCGTGAAGGCCTGACTGGTCAGGTCGTACCAGGTCTTGCCGGAATTCGGTTCAATGGTGGAGCGCAATTCCTCGATGAAGATGGCATCCGCCCGGCGCAGCAGGTCGGCGTAGTCCTTCTTCACCTCACCCAGGATGCGCACCCCCAGGCCCGGCCCCGGGAACGGGTGGCGGTACACCATGTCGTGCGGCAAACCCAGCGCCACGCCGAGCTCACGCACCTCGTCCTTGAACAGGTCGCGCAGCGGCTCCAGCAGCTTGAGGCCCAGCTGTTCTGGCAAACCGCCCACGTTGTGGTGGCTCTTGATGGTGACGGCCTTCTTGCTCTTGGCGCCGCCGGACTCGATGACGTCCGGGTAGATCGTGCCCTGCGCCAGGAAGGTTGCCCCTTTTTTGCTGGCACCCGAGGCCGTCAACTTGGCAGCTTCCGCCTTGAATACATCGACAAACAGGCCGCCAATGATCTTGCGTTTCTGCTCCGGATCGCTCACGCCGGCCAGCTTGCCCAGGAACAGCTCGCTGGCATCGACGCGGATCACCTTGGCGTGCAGCTTGCCGGCGAACATGTCCATCACCATGTCGCCTTCGTTGAGGCGCAACAGGCCATGGTCGACGAAAACGCAGGTCAGCTGGTCGCCGATGGCGCGGTGGATCAGCGCCGCGGCCACGGAGGAATCGACGCCACCGGACAGGCCGAGGATCACTTCCTCGTCACCCACCTGCTTGCGGATGGCTTCCACCGCCTCGGCGATGTGGTCACGCATGACCCAGTCCGGGGTGACGGCGCAGATCTCCAGCACGAAACGTTCCAGAATCGCCCTGCCCTGCACCGTGTGCGTGACCTCAGGGTGGAACTGCACGGCATAGAAACGACGTTGCTCATCCGCCATGCCGGCAATCGGGCAGCTCGGGGTGGATGCCATGAGCTTGAAGCCGGGCGGGAATTCAGTGACCTTGTCGCCGTGGCTCATCCAGACCTTGAGCATGCCGTGGCCGTCGGCCGTGGTGAAGTCAGCGATGTCCTTGAGCAGTGCGGTGTGGCCGTGGGCCCGCACCTCGGCATAACCGAACTCGCGCTGGTGGCCACTTTCCACCTTGCCGCCGAGCTGTTGCGCCATGGTCTGCATGCCATAGCAGATGCCCAGCACCGGCACGCCGAGTTCGAACACCGCCTGCGGTGCCTTGTCGGTCGTTTCCTCGTAGACGCTGGCATGGCTGCCCGAGAGAATCACGCCCTTGAGCTGGCCGTCGGCTGCGTATTGACGCACCCACTCGTCACTCACGTCACAGGGATGAACTTCGCAATACACATGGGCTTCACGCACGCGGCGCGCGATCAACTGGGTAACCTGGGAGCCGAAATCGAGGATGAGGATCTTTTGATGCTGCATAAGTCATGCGAACAGTACAGTGTCTTCAAGCCAGGAACACCGCGGATCCGGCTCGGCCGGTCCGCTGGTGTTGCCCCCTGCAAGGGGGGTGGCGCAGCGACACGAAGTGCGCGCAGCCTGGGGGTGTACCTTAGTCCGCCCGGTAATTGGGCGCTTCCTTGGTGATCTGCACGTCGTGCACATGGCTTTCGCGGATGCCGGCGGTGGTGATCTCGACGAACTCGGCCTTGTTGTTCATCTCTTCGATCGTCGCGCAGCCGCAATAGCCCATGGCCGCGCGCACGCCGCCGGCCATCTGGAACACGATGGAGACCATCGAACCCTTGTAGGGCACGCGGCCTTCAATGCCCTCGGGCACCAGCTTGTCGGCATTCGGGTTGCCGGTGCTGGACTCCTGGAAGTAACGGTCGGCACTGCCCTGCTGCATGGCGCCGATGCTGCCCATGCCGCGGTAGCTCTTGTAGCTGCGGCCCTGGTACAGGATGACCTCGCCCGGTGCTTCCTCGGTGCCGGCGAACATGCCGCCCATCATGATGGTGCTGGCGCCAGCGGCCAAGGCCTTGGCGATGTCGCCGCTGTAGCGGATGCCGCCGTCGGCAATCAGCGGCACGCCGGTGCCCTTGAGCGCCGTGGCCACGTTGTCGATGGCCATGATCTGAGGCACACCCACGCCGGCCACGATGCGGGTAGTGCAGATGGAGCCGGGGCCAATACCGACCTTGACGGCATCGGCGCCGGCCTCGGCCAGCGCCAGCGCCGCGGCGCCGGTGGCGATGTTGCCGCCGATCACGTCCACCTGCGGGTAGTTCTGCTTGACCCAGCGCACGCGCTCGATCACGCCCTTGCTGTGGCCGTGCGCCGTGTCCACCACGATGGCGTCGACACCGGCCTTGACCAGGGCTTCGACGCGCTCTTCCGTGCCCTCGCCCACACCGACTGCCGCACCGACGCGCAGGCGGCCCGAGGCATCGCGCGCGGCGTTGGGGAAACTGGTCTGCTTGGTGATGTCCTTCACCGTGATCAGGCCCTTGAGCTCGAAGGCGTCATTGACCACCAAGATGCGTTCCAGCTTGTGCTTGTTGAGCAAAGCCTTGGCCTCCGCGGGGGTGGTGCCTTCCTTCTCGTTGACCGTGATGAGCTTCTCGCGCGGCGTCATGATCTGGTGCACCTTGACGTCGTAACGGGTCTCAAAGCGCAGGTCGCGCCCCGTCACGATGCCCACCACCTTGCCGCCGTCGCAGACCGGGAAACCCGAAATGCCCAGTTGCTCGGAGAGCTGCAGCACCTGCAACACGGTGTGCTCGGGGGTAATGATCACCGGGTCGCGCAGCACGCCGGACTCGTAGCGCTTGACCTTGGCCACGTGGGCGGCCTGGTCTTGCGGGGTGAGGTTCTTGTGGATGATGCCGATGCCGCCTTCCTGGGCAATGGCGATCGCCAGACGGGCTTCCGTGACCGTGTCCATGGCGGCGGACACCAATGGCAGGTTCAGGGCGATGTTGCGGGAGAAGCGGGTCGCAAGAGAAGTGTCCTTGGGCAGGACCTGGGAGAACGCTGGCACCAGCAACACATCGTCGAAGGTGAGCGCTTTACCGAGAAGGCGCATGTGAAAGCTCCAAAAAACGGATTGTACCCGCCTCGCCGGCATTTTTCATGGGAGCCCGGTCGACCAACGGGTTGACCGGGCCGCCTGATGGCAAGACAGAACGGCGCCAAAGCCTCGATGGACGGCTACACTGCCCGCATGAAGCGCTTACAGATCCTCATCGCTGCCACAGCCTTAGCCGTTTCCCTGTCCGCTGCTGCCCAGTGGCAGTGGATCGACAAGGACGGTCGCAAGGTCTTCAGCGACCGGCCGCCATCCACCGATGTCCCGGAAAGGAATATCCTCAAGCAACCGGGCATGCGGGCCCGGCAGGCTGACGCCCCCGCCCCAGACGCGGCCCCGGCAACGGCCGGCGCTGCGAGCACGGGTGGGCGATCTGCCGGTGTCGACAAGGAGCTGGCAGAGAAACAGAAACAGGCATCGGACGCCGAAGCCGCCAAGCGGCGGCTGGAAGAAGAACGAATCGCCCGCGCGCAGGCTGACAACTGTGCCCGCGCCCGTCAGGCCAAGTCCGTCTTGGACGCCGGCCAGCGCATCGCCCACGTCAATGCCAAGGGCGAGCGGGAATTCCTTGACGATGCCGGCCGCGCGGCCGAGGCCCAGCGCCTGCAGGCCGTCATTGATCAGGATTGCAAATAAGGCGCTTTCTTCAGTAGCCGGTCTTGGCGCCAGGTCTTTGCCAGGCGAACAGGCCAGTCGTGCGGGCGCCTTGTCTGGCAAAGCGTTCACGCCGCGCGACCTTGGGGTCGACCCGCAGGGGGCGGTAGATTTCGACCCGGTCCTTGTCACGCAGCCGCTGATCCTGACCCGCCTTGCGGCCCCAGATGCCGACCGTCGCCGCGGTCCAATCCAGATCGGGATACCGGCCCTGCAGCCCGCTTAGCTGCAAGGCTTGGGCCACCGTCGTCTCCGGCGGCAACTGCAACACGATTTCGTACACCTCGCGGGCAGCGGGCGAATAGGCGACCGTGACCTCGATGAACATCTCAGGCCCCGTACACCTGCTCGGCACGCTTGACGAAGGCATCGACCAGACTGGCCGCGATCTTGTCAAACACCGGTCCCACCAGCTTGCCCAGAATTGCATTGGAGAAGCCGTAGTGCAGCGTCAGTTCGACCTTGCAGGCACGCTGTTCACCCTCCCCCACCGGCGCAAAAGTCCAGCGACCTTCCAGCTGGGAGAACGGGCCGTTGACCAGTTGCATGGCGACTTCGCGCCCCGGAACATGCTCGTTGCGCGTGGTGAAGGTCTGGCGGATGCCGCTGAAGGCGATGCCAACCTCGGCCGTCACACCACTGGCGTGCGCCTCCAGCACCTTGGCATGGTCGCACCAGGGCAGGAACTCCGGGTAATCGGCCACCGCGGTGACCAGCTCGTACATTTCCTGCGGGCGGTACCAGATCAGGACGGACTTGTGGACAGTTTTCATAGAATGCAGGGTTGGCACACGCCAAACCACCGGCAATTGTAAGTTTGCGGTGTGTCCCCATCTGACTTTCATGGCCAAAAAACCCGATACCTCTTCCCGCATTGCCGACAACAAGAAGGCCGTCTTCAACTATTTCATTGAGGAGCGCTTCGAGGCCGGCATGGTGCTCGAGGGCTGGGAGGTCAAGGCCGTGCGCGAGGGCAAGGTGCAGCTGACCGACGGCTACGTTGTCATCCGCGATGGCGAGATGTACATCATCGGCTGCCAGATCAACCCTCTCAAGAGTGCATCGACCCACGTGACGCCCGATGCCGTGCGCACCAAGAAACTGCTGCTGAAGAAAGATGAGATCCGTCGCCTGATTGGCAAGGTCGAGCAAAAGGGCTACACCCTGGTACCGCTGAACCTGCACTGGAAAAACGGCCGCGTCAAATGCGAGATTGCCCTGGCCAAGGGCAAGGCCGAGCACGACAAGCGCGACACCATCAAGGAGCGCGAAGGCAAGCGCGAGGTGGAGCGTGCCATGAAAGGCCGCAACCGCTGAACGGCCCAGGCCGGCGGCCGCCGGCCGGACCTCAGGCCAGCTCGCGCAGCGGATGCGCGTGCGCCGGCCAGGGTGAAACGAAGAAGCCCGCCACCATCTCCGGCGTCACCGCCTCGATGTGCGCCGGATTCCAGCGCGGGTTCTGATCCTTGTCGATCACCAGGGCGCGGATGCCCTCCATGGTCTCGCTCGCCGCCAGGAAGCGATCCAGGTGCCGGGTGTTGAAGCAATGGCGCACGATGTCGCGCTCCAGCCGCAGATCCTCGGCCAGGGTCATGGTGCGGGCCCGTCGCACCAGCTCCAGCGTGACCGCCATCATCAGTGGCGAACGCTGACGCAGGGTTGCGGCGTTGGCGCGTGCCCAGTCCGAATCAGCGCGGTCCAGGGCCTGGAGGATGGCGGCCACCGAGTCCAGTCCGAAATAGCGGTCCATTTCGGCTCTGGCCCCTGTCCCCTGGTCTTCATATGCTATGGAATTGGAAGCAAGCCAGTGCTGCAAGGCGGCCGTGTCCACTTGCGACATGGCAGCCAGGGCATCCCAGGCTGCAGCCAGACGGGCCGGGTCGAAGCAGGTGTCGGCCAGTTGCATGGCGAGCGCATTGCCAGCGTCAATCACGTCACCCGTCAAGGCCAGCCACTCGCCGCTGCGCCCCGGGCAGCGACCCAGAAACCAGCCGCCACCAACGTCGGGAAACAGGCCGATGTTGGTTTCAGGCATGGCCATCTTGGTCCGCGGTGTCACGATGCGCAGCCTGGCACCCTGGCTGATGCCCATGCCGCCGCCCATGACGACGCCATCCATGAACGCGATATAGGGTTTGGGGTAGTGGTGGATCAGGTGATTGAGGGTGTATTCCTCGGTGAAGAAGTCTTCCAGTTCGACGTCGCCGCGCAGCACCGCTTGGTGAAAGAAGCGGATGTCGCCACCGGCGCAAAAGGCACCGAACGGACCTTCCTTGCCCATGCCGCGAATGGCAACGGCCTGCACCTGCTCGTCCTCGCGCCAGGCCAGCAGCGTGGCACCCAGCGCCCGGATCATGGGCAGCGACAGCGCATTGAGGGCCCGTGGCCGGTTCAGGGTGATGAAGCCGACACGGCCCCGGACTTCGGTCAGTACTTCAGGGCAGGTGTAACTGATAACGTGAGTCATTGTTTCTTCTTCCAAAGCATCCATTCATTGACCAACAGCGCAAACAGCACCAGCGCGCCGCCCTGCAGGACCTGCGCCGCCGGGGCCTCACCGGCACCGACCCAGACCAGCAGGATGCCAAAGATGATTTCGAGTTGAGCCAGCAGCGACACCTCGGGCGCCTTGAGTACGCGCGCGCAGATCACCAGCAGCGTACAGGGAATCGCCAGTTGCACCAGTCCCAGAAGTGCCAGCAGGCCGATGTCGTGCGCGGTCGCCTGCAGAGGCAGGGCCAGCGGCAGCATCGCCAGGGCGGACATCAGGCCGCCGACCAGCACCGAGGGCACCAGGTCCACGTCGTCGCCTTTGGCATGGGCATGCTGCACCACGATCCAGTTGATCGCCGCGGTCAGTGGCACGCACAGGGCGACGAGCATGCCCTGCCAGTTGCCTTCGGCGGCCTGGCCGCCGAACATCCAGACCATGCCCAGCGCGGCCAGCACGATGGCCAGCCAGGTAAACCAGGCGATGCGGTGGCGCAGGAGCAGGCGCGCCAGCAGCGCCGTGAACAGCGGGTTCAGGGACGAGATCACCAGCACACCGGCCACGCTGGTCATGGTCAGCGCCAGCATGAAGGAGGTGAACATGCCGCTCCAGCACAGGCCGGACCACCAGAGGGCCGCGGGCGCGTTGCGTAGCTGCCGCCAGACGGCCACCGGGCCGCGCCACAGCGGCAGGATCACCAGCAGCGAGACGGCCGTGAAGAAGCTACGCCAGAAGGTGACCTCGAAGCTGCGCGCCGCCTCCAGCTGACGCGTGACGATGCCGGCAATCGACCACATCAGGGTCACCGCCACCATCAACCAGACCGCGCGCCGGTGCGTGAGTTTCATGTGCAGGTGTAAGCCTACCCGGGCCCCCATCGCGGGACGCCGTGGAACCGGCTCGGCCGGGCCACTGGCGTCGTCCCCCTTGGGGGAAGGCGGCCGTCAGGCCGACTCAGGGGGTAACTTGATCGGGGAGTTAATCCCGTGATGCACGCTTGCGCTCGTTCTCTTTCAGGAAGCGCTTGCGCAGACGCACGCTCTTGGGCGTGATCTCGACCAGCTCGTCATCCTCAATGAATTCCACGCCGTATTCCAGCGTCAGTTCAATCGGCGGCGTGATCTTGATCGCATCTTCCTTGCCCGAAACGCGGAAGTTGGTCAGCTGCTTGGTGCGCGTGGCATTGACCACCAGGTCGTTGTCGCGGCTGTGGATGCCGACGATCATGCCTTCGTACACCGGGTCGTTGGCTTTCACGAACATGCGACCGCGGTCGTCCAGCTTGCCCAGGGCGTAGGTGAAGATTTCACCATCGTCCATGGAAATCAGCACACCGTTCTTACGGCCGCCGATGTCACCCTTGTGCGGTTCGTAGCGGTCGAAGATGTTGGCGATCAGACCCGAACCGCGTGTCAGGTTCAGGAACTCGTTGGAGAAGCCGATCAGGCCGCGCGCCGGAATGCGGTATTCCAGGCGCACACGGCCACGGCCGTCCGGCTCCATGTTGACCAGTTCGCCCTTGCGCTCGCCCAAGGCCTGCATCACGCCACCCTGGTGCTGCTCTTCGATATCGGCCGTCACCAGCTCGATCGGCTCGCATTTCTCGCCGTCAATCTCCTTGAACACGACGCGCGGTTTGGAAACGGCCAGTTCGTAGCCTTCGCGGCGCATGTTTTCCAGCAGAATCGTCAAGTGCAGTTCGCCGCGGCCCATGACTTCAAAGATACCTTCTTCGTCGGTTTCCTTGACGCGCAGCGCCACGTTGTGTTGCAGTTCTTTTTGCAGTCGGTCCCAGATCTGGCGGCTGGTGACGAACTTGCCTTCGCGGCCGGCCAGCGGGCTGGTGTTGACGCAGAAGTTCATGGTAAGGGTCGGCTCATCGACCTTGAGCATGGGCAGCGGTGCCGGATTGGCGGGGTCGGTGATGGTCACGCCGATGCCGATGTCAGCAATGCCGTTGATCAGCACAATTTCACCCGGACCGGCTTCCGCGGTCTGAACGCGGTCCAGGCCCTGGAAGGTCAGCACCTGGTTGATACGGCCTTTGACGGACTTGCCGTCCGGGCCTTCCATCACCAGCACGTCCATGCTAGGCTTGATCGTGCCCTGGCTGATGCGGCCCACACCGATGCGGCCCACAAAGGTGGAGAAGTCGAGCGCAGAAATCTGCAGCTGCAGCGGTGCGGCAGGGTCACCCTTCTGGGCCGGCACATGCTTGAGCACCGTGTTGAACAGGGCCGACATGTCGGGGCCCCACTGCTCACCCGGTGCGCCTTCTTCCAGCGAGGACCAGCCGTTGATGCCCGAGGCGTACACGACGGGGAAGTCCAGCTGTTCATCAGTCGCGCCGAGCTTGTCGAACAGGTCGAAAGCAGCGTTGACGACCTTGTCGGGATTGGCGCCCGGCTTGTCCACCTTGTTCACCACCACGATCGGCTTGAGGCCCAGGGCCAACGCCTTTTTGGTCACGAAACGGGTCTGCGGCATCGGGCCTTCCTGCGCATCGATCAGCAGCACCACGCCGTCCACCATGGACAGGGCGCGCTCCACTTCACCGCCGAAGTCGGCGTGGCCGGGGGTGTCCACGATGTTGATGTGGGTACCTTGCCAGCTCACGGCGCAGTTCTTGGCCAGGATCGTGATGCCACGTTCTTTTTCGATGGCGTTGTTGTCCATCACGGTGTCGACCACTTTCTCGTGCTCGGCGAAGGTGCCGGACTGGCGGAGCAACTGGTCAACCATGGTGGTCTTGCCATGGTCCACGTGGGCAATGATGGCAATGTTGCGGATCTGTTTCTGACTCATGTTTCTCTCTCCAAAATCTGTTGTATCTCTAATGGGCTCAACAGGCGCCCGGGGATCAGTTCACCGGCTTTCACATGGGCCGTGCCCAGCAGGGCATGCGGTTCTTCGCCGTACACCGCCACCTGTGCGGCATCCGGCCATGAACCGCGGCGGCGCAAGCCGCTCAGGAAACGTCCGGCATTCTCGCCATCGAGCGTGACGGCGGTATGACCCGGCAGCAGCGATGCCACCGGTTTCAATTGCGACAGGCGCCCGGCTTCTTCCATGGCCTCCAGCTGGGCCAGCGTGAGGCACTGCGACGCGTCGAACGGCCCGGTGGCGATGCGCCGCAAGGCCACCAGATGGCCGCCGCAGCCCAGCGCCTCGCCGATGTCTTCACCCAGGGTGCGGATGTAGGTGCCCTTGCTGCATGTCACACGCAGGCGAAGGCTCGGCGCATCGCCCTGCAACTGTGCTTCGAGCAGCTCCAGCTCATGGATCACCACATCGCGCGCTTCGCGTTCCACGGTTTCGCCCTCGCGGGCATATTCGTACAGGGCCTTGCCATCCTTCTTGAGGGCACTGTGCATGGGCGGCACCTGGCGGATCGGCCCCATGAACTGGTCCAGCACCTCGACCACCTGGCCCAACGTACAGGTGACCGGGCGGGTTTCAATCACCTCGCCCTCGGCGTCGGCGGTACTGGTGCGCACGCCCAGGCGAACCGTGGTCTCATAGGTCTTGTCGGCGTCCAGGTGCAGCTGACTGAACTTGGTCGCGGCACCGAAGCAGATCGGCAGCACACCGGTGGCCAGCGGATCCAGCGTGCCGGTATGGCCGGCCTTTTCGGCGCGCAGCAGCCACTTGGCTTTCTGCAGCGCATTGTTGCTCGAAAGACCGAGCGGTTTGTCCAGCAAGAGCACCCCATGCACAGGGCGCCGTTGCACCCTGGTGCGTGGCGCGTGCATCTTCAGTCCTCGTTCTTGGAACGCGAAGCCACGGCCTGGGCGATCAGGGCATTCATGTCCGCCGCTCGCTCCGTGGTGCGGTCAAACAGGAAGTGCAGCGTCGGCACGGTGTGGATGTGCAGACGCTTGAACAGTCCGTTGCGCAGGAAACCAGCCGCCTGGTTCAGCGCCTCTTCGGTCTGCCGCGGATCACCGACCAGCAGGCTGAAGAACACCTTGGCATGGGCATAGTCGGGCGTGACTTCCACGCTCTGTAACGTCACCATGCCCACGCGCGGGTCCTTCAACTCGCGCGCGATCAACTCCGTCAGATCGCGCTGGATCTGATCGGCCACCTTGAAGGCGCGGTTCGGAGCTGACGGTTTCTTCGCTGCCATGGCTTAGAGAGTCCGGGCGATTTCCTTGACCTCGAAGAACTCCAGCTGATCACCTTCCTTGATGTCGTTGTAGTTCTTGAGCTTGATACCGCACTCGAAGCCTTCTTTCACTTCGCGCACATCGTCCTTCATGCGTTTCAGAGAGTCGAGCTCGCCGGTGTAGATCACCACGTTGTCGCGCAACAGACGGAAATGTGCGCTGCGGGTGACGTAGCCGGAGGTGACCATACAGCCGGCGACCGTGCCGATCTTGGAGGCCACGAAGACGGTACGAATCTCGGCCATACCGATGACTTCTTCCCGCTTCTCCGGTGCCAGCATGCCCGACATGGCCGCTTTCAACTCATCCACAGCGTCGTAAATGATGTTGTAGTAACGGATGTCAACATCGTTGCTTTCGGCCAGCTTGCGCGCACCGGCATCAGCCCGGGTGTTGAAGCCGATGATCACGGCCTTGGAAGCAATGGCCAGGTTGACATCCGACTCGCTGATGCCGCCGACAGCCGAGTAGACCATCTGGACCTTGACTTCGTCGGTCGAGAGCTTGAGCAGCGAAGCCGCCAGCGCTTCCTGCGAACCCTGCACATCGGCCTTGACGATGATGGGCAAGGTCTTGACTTCTCCGGCGGAGATATCGGAGAACATGTTCTCCAGCTTGGCCGCCTGCTGCTTGGCCAGCTTGGTGTTGCGGAACTTGCCGGCACGGTAGGTGGCAATTTCACGGGCACGACGCTCGTCGGTCATGACCATGAATTCGTCACCGGCCTGCGGAACTTCGGTCAGACCCTGAATCTCGACAGGAATGGACGGACCAGCCGATTTGACCGGACGACCATTCTCGTCGAGCATGGCACGCACACGGCCATAGGTTTGGCCGGCCAGCACCACATCACCGGTGTTGAGCGTGCCGGATTGCACCAGCACGGTCGCCACCGGGCCGCGGCCCTTGTCCAGACGTGCCTCGATCACCAGGCCCTTGGCCATGGCATCGATAGGCGCCTTGAGTTCCAGCACTTCGGCCTGCAGCAGCACCTGCTCGAGCAGATCGTCGATGCCCTGGCCGGTCTTGGCCGACACGGACACGAAGGGCGAATCGCCGCCGTATTCCTCAGGCACCACTTCTTCGGCCACCAGTTCCTGCTTCACGCGTTCCGGGTTGGCGTCGGGCTTGTCGATCTTGTTGACCGCCACCACGATCGGCACCCCGGCTGCCTTGGCGTGCTTGATGGCTTCCTTGGTCTGCGGCATGACGCCGTCGTCGGCCGCCACCACCAGAATCACGATGTCGGTGGCCTGCGCACCGCGGGCACGCATGGCGGTGAACGCCTCGTGGCCCGGGGTGTCGAGGAAGGACACCATGCCGCGCGGCGTTTCCACGTGGTAGGCGCCGATGTGCTGCGTGATACCGCCGGCTTCACCCGAGGCCACCTTGGCGCGACGAATGTAGTCCAGCAGTGAGGTCTTGCCGTGGTCGACGTGACCCATGACGGTTACTACCGGTGCACGCGGCAGGGCTTCGGCATGGTGTGCGGATGCTTCCTCTTCGGTGAAGGCTTCCGGATCGTCCAGCGCGGCGATGATGGCCTTGTGGCCCATTTCTTCCACCACGATCATGGCGGTGTCCTGGTCCAGCGGCTGGTTGATGGTCACCATCTGACCCAGCTTCATCAGGTGCTTGATGACCTCGGACGCCTTGACTGCCATCTTGTGGGCCAGTTCGGCCACGGTGATGGTTTCCGGCACATGAACTTCAATGACGCGCGCTTCGACCGGTGCGGCCTGGACGTGCTGGTCTTCCCGATCACGGTCATGGCCGCGGCGTCCTTTCGGACCGCTGCGCCAGCTGCCGCGGCCAACGCCGCCACTGGCATCACCACGGGTGGGAATGGCCTTCTTCTTGGCCGGATCCCCTGCCCAACTGCTGGACAGCTTGGCCGACTTGACTTCCTTGCCGGCACCTGCGCCAGCACCGGCGGACGGCGCCGGTTTGGCCACGGTCGAGCCCGTGGCCGGTTTGTGCAGGGTGCCTTTGATGGCGGCCTTGGGCTCTTCCTTCTTGGGCGGCGGCGGTGGCGCTTTCTTGGCCGGCGAGGACATCATGGAGCGGATGGCGGCCGCTTCTGCCTCGGCCTTGCGGCGACGATCGTTGAGATCCAGAGCGCGGGCGGCCTCTTCTTCAGCACGCGCCTTCGACTCGGCAGCGGCTTTCTCGCGGGCCTCGGCCTGGGCGGCGGCACGAACTGCAGCAGCGGCCTCGGCTTCGGCGCTGGCTTCCGCCTTGCTGGTCGAGAGATCGGTCTTTTTCTGATTTTCGGCGGCGGCGTAGCTGGCAGCGCGCTCTTCGGCTTCGCGCTCGCGCTTCTCGGCATCTTCACGCTGGCGGCGTTTTTCGGCGAGATCCTCTTCCTGGCGACGGATCAGTTCGGCCTGGCGTCGTGCCTCTTCCTCGCGCCTGACGAGTTCGGCGTTGTCCACCACAGACTCGACCTGCGCGGGCGTCTCGACTGCGACTGCAGCCTGCTCGGCGGAACCCTCGGAGACTTCCGAACCATCGTCACGGCGAATGAAGGTGCGCTTCTTGCGCACCTCGACCTGGATGGTGCGGGCCTTGCCGGTGGCATCGGCCTGCTTGATCTCGGTGGTTGATTTCTTGACCAGGGTGATCTTCTTGCGCTCAGGCGCAGCAGTGCCGTGGCTGGCCTGCAGATGGCTCAGCAGGCGGTGCTTGTCGGCATCGGTCAGGGTGTCGGCAGCAGACGCCTTGGCAACACCCGCAGCCTTGAGCTGCTCGATCAGCGTTTCAGTGGATTTCTTGAGTTCGGTTGCAAACTCGGCGACGGTCGTACTGGACATTTGTTGTGTAACCTTTCATGACCGTTACTCTTGAGAAGCGGCATCATTGGTAAACCAATGCTCGCGCGCCTTCATGATCAGGGCCTTGGCTTCATCCGCAGACTGGCCAGTGATATCAGTGAGCTCGTCCACGGCGAGATCCGCCAGGTCATCGAGGGTGTGAACGCCGTTTTCGGCCAGCTTGGCAATCAGCTCGGGCGTCAGGCCTTCGAGGTCGCGCAGATCCTGCGACACTTCCTCGACGCTTTCCTCGCGGGCGATTTCCATGGTCAGCAGCGCGTCCTTGGCGCGGGCGCGCAACTCGTTGACCGTGTCCTCGTCGAAGCTCTCGATCTCCAGCATCTCCTGCAGCGGCACATAAGCCACTTCTTCCAGGCTGGTGAAACCCTCGGCGATCAGGATGTCGGCGATCTCCTCGTCCACATCGAGTTTTTCCATGAACAGCTTGCGCAGCGTGCCGGTTTCGTCGGCCTGCTTCTGGGCCGATTCGGCAGCGTCCATGATGTTGATCTTCCAGCCGGTGAGGTCGGAGGCCAGGCGCACGTTCTGGCCGCCGCGGCCGATGGCAATCGCCAGGTTTTCTTCGTCCACCACCACGTCCATGGCGTGTTTTTCCTCGTCCACCACGATGGACTGCACGTTGGCCGGGGCCAGGGCGCCGATCACGAACTGGGCCGGATCCTCGCTCCACAGCACGATGTCAACGCGCTCGCCGGCGAGTTCGTTGGTTACGGCGTTGACGCGGGTACCGCGCACGCCGACGCAGGTACCGATCGGGTCGACGCGCTTGTCGTGCGACAGCACGGCGATCTTGGCGCGCGAGCCGGCGTCACGGGCGCAGGATTTGATCTCCAGCAGGCCCTGCTCGATCTCGGGCACTTCCTGGCGGAACAGCTCGATCATGAACTCGGGCGCGGAGCGCGACAGGATGATGGGCGCGCCGCGCAGCGTCAGATCAACTTCCATGATCATGGCGCGCACGCGGTCACCGGTACGCAGGTTTTCCTTCGGGATCATCTCGTTGCGGCGCAGCCGGCCTTCGACACGGCCGCTTTCCACGATGATGTCGCCCTTGTCCATGCGCTTGACGGTGCCGACGAAAATCTTGTCGCCGCGCGACATGAAGTCGTTGAGCAGCATTTCGCGCTCGGCGTCGCGGATCTTCTGCAGGATGACCTGCTTGGCGGCCATGGCGCCGATGCGGCCGATCGGCACCGACTCCACGGACTCCTCGATGTACTCGTCGACCTCGATGTCGGGGATCTGTTCCTTGGCTTCGAACAGCAGGATTTCCTGGTCGGGCAGCTGCAGGCCGGCCTCGTCGGGAACGACGTGCCAGCGGCGGAACGTTTCGTAGTTGCCGGTGTCGCGGTCGATGGCGACACGGATGTCCACATCACCTTCATAGAGCTTCTTGGTCGCCTGGGCCAGCGCGGCCTCGACCGCACCAATCACCACGTCACGCTCGACGTTCTTCTCGCGTGAAATGGCATCCACCAGCATCAACAGTTCGCGATTCATGCCTTTAACCTCCATAACCAGATGAGCGCGGGGCCATGCCCCACACCTGCCCGAACTCACAATTCAAAACCAAATTCATCGCACCCGCCGGAGCCACTGCGCCGGCCTGCGCACCCTTAATCCGCGTTGGCCGCCCCACGGCCCTTGAAACTGACGATCGGCGCCAGCCGCGCCTCGCGCAGCTCATCGAGCGTGAAGCCCAGCGCCTGCACCGGCGCCGGTGGCCGCTTCTTGCTGACCTTCTGCCCCGGCTTCACCGGCGGCTCGTCACTCCAGACGATCTGCCAGCCCGCTGCCGCATCGGCAGGGTTTGCACGCTCCAGCGTGCCGCGAAACTTCTTGCGGTTGGCGCTGACCTGACCGGCCGCAGCCGCACCCATGGGCGCCTTGAGCGTGATGTCGATCACCTGGCCGGCAAAACGCTCGAAATCTTTTTCATGACGCAGCGGACGGTCAATGCCCGGCGAAGACACCTCGAGCCGCTTGTACTCGATGCCATCGACTTCCAGCGCAAACTGCAGCTGGCGCGTGACCTTCTCGCAGTCCTCGACGTTGACGAACTGCTCGGCGGCTTGCGGATCCCATGGCAGATCGATCGTCACGCGCAGCAAACCCCCAGCAGAGCGTTCAATCTCCACCAAGTCATAACCGAGTCCGGTCACGGTTTGTTCGACGATGTCCTGTAATGCCACGTGTGTCCTGCTACCCTATCAAAAGCGTTCGACCAAAAAAAACGGGCGGTTGGTAATCCGCCCGTTTGGTCGAGAATTGTCGAATTGTAGCCGAAAAACAGGGCTAATGCCTTGATTTTCCAGCTGATTTAGCCTGCAGAACGGGCCAGCGTGCGGGTATACGGATGGTTGGGCGCATCCAGCACGGCCGAAACGGTACCGGACTCGACGATGCGGCCGTCTTTCATGACGAGGACCTCGTGCGCCATGGCCCGGATCACGTCCACATCATGGGTGATCAGCAGGTAGCTCAGGCCCCGCTCGCGCTGCAGGCGCTGCAGCAGCTGCAGCACCTGTTTCTGGATCGTCACATCGAGCGCGCTGGTCGGCTCGTCCAGCACCAGCAGGCGTGGCTCGACGATCAACGCCCGGGCAATGGCCAGCCGCTGGCGCTGGCCCCCGGAAAACTCGTGCGGATAACGCTGCAGCAAGCCCGGGAACTGCGATTCGGCGAGGCCGACTACTTCCAACGCTTTGACAACCTTGTTGCGTCGCTCGCCAATTGATAGCAAAGGCTGGTGAACCTGCAAGCCTTCGCCCACGATTTCCTCCACCGTCAGGCGCGGCGACAGGGAGGAAAACGGGTCCTGGAACACCACTTGCACTACCTTGCGCAGGGCCCGGTTGTGCGCCTGCTGCTGCCCCCAGGCCTGACCGGCCACCCGCAACTCGCCGGTGAAGGGTTGCAGGCCAAGCGCCGCCAGTGCCAGGGTGGACTTGCCTGAGCCGGACTCCCCGATCACGCCCAGGGTATGGCCGGGCGGGATGGTAAAGGCCGCATCGTGCACTGCCACGAACTCGCCGTGGCGAAACCAGCCGCGCACGCCGGGCAAGGGTGTCGGGTAGCCCACGCGCAGGCCACGGGCCTGCATCACCGGCGCCGCATCGGCAACAACGGGCGCCTCCTGCACCTCGCGCACCGGCTTGCTGTCGATCAGACGCCGGGTGTAGCTGTGCTGCGGCTTGGCAAAAACCTCGGCCACCCGCCCCTGCTCGACGATGTGGCCGTTTTCCATCACGATCACGCGGTCGGCGAAACGGCGCACCAGGTTGAGGTCGTGCGTGATCAGCAGCACCGCCATGCCGTTTTTCTGCTGCAGGCCGGTGAGCAGGTCGAGGATCTGCCCGCGCAGGGTGACGTCCAGTGCCGTGGTCGGCTCGTCGGCCAGCAGCAGCCGTGGCTGGCAGGCCAGCGCCATGGCAATCATGGCGCGCTGGCGCTGGCCGCCGCTCAACTGGTGCGGAAAGGCCTTGGCACGCCGCTCGGGCTCCGGGATGCCGGTATCGGCCAGCAATTGCACGGCCTGCGCCACCGCCTGCGCCCGGGCCAGGCCCAGCTTGAGTTCCAGCACCTCGGCAATCTGCTCACCCACGGTGAACAGCGGGTTGAGCGCCGTCATCGGCTCCTGGAAGATCATGGCGATGTCGCGGCCGCGGATGCCGCGCAACTCTTGCTCCTGAATCGATAGCAGGTCGCGCATATCCGACGAGGGATGGGACTCGAAAAGGCTTGCAACGCCGGAAATGGCGGCGTTGGGCAGCAGGCGCAGCAGGCTCAAGGCGGTGACGGTTTTGCCCGAGCCGGACTCCCCCACCAGTGCCACCTTTTCCCCAGGCGCGATCTGGAAGTCCAGGCCATGCACGACCTCCTTGCCGCCAAAGGCGACTCGCAGGTTTTTCACGTCCAGCAGAGTACGGGTCATTTTTCTGCCTTTCGCGGATCGAGCGCGTCGCGCAACGCATCGCCCATGAAGGTCAGCAGCAGCAGCGTGACCACCAGCACGGCGAAGGTGGACAGCGAAATCCACCAGGCGTCGATGTTGTTCTTGCCCTGCGCCAGCAGCTCGCCCAGCGACGGCGTGCCTGGCGGTACGCCCAGGCCCAGGAAATCGAGCGAGGTCAGCGCCAGGATGGCCGCGCTCATGCGGAATGGCAAGAAGGTCACCACCGGCGTCAGGCTGTTGGGCAGGATGTGGCGCCAGATGATCTGCCAGTTCGAAAGGCCCATGGCACGCGCCGCACGCACGTAATCGAGCTGGCGGTTGCGCAGGAATTCGGCGCGCACGTAGTCGGACAGGCCCATCCAGCCGAACAGGCTGAGCAGAATGAGCAGCAGCGCCACGCTGGGGTCGAACATGGCGGAAAAGATGATCAGCAGGTAGAGCTCGGGCATGGAGCCCCAGATCTCGATGAAGCGCTGGAACCAAAGGTCGGTCTTGCCGCCGAAAAAGCCCTGGATGGCCCCGGTGACCACACCCAGCAAAACGCCCACAACGGTCAGCGCCAGCGCGAACAGCACCGAAATGCGAAAACCGTAAAGCAGCCGCGCCACCACGTCACGCCCGCGGTCGTCCGTGCCCAGCCAGTTGTCGCTTGAGGGTTCGCTCGGGTTGGGCTCCCGGGCGAAGTAGTTGAGGGTGCTGTGGTGGTAGCGGTTGGGCGGGTACAGCGCCCAGTTGCCGGGCTTGGCGAACTGCTGCTGGATGAAGGGGTCGAGGTAGTCGGTCGGTGTGGCGAAATCACCGCCGAAGGTGGTCTCCGGCACATTGCTCAGGATCGGGGCATACCACTGGCCGTTGTAGCGCGCCAGCAGCGGCTTGTCGTTGGAGATCAGCTCGGCCCCCAGGCTGAGCACGAACAGCATGCAGAAGACCAGCAGGCTCACGTAGCCGAGACGGTTGCGCTTGAAGCGTTGCCACGCGCGTTGGCTTGGGGACAGAGAGGACGAGGTGCTCATGCCCGGGACTTTCTTGCTTGCTTGGCACCTGTGCAGCGCAGAGGGGGCATGCCGCCATCCTCATGGTGCGGGGTACCGCACAAATCGGCCAGCGGCACGCCCCCGCTGCGCTGAAGGATGTTTGCCTCTTGCCTGCAAAATGCAAATCCTTCGCGCAGCCGTACGGGCCTTGGGGGCCGACGAATTGTGCTCGCACCATGAGGAGTGCCCCCCAGGCTTGTACGGCCGAGGCTACGCCGGCAAGTCAGCCAATAAGCTTCAGTCAAACTTGACACGCGGGTCCACCCAGACATAACAGAGATCGGAGATCAGCTTGGTCACCAGGCCGATCAGCGTGAACAGGTAAAGCGTGCCCAGCACCACCGGGTAGTCGCGCCGCATCACCGACTCGTAGGACAACAGGCCCAGACCATCGAGCGAGAACAGGGTCTCGATCAGGAGCGAGCCGGTGAAGAAGGCGCCGATGAAGGCGGCCGGGAAGCCGGTGACGATGGGGATCAGCGCATTGCGCATCACATGACGCCACAGCACGCGCCGCTCGGTCAGCCCCTTGGCGCGCGCCGTCAGCACGTATTGCTTGCGGATCTCCTCCAGGAAGGCGTTTTTGGTCAGCATGGTGGTGACGGCAAAGGCGCCCAGCACGCTGGCCGTGATGGGCAGCGTGATGTGCCACAGGTAGTCCACCACCTTGGCACCCCAGCTCAGGGTGTCCCAGTTGCTGGAAGTCAGGCCGCGCAACGGGAACCACTGCAGCTGGCCGCCGAAGATCACCAGCAAGGCCACCCCCAGCACAAAACCCGGAATGGCGTAGCCAATGAGCACGAGCAGGCTGGTCAGGGTGTCGAAACGGCTGCCGGCGCGCACTGCCTTGGCGATGCCGAGCGGCACCGAGATCAGGTAGCTCAGGAAGAAGGTCCACAGCCCGAGGCTGATCGACACCGGCAGCTTGTCCTTCACCAGCTCCCACACGCTCTTGGGATAGAAAAAGCTTTTGCCCAGATCGAAACGGACGTACTGCTTCAGCATCTGCCAGAAGCGCTCGTGGGCCGGCTTGTCAAAACCGTAGAAAGCACGGATTTCGGCGATGCGCGCCGCATCCACGCCCTGGCGGCCGCGGTAGCCGGCACCGGCACTTGCCGCGCCCTCCCCGCCGCTGTCGCGCCCCTGCAGTTGCGCCACCATCTGCTCCACCGGGCCACCCGGCACGAACTGGATGACGACAAAGGTCAGCAGCAGGATGCCGAAGAGCGTGGGGATCATCAGCAGCAGGCGTTTGAGGATGTAGGCCAGCATCGTTTATTTCCCTTCCTGGGCCGCTTGTGCCCGGTTGGCCGGGGAGGCCCACCAGACGGACGTGACCCAGCCCTCGGGCTGGTAATAACGCGGCGTCACCGCCGGCTGCTCGAAACGACCGGCACGCCAGGCCACCCGGTGCACGCTGCCGTACCAGTGCGGCACAGTGTAGTGGCCGTGGCGCAGTACGCGGTCGAGCGCGCGCAAGCGGGCCACCAGCTCGGGCCGGGTCTGGGCCGAGATCACCCGGTCCAGCAGCGCATCGATCGCCGGGTTCTTGATGCCGATGACGTTCATCGACCCTTCGGTGTCGGCCGCCTTGGAGCCGAAGCGCTCCAGCAGCTCGGTGCCCGGCGCCTCGCTGCCGATCAGGCGGTTGCTGATGACCTCGAAGTCGAACACGTCCAGCCGCTTTTGCAGGATGGCGAAATCGACCACCTTGTAGTTCACGGCAATGCCCAGCTTCTCCAGGTTCCGGGCATAGGGCGTGACCACCCGGCCCATGGAGCCCGAGTTGTCGAGGAATTCGATCGTGAAGGCCTCGCCCTGGCCATTGCGCAGGGCGCCGTCGCGGTAGGTCCAGCCGGCCTGGGCCAGCAGGTCGCGCGCCCGGCGCAGGTTGTCGCGCAGCGTATGGCCGGAGGCCGGGTCCAGGCTGGTGAAGGGCGGCTGCGGCACCTCGTCGGTAAACACCGCGGGTGGCAATTGGCGGCGCAATGGCTCCAGCACGGCCAATTCTTCCGGGCTCGGTTTGCCCCTGGCCTCGAAATCGCTGCCGACGAAATAGCCGCGCACCCGGGTGTAGGCGTTGTAGAACAGCTGGCGGTTGAGCCACTCGAAGTCCATCGCCAGCTCGATGGCCTCGCGCACCCGCACATCCTTGAACTTGTCGCGCCGCAGGTTGAACAGGAAACCCTGGAAATCACCAGCGTTGCCGTGCTTGAGCTCCTTCTTGATCAGCTCCCCCTTGTCGAATGCCTTGCCGGTGAAGGCACGAGCCCATTCACGGGCGATGAAGGCCTGGATGTAGTCGAACTCGCCGGCCTTGAAGGCTTCCAGCTGGGCCGTGTTGTCCTTGTAGATCTTGTAGGTGACGCGGTCAAAGTTGAACAGACCGCGGCGCACGTTCAGCTCGCGTGCCCAGTAGGCCGGGTCGCGCTCGTAGGTGATGTCCTTGCCGAAATTGACCTTGCCGATGCGGTACGGACCGCTGCCGATGGGTGTATCGGTCACGATCTGGTCCAGCGGTTTGAGCTTGCCGTTGTCCATGCCCCACTTGCGGCTGAACACCGGCAGGCTGCCGGCAATCAGCGGCAGTTCGGCATTGACGCGCCGGAAGTCGAAGCGCACCACCCGTTCGCCCAGCACCGTGACACCGCGGATCTCGCCGAAGATGGTGCGGTACTGCGGCGCCGCCTCTCTGGAGGTCAGTTGATCGAAGGAATGCTTGACGTCGACCGCCAGCACCGGGTCGCCGTTGTGAAAACGGGCCTTCGGGTTGAGCGTGAAAACGGCGGACAGCTTGTCGCCCGCCACGCTGACATCCTGCGCCAGCAGGCCGTAGGCGGTGGTCGGTTCGTCCAGCGTGCCGGTCAGCAGGGACTCGAACACCAGGGCGCTCAAGCCGGGTGGCGCACTCCCCTTGAGGGTGAAGGGGTTGTATTTGTCAAAATTGGACAGCCGCGTCGGCGGCACCAATGTGATATCCCCCCCTTTGGGCGCTGCCGGGTTGACGTAATCGAAGTGGGCAAAGCCTGCGGGATACTTGATGTCACCGAACTGGGCGTAGGCGTGGGACGCCGAAGCCGGTATGCTGCAAAGCAGCGAAACAATAAGAAGCAGAAAACGGTAAGTCCGCATGCGACAATTCTGCCCAATAAATTTTGCATTCCTTTCCTACCTGAGAAAAATATGGGATTCCTGAGTGGCAAGAAATTTCTAATTACGGGCTTGTTGAGCAACCGCTCGATCGCCTACGGCATCGCCCAGGCCTGTCACCGCGAAGGCGCCGAGTTGGCGTTCAGCTACGTGGGCGAGCGCTTCAAGGAACGCATCACCGAGTTCGCCACCGAATTCGGCTCCAGGCTGATCTTCGACTGCGACGTCGGCGACGATGCACAGATCGAGAACATGTTCAAGGACCTGTCAGCGCACTGGCCCACCTTCGACGGCTTTGTGCACAGCATCGGCTTCGCGCCGCGCGAAGCGATTGCCGGCAACTTCTTCGACGGCCTGTCGCGCGAGAACTTTCGCATTGCGCATGACATCAGCGCCTACAGCTTCCCGGCCATGGCCAAGGCGGCCCTGCCCTACCTGAACGACAAGGCAGCGCTGCTGACGATGAGCTACCTGGGCGCCGTGCGCTCCATCCCGAACTACAACACCATGGGCCTGGCCAAAGCCAGCCTGGAAGCTTCGGTGCGCTACCTGGCTGAGGCGGTCGGCCACCTGCCGGACGGCCGCAGCATGCGTGTCAACGGCATCAGCGCCGGCCCGATCAAGACCCTGGCCGCCAGCGGCATCAAGGACTTCGGCAAGCTGCTCAGCATCGCGGCCAACGGCTCGCCGCTGCGCCGCAACGTGACCATCGAGGATGTCGGCAACGTGGCCGCTTTCCTGATGAGCGACCTGGCCTCCGGCGTGACCGCCGAGATCAGCTACGTGGACGGCGGCTTCAGCCACTCCTCCGTGGCGGTGGTCGAGAGCTGATCACAGGAAAAACTGCCCTCCGCCCTTGATAAACGGGCACCGGTTGCTAACATATCGATAGCAAAAAAATGCCCCGCATTGCGGGGCATTTTCCTTGGACGAACAGCGCGTCAGGCCTTGACGCAATCGGCGTAGTAGTGCTTCTTGCCGTCTTCCCCGACCTTTTCCACCAAGCCGTGGATGTCGGTCTCGAAGCCTGGGCACTGGGCGTTGAATTCACGCGCGAACTTGAGGTAGTCGACGATCTTCTTGTTGAACACCTCGCCCGGGATCAGCAGCGGAATGCCAGGCGGGTACGGCGTCACCAGGCCGACCGTGATGCGGCCTTCCAGCTGGTCGATCTCCACGCGCTCCGTGGTGCGATGGGCGATATGGGCGTAGGCATCACTCGGCTTCATGGCCGGCGTCAGGTCGCTCAGGTACATCTCGGTCGTCAGGCGCGCGATGTCGTACTTGGCGTACAGCGTATGAATGTGCTGGCACAGGTCCTGCAGGCCCATGCGCTCGTAGCGCGCGTGCTTCTGGCAGAACTCCGGCATGATGCGCCACATCGGCTGGTTCCGGTCGTAATCGTCCTTGAACTGCTGCAGCGCCGTCAGCAGCGTGTTCCAGCGGCCCTTGGTGATGCCGATGGTGAACATGATGAAGAAGCTGTACAGACCGGTCTTCTCCACCACCACGCCGTGCTCCGCCAGGTACTTGGTCACGATCGAGGCCGGGATGCCGGTCTTGTCGAACTTGCCATCCAGATTCAGACCCGGGGTGACGACCGTGGACTTGATCGGGTCCAGCATGTTGAAGCCGTCGGCCAGCGGGCCGAAGCCGTGCCACTTGCTGGCGCTCTTGGCGCTGCGGCCATCGCTGCGGATGATCCATTCCTCGGCGCGGCCAACACCCTCGGCCACCAGCTTGTCCGGGCCCCAGACCTTGAACCACCAGTCCTTGCCATATTCCGCTTCCACCTTGCGCATGGCGCGGCGGAAATTGAGCGATTCGGCAATGCTCTCCTCCACCAGCGCGGTGCCGCCGGGCGGCTCCATCATGGCGGCCGCCACGTCGCAGCTGGCGATGATGCTGTACTGCGGGCTGGTGCTGGTGTGCATCAGGTAAGCCTCGTTGAAGAGGTGATGGTCCAGCTTGGTGTTCTGCGAGTCCTGCACCAGCACGTGGCTGGCCTGGCTGATTCCGGCCAGAAGCTTGTGGATGGACTGGGTGGCGTAGACCACCGAGTTCTTCGGCCGTGCCCGCTTCTTGCCCATGGCGTGGTAGGCGCCATAGAACGGGTGGAAGGCGGCGTGCGGCAGCCAGGCTTCGTCAAAGTGCAGGTTGTCGACGTATCCGTCGAGCATGCCCTTGATGGTCTCGGTGTTGTAGAGCACGCCGTCGTAGGTCGACTGCGTCAGGGTCATGATGCGCGGCTTGACCTTCTTGGCATCCACGCCCTTGAGCAAGGGGTTGGCCTTGATCTTGGCCTGGATGGTGGCCGGCTCGAACTCGTCCTTCGGGATCGGGCCGATGATGCCGAAATGGTTGCGCGTTGGCTTCAGGAAGACCGGAATCGCCCCGGTCATGATGATGGCGTGCAGGATGGACTTGTGGCAGTTGCGGTCCACCACCACCACATCGCCCGGCGCCACCGTGTGGTGCCACACCATCTTGTTGGAGGTACTGGTGCCGTTGGTCACGAAGTAACAGTGGTCGGCATTGAAGATGCGCGCGGCATTGCGCTCGCTCTCGCCGATGGCGCCGTTGTGGTCCAGCAGCTGACCGAGTTCCTCCACCGCGTTGCAGACGTCGGCGCGCAGCATGTTCTCGCCATAGAACTGGTGGTACATCTGGCCCACCGGGCTTTTCAGGAAGGCCACGCCACCCGAGTGGCCCGGGCAGTGCCAGGAGTAGGAGCCGTCTTCGGCGTAATCCAGCAGCGCCTTGAAGAACGGCGGCTGCAGGCCTTCCAGGTAACTCTTGGCCTCGCGGATGATGTGGCGCGCCACGAATTCGGGCGTGTCCTCGAACATGTGGATGAAACCGTGCAGCTCGCGCAGGATGTCGTTGGGCAGGTGGTGGCTGGTCTTGGTCTCGCCGTAGATGTAGAGCGGCACATCGGCGTTCTTGAAGCGCACCTCTTCGATGAAGGTACGCAGGTTCAGCACGGCGGGGTCCATGTCCGGCCCGCCCGAGAACTCTTCGTCGTCGATGGACAGGATGAAGGCGCTGGCCCGGCTCTGCTGCTGGGCAAACTGGCTCAGGTCGCCGTAGCTGGTAACCCCCAGCACTTCGAAGCCCTCGGCCTCGATGGCCTGCGCCAGCGCGCGAATACCCAGACCCGAGGTGTTTTCGGAGCGGAAATCTTCGTCAATGATGACGATGGGGAAGCGAAATTTCATGAAAACACTCCAGCCGGGCGCGAAAAAAAGAAAAACAGGCGCGAAGTGTACGGACTTATTGCCGCCCTGCCCCGACTGCGCCGGTCTTTTGCCGCAAAATGTGGCAATTGCAACACATCGCTAGGAGAGCCATGGCTGAATCGACCGTCTGGTGGCTGGTCACCGGCTGCGTGGTGGCCGCTGAGTTGGTCACCGGCACCTTCTACCTGCTGATGCTGGCCATTGGCCTGGCCGCCGCCGCGCTGGCCGCCCATGCCGGGCTGGCACTGACGGCACAGATCGGCGTGGCCGCCGCGGTCGGCGGCGGTGCCGTGGTGGCCTGGCACCTGCTGCGGCCCCAATCCTCCACCCTGCGCGCGAGTGCCAACCGCGACGTCAACCTCGACATCGGCGAAACCGTGCACGTCGACGCCTGGCACCCTGACGGCACGACCACCGTGAAATACCGCGGCGCCCAATGGACTGCCGTGCACGGCGCCGGCACCCTGCCCTCCACCGGTGCGCACCGCATCGTCGAAGTACGCGGCAGCCAGCTCGTCATCGAAAAATTCGAACCCTGACCGGACACCCGGAGAAAGTCACCATGGAAATCGCCATCGTTCTGCTCATCATTGCGGTCCTCTTCATCAGCCGCTCGGTCAAGGTCGTGCCACAGCAAAACGCCTGGGTGGTGGAGCGCCTGGGCAAGTACCACGCCGCGCTCACGCCGGGCCTGAACTTCCTGGTGCCCTTCATCGACAAGGTCGCCTACAAGCACAGCCTGAAAGAAATCCCGCTCGACGTGCCGAGCCAGGTCTGCATCACGCGCGACAACACGCAGCTGCAGGTGGATGGCATTCTTTATTTCCAGGTCACCGATCCCATGCGTGCCAGCTACGGTTCGTCCAACTACATCGTGGCGGTGACCCAGCTGGCGCAGACCTCGCTGCGCAGCGTGATCGGCAAGCTCGAGCTGGACAAGACCTTCGAGGAACGCGACATCATCAACGCCCAGGTGGTCCAGGCCATCGACGAGGCCGCGCTCAACTGGGGCGTCAAGGTACTGCGCTACGAAATCAAGGACTTGACGCCGCCGAAGGAAATCCTGCATGCCATGCAGGCGCAGATCACGGCCGAACGCGAAAAGCGCGCCCTGATTGCCGCCTCCGAAGGCCGACGTCAGGAGCAGATCAACATTGCCACCGGTGAGCGCGAAGCCTTCATCGCCCGTTCCGAAGGCGAAAAACAGGCCGCCATCAACCAGGCGCAGGGCGAAGCCGAGTCCATCAAGGCCGTGGCCCTGGCCAACGCCGAAGCCATCGAGCGCGTGGCGGCGGCCATCCGACAGCCTGGCGGTGAGCAGGCGGTGCAGCTCAAGGTGGCCGAAAAAGCCGTCGAGGCCTATGGCAAGGTGGCCGCCGACTCGACCACCACACTGATCGTGCCGGGCAGTATGAGCGAAGTTTCGGCGCTGATTGGTTCGGCCATGGCGCTGGTGAAGCAAGGGAAGGCCTGATGAAGCTTCAGAGCGAACCCGGGCGGGATGGCTCGAAATTCGTCTGACACGAATTTCTCGGGGCTGCGCCCCCGCGCTGCGCGCGTCCTGAAACAGTCCCCCGGACTGTTCTTGACCGAACCCGGGCGCGGTTTCTCACCCGCCCAGACCCGCAAAAAACAAAACCCCCGCAATTGCTTGCGAGGGTTTTCTTTTTTGGCGGAGAGGGCGGGATTCGAACCCGCGGTGAGTTTTACCCCACGCACGCTTTCCAGGCGTGTGACTTAAACCGCTCATCCACCTCTCCGGAAGCCCGCTATTCTAACCGAGATGGGATTGCCTTTCAGGCAAGTCATCGAGAAAGTGCAAAAAAGAAGGGCCCGAAGGCCCCTCTCTGGTCGTCGAAGCGGATATCAGCGGATGACAGCGAGCTGGGTGCGCTCGCCACCCTTGTAGGTGTACAGCGTCAGCGCGCCGTGCTTGATGTCGCCCTTCTCGTCGAAGCTGATCGGCCCGGTCACGCCCTTGTAGTCGGTCGTGGCCGCCAGCACCGGCAGGTATTTGGCCGGATCGGCCGAGTTGGCCTTGACCATGGCCGCCACCAGCACCTTGGTGGCGTCGTACACATAGGGCGCGTAGAGCTTCACATCGTCGTTGAATTTGGCCTTGAACTTGGTGCGGAACTCGTCCATGCCGACCTTGGCCTCACCCTCGACGCCGCCCGCCTCGGCGCAGAACACCTGCTCTTCACCAATCGCATCGCCAGCGAGCTTGGGCATCTCGGCCGTGCAGGCGCCGTCACCACCCATGAATTTGGCCTTGATGCCCAGCGACTTCATCTGCTTCAACATGGGGCCGGCCACGGCGTCCATGCCGCCGAAGAACACGACATCGGGTTTCTTGCCCTTGATGCTGGTCAGGATGGCATTGAAGTCGGTGGCCTTGTCGGTGGTGAACTCCTTGGCCACGATCTTGGCGCCGGCGGCCTCGGCCGCCTTGGTGAACTCCTCGGCGACGCCTTGACCATAAGCAGTACGGTCGTCGATCACGGCCACGTTCTTGGCCTTGAGGGTGTCGACGGCGTATTTGCCGAGTGTGCTGCCCAGGTGCACGTCATCCGCCACCACGCGGAACGTGGTCTTGAAACCCTGACGGGTGTACTTCGGGTTGGTGGCCGAGGGCGAAATCTGCGGAATGCCGGCATCGCTGTAGACCTTGGAGGCCGGGATGGTGGTGCCTGAATTCAGGTGGCCGATCACGCCCGCCACCTTGGCATCCACCAGCTTCTGGGCAACCGCTGTGCCCTGTTTCGGATCGGCCGCATCGTCCTCGGCCAGCAACTCAAGCTTGACCTTCTTGCCGTCGATCGTCACGCCGGCGGCGTTGAGCTCCTCGATCGCCATGCGGGCACCGTACTCGTTGTCCTTGCCCAGGTGGGCGACGGCGCCGCTCATCGGGGCCACGTGACCGATCTTGACCACGGGGTCGGCGGCTGGCGCTGGTGCGGCGACAGGCGCTGCGGCTTCCTCCTTCTGGCCGCAGGCGCTCAGAAGGACGGCGGCGGCCACCAGAGTCAGGGCCGATGTAAGGTGCTTGACGTGCATGTACTCCTCCAAGTGTTGTGTACGAAAACCAGGAAACGAAACCAGGCGAGACATTACCGCAATTCTTCCCGGCCGACACCGTGAAACCAGCCGTGTGTGGGTATTTCGGGCGGTTCAGCGTCGCGCCAGCGCATCAAGTTCCTGCGCCACGGCGTCAGTCACGTGCTGGCGCAAAGCCTGGTCAACCTCCTGCCAGAGATAAGGTTCCAGGGCGCTGACCTGTTCCTGCACCAAGGCCGTCACGACCTCGCGCAAACGGATTTCCAGCGTCGGCACCAGCCTCTGCATCACACGCTCGACGAGTTCGTCCGCCGCCGGCAAAGGGCTGCCGGCAACCGGCGCCGGCGAGGTTCCTGCACTGTCAGCAGCGGGCGAAGCCGCAGCCCCGGCCTGCACCACCTCGGTCAGGGTCGGCAGGAAACGCGGCAGATTTTTCTCGGACATGGACATCAGTTCGTGCCTTTCAGGGCCAGGTCGTGGCGGGTGATGGCATGGCCGCTGTCGGTGTAGTGCTTCCAGCGGCCACGGGCCAGCTGACGGTCTTCGTCGTCCAGGCTCACGACCTCGATCAGGCGCTCGAACTGCTCGAAGCCGGCGGGCACCTGCACACCGAGATTGAGCAGCACCTGTTGATGCGGCAGACCAGCCGGGGCTTCGGCCAGCACCACGGGCGAGGCGGCCAGCACGTGGGCCGGGTCGCTTGCCATGGCGTGCGGGATGAAATCGAGTTGGGAGAAGGTCCACAGCTGGCTGTTGAGGCGCCCCAGCACCTCGGCCGGCGCCGTCACCACCACGCGCGCCCCGCTGCCCACCGCCTTGCGCAGCAGGCGGCAGGCGTAGGCCAGCTTGTCGGGGGCGTTGAAATGAAAGGCAACCTCGGTCATGGCATCCGCCCCCTCAGGCGACGCGGCGCTGGCGGGTCCTGGTTGCCGCGGGTTTGCTGGCCTGGCTGGTCAGCAGGAAGTCGAGCAGCAGGCCCACCGGCCGCCCGGTCGCGCCCTTGGCTGCACCGCTCTTCCAGGCCGAACCCGCAATGTCCAGGTGGGCCCAGGGGTACTTGCCGGCAAAACGCTGCAGGAACTTGGCGGCCGTGATGGCACCGCCGGCACGGCTGCCGACATTGGCGACATCGGCAAAGTTGGTTTTCAGGCCGTCGGCATAGTCGTCATCCAGCGGCAGGCGCCAGCACAGGTCCTGGGCCGCTTCACCGGCGGCCATCAACTGGTTGGCCAGTTCATCGGTCGAGGCAAACAGGCCGCTGCGCACGCTGCCCAGGGCGACCATGCAGGCCCCGGTCAGGGTGGCGATGTCGACCACGGCGCGCGGCTTGAAACGCTCGGCATAGGTCAGCGCATCGCACAGAATCAGCCGCCCCTCGGCGTCGGTGTTGAGGATCTCGATGGTCTGCCCGCTCATGCTGGTCACCACATCACCCGGCTTGACGGCCCGACCATCGGGCATGTTCTCGCAGCTCGGGATCAGGCCCACCACGTTGAGGGCCGGCTGGAGTTCGCCCAGGGCCCGGAACACGCCCAGCACGCTGGCGGCACCCGCCATGTCGAACTTCATCTCGTCCATCTCGGCGGCCGGTTTCATGGAAATGCCGCCGCTGTCGAAGGAAATGCCCTTACCCACCAGCACCGTCGGTGCCTGCGCCCTGGCGGCGCCGTTGTACTGCAGCACGATGAAGCGCAGCGGTTGCTCGGAGCCGCGGGCCACGGCCATGAAAGACCCCATGCCCAGTTTTTCCACGTCACGCGGCCCCAGCACCTGGCAGCTGATCTTGGGCAGGCGCGACAGGGAACGTGCGGCTTGTGCCAGCAGCGTCGGGGTGGCGTGGTTGCCCGGGCGATTGGCCCACTCCTTGGCCATTTCGATCCCGGCCACGGTGGCCACGGCCTGCGTGAACTCGGCTTTGCTGGTCGACGCCTGCGGCACGCCGACGACAACACGCGCAATGGATCGGCCCTCGGGCCTGGATTTGGTGGTGGTGTACACGTAGCTGGCATCGGCCGCCGCCGTCACCGCCGCACGTACCGCTCCGCTGCTGGGCGCGGTGGCAAAGCACAGCCCCAGCTTCTTCACGCCCGGCGTGCCGGCGCGCAGGGCGCCGACGGCGGCCGTCACGGCCTGGCGGATCTGTTTGGCCGAGCCGTCGCCCGCGCCCACCAGCAGTGCCCGACCACATTTGGCTTGCGCCGGCCGGTACAAGGGCAACTGCTTGCCGGCCTTGCTGTCCAGATCACCGGCCTTGAGTGCCTGGGCTACCAGGGCCGACAAGGCGTCCTTGCCCGGCTTGAAGCCGGCAGGCACCAGTACGATCAGCGCATCACATGGCAAGGCGGCAGCCGTGGCCAGATCCAGGGACTTCAGTTCAAAGTTCATAATTGCGGTTTTCCTTCCGACCGATGTTATTCCATTCCTCCATCCGCAAGGAGCTGGCGCGCAGCTTCGGCGCCACGCTGATCGTCCTGGTGACGGTGGTCATGACCATGACGCTGATCCGCACGCTGGGCCAGGCCTCGCGCGGCAGCTTCAATCCGTCCGACGTGATGCTGGTGATGGGCTACAACGTGCTGGCCTTTCTGCCCAACATCATGACCATGGGCCTGTTCGTGGCCACGGTCGGCACCCTGTCGCGCCTGTACCGCGACAGCGAAATGGTGATCTGGTTCTCCAGCGGCGTCGGCCTGTGGGACCTGCTGGCGCCGCTGCTGCGTTTTGCCTGGCCGATCCTGCTGGCCGTGGCGACGCTGGCACTGTTCGTGCTGCCCTGGTCGAACAAGCAGGTCGAGGACATGCGCGCCCATTACGAAAGCCGCGGCGACCTGGACCGCGTGCAGCCGGGCCAGTTTCAGGAGTCGGCCGGCGGCACCCGTGTGTTTTTCGTCGAAAAAAGCCTGCTGAGCGAGCACTCCGCCAGCAATGTATTCATCGCCACCACCGAACAAGGCAAGGAAACCGTGACCTCGGCGCGCACCGGCCGTGTCGAGCTGATTGGCGACGAGCGCTTCCTCGTCCTGGGCAACGGCCAACGCCTGGAAAACAGCATCGGCAAGTCGGATTTCAAGCTCAGCGAATTTGAAAGCTACAGCATCCAGGTGACGCAGGACCAGCTGGGCAGCCAGGCCGAGATCCCGCTCAACACCGTCTCCACGCTGGAACTGATCCGCAACCCGACACCGCACCACCTGGGCGAAATTTCCTGGCGCATGGGCTTTGCGCTGGCGGCGCTCAACCTCATGATCATTGCGGTTGCAACCTCGCGCGTGAACCCGCGCCTCGGCCGGTCGGGCAATCTGGTGGTTTCGCTGCTGCTGTTTCAGGTCTACCTCAACCTGCTCAATCTCGGCCAGGCCTGGATCAGCACCCACAAGATCGGCTTTCTGCCGTTCATGATCCTGCTGCATGGCGGCGTACTGGCGGCTTCCATGCTGGGGCTGGCCTTGCGACACCACAACTGGAGTCTGCGCCGGCTGCGGGCCGCGCGGAACGCCGCCCGCGACGAGGTGGCCGCATGAAAACCATCCGTCGCCTGCTGCATGCCGAGGTGTTGACTGCGGTGGCCTTTGTCACCCTCGCCTTCCTCGCGCTGTTCTCCTTCTTCGACTTTGTCGATCAGTTGCCCTCCATCGGCCGCCCCGGCGTCGGGGCCGGCTACCAACTGCCGCAGGCGCTGAGCTATGTGGCACTGCAGGTTCCCAACCACCTGTACGAGTTGCTGCCGATCACGGTGCTGATCGGCACCATCTACGTCATGACCCGCATGGCTCAGAGCTCGGAGTTCACCATCCTGCGCACCAGCGGCCTGGAGCCGTGGCGCGCCCTGCGCACCTTGATGACCGTGGGTGCCGTGTTCGTGGTGCTGACGTTCCTCATCGGCGACTTCCTGGCGCCCTGGGCCGACCGCACCTCCCAGCTGCTCAAGGCGCGCTACCAGGGCAACCTCACGGTCGGCCAGACCGGCGCCTGGCTGCGCGAGAAACAGGCCTATGGCCAGTTCGCCGTCAACGTCAACGCACTGGCGTCCGACGGCGGCATGCGCGGCGTGCGCGTTTTCGAGTTCGACAACAAAGGCATTCTGGTGTCCGTGACCCGGGCCCCCACGGCGCAGTTTGAAAGTGACGAGGCCTGGCAACTCGAACAAGCCGAGCGCATCGAATTCACCTCGCGCGGCACCGCGGCTTCGCGCATCGAACGCACCCAGATCCCGAACTTCCGCTGGCCCACCCAGATCACCTCCGAAATGGTGTCGGCTGCCGTGCTGCGGCCCGACCGCATGAGCACGCTCGACCTGTTCCAGTACATCAGCCACCTCAATGCCAACAACCAGTCGGCCGAACGCTACGAAATCGAATTCTGGAAAAAAGTCTTTTACCCGCTGAGCTGTCTGGTCATGGTGGTGCTGGCCCTGCCCTTTGCCTACCTGCACTTCCGCAACGAAGGCATTTCGGTTTATGTGTTCGGCGGCGTCATGGCCGGCATCAGCTTCTTCTTCCTCAACAACGTGTTCGGCTACGTCGGCGAACTGCGGCACTGGCAACCCTGGTTCACGGCAGCGCTGCCGGGCATGCTCTATTCGCTGCTGTCGCTGGGCGCCTTCAGCTGGCTGGTGCTGCGCAGGTAAACCGCCATGTCCCGACACGGTGTCATCCTGTTTGCCCACGGCTCGCGCGACCCTTCATGGTCCCGGCCGATGGAGGCGGTCGCCACCCGCGTGCGCCAACTCGACCCGCAGGCCCTGGTGCGCTGCGCCTACCTGGAACTCACCACCCCCGACCTGCCGGCGTGCGCGGCCGAACTGGTGGCCGCCGGCGCGCAGGCCATCACCATCGTGCCGATGTTCCTTGGCGTCGGCAAACATGCACGCGAAGACCTGCCGCACCTGGTGGCCGACCTGCAACACCGCTACCCCCGCGTGGCCTGGCACCTGCAGGGTGCCATCGGCGAAGACACCCGTGTGACCGACCTGCTCGCCCGCATCGCGCTGTCGGCAAGCTGAAACCGCCGACTGGCCTCCGTACAATCGTGCGGTCCATGTCCAAGACTTCGCCCTCCTCCCGCACGGTTTTCCTGCTCCTGCTCGGCAGTTCGCTGGCCGTGGCCATGCTGCCCGTGCTCTGGCCCCGGCTCGACATCGCCGCGGCCGCCTATTTCCTGCAGCCGAATCCGCCCATCAACCCCGCGCAATGGAAATGGGTCGAGCTTGTCAACGAATATGTGCCCGACCTGTTCCGTACGCTGGCACTGCTGTGCATCGTGTCCTGGATCGTCGTCAGCCTGCTGCGCCGCTGGCGCCGTGCCGGCATCGCCCTGGCCTTCGTCGGCATCTCGCTGCTGCTCGGCCCCGGTTTCGTCACCTGGGCGGTCAAGGAACACACCCTGCGGGCGCGCCCGTTCGACGTGGTGGAGTTCGGCGGCGAGCGCCAGTTCACCCCGGCACTGGTGCAGGCCGACCAGTGCAGCGACAACTGCGCCTTTGTCAGCGGCCACGTGGCCTGCGGTTTCTTCTTTGCGTCACTGATGCTGCTCGACCCCCGCCGGCGCGGGCGCTGGATCGCCACCGGCCTGCTCCTCGGCGCACTGGTCAGCGTGGCGCGCATGTCGGTCGGCGCGCACTGGCTCAGCGATGCGCTGTGGGCCCTGCCCATCACGCTGGCCACCAGCGGAGGCGTCTGGGTCGTGCTGACCTTCTTCTACAAACACGGGCAACGCCCCGGCCAGTCTTAAGCCGATGCCACTACTGCGCAACCTGATCGTCCTGATGCGGCCCCACCAGTGGCTGAAGAACGCCTTCGTCTTCGCCGGCCTGCTGTTTGCCCACGCCTGGCACGAGGGGCCGCTGGTGCTGCGCGCTGCGCTGGCCTTCGCCGCCTTCTGCTGCATGTCCAGCCTGGTCTACATCCTGAACGACTGGCGCGACCGCGCCAGCGATGCATTGCACCCGGACAAACGCCACCGGCCGCTGGCCAGCGGGGCCGTCAGTGTGCCCGCAGCGTTCACCCTGGCCGCACTGCTGGGGCTTGCCGGCATCGGCCTGGCCGCCGGCAACCGCCAACTGCTGTTGCTGCTGGCCGTCTACGTGGCACTGAACCTCGCGTACACGTGGCGCCTCAAGCATGTGCCGGTGGTGGACGTGTCCATCATTGCCACCGGTTTCATGCTGCGCCTGCTGGCCGGCACCTCGGCCGTCGGCATTCCGCCTTCGCGCTGGCTGTTGCTGACCGGCCTGTTCATCGCTTTGTTCCTCGGCTTTTCCAAACGCAAGGCCGAGACCTTCCACAACCCCGAGCAGCAACGTGCCGTGCTGGAGCACTATCCCGCCGCCCTGCTCGACACCCTGATGGCCGTCACCATGACCGCCACCATCATCATGTACAGCCTGTACGCCACCAGCGCAGAAGCGCAGGTCCAGCACGGCGAGCGGCTGGTCTACACCGTGCCGGTGGTGATCTTCGGCCTGCTGCGCTACGCCTACCAGGTGCACCGTGGCCGCGGGGAGGACGTGGCACGAGACCTGCTGCGCGACCCCTGGATCCTGCTGGCCGGCGCCGCCTGGCTGCTGCTGTTTCTGGGTTCGCGGCTTTGAAGCTGCCGTTCAAGCAGCTGCTGCTGGCGCTCGGCGTCGCCGCCACCGCCTATGCCCTGGTGCTGCTGCTCACCGGCGACGTGGCATCGGCAACCCGGCTCACCGCGCTGTGGTCACCAGCCGGCGCGCTGGCCGCCGCACTGTGCGTGCTGAACTACCTATTACGAGGCCAACGCTGGCGCCTGTGGATGGCGCACTACGGCCGCCCGCTGGGCCCCCTCCAGGGGCTGCGCCTCTACCTGGCCGGCTACACCTTCACACCCACCCCCGGCAATGTGGGCGAAGCTGCACGTGGCCTGCTCCTTCGCCAGCCGCTGGGCGCCGCTGACAGCCTGGCCATCTTCGGTGCCGAACGCCTGGCCGACCTGCTGGGCCTGCTGCTGCTCACCCTGCCCGGGTTCTGGTGGTTGCTGCAGTGGCCCGACCTTGCGGCTTGGCAGCTGCAACTCGGTGCCGCCGTCGCGGCCGCAGCGTTGCTGGTGCTGGGCCTGCTGGTCAGCTTCAGGCAACGGCTGTTCAGCCGCTTGCCTTGGCTGCACGCCGCTTGGCACTGTCTGGCCACGCGCCCCTGGCGCTGGCTGGCCCTGACACTGGTGGCCTGGGCCGCTCAGGGCCTGGCCGCCTGGCTGGTCTGCCAGGCACTGTTCGACTGGCCGATCGAGCCCTGGCTGGCCACCGGCTTCTACGCCTTGGCCATGGTCGGCGGCGCCCTGTCCATGCTGCCCGCGGGCCTGGGCGGCACCGAAGCCTTGCTGACCGGCCTGCTGGCCTTGCACGGTGCCCCCTTGGCCACGGCGGTGGGCATCACCGTGCTGGTGCGCCTGCTCACGCTCTGGCTGGCGGTGGCCATCGGTGTGCTGGCCCTGCTTTATAGTGCGGCGTTCCGTAAAGACATCAGCCTGCGCTAGCCCCTCATGCCTCCTGCTTTTGATACCGACGCCGCACCCGGCCGCCTGAGCCGCTGGCTGCTTGTCACCGCCATCGCCTCGCTGGCCCTGCGTTTCTGGATCGCCCATGCCTTGCCCATCACCGGCGACGAGGCCTTCTTCTACTGGTGGGGCGTCTACCCCGACTGGGGTTATTACGACCACCCGCCCATGGTGGGCTGGCTGATCTGGCTCATGCGCACGCTGTTCGGCGAGGCCAGCTGGGCCATCCGCCTGCCGGTGGTGCTATTGCCGCTGGCGGTGGGCGCCACGCTGTGGTGGGCGCTCAAGCCGTTGAACCGCGAACGTGCCGCCTGGGCCGTGCTGCTGTTCTGGCTGGCACCGGTCAACTGGCTCAACAGCCTGATCACCACTGACACGCCGTTGATCTTCTGGTCGCTGCTGTCAACCGGTGCGCTGCTGCGCGCCGAACGGCGCGACACGCTGGACGGCCGTGCCTGGCGTCTGTACGCCCTCGCCGGCGTCTTCATCGGCTGCGCCTTCCTGTCCAAGTATTTCTCGGTGGTGCTGGGGCTGAGTTATCTGGTGTACTTCGCCGCCTTTCGGCGCGAACGCTGGGCCGGCCTGCTGCTGATCGTGCTGTGTGCCCTGCCCGGGCCGCTGATCAACCTGTGGTGGAACATGGACCACGGCTGGTCCAACATCATGTTCAACGCCATCAACCGCAACCAGGACGCCTCCTTTGCCTGGAGCCACCCGCTGAGTTACCTGGGCATGCTGGCCTACCTGCTGACGCCGGCTGTGCTGTGGCTGGGCTTCAAGTACCGCGCGGCGCTGCGCGACACCGTGTGCCAGCAGCGCCTGGTGGCGGTGCTGATCGTGGTGCCGCTGCTGTTTTTTGCCGTGCTGTCGCTGAAAAAAACCGTGGGCCTGCACTGGGTGCTGGCCTTCTACCCCTTTGTTTTCGTGCTGCTGGCCTTTGCACTGCCGCAAGCGGCCCTTAAAAGCTGCGCCAAAGGCATGGCCTGGTTCACGGCCCTGCACGTGCTGGCGGTCATTGCCATCGGCTTCACCCATGTCGAGCAATGGCAAGGCAAACCGCGTTACTACAGCCTGGTGCGCAGCTTCAAGACGGCCGAACTGCTGGCCCAGGTGCGCACGCCCGATGCGGTGCTGATGGCCGACGCCTACGCCCCCGCTGCCGCCTACGGCTACACCCTCGGCCAGTACGTGCCGGTGTTCGGCCCCGGCAAGTTCCACGCCCGCCAGGACGACCTGCTGGTGGACTACTCTGCCTATGACGGCAAGACCATGCGCATCATCGTCTCGGACGGCGATCCGCCGCCGCTGGACGGCTACCGGCCATATTTCGACTCGGTGCAGCCGCTGAGCTTTGTACAAAACGGCGTCACCTTCCATGTGGTGGAGGGCCGCAACTTCCATTACGCGGCCTACCGCCAGGGCGTGCTGGGCGAGATCTTCCAGCGTTATTACGCCATTCCCGAATGGCTGCCCATGACCGGCTGCCCGTTCTGTGTGCGTTACTGCGGCGAAGTGCGATGCCCGAGGTGACTTCCCCCGCACCGCCCGTGGTCGCGGCCTTCGACTTCGATGGCACGCTGACACGCAGCGACACCCTGCTGACTTTTTTACGCCGCCTGCTGGGTACCCCCACGTTGCTGTGGGTGCTGGTTGTCTGCAGCCCCTGGCTGGCTGGTTACGTGCTGCGCCTCATCAGCAACCACCGCGCCAAGGCCGTGCTGCTGAAAGCGGCGCTGGCGGATCGGTCGGTGGCCGAGGTGGAGCGCTGTGCTCGCGCCTTCGTGCAGGACGACCTGCCGCAGCAATGGCGCCCCTGGGGCCTGCAGCAACTGGTGCAGCACCAGCAAGCTGGCCACCGCTGTGTGCTCATCACCGCCTCCACCAGCCCGTACATGCACCTGGTCGGCGCCAGTCTGGGTGTGGATGCGGTGCTGTGTACCGAGATGGAGGTGGTGGACGGCCGCTACACCGGCCGTTTGGCCACGGCCAACTGCCACGGGGAGGAAAAGGTGGCGCGGCTCAAGGCCTGGCTAGCTCATGACTATGGCGCGGCAACGGACCATCAGCCGGCGTTGCACGCCTATGGCGATACCAAGGGGGATTGGCCGATGCTGCGGCTGGCGCAGAAGGCTTGGTACCGAGGCAAACCTTGGAAAGTCAACTAAAGATGAAGCACGACAGCGTGAGATTTAGCGATGCTTTAGTGCATGCATGCTAATCAGCAGCTTACAAAGAACTTCGACTGGCTCAGTCCGAACTGCATGACGAACAGAAGATCGTCATCTGATCTGCCAGATCTGCCTAGATTCAGTTTATTTGAACCGTAGCTTCATCATCGGCGCCTTCTCGGGGTCTGCGACAGACCATTTGTAGCTGCCGAACACGCCAAAGAACTTCGGTGTGCTGTCTGCGTTGTGAGCAATAACCTCGGCGTTCTTCGGTAGCTCCACCGTGAAGCTACCTTTCATTTTGATACCCGCATCGGCAAGTTTCTGCTTGTCCTTGGCCGAAACTTTCGGGCTGCTGATGGTCGTTACACCGTCTTTGTCCGTCGAAATCGACAGCATGTCAAACAGGTTGAGTCGCTGCCCCGGTTCACGCTTGACCGTGGTTTGAATCTGCGAGCGGCCGTTCAGGTCACGATTCAATCGTAATGCGTCCACATGCGCAGGACACGCACCGTGCGCTCAGCCTTGAACACTTCGTACACGAGTCGATGCTGGATGTTGATGCGTCTTGAGTAGGCGCCTTGCAGATCACCAACCAGTTTTTCATAGGCTGGCGGGTTCTGAAACGGATCTTGGGCCAGTATGTCAAGCAGTTCCTGGGCCTTTTCCTTCTGCCCGGCTGAGGCCAGCTTCCTGGCATCCTTCAGCGCATGCTTGGCATAGACGACGGTCCACGTCACCAGCGGAGTTCCTTGCTGCTTTTGTCCAGCGGCTCTGCCATGCCCTGCTTGATGGACTCGCGCATGCCCGGCACAGCCAGGAGATACAGCGTTTCCTGAATCGCTTGCCAGTCCTCGGCAGAAACCAGCACCGCACTGCTGCGCTTGCCCGAGATCAAAATGGGCTGATGCGATTCGGCGGTTTGGTCAATCAGACGGTAGAGCCCGGCGCGGGCTTCACTGGCGGTAACAAGCGTGGTCATGTCATTTCTCCCGAAGTCGCAAAGCGTACGCTAAAGCGTACATTTGGTCAACTGAACGCCTGTCACTTTATAGAGATTCCGGCATAATAAAGCATAGTTTTAGCCAAAATTCACCATGAACCTGCACCAATTCCGCTTTGTCCAGGAAGCGGCGCGCCACAACCTGAACCTGACCGAGGCGGCCAAGGCGCTGCATACCTCGCAGCCGGGGGTGTCCAAGGCCATCATCGAGCTGGAAGAAGAGTTGGGCATCGAGATCTTTGCCCGCCACGGCAAGCGGCTCAAGCGCATCACCGAGCCGGGGCAGCATGTGCTGAAAAGCATCGAGCTCATCATGCGCGAGATCGGCAACCTCAAGCGCATCGGCGAACAGTACAGCGCGCAGGACAGCGGCACACTGTCCATTGCCACCACCCACACCCAGGCGCGTTATGTGTTGCCTGAGCCGGTGGCCAAGCTGCGCGCAGCCTGGCCCAAGGTCAACCTGAGCCTGCACCAGGGCACACCCGACCAGGTGGCGCGCATGTTGATCGACGACGTGGCCGAGATCGGCATTGCGACCGAATCACTCTCCAACTACGCCGAACTCGTCACCCTGCCCTGCTACGAATGGCAGCACATGCTGGTGCTGCCGGCCAACCACCCGCTGGCAGCCAAGGAACGGCTGACGCTGGAGGACATCGCGGCCGAGCCACTGGTGACCTACCACCCCACCTTCACCGGCCGCACCCGCATCGACCACGCTTTCGCCCAGCGCAAGCTGGAGCCGCGCATTGCGCTGGAAGCGATCGACTCGGACGTGATCACCACCTACGTCAAGCTCGGCATGGGCATCGGCATCGTGGCCGAGATGGCGGTGCGCGGCCTGTCGGCGCAGGCCGCCGATGGTGAACTGGTGATCCGCCCGCTGGGCCACCTGTTCGGCCAGAACGTGACGCGTGTGGCCTTCAAGCGCGGCGCCTACCTGCGCAATTTCGTCTTTGAATTTGCCGAACTCCTGAGCGACCGCCTGAGCCGCGACCTGGTGGCGCGCGCGATGACTGGCCATGTGGCGGATTACGAACTGTAAGCCCCCCCTGAGGCGCTACGCGCCTTCCCCCCAAAGGGGGGACGCTCCCAGTGGCCCGGCGAAGCCGGTTCCACGGGAGCCCTGAGAAGACCCTGCAAGCTTTGCGTATCCTCTGAACATGAATACAAGAACACCTGCACTCCAAAGCCGTCTGCCCAACGTCGGCACCACCATCTTTACCGTTATGTCTGCCCTGGCGGCCGAAAAAGGCGCCGTCAACCTGGGTCAGGGTTTCCCCGATTTCGACTGCGACCCACGTCTGGTGGACGCCGTGACCGAGGCCATGAAAAAGGGCCTGAACCAGTACCCGCCCATGACCGGCGTGCCGGTGCTGCGCGAAGTCGTGGTGGCCAAAATCAGTGCGCTCTACGGCCACACTTACGACGCCAACACCGAGATCACCATCACTGCCGGTGCCACCCAGGCCATCCTCACCGCCATCCTGGCCATCGTGCACCCGGGTGACGAAGTGATCGTGCTGGAGCCCTGCTACGACAGCTATGTGCCCAACATCGAATTGGCCGGTGGTGTGGTGGTGCGCGTGCCGCTCACCCCGGGCACCTTCCGCCCCGACTTCGGCAAGATCGCGGCCGCCATCACGCCGAAGACACGCGCCATCATTATCAACAGCCCGCACAACCCGAGCGGCATGGTGTGGACGAAAGAGGAAATGCAACAGCTGCAAGACCTGCTGGACCCGACCGACATCCTGCTGATCTCCGACGAGGTCTACGAGCACATGGTGTTCGACGGCCGGCCGCACGAGAGCGCGGCGCGTTTTCCCGGCCTGGCGGCGCGTGCTTTCATCGTCTCCAGCTTCGGCAAGACCTACCACGTGACGGGCTGGAAGGTCGGTTATGTGGCCGCGCCCGCCTCGCTGACGGCCGAGTTCCGCAAGGTGCACCAGTTCAATGTGTTCACCGTCAACACGCCGGTGCAGTACGGCCTGGCGGCCTACATGGCCGACCCCAAACCCTACCTGGAGCTGCCGGCGTTCTACCAGCGCAAGCGCGACCTGTTCCGCGAAGGGCTGAAGAAGACGCGCTTCAAGATGCTGCCGGGTCAAGGCACCTACTTCCAGTGCGTCGACATCTCGGCCGTGAGTGACCTGAACGAGGCCGAGTTCTGCAAGTGGCTGACCAGCGAGATCGGCGTCGCCGCCATTCCGCTCTCGGCCTTCTACGGCAACGGCTTCGACCAGCGCGTGGTGCGCTTCTGCTTTGCCAAGAAGGACGAGACGCTGAATACGGCGCTGGACCGCCTGGCCAAACTGTGAAACGCGACCCACGGCAACTGCCCAGCGTTCTGCTGGTGGCCCTGCAGTTCGGGCTGTTTGGGGTGCTGGCCTGGCTGGCACTGCCGGCCGTGTTGGCTTGGACGATTCCGGTCGAATCCTGGCTCGCGGCGGCGCTGGGCGTGGGACTGGCGGCCTGGGCGATCAGCGCCAACCGGCCCGGCAACTTCAACATCAGCCCCATTCCCCGGGAAGGTGGCACCCTGGTCACGCAGGGCCCCTACCGCTGGATCCGCCACCCGATGTACACCGCCTTCCTGCTCGGCGCCTGGGCGCTGGCCCGCACGGCCGTGCGCGACGAAGCCTGGCTGGCCTGGTACGTGCTGACGCTGGTGCTGTGGCTCAAGTCACGCTACGAGGAACGCTGGATGCTGGCGCAGCATCCGGGCTACGCCGCCTACAGCGCGCAGACGCGCCGCTTCGTTCCCTGGCTGTTCTGACGGCCCTCAGGCCGATGCCCGGCGCGACTCGCGCCGCGCGATCCAGAGCGTGGCGCCCGAGATGATGAGGCCACCGATCAGCGAGGTCGCAGTAGGCACATCGCTGAACACCAGCCAACCCAGCAGCGTGGCCCAGACCAAGTCGAGAAACTTGAGTGACTGGGTGGCCGAAATATCGACCACACCATAGGAGCGCGTCAGACAGTAGTGCGCACCGCTGCCGAGCAGGCCGCACGCCAGGTAGCCAGCCCACTGCGCCGCCGTCGGCGCCTGCCAGTGCAGCAGTGCCAGCGGCAGGCTGAGCAGCGTGACGGTGATCGACTGCCACAACACGATGACCCCGGCCTTCTCGTAGCGCGTCAGCGCCTTGGTGATGAGGAAAGACGCCGCGAACACGGGCGCCGAGGCCAGCATGACCAGGTTGTAGTGGCCGCCGCTGGCCGTGAGCCCGGGGCCGACCACCACCAGCACGCCGCCAAACCCCACCAGCGCCGCCAGCCAGCGCTCCCAGCGCATCGGCTCGCGCAGGAAGAGCCAGGCACCGAGCATGATGAAGATCGGCGTGGTGAAGCCGATGGCCGTCATGTCGGCCAGCGAGATGTGCGGCAAGGCCACGAACCACAGGCCCAGCGCGGCGGTGTGCACCAGGCCGCGCACGAACTGGCCGCCGATGTGCTGCGGCCGGTAGGCCGCCAGCCCGGAGCGCCAGACCAGCGGCAGCATGACCAGCAGACCACAGAAGTAACGCAGGAACTGCGACTGCATGGGATCAATCTGCGTCGTGAGGTAGCGCGACAGGGTGTTGAGCAGCACGAAGCAGATGCCGGCCACCAGCGTCCAGAGCAGGCCCTGGACGGCAGGGTCCAGCCGGCCGGCACGGTGCCTCGTCAGCGCCAGACGTCGCTCCCACGGGCTACGCTGTGATTTATCCCTGGACTCCCTGATGCGCATGCAGCTAGTTTAGTCCTGGCTTGCGTTCAGACGTGTCACCTATGTATACTTGGTAAGTATTCTATTACTTACCAGTCTCATGTCTACGTCCACACCACGACTTGCAACGGCATCTCGGCAGGCCGAAATCGTCGCGGCAGCCTTGCGGCTGGCCCAGGAACGGAGCCCGGCCCTGATCACCACCACGGACATTGCGCAATCCGTCGGCGTTACCCAAGGGGCCCTGTTCAAGCATTTTGAGAACAAGGAGGCGATCTGGCTGGCCGCCATGGAGTGGGTGCGTGAGAACCTGCTGCACGAAATCGAGACCGCCGCCGCTGCCAGCCCCGAGCCGCTGCAGGCCCTGCGCAAGGTGTTCGACGCGCATGTGGGCTTTGTGTCGCACCATCCCGGCGTACCTCGCATGATCTTCCATGAACTGCAGCAACCTGCGGACTCACCGCTCAAGGAGAGCGTGCGCGGGCTGATGAAAAGCTACCGCCAGCTGCTGCTGAACCTGATCAAGCAGTCGATCCAGGCGGGGCAGTCCGACCCCGGTCTGGATGCGCCGGCAGCTGCGACCCTCTTCGTTGGCATCATGCAGGGCCTGGTCATGCAATCCATGCTCAGCGGCCATGCCTCCACCCTGCGATCTGAAGCGCCCCGCGTGTTCGATCTCTACCTGCGCAGCCTACGTATGCCCGTATGAAAAAACTCAAGTCACTCCCGCCACGCCTGCTGGTGCTGGGCATCATGGGCCTGCTGCTCCTGGCTGCGCTGGTCTTCATCATCCGACGTTCCGGGCCGCTGGCCCCGGTGCGCGTGACCGTCGTCACCGCGACCGAAGCCTCGATCCAACCGGCACTGTACGGAATCGGCACGGTGGAGGCCCGCCGCAGCTACCTGATCGGCCCCACCAGTGCCGGCCGTGTGCTGCACGTGCTGGTCGATGGCGGCGATCACGTGAAGGCCGGGCAGTTGCTGGCCGAGATGGACCCGGTTGACCTGCAGCAGCGCGTTGAGGCGCTCGATGCCTCGTTGGCACGCGCGGCCAGCATGAACGAAGCGGCACAGGCCCAGGTGGCCGATACCCAGGCCCGGCGTGAGCTTGCCTGGGCCAATGCGCGGCGTTACCAGGAGTTGGGGCAGCAGAACTTTGTCAGCCCCGGCGTGGTGGAAGGCCGGCAGCAGGAACTGCTCTCGGCCGAGGCCCAGGTGCGGGCGGCCCAGGCCAATCTGTCGGCCGCCGCGCAGGACCTGACCCGCCTGCAGGCCGAACGCTCTGCCCTGCAGCAGCAGCGCCGCAACATGCGTCTGCTGGCCACGCAGGACGGTGTGGTGCTGTCGCGCGATGCCGAACCCGGCTCCACGGTGGTGGCCGGCCAAGCCGTGCTCAAGCTGATCGATCCGGCCAGTCTGTGGATCAAGGCGCGGTTCGACCAGGGCCGTTCGGCCGGACTGGCGCCAGGGCTGGTTGCCGAAATCGTGCTGCGTTCGCAGCCGCACCGCCCGCTGGCGGGCAAGGTCAGCCGTGTGGAACTGCAGGGGGACAGCGTGACGGAAGAACGCATCGCGCAGATTGGCTTCGATCAGCCGTTTGCCGGGCTGTCGGTCGGCGAACTGGCCGAGGTCACCTTGCGCCTACCCGCGACACCACGCTCGCTGGTGCTGCCCAACGCCGCCATTCGCCGTCATCAGGGTCAGGCGGGTGCCTGGCTACTGGTGGACGACCAGTTGCGCTTCGCACCGCTGCGTCTGGGTGAGACCAGTCTCGATGGGCAGGTGCGTGTGCTCGAGGGCCTGCAGCCCGGCGCAACGGTCGTTGTCTACAGCGAAAAAGAGTTCAGTGCCGGCAGCCGCATCAAGGTGGTGCCGACACTCATGGAGCCCGCGCGATGATCAGCCTGGCCGGCCGCGATGTGTTGCACTCCTGGGCCAAATTCGTCTTCACCGGCATCGGCCTGGGCCTGTTGATCGGCGTCACGCTGACCATGGCCGGTGTCTACCGCGGGATGGTGGACGACGCGCGCGCCCTGCTCAACAACAGTGGTGCCGACCTCTGGGTGGTGCAGCAGGACACGCAGGGGCCGTATGCCGAATCCTCCAGCCTGCGCGACGACGCCTATCGTTCGCTTTTGGGTCTGCCCGGCGTGGCCCGCGCGGCCAACGTGACCTACTTCACCATGCAGGTGCGGCGCGACGGCAACGATGTACGCGCCATGGTGGTGGGCATCGTCCCCGGCCAGCCGGGCGAACCCGGCTACCTGGTGGCTGGGCGGCAGCTCACTCGCAATCATTACGAGGCCGTGGCCGATGTGAAGACGGGTTTTCGCCTGGACGACCAGATCCGCATCCGCCTGCATGACTACCGCGTGGTCGGCTTGACACAGCGCATGGTGTCTTCGGGCGGCGACCCCATGGTCTTCATCCCGCTGGCCGACGCGCAGGAGGCCCAGTTCCTGAAAGACAACGAGGCCATCCTCAACGAGCGTGCACGCACCGCCGCCAACCCGGCCCTGAACCGCCCGGCCGTGCCGGGCCTGCTGGAAGCCGTACAGGCCGCACAAAGCAGCAACCACAACGTGAACGCAGTGCTGGTGCAAATCCAGCCAGGCTCCCACCCGGAACAGGTGGCCGAGCCAATCCGCCGCTGGAAGCACCTGGAGGCCTACACGCGTGAGCAGATGGAAGATATCCTGGTGGCAAAGCTGATCGCCACCTCAGCCAAACAGATTGGCATGTTCCTCGTGATCCTGGCCATCGTCAGCGCGGCGATCGTGGCCTTCATCATCTACACCATGACGCTGGGCAAGCTGCGCGAGATTGCCGTGCTCAAGCTCATCGGTACGCGCAACCGCACCATCGCCGGCATGATCCTGCAGCAGGCGCTGGGATTGGGATTGATCGGCTTCATTGTGGGCAAGACAGCAGCCACCGTCTGGGCTCCTTTTTTCCCAAAATACGTGCTGCTGGAGACCGGCGACGCCGTGCGCGGCCTGATCGCCGTGATGGTGATCTGCGCCCTGGCCAGCACGCTGGCTATCCGCGTGGCGCTGCGGGTGGACCCAGGTGCGGCCATTGGGTAAGACCATGAGTGAACTGGGCATCAAGATCGAAGGTCTGAGCAAGCGTTATGGCGAAGGCGATGCCGCCGTGCACGCGCTGAAAGACGTGAACATGAGCGTGGCGCCGGGTGAGGTGGTGGGCCTGATCGGCCCCTCGGGCTCGGGCAAGAGCACCCTGCTCAAGTGCCTGGGCGCCATCATCGAGCCCACGGCAGGGCGCATGACGCTGGGCAGCCAGACCATTTACGACGACGGCTGGACCCTCAAGGATCTGCGCGCGCTGCGACGTGACAGCATCGGCTTTGTCTTCCAGGCGCCCTATCTCATCCCCTTCCTGGACGTGACCGACAACGTGGCCCTGCTGCCCATGCTGGCCGGCCAGCCCAACGGCAAGGCCCGCGCCCGTGCCCGCGAGCTGCTGCAGGCGCTGGACGTGGCGCACCGCGCCGCCGCGGAACCCTCGCAACTCTCGGGTGGTGAACAACAGCGGGTAGCGATTGCGCGGGCGCTGGCCAACCAGCCGCCGGTGATCCTGGCTGACGAGCCCACGGCGCCGCTGGACAGCGAACGCGCCCTGGGCGTGATGCGCATCCTGAACCAGATGGCCCAGCAGTACCGCACGGCCATCATCGTGGTGACACACGACGAGAAGATCATCCCGACCTTCAAGCGCATCTACCACATCCGCGACGGACGCACCTACGAGGAGGCGGGCGAAGGGTTGGCGCTGTAACAGCTCAGCTGTTCAGCTGAGTCCATGCCTTTTGGCTCCGGCCCACATGCCCTACGGGCAGATGTGACCCTACGCCGCAAAGCCTGCCATCAGCTGTTCAGCTGTTGCCAGGCTTTGTCAAGCCGCTTCACGCTGACCGGCTGCGGCGTGCGCAGTTCCTGGGCGAAGAAGCTCACGCGCAGCTCCTCCAGCAACCAGCGGAATTCCTGCAGACGCTCGTCCATCACGCCCTTGCGCTCGGCCACCAGGCGCCAGTAGCGCTGCTCCTGCGGTCGCAGCTCGGCCAGGCGGCTGGCGTCGCGGGCCGGGTCGGCGCGGTACTTGTCCAGCCGCAGCGTGATGGCTTTCAGGTAACGGGCGAAGTGCTGCAGCTGCGGCCAGGGCGTGAACGCGATGAAGCGTTTGGGCATCAGGCGCTGCAGCTGCTGCGTGCAGTCGGCCGTGGCCTCCGGGGCGTTTTTGCTGTCCTTGATCTTGCGTACCGCCACCGCGTACTCGGTGAGGATGACGCCTGCCAGGCGCGCAACCTCGTTGGCGATCAGTGTCAGGCGGCCGCGGCCCTCGTCGAGCCGGCGCTTGAAGTCGAACTCGTCGGCCGGCAGCGGGTCGAGCAGGAAGGCGCGGTCCAGTGCCACGTCGATGACCTGCTGGCGCAACTCTTCCATCGTCCCCAGCGGCATGTAGGCCACCGCCATCTTCTGCAGGTCGGGGATGTTCTTTTCCAGGTACTTGAGCGCGTCCTTGATCTGCAGCGCAAACAGGCGGCGCAGGCCGGCGCGGTGTTTGGCGGCGGCCACCTCGGGCTCGTCGAACACCTCGATGCTTACCGCATCGCCCTGGTCGATCAGGGCCGGGAAGCCGATCAGTGTCTGGCCACCCTTGCGGATCTCCATCAGCTCCGGCAGCTCGCCGAAGGTCCAGGCGGTGTAGCGCTGCTCGGCTGGCGTGGCGGGTTTGGTCGCCGCTGTTTTTGCTCCTTTTTCAGGAGCGCGTTGCGCAGGATTCACCTGGGCTGGAGCCTGATTTGGCACTGAACCTGGGGTGGCCGGGCTGGCCAGCTTCAGGCCGGCCAGGGCCTGGAAGGCGCCGCGCGCCTGGGCACCGAGTTCGGCCTTCAAGGCGCCGAGGTTGCGCCCATGCCCCAGCTGGCGGCCATGTTCGTCCACCACGCGGAAATTCATGAACAGGTGCGGCGTCAGCATGTCGAGCTTGAAGTCGGCACGTTTTACATCCAGGCTGGTGATGTCGCGCACCTGTTTCAGCAGGGCATCGGTCAGGCCGCCATGGCCGAAGGCTTCGGGTATGCCCAGGGTTTCCGTCAGCCGGGCCGCCGACTCCGGCAGCGGCACGAAACGGCTGCGCGGCCGTTGCGGCAGGCTTTTCAGCAGGGCCTGGATCTTGTCCTTCAGCATGCCGGGCACCAGCCACTCGCAGCGGTCTTCATTGACCTGGTTCAGCACAAACAAGGGCACGGTCACCGTCAACCCGTCCTTCGGGTCGCCCGGCTCGTGCAGGTAGGTCGCCGCGCAATCCACGCCGCCCAGACGGATGGTCTTGGGGAAGGCACTGGTGGTGATGCCGGCCGCCTCGTGGCGCATCAGCTCCTCGCGTGTGAGCTGCAGGAACTGCGGGTTCTTTTTGCTTTCCTCGCGGTACCAGCGTTCGCACTCGTAACCGCTGCAGACGTCGGCCGGCAGCTGCTGGTCGTAAAAGGCGTAGATCAGCTCGTCGTCCACCAGCACGTCCTGCCGGCGCGACTTGTGTTCCAGCTCCTCCACCTGCCGCACCAGCTTCTGGTTGGCGGCCAGGAACGGCAACTTGGTCTCCCACTCGCCACTCACCAGGCCTTCGCGGATGAAGATTTCTCGCGCGGCTTGCGGGTCCACCTTGCCGAAGTTGGTGCGCCGGCCACTGTAGACCACGATGCCGTAGAGCGTGGCGCGCTCCAGCGCCACCACCTCGGCCGCCTTCTTTTCCCAGTGCGGGTCGAGCAGCTGTTTCTTGAGCAGATGGCCACCCACCTGCTCGATCCAGCCGGGTTCGATGGCGGCAATGCCGCGGCCGAACAGGCGCGTGGTCTCTACCAGTTCGGCCACCACGATCCAGCGCCCGGGTTTCTTGCTCAGGTGGGCGCCGGGATGGCGGTGGAACTTGATGCCACGTGCCCCGAGGTATTCGCCCGAGGTCGCTTCTTCCTCCAGCTTGCAGCCAACATTGCCCAGCAGGCCCGACAACATGGAGAGGTGGAGCTGCTCGTAGCTCGCCGGTGTGGTGTTGAGCCGCCATTTGTGTTCGGCCACCACGGTGTGCAGCTGGCTGTGGATGTCGCGCCACTCGCGCACGCGGCGCATGTTGACGAAGTTCTGCCGCAGCAGCTGCTCGTACTGGCGGTTGCTCAGCTTGTGCGTGCCGGCGGCGCCGGCCGGGTGGGCGTGCTTGTCGCCCCGGGCGTCGTGAATCCACTTCCACAGCTTGAGGTAACCGGTGAACTCGCTCTTCTCGTCGTCGAACTTGGCGTGCGCCTGGTCAGCCTGGGCCTGGGCATCCATGGGACGGTCGCGCACGTCCTGCACCGACAGGGCCGAGGCAATCACCAGCACCTCGTCCAGCGCCTGGCGGCTACGCGCCTCCAGGATCATGCGGCCGACACGCGGGTCCAGCGGCAGGCGGGCCAGCTCCTTGCCCAGCGGCGTCAGTTCGTTCTGCTCGTCCACCGCGCCGAGTTCGGCCAGCAGCTGGTAGCCGTCGGCAATGGCGCGGCCGGAAGGCGCTTCGATGAAGGGGAAGTCCTCCACCACACCGAGGTGCAGCGACTTCATGCGCAGGATGACACCGGCCAGCGAGGAGCGCAGGATCTCGGGGTCGGTGAAACGGGCGCGGCCGGCGAAATCCTTCTCGTCGTAGAGGCGGATGCAGATGCCGTTGGCCACCCGGCCGCAGCGGCCGGCGCGCTGGTTGGCAGCGGCCTGGCTCACCGGCTCGACCAGCAACTGCTCCACCTTGCTACGGAAACTGTAGCGCTTGACGCGCGCCGTTCCGGCGTCAATGACGTATCGGATGCCCGGCACGGTGAGCGAGGTTTCGGCCACATTGGTGGCCAGCACGATGCGCCGGCCGCTGTGGCTGTCAAAAATTCGGTCCTGCTCGGCCTGGCTCAGGCGCGCGAACAGCGGCAGCACCTCGGCGTTGCGCGTCACGGCGTGGTGGCTCAGGTGTTTGCGCAGGTGGTCGGCTGCCTCGCGGATTTCGCGCTCGCCGGGCAGGAACACCAGGATGTCACCCGCAATATGTGGCCCCCACGCTCCGCGCTGCGCGTCGTCGCTGCCCCCCGAGGGGGCCGCATCCGGCTTGGGGCGGCCCGGCGCCGGACGGCCTTGCCACAGTTCGTCCACCGCATCGGCGATGGCGTCGTTCAGGTCGTATTCACGGCTTTCCTCGAACGGCCGCCAGCGCTGTTCCACCGGGAAAGTGCGGCCCGAGACCATGATGACTGGTGCCGGCCCCTTGCTCGAAGCGAAGTGCTGTGCAAAACGGTCGGCGTCGATGGTGGCCGAGGTGACGACGATCTTCAGGTCCGGCCGGCGCGGCAGGATCTGGCGCAGGTAACCGAGCAGGAAGTCGATGTTGAGGCTGCGCTCGTGCGCCTCGTCGATGATGACGGTGTCGTAGGCCTGCAGCAGCGGGTCGGTCTGTGTTTCGGCCAGCAAGATGCCATCGGTCATCAGCTTGACCGAGGCGTCACGGCTCAGCCGGTCCTGGAAGCGCACCTTGTAGCCCACCACCTCGCCCAGTGGCGTTTGCAGCTCTTCGGCAATGCGTTTGGCCACCGACGAGGCGGCAATCCGGCGCGGCTGGGTGTGGCCGATCAGGCGACCGCGCTGCCCGGCGGGGTAGTTGAGTTTGCCGCGGCCCATGGCCAGGGCGATCTTGGGCAGTTGGGTGGTTTTGCCCGAACCGGTTTCGCCGCAGACGATGATGACCTGGTGCTTTTCCAGCGCGGCCGTGATCTCGTCGCGTTTAGCCGACACCGGCAGCGATTCGGGGAACTCGATTTTCAGAGGAACAGGACTCAAGGCGCTAACTTCATGGAGAATTGCCAATTATCCCAGTCTCACCCGGCTGGTTCGCCCTTTTCTCTTTCAAGCGCGCATGTCCACCGTTTTCAACTTCACCTTTGTGCCCTGGTTCCGCTCGGTGGCGCCCTACATCCACATGCACCGCGGCAAGACGTTTGTCGTCGGCATCGCGGGTGAGGCCATCGCCGCCGGCAAGCTGCAGCACCTGGCGCAGGACCTGGCGCTGATCCAGAGCATGGGTGTGAAGATCGTGCTGGTGCATGGTTTCCGCCCGCAGGTGAACGAGCAGCTCAAGGCCAAGGGCCACGCGCCCAAGTACTCGCACGGCATGCGCATCACCGACGAGATCGCGCTGGACTGCGCGCAGGAGGCCGCAGGCCAGCTGCGCTACGAGATCGAGGCCGCCTTCAGCCAGGGCCTGCCCAACACGCCCATGGCAGGTGCCACGGTGCGCGTGATCTCGGGCAACTTCATCACCGCACGCCCGGTGGGCATCGTCGACGGCGTGGACTTCCAGCATTCGGGCATGGTGCGCAAGGTGGATGTGGCCGGCATCAGCCGCACGCTGGACATGGGTGCCATGGTGCTGCTCTCGCCTTTCGGTTTCTCGCCCACCGGCGAGGCCTTCAACCTGACCATGGAAGAGGTGGCCACCAGTGTGGCCACCGCACTGCAGGCCGACAAGCTGATCTTCGTCTCCGAGATTCCAGGCATCCGTATCCGCGCCACCGAGCCGGAGAGCGAGGACAACCCGATCGACACCGAGCTGCCGCTGGCTGCCGCCGAGAAGCTGCTGACCGCGCTGCCCAACGCCACCCTGCCCACCGACACCGCCTTCTACCTGCAGCACTGCGTGAAGGCCTGCAAGGCCGGCGTGGAACGCAGCCACATCATCCCATTCGCGGTGGACGGCGCGCTGCTGCTGGAGGTTTATGTGCACGACGGCATTGGCACCATGGTGGTCGATGAAAAGCTGGAGAGCCTGCGCGAAGCGACCTCCGACGACGTCGGCGGCATCCTGCAGCTGATCGAGCCGTTCGAGAAGGACGGCACCCTGGTCAAGCGCAGCCGCACCGAGATCGAGCGTGACATCGGCAACTACACCATCATCGAACACGACGGCGTGATCTTCGCCTGCGCCGCGCTCTACCCCTACCCCGAGGCCAGGACGGCCGAGATGGCCGCGCTCACGGTGTCGCCCGATTCGCAGGGCCAGGGCGACGGTGAAAAGGTGTTGAAGCGCGTCGAGCAGCGCGCCCGTGCCATGGGCGTCGACAGCATCTTCGTGCTCACCACCCGCACCATGCACTGGTTTCTCAAGCGCGGCTTCCAGAACGTCGACCCCGACTGGCTGCCCGAGGCGCGCAAACGCAAGTACAACTGGGACCGCAAGTCCCAGGTGCTCGTCAAGAAGCTGGTCTAGACCTGGTTCAAGCCAGTTCGGCCAGGCGCTTTTCCTGCCGAGCCGTCAGGCGTGCGATGTCGGCCACATCCTGCGCCGACAGCTTGGGCCCCGGCTTGCGCACCGCCTCGGAAGCAATGACACCGCGTTTCCACAGAAGGTGCTTGCGCACAGCCAGCCCGATACCGGCCTGTTGTTCATAGCGCGCCAGCGGCAGGTAGGCGTCGAACAGGTCATGGGCGCGCTCGATGTCGCCGCGCGCATGGGCTGCGCACACGTCCACCATCATCTCCGGGTAGGCAAAGCCGGTCATGGCACCGTCGGCGCCGCGCGTCAGTTCTTCCGGCAGGAACAGGCCGCCGCCGTTGCCAGTGAGGATGGAAATGCGCTTGAGTTCTCCCTTGTCGCTGGCGGCCCGGATGGCCGAGAGCTTGGCCAGGCCTGGGCAGTCCTCGTGCTTGAGCATGACGCAGGTGGGCGAATTCTTCAGTATCTTCAGGATGACGCCGGTGGACATCTGCACGCCGGTCGAGACCGGATGGTCCTGTAGCACCCAAGGCACATCGGCTCCCAGCGTCTCATTCACCATGTCGAAGTAGGCGACGATCTGATCGTCGGTGCGCACGGTCGAGGGTGGCGCCACCATCACGCCGGCCGCCCCGAGCTCCATCACGCTGTGCGTGAGCTCGCGCATGGGCGCAAAGCCGGGCGCCGAGGCGCCCACCACCACCGGCACACGGCCGGCCACGCGGGCCAGCACCTGTTTGACGAAGGTGCGCGACTCCTCCATGGTGAGCTTGGTGGCCTCGCCCATGATGCCGAGCACGGTCAGGCCGGTGACGCCTTTTTCCAGGCAGAAATCCACCATGCGGTCGGTGCTGACCAGGTCCAGCGCGCCGTCGTCGGCAAAGGGCGTCACGGCAATCAGGTACACGCCCTTGGCCGAGGTATCGAGTTGCTTGCTCACTGAGGGTTCCTGTTTTTGCTCTGAAGCGTGAGCATACTGCCCCGCCCGGCCACGCCGGTGCATGGACCGGCTCATGGACAGCCGTTATGGAGCTTCCACTTTTCCTCGTGCCCTATCCTTTTGGCGAATTCAGGCACGCGGCAGCGCTCTTCCTCGCTGGCCGTCTGCGGCTGGGCCGACGGCGTGCCGGCAGCGGCTGGCACCCGAACGCCCGGGCCCGGAGACTGCGGCATCAACGCCCAGGCGAACCCTAACGCGGCCAGAAAGGCAAGAAGGACGGCGTACTGGCTACCCGACACCAACTGAATCGGCTGACGGTCCTTGATCTCGCACACGCCACCAGGACACAGCTGGGCCCGCTCCTTGTTGAACAGGTTGTAGAGCTTGCATCCGATGCAGATGCCAAAGGCCGTCTCGAAAAAGAGCAGCAGCAGGCAGAGCGCACACACCGCGATGTTGACGGGCCCTCGGACGTTGTTGAAAACAACCAGGAAGAGCATGGTCGAGGCAAGGATCAACCCGATGGACCAGGCAAATCGCTTCTGGGGCGCGCCCACATATTCCGGCACCTGATTCCTGACAGCGATGCGGCCCAGCACCAGGCTGGGTGAAAAGCGCGGATTGATGAGAACACGCAGGAAGAAATCGGCAAAAAAGACCACGACCACCCACTTGGTCGGCGCGAAATCGCCGCGGAGCCAGGCGTTCATGAACGCTATCAGGGCCAGGAAGAACAGAATGCCTGCACCCGCCCTCGCTTCACGTTCGTTGAGCACGGGCACCTGGTAGTCAGGGTGATGTTCGCCGAACTGGAAAATATTAGTCATGACGAAATTATGCGGCGACACATTGTCTGCGATGTAAAAACAGCCGGTCCATCATGAAAAACGGCACCCGCAGGTGCCGTTGGTTCATGTCGCCGTTGCGGCGCTCAGAAGGTTTCCCAGTCGCCGCTATCGTCCGCAGCCTTGGCCGCCGGTTTGGGTGCTGGTGCGCTGAGCTTGGCCGCCGGGGCCTTGGTAGCCACTGCCGGCTTGCTGGCCGTGGTCACCTGCTTGGGCGCGGCCACCGGGGCAGCCGGTGCGGAGCGGTAGGTGGCCTGGCTGTCCTGTGCATTGAGCTTGAACACCGCCACCGTCTGCACCAGGTCCTGGGCCTGGGCGCGCAGGCTGGCTGCGGCGGCGGCCATCTCCTCCACCAAGGCCGCGTTCTGCTGCGTGGCCTGGTCCATCTGGGTGATGGCTTCGCCCACCTGGGCCACGCCGGCGCTCTGCTCGGAGCTGGCCGCGCTGATCTCGCCCATGATGTCGGTGACGCGGCGGATGCTGCTCACCACCTCGGTCATGGTGTTGCCGGCCTGATCGACCAACGCCGTGCCCTGCTCGACACGTTGCACGCTGTCGGTGATCAGGGTCTTGATTTCCTTGGCGGCTTCGGCACTGCGACCCGCGAGCGAGCGCACCTCACCGGCCACCACGGCAAAACCGCGGCCCTGCTCGCCGGCGCGGGCGGCTTCCACTGCCGCGTTCAGGGCCAGGATGTTGGTCTGGAAGGCAATGCCGTCAATCACGCTGATGATGTCGTTGATCTTGCGGCTCGAATCATTGATGCCCTTCATGGTGTCGACCACCTGGGCCACGACTTCACCGCCCTGCACCGCCACGGTGCTGGCGCTTTGCGCCAGCTGGTTGGCCTGGCGGGCGTTGTCGGCGTTCTGCTTAACGGTGGAGCCGAGCTCTTCCATCGAGGCGGCAGTTTCTTCCAGCGCGCTGGCCTGGCTTTCGGTGCGGGCCGACAGGTCGGTGTTGCCCTGGGCAATCTCGGCACTGGCGGTAGCCACGGACTCGCTGCCTTCGCGCACATGGGCCACGATCTTGGCCACGTTGTCGCGCATGGCCTTGATGCCATGCAAGATGCTGGAGTCATCACCCGGCTTCAGAGCGATATTGATGCTCAGATCGCCTTGCGCCATGCGGTGCGTGATGGCGTTGGTATCAGCAGGTTCGCCACCCAGTTGCTTGACGATGCTGCGCGAAATCATCAGGCCGAAAACCAGCAGGATGACGGCCAGCGCCAGAGCGCCCAGGCCGGACTGGATCGCCCGCGACACGATGGCCGAATCGACCGTATCAACATAGACGCCGGAACCGATGACCCAGCCCCAGGGCTCGAAACCCTTGACGTAGGAGACTTTCTGCACCGGCTTGTCGCTGCCCGGCTTGGGCCACATGTAGGCAACGTCGCCGGCACCGCTGGCCTTGACCGTTTTGACGAACTCCACGAACAGATGCAAGCCTGTCGGATCCTTGTTTTCTGTGAGGTCCTTGCCGTCGAGTTCAGCGCGGATCGGGTGCATCACCATCTTGGGATGCATGTCATTGATCCAGAAATACTCGGAGCCGCTGTAACGCAGGGGTTTGATCGCCTCCAGCGCGCGCTGCTTGGCTTCGTCTTCGCTCATCTTGCCCTTGGCAATCTGGCCATGGTAGTAAACCAGCAGGCCGTGGGCGACCTCCACGGTCTGCCTGACGCTGGCTTGTCGCTCTTTCATGAGCATGGCCCGTTCGGAGACCATGAAGAAAACGAGCAGGAGCGCCAAGCCGATGATGGCGCCGGCAATCAGCAAGCCCAAACGCTTGGCAACGGCATAGGAAGCGAGTCGAAACATGAGGTTTCTCCGTTTTTTTTCTGCCGAGGATCGCCCGGCGCAACGACACAATATAAGTCTTTATTGATATCGGCCTTTTTCTGCTTCCCTGAATACTTGAATGCGCATAGCCCCTGCGTGAGAAGCTGTGCGCATTACAACAATCCCGCCAATACTTGGCAAGGAACTTCCAACCCAGCGTGACTGTCACCAGCCGTCAGACCACCTGCCTATGCAGACGTCATGACCTCGATCAATCACCGGGGAGAGATTCGGGAGATGAAGAAAAGGACGAGATATAAGCGACACGTGATGGGTTTCTGACCCATGCGACACATCTGCTGATATTTTAAAAAGGGCCCAATCCCGGCACAAGACTGTAAAACAGTTTTGCCAAATTTGCACACAATCTTTGACGTTCACACCCAATTAAACATCAGGAGAACATGAATCCAACCGGATTCGTTGCCGCCTAAGCCCCTCAGGTCCGGCGGGACCAGCGCGCAAGCAGCAACAAGGCCAGCAGACCGATGGCCACGAAACACAGGAAGGACCAGTTGGCGATGGAGCCGCCGAGGAACGTCCAGTCCACGGCCGAGCAGTCGCCGCTACCCTTGAAGATCATGGGAATGGCGCGCTGCAGCGGGAAGGTTTCGATCATGCCGTAGAAGTCGCGGCCGCAGCTCACCACCTCGGGCGGGTACCACTGGAGCCAGCTCTGGCGTGCAGCGACAAAGGCGCCAAAACCGGCCAGCACGACGAGCAGCACGGCCCCACCGATATGCAAGCCTTTTTTGGCCGTAGCCCCCGCCAATGCGGCGACCAGCGCTATCAAAACAAGAGCGTAACGCTGCACGATGCACATCGGGCACGGTTCCAGGCCCACCCCATGCTGCAGGTACAGGCCAAAGGCCAGCAGCGCAGCACAGCCCAAGGCAATCAGGGCGAAGATCCGGCGGGGATGAGTATCAAGCAGTGTGAGCAAAATCCTGGTTTCCTTCCACGAAGACGCGCGCCTTGCGTGGTGTCAGCACCAGCACATCGCCCTCCAGCAAATCGAGTTCACGGTATTGTGACGCAGGAATCTGCGCCTCGATCACCGCTTGGTCCCCGGGTTGGGGCGCAACTTCGGGAATAAGTTCCAGCCGTGCGATCGGGCCCACTACAATGGCCCGGCTGAGCCGGGCCACGATACCCTGCGGCCTGCCGGCCGCGTCGGCCCTGGCGTCCGCCATGTAGTGCTGCACCTCGAAGTCGTGCGGCCGCACATAGGCGAAGGCCTTGGCGTCCGCGGCATCGCGGTGCTCGGGCGAATCGAGCCGCACGCCCTGCTGGCCGGTGCCGATCACCACCTCGCCCTGCTCCACCCGGCCGTGGAACAGGTTGACATCACCCAGGAAGCCATAGACGAAGGGGCTGGCCGGCTGGTCCCACACCTGCTGCGGCGAGCCGATCTGTTCCACCCGGCCGCTGTTCATCAGCACCACGCGGTCGGCCACTTCCAGCGCCTCTTCCTGGTCGTGCGTGACGAAGATGCTGGTGACGTGCAGCTCGTCGTGCAGGCGGCGCAGCCAGCGGCGCAGCTCCTTGCGCACCTTCGCGTCCAGCGCGCCGAAAGGTTCGTCCAGCAGCAGCACCTTGGGCTCCACCGCCAGCGCGCGCGCCAAGGCAATGCGCTGGCGCTGTCCGCCCGAGAGCTGCGAGGGGTAACGGTCAGCCAGCCAGTCCAGCTGCACCAGGCTCAGCAGTTCGTGCACCTTGGCCTTGATCTGCGCTTCGCTCGGGCGCTGGCTCCTGGGCTTGACGCGCAGGCCGAAGGCCACGTTCTCGAACACGGTCATGTGGCGAAACAGCGCGTAGTGCTGGAACACGAAACCGACCTGGCGCTCGCGCACATGCACGTCGGTGGTGTCTTCGCCGCTGAACAGAATGCTGCCCTGATCGGGTGTTTCCAGCCCGGCGATGATGCGCAGCAGCGTGGTCTTGCCGCAGCCCGAGGGGCCGAGCAGCGCCACCAGTTCACCGGACTGGATGTCGAGGCTGACATCGCGCAGGGCGTGGAAGTCGCCGAACTGCTTGTTGACATTGCGGATTTCGATGCTCATGGTTGTCTTTCAGCGGGCCGGCACGGCGGCCGCAAGCAGGGAGGGCCGCTCGGGCGGCAGTTCGGCGGCGGCCTTGAGCTCGCGCTCGTGCCGCCACTCGACGATGGACTTGATGGCCAAGGTGACCAGCGCCAGCAACGCCAATAGCGAGGCCACCGCAAAGGCGGCCACCGACTGGTACTCGTTGTAGAGCACTTCCACATGCAGCGGCATCGTGTTGGTCTGGCCGCGGATGTGGCCCGAGACCACCGACACGGCGCCGAACTCACCCATGGCACGCGCATTGCACAGGATGACGCCGTAGATCAGGCCCCACTTGATGTTGGGCAGCGTCACGTGCCAGAAGGTCTGCCAGCCAGTGGCGCCCAGCACAATGGCGGCCTGCTCCTCCTCATTGCCCTGCACCTGCATCAGCGGAATCAGCTCGCGGGCGATGAAGGGAAAGGTGACGAACACCGTGGCCAGCACGATGCCCGGCACGGCAAAAATGATCTTGATGTCGTGCGCGGCCAGCCAGGGGCCGAACCAGCCCTGCGCGCCGAAGATCAGCACATAGATCAGGCCCGACACCACGGGCGAGACCGAAAACGGCAGATCCACCAGCGTGGTGAGGAAGGCCTTGCCACGGAACTCGTACTTGGCAATCGCCCAGGCGGCGGCCACACCGAACACCAGATTCAGCGGCACGGCAATGGCGGCGGTGATGACGGTCAGGCGGATGGCCGCCCAGGCATCGGGTTCCTTCAGCGCTTCCCAGTAGGCGTCCCAGCCCTTGCGCAACGCCTCGGTGAACACGGCCGCCAGCGGCAGCACCAGGAACAGCAGCATGAAACCCAAGGCGAGACCGATGAGCGTCCAGCGCACCCAGCCCGGCTCGGTGGTACCGGCCCTGGCCGTCCGTTTGCTTGGTTGACTCATGTCGATGCTCCCGAGCGTTTACGCTGCCAGGCTTGTAGAGCGTTGATCAGTAATAACAGGACAAAGGAAAAGACCAGCATTACCAGGGCCACGGCGGTGGCGCCGGCGTAGTCGTACTGCTCCAGCTTGCCAATGATGATGAGCGGCGTGATTTCCGACACCATGGGCATGTTGCCGGCGATGAAGATCACCGAGCCGTACTCGCCGATGGCACGGGCAAAGGCCATGGCGAAACCGGTGAGCAAGGCCGGCGCGATGGACGGGAAGATCACGCGGGTGAAGGTTTGCCAGCGCGTGGCCCCCAGGCAGGTGGCAGCCTCTTCCAGCTCCTTCTCGGCGTCTTCCAGCACCGGCTGCACCGTGCGCACCACAAACGGCAGGCCGATGAAGATGAGCGCAATCACCACACCGGCCGGCTTGAACGCCAACTGGATGCCGTGCGGCTCCAGGTACTGGCCGACCCAGCCGTTGCCGGCCAGCAAAGCCGTCAAGGAAATGCCGGCCACGGCGGTCGGCAAGGCAAACGGCAGGTCCACCAGCGCATCAACCAGTCTCTTGCCCGGAAACGAGTAGCGCACCAGCACCCAGGCCACCAGCAGGCCGGCCACCACATTGACCAGCGCCGCCAGAAAAGAGGCGCCGAACGTCAAGCGGTAGGACGCCAGCACACGTGGCGAACTGACTGCGGCCCAGAACTGCTCGAAGGACAGCGTGAAGGTCTTGAAGAACAGCGCCGACAAGGGAATGAGCACGATCAGGCTCAGGTACAGCACGGTGAAGCCCAGCGTCAGGTTGAAGCCGGGCAGCACGCGCTTGGGGCTGCGCCGGGTCGGACGCTGGCGCGCACCGGGCGCAGCCAGGGCGGCCGGAGAAGCATAGGCAACCGTCATGGCGTTATTTCACCGTGTAGAGCTTGTCGAACTGGCCGCCGTCATTGAAGTGCACTTTCTGCGCTTCACCCAGGCTGCCAAAGTAGTCCTGCACCGTGAAGAACTGGATCGGCTTGAAGGTGGCGGCATATTTCTTCAGGATGGCCGGGTTGCGCGGACGCAGCGCATGTTTGGCGGCGATTTCCTGCGCTTCGTCCGAATAGAGGTAGTCCAGGTAGGCTTTGGCCAGTGCCGCCGTGCCCTTCTTGGCCACCGTACGCTCGACCACCGCCACCGGGTTCTCGGTCACGAGGCTGCTGGACGGGTGAATCGCATCCACCTTGCCGGCACCGAACTCGCGGTCCACCGACACCACTTCGGACTCGAAGGTGATCAGCACATCGCCGATGTTGCGCTGCAGGAAGATGGTGGTGGCGTCGCGGCCGCCCTTGGCCAGCACCGGCACGTTCCTGAACAGCTTGCCCACGAATTCAGCAGCCTGTGCGTCGGTACCGCCCTTCTTGCGCACCGAACCCCAGGCCGCCAGGTAGGCCATGCGGCCGTTGCCGCCGGTCTTGGGGTTGACCACGATCACCTGCACACCGGGTTTGACCAGGTCATCCCAGTCCTTGATATTTTTCGGGTTGCCTTGGCGCACCAGGAACAGCATGGTGGACGTGGTGGGCGAGGCATTGTGGGGGAAGCGCTTGGCCCAATCGGCCGCCACCAGGCCCTTGCTGGCCAGGAACTCGATGTCGGTGGTGGTGTTCATGGTCACCACATCGGCGTCCAGGCCGTCGGCCACGGCGCGCGCCTGGGCGCTGGAGCCGCCATGAGCCTGGTCGACCTTGACGTCCTTGCCGGTGGTCTTCTTGTAATGGGCCGTGAAGGCGGTGTTGTAGTCCTTGTAGAACTCGCGCGCCACATCGTAGGAAGCGTTCAGCAGAGTCTGAGATGCTACAAAATTGCTAGCTGTCAGCGTAATAACAGCAAGGAAAAGAGAGTTGATTTGCTTGAATTTCATGGTGCGTGAAGTCGTGTGTTTCAACGTAGGAAGGTATTGTCCGGAGGGAAGCGCCAAACCCAAACTATTGTTTTGTGCTTAGTTAATAACCAACGTGACTAAGCGCGGCACTCAGGCGGGGTGCAGAGACGCGTTCGGCTCCGGCTGGGATGCAGCACGGTCGGCAACACGGCTCACGGGGATCAGCCCGCCCTCGCCCACCAGCGACTGCAGCAAGGCCACGCCCAGCGGCCACTCGCCGTGACCGGAGTCGACGTTGATGTGGCCGGCATCCGGCACGCGCACGAACTCGCTGCCCCAGTTGCGCGCGTAGGCACCGGACAGCCGAATCGGGCAGAACGGGTCGTTGCCGCTGGCCACCAGGATGCTGCGGTACGGCAGCTTCTGGCATGGTGCGGGCTCGAAATCGGCCAGCACGGCACGGCGTTCCGGGTCGGCCGGCGCCACCAGCAGAGCCCCCTGGATGCGTTGCGTCACCTCTGGAGGCAGATGCGTGACGGCAATGCAGCCCAGGCTGTGTGCCACCACCACCACCGGCCCCGGCTGGGCTTCGATGGTGCGGCGGATGGTGTTGACCCAGGCCGCGCGCGCCGGTGTCAGCCAGTTGTCCTGCTGGACCCGCACGGTGCGTGCATAACGCTCGGCCCACAGGCTTTGCCAGTGGCCCGGACCGGAGTCGCGCCAGCCGGGCACGATGAGGATGCGCAGATCGTTTGCCATTTTGGGTGCCCGCCGCTTGCGCTTATTTGTTGGGCTGCGGCGTCAGGCGCAGGTAGGGGCGCACCGCCTTGAAACCCTTGGGGAAACGCTGCGCCAGCTCGGCCGGGTCCTGCAGGCTGGACACGATGACCACGTCATCGCCGTCCTGCCAGTTGGCCGGCGTGGCGACCTTGTGGCTGTCGGTCAGCTGCAGCGAGTCGATCACGCGCAGGATCTCGTCGAAGTTGCGGCCGGTGCTCGCCGGGTAGGTAAAGGTGGTGCGGATCACCTTCTTCGGGTCGATGATGAACACGCTGCGCACCGTGGCGGTGGTCGAGGCGTTCGGGTGGATCATGTCGTACAGCCCCGCCACCTTCTTGTCGGCATCGGCCAGGATGGGGAAGTTGACCGTGGTGGCCTGCGTCTCGTTGATGTCGTTCACCCACCTGGCATGGGAGTCGAGCGGATCAACGCTCACCGCAATCGGCTTGACGCCGCGCTTGGCGAACTCACTGGCCAGGGCCGCGGTCTTGCCCAGTTCGGTGGTGCACACTGGCGTGAAGTCGGCCGGATGGGAGAACAGCACGACCCAGGCATTACCGGCCCACGAGTGGAATTGAATCGGGCCGGCGGTGGAATCCTGCGTGAAATCGGGGGCGGTGTCGCCGAGTCTGAGAGTTGTCATGTGAACCTCCTGATGAACAATGAAAGTCATTGTCAAAGGCGGACGACGAAACTCAAACGAATAAGTTTTTGTTTAGTTATTCCAATTAAAGAATATGGAAATCAGTGTCGGGACGAACAGGAACCATCGGCACCTGCGTGCTCTGGCACAGCGCTTCTGAAAACTCAGGGCGCCTTCGCCCGTGGCAACTGAACCGAAATGGATGTCGTGTCCGACTCATCCGTGACGGCCAAGGCAATCTGGCCGGCCTGGGCCTCGGTCAGGAGCTTGGCTGAATAAGTGCCGAGGCCTGTGCCGCCCCGGGTGTTTTTCGTCACGAATTTTTCAAAGAAGCGCTCACGGATCTCCGGCGGTACAACACCCTTGTTTTCAATCACGACTCGCACCGGATCTTCATCCAGCAGCATCACCGAGACCGTGCTTTCATTGGGGGCCGCCTCACAGGCGTTCTTGACAAGATTCTGGAACAAGGAATAACAGAGCATGGCGTCACCGAGCGCCAGCGGCAGTTTTTCAGCCGCCGCTTCCCCGGTATTGGTCGACAGGATCAGATTCTTGGCGGAAAAAGTGGTGCGCGATATTTCTGCAATGCGGCTCAGGATGTCGCCGATCTTCACCGGTTTGGCCTCCAGCTGGAAACGGCCGGTCTCGATCTTGTAAAGCTCGGATGAGAGATTGATCATGTCGAGCACTTGCAGCGCCGTCTCTTCGACCATGCGCAGTTGCCCGGTCAGCTCTTCGCGACTCATCGTGTTGTCGGCGGCAAGCGTCTGGACCAGGCTGATCACGCCGGCCAGCGGTCCCTTCATGTCGTGCCGGGTGATGAGCTCAACATCCTCGCGCAAGCGGGCCGCCTCGAGCATGCTGTCGTAGTCCGCCTGGATCTGCTTGCGCAACTCCACGTAACGCATGAAATTGCGCACACGGGGCTTGAGAATATCCGGATCAATCGGCTTGTTGACAAAATCCACCGCCCCCAGCTCAAGCCCCTTGAGGCGCGTATCGTCACCAGCCATGGCGGTGACGAAGATGATGGGGATGGTTTGCGCGTTGGGATGCTCCCGCATGCGCTGGGCCACGTCAAAGCCATCCATGCCCGGCATCATGATGTCCAGCAGCACCAGGTCCGGGGGATCATCCGAACAGCAGAAAGCCAGGGCCTTCTCGCCGCTGTTGGCAACACGCACCAGGTATTCGTCCTTGAACAGATGGGACATCAGGTGCAGGTTTTCCGCAGTGTCGTCAACCACCAGAATGCTCGAACGCCGGCTGCCTTTGGCACCTGGCGCGGCATTAACGGACGGCGTATCGGGCGACAAGGCTTGCGCCGAAGTCGCTGGTGACGCCAGCGCAGACGGCATTTTTTGCGGTTTCCAGGCCAGCGCCTTGTCGACGTGCGCAGAAAGACGCGCAGCGGTATAGGGCTTCAGCACAAGCGCGCTGACACCACAGGCAATGGCCTCCGTCACCCGTTCGCGCTCGGCCTCCGCCGTCACCATGATGAACGGCAGGCCGGCGAGTTTTTCATCCGAACGCACGGTCTTGAGAAGCTCAAGGCCGCTCATCACCGGCATGTTCCAGTCAGCCAGCACGACGTCCACCCGTCGACTCTGCAAAATGCGCAAGGCTTCTGCGCCATTGTTGGCCGTCACGATGTCTGCCGCACCCATCGCACGAAGATGGTTCTCGGTGACCTTGCGCATGACTTCGAAGTCATCGACAACCAGAAAGACAGCTTGTTTGGACATTTTCATGAAGAAGTACCTTCTGCAGTGCCAGCGATCGCCTCCCGGAGGCAGCTCAACGCCTCTTCGAACTCGAACGCGTTGATGGCATCATCGATCTTGCGGAAATGCAGGGGGAATGCGGCCCCCAGCAGCGCCGCGTTCTCATTCAGGACATCACCGGCACTGGCGTCTCCATAGGCGAGCAGCTGTTCAAGCTGCTCCGCCAATGCGCGCACCTGCGCCGCATCGATCACAGGTTGCGCCAGCGGTGACGACGCAACACGTTGCCGGCCCTCGCCGAGCCGCTCCAGACTGGCCATGAGGGGACGCAGTTCGGCCAGTGTCCGCTCCAGGCAGTCATCGATCTGCATGTTCGGCACATCCTTTTGGCAGGCCATCTCCAGTGCGCTGGCCAGGACTTGCAGGTGGTGCGCCCCAATGGTGCCGGCGGTTCCCTTGAGCGTGTGGGCCAGCCGCTCGGGCGCCTGGGTGTCGGCGCCGGCCTGCGCCGCCTGGAAAAGGTCTGCAAAATCGCGCTGGCTGTCCCGGAACCTGATCAGCAGGGTGCGGTAAAACCCGACATCCCCCCTGGTGCGTTCCAGTCCTGCGGCCATGTCGATGCCGTACAGCGGTGGAAGCGCCTCGACCGGGTGACCCGCACCCGCCGCAGGAACGGACGCGACGTGCGGCGTGCTGCCGGCATGGCCGGCGGGTTTGATCCACCTGGCGAGCGTGGCAAACATATCGTCCAGATTGAGCGGCTTGGCAATATGGTCCACCATGCCGGCCTCAATGACTTTCTCGCGGTCACCCGCCATCGCATTGGCCGTCATGGCAATGATGGGCAAGCCCTTGAAGACCGGGTTCTTGCGGATCTCGCGGGTTGCGGTGTATCCGTCCATCACCGGCATCTGGCAATCCATCAGCACACCGTCGAAACGGACATCGCGTGCCAGCACATCAAGCGCCTCCTGGCCGTTGTTGGCGACCTCCACCGTCATGCCCGCCGCGCGCAGCAATTCGAGCGCCAGCTCCTGGTTCATGGCGTTGTCCTCCACCAGCAGCACCCGGGTACCCGCCAGCTTTCGCATGGCTTCGTTGTAGTGGGTGCTCTTGCGGTTCTCCCTTGTCCCGGCGACAAAGTTCTTGCCCAATGCTTCGCCAATGGCTTCGATCAAGGTCGAGCTCATCACCGGCTTGGTCAGGACGGTCCTCAACTCCACGCCGCGTTGCTGGGCCGATTCCAGCGCCTCCTCGCGCCCGTAAGCGGTGACCATGATCACTGCCGGCGTTCGCGTGAGGTACTCCGCCTGCATTTGACGCACAGTTTCAATCCCGTCCATGCCGGGCATCTTCCAGTCGGTCAGAACGAGGTCGTAGAGAAGGCCCTTCCTCTCGGATTCGGCGACCATCGCCAGGGCCTGTGATCCGCCGGATGCGACATCCACTTCGATGGCATGGCTGCGTGCCATGGCAGCCACGATCTCGCACGCCGAGGCGTTGTCATCGACCAGCAGCACGCGCACACCACGCAATTCATCGGTGCTGACTCTGGGCCGGACGCGCGCGTCCGCCTGCACGCCGAAACGCGCATGGAAGTGAAAGACCGAGCCTGTTCCAGGTTCGCTCTCGACCCAGATGCGCCCGTCCATCAACTCGATCAGGTTCTTGCAGATCGCCAGTCCCAGCCCGGTGCCACCATACTTGCGGGTGGTCGACGCATCGGCCTGGCTGAAGGACTGAAACATCTTGGCGCACTGCTCCGGCGTCATGCCGATGCCGGAGTCCTTCACCCAGAAGTGCAGCTCCACCCCATCATCGTCCTGATCGACTTTTTCGACGCCGACCACGATCTCGCCCTGGTCGGTGAACTTGACCGCGTTGTTGCCCAGGTTCACCAGGATCTGCCCCAGCCGCAGCGAGTCGCCCACCAGCGTCACCGGGATATCCGCGCCGACATTGAAAAGCAGCTCCAGTCCCTTGTCTTCCGCCTTGATGCTGACCAGATTGGCCAGGTTGTCCATGACGTCTTCCAGCCGGAAATCGATGGTCTCCATGGACATCTTGCCGGCTTCGATCTTGGAGAAATCCAGAATGTCGTTGATGATGCCCAGCAGGTTTTCAGCGGAACGGTGCACCTTCTCGATGTAGTTGCGCTGCTTCTTGTCGAGCTGGGTTTGCAGGGCCAGGTAAGACATGCCGATGATCGCATTCATGGGGGTGCGGATTTCGTGGCTCATATTGGCCAGGAAGTCGCTCTTGGCCTTGGTCGCCTCCTCCGCCACACGACGCGCTTGTGCCGTTGCCACTTCGGCCGCCTTGCGCTCGGCAATGTCCTCGAACACCCATACCGCCACCCGGTCATATCCAGGAATGCGCACCCCCTGTCCGGAAACGCTGGCAAGAAACTGGCTGCCATCCTTTCTGGCAAAGGCCCATTCGAAATGGGTATCCTTGCCGGCGCCCAGCAAGGGCCCTACCAGTTCGCCAAAGGCCCGGTAGTTTTCAAGCGATTCGAACATGAGCGAGCCCGGCTGACCGATCAGACCGTCTACGGTGTGCCCAAGATGTTCGGCGATGCGCTTGTTGGCCCGCAGGATGATGCCATCGGCCGTATAGACGATGCCGTTGGGCGCATTCTCGAAAATGGCCTGCTGCTCCTCCAGAAGCTTTCTGATCTCGGCTTGCTGGTAATCGATCTCGGCGCGGGCGCGCTTGCTCTGCGTGATGTCATCCGCAGTGAACTGGAGCAAGCGCCGGCCACCGTGGTGGAAGGCCATCATGTGCATTTCAGCGTCCCAAAGCTCGCCATTGCCGCGTTGCGCCCGCCACTCGAATGTTGCGGTGCCTGTTTCTGCCGCAGCGCGCATGATCGCTTTCATGGCGGTCATGCTGTCGGTACCGTCGTATTGGACAGGGGCGGAAAAGTGGATCGGCTTTTTCCCCAGCATGTCCTCGCGCGCGGCGTAGCCATAGGTACGCAGGGCCGCCAGGTTGCAGTCCGTGCACCCGGTCTGCGGGTCGAAAACGACAATGGCGCGCGACGACTCCTGGAACAGCATCTTGTTGTAGGTCGCGCTGTCCTTGAGCGTTGCCTCGGCCACCTTGCGTTCGGTGATGTCATAGATCCAGCTCACCAGATGGGGGCCATCAATGAAGTCCAGCAAGACGGAACTCAGCAGTACCGTCAGCGGCCTGCCGTTCATGTCGACGAATTTGGCTTCATAGTCGCTGACCGAACCATCGCGCTGAAGCTGTGCGAGAAAAGCACTGCGGTCGGTCTGGTCGAGCCAGTAATCCGTGGTGCGATGGTTGGCGACCTTTTCCGGCGCAATGGCCAGCACCTCGGCGAAACGCCGGTTTGAAAAAATGAAACGCCCGTCCTTGGTGCTGATGGCAACGCCCGCCGGGCTGTTCTCCAGAACCCGGCGAAAGATTTCCTCGCTTTGGCGCATCTCGCGTTCAAGCCGCTTGCGCTCCGTGATGTCTTCAAACGTCCAGACCGCCACCCGCTCATAACCGGTCATGTTGACGCCTTGCCCGGAAACGTAGGCAATGAATCGTGTCCCGTCTTTGCGGATGAACTCCCATTCGACGTGCGCTGTCCTGCCCGCGCGCAGCTCCGGGGCAACAGCTTCCCCGAAAGCCCGGAAACTCTCGGGCGACAGGAACATCATGGCTGCTGTGGATTGCCCGATCACCTCGTCGACGGTGCGTCCGATATGCTCGGCCAGGCGTTTGTTGGCCCGCAGGATCAGGCCGTCCGAGGTGTAAAGAATGGCATTGGGCGCGTTTTCAAAGATGGCCTGCTGCTCGGCCAGCAAGGTCTTGATTTCCTGCTGCTGCTCTTCTATTTCCTGCCGCACCCGGTTTTTTTCGGTGATGTCGTCAATGGTGAGGCGCAGCAATTGCTTGCCGCCGCAATCGAACGTCATGAGATGCACTTCGGCATCCCATGTCTCACCGTTGGCACGTTGCGCCCGCCAGGCAAAGTTGGCAACACCCTGCTTGAAAATCGAACGCACCAGTTGTTCGCCCGCCGCTTGGCTGTTCGTGCCGTCGTATTGGGTCGGTGCGGAAAAATCCAGGGGCATTTTCCCCAGCACGTCTTCACGCGATGCGTATCCGTACATGTGCACTGCAGCCAGATTGCAGTCCACGATGCCGACCACCGGGTCGATGATGACAATGGGGCGGGACGTATCCTGGAACACCAGCCGGTTGTAGGCCTCGCTCTCCCGCAGCGTGGTCTCCAGCTGGACCCGGAGCGCCTCGGACTGGTTCAGTTTCTCGGCAAGAGCGCGATTCTCGCGTTCCAGCAAGGCGAACGCGGTTTCCATGTCACGGCTGGCATCGACAGTCATTTTTGTTCACAGGCTCAGAGTTCGATGCTATGTGAATAGCAAATCCCCGGGGTTTGGTTTATAGGGATCGACCGGGATGAGCCAACAATGAATGACCGGGAACGGCAGCTATTGACTTAAAGCAAAGTCCATTCGCTTTGCGATGAAAAAAGCCGTCATACCTTGCGGGCCGGCGCGCGGTTGCAACAGTCCGTCGTACGGCGGACGGTCCGAGCACGATCGCCGCCGGATATGGACAGCGGCCACCTCATCCGCACCATGAGGTGGCCCATGACACCAGGGTCCTGTCAGATCTTCGCGATCGACACTTCGGTCGCCTTGATCAGCGCCACCACCTCGCTGCCCGGCTTGAGCGCCAGGTCGTTGACCGAACGCGTGGTGATGACCGAGGTCACGATGCCCCAGGGCGTTTCGACATCCACTTCGGAGAGCACGTCGCCGCGAATGATTTCCTTGACCTTGCCGCGGAACTGGTTGCGGACGTTGATGGCTTGAATGGACATGGTTTTCTCCTTGAAAAGTCCGTTGCTAAAAATATCTAGATGGCCCAGCGCAGGCCGTTTGCCGGCAGACCGGGCCAGGAGGCATCGGCCGGCTCGGTGGGCCGCTCGGGCTGCTGCAGCACGCGATGCAGGATGCGGTTCTCGATGGCAGCAAAGGCTGCATCACCCCGCTCACGCGGCCGGGCCAGTGCAATACGTTCGTCGAGCGCAATGTGCCCGTCCTCGATCAGAATCACGCGGTCAGCCAGCGCCACGGCTTCCTGCACGTCGTGCGTTACCAGCAAGGCAGTAAACCCGTTGCGTCGCCACAGGCCTTCAATGAGCTGGTGCATCTCAATGCGCGTCAGGGCATCGAGCGCGCCCAGCGGTTCGTCCAGCAGCAGCAGGCGCGGGTTGTGCACCAGGGCACGTGCCAGCGAGACGCGTTGCCGTTGCCCGCCCGACAACTTGGCCGGCCAGTCGGCCTCGCGCTCCGCCAGGCCAACCTGGGCCAACACCTCGGCGGCCTGCGGACGCTGTGCCTTCGGCAAGCCCAAGGCCACGTTGTCGACCACACGTTTCCAGGGCAGCAGGCGCGAATCCTGGAACATGATGCGGGTGTCGTTGCTCAGACCGTCGACGGCCTGGCCATCCAGCCGCACCTGGCCTTCGCTGGCTGGCTCCAACCCGGCCACCAGCCGCAGCAGCGTGCTCTTGCCGCAGCCACTGCGCCCGACGATGGCGACAAACTCGCCCGGTTCGATCACCAGTTCGGCTTGGCGCAGCACCTGGCGTGCACCGTAGTTTTTGGAGAGGCCATTGATCTCCAGCCGAACCCCATTCACATTTTCTAAACTCATGAATCTTTTTCCTTTCGAGCGGCCTCAGCCGACCAAGGCAAGCGCAGCGAAGCCCGTCCGCAGGCTCCCGCGGAACCGGCTTTGCCGGGCCGCAGGGAGCGCCCCCTTGAGGGGCTGAGAGCCGCGGCTCCAGACCTGCCTGCGCAGGTCTGGACGGTCTCGAAGAGCCACCGCCTCTGACGGTGGCACGTATGCGAGCCGTCCGTCAGCAGCCCGGCAGTGGGCGAGAGTCGGGGGTGTCTTCACTACTGATACCCCGGGTGCCAACGCAGCCAGTAGCCTTCCAGCTCCTTGGCAAACACATCCGCCAGCTTGCCCAGCAGCGCGTACAGCAGGATGCCGACCAGCACCACGTCGGTCTGCAGGAACTCACGCGCGTTCATGGTCAGGTAACCGATGCCGGCCTGCGCCGAAATGGTCTCCGCCACGATCAGGATCACCCACATCAGGCCGAGCGAAAAACGCAGGCCGACCAGGATCGACGACAGCGCCCCGGGCAGGATGACCTCGCGGTACAGCTGCCAGCGGTTCAGACCATAGGTGCGTCCCATCTCGATCAGCCCCGGGTCGACATTACGGATGCCATGCGAGGTGTTGAGGTAGATCGGGAAAAACACCGACACCGCAATCAGGAACAGCTTGGCGCTCTCGTCGATGCCGAACCACAGGATGACCAGCGGAATCAGCGCCAGCGCCGGGATGTTGCGCACCATCTGGATGGTGGAATCGAGCAGCGTGTCGGCCCAGCGAAAAGTGCCCGTGAGCAGCCCCAGCGCCAGCCCCAGGCCGCCGCCAATGGCCAGACCGGCCAGCGCGCGCCAGGCACTGATCTGCACATGGGTCCACAACTCGCCTGACAAGGTCAGTGCCCAGGCCGCTTTCACCACCTCCAGCGGCGCCGGCAGCACCCGGGTCGAGAGCCAGCCCTGGGCAGAGAACACCTGCCACAGCGCCAACAATGCCACCGGCAACAGCCAAGGCAACAACCGCAACGCAACGCCGCGCAGAAAAAGCAGGGTACTGGTCACCAATTGGTGACCGCTGCCGCTTTGCAGCGGCTGCAGTGGCGACTGGACCAGGAAGCCGAAGCCCGGCGCCTCCACCGTGGTGTCGGCCACGACCGCCAGTTCATGTGTGCTTTGTGTCATGCATTGCCCTTCTGTCCGGCGACGGGCTCCAGAAACTCCAGCGCGTTGCCGGCCGGATCGCGAACGTAAAAGCGCAGATGCCCCGTCAGCGCACGCGACTCGTCCAATGCCAGCCCGGCATCGAGCAGCTTGGCCCGCAAACCCGGCAGGTTTTCTACCTGCAGGGCCAGATGGGGCACGCCCGCCGGCGAGCGCCAGGCCTGCACCGGCACCAGATCGATGCGCTGCGCCCCGGCGCGAAAACGCAAGGTCTTGCCATCACCCGGCCCGAACTCCGGCAAGCCAACCAGTTCACTGTAGAAGTGGCGCACCAGCGCATGCTTGCCGGCCGGGAAACCGAGCTGTGCGTGGTTGATGGAATGGATGCTCATGGCCACCCTTTCAGCTTTGCGCCGCGCGCAGCCCTTCAGGCTTGTGCGCATTGGCAACGATCTCGCCGAAGGGGCTGAGCTGGTTGCTGCCCTGCAACGTGGCCGGCGCCTGCACGCCGATGTGCGGGAACACCAGCTCGGCAAAGCGGTAAGCCTCTTCCAGGTGCGGGTAACCCGACAGCACAAAGGTGTCGGCACCGATCTCCTGGTACTCCTTCAGGCGGCGCGCGATGGTTTCGCCATCACCCACCAGGGCGGTGCCGGCACCACCGCGCACCAGGCCAACGCCGGCCCACAGGTTGGGGCTGATCTCCAGCTTGGCGCGGCTTCCGCCGTGCAGCGCACGCATGCGGCGCTGCCCTTCCGAGTCCATGCCGGCGAAGGTGGACTGCGCCTTGGTGATGGTCTCGTCGTCGAGGTACTTGATGAGCTCGTCCGCCGCCGCCCAGGCCTGCTCGTTGGTCTCGCGTGCGATCACGTGCAGGCGGACGCCGAACTTCACCTTGCGGCCTTGCTTGGCGGCGCGCTGGCGGATGTCGTCGAACTTCTTGGCCACTTCGGCCGGCGGTTCACCCCAGGTCAGGTACAGCTCCACCTGCTCGGCGGCCAGGTCGTGGGCAGCATCGGACGAACCGCCGAAATACAGCGGCGGGTGCGGCTTCTGCACCGCCGGGAACAGCTGCTTGGCGCCCTTGACCTTGAGGTGTTTGCCTTCAAAGTCCACCTTTTCACCGGCCAGCAGGCGGCGCCAGATGTACAGGAACTCGGCCGCGTGTTCGTAACGCTCGTCGTGGCTCAGGAAGGTGCCATCGGCCTCCAGGTCGCCGGCATCACCACCCGCCACCACGTTGACCAGCAGCCGGCCACCGCTCAGGCGGTCGAAGGTCGCCGCTTGACGCGCTGCCACGGTCGGCGAAATCGTGCTGGGGCGCAAAGCCACCAGGAACTTCAGGCGCTGCGTGACCGGAATCAGGCTGGAGGCCACGGTCCACGGGTCTTCGCAGGAACGGCCGGTAGGAATCAGCACGCCGCCGTAACCAAGGCGTTCGGCCGCCTGCGCGATCTGCTGCAGATAACCCTGGTCCACGGCGCGCGCACCATGGGAAGTGCCGAGGTAATGGCCATCACCATGGATGGGAAGGAACCAGAAAACGTTCATGTGAATTTCTCCTAAAGGTGAAGTGGTGGTTGTTTCAGGAACGCCGTGTCGGCGCTTGCCAGACGATCTCGGCCACCTTGACGGGCTTGGGAATCAGGCCCAGCTTGTGAAAGGCATCGGCCACACGCTGCTGATCGGTCACGGTGGAGGCACTCAAGGGCCCGACGGGCGACTTCGGCCGGCGCTGCAGGAACAAGCTGACCACGCCCGCATCCAGACCACTGAAGTCGGCGATCAGCTTGATCACTTCCTTGCGGTTCTCCTGCGCCTGGCGGTCGGCACGCGTCAGCTCCTCGAACAGCACGGCCACGGCGGGCGCATGCTGGGTGGCAAAAGCGCGCGAGGCCAGGTAGAACGAGTTGTTGCTGGACAGGTCGCGCCCGGTGGCCAGCACACGCGGCTGGATGGCCAGTTCGGTGGCGGCGTAATACGGGTCCCAGATCGCCCAGGCATCAACACTCTTGCGCTCGAAGGCGGCACGCGCATCGGCCGGTGCCAGGTAGACCGGCTGGATGTCGCTCCACTGCAGGCCGGCCTTCTCGACCGCGCGTACCAGCAGGTAGTGCGCGCTGGAGCCTTTTTGCAAGGCGATCTTGCGACCCTTGAGGTCGGCCAGCGTCTTCACCGGCGAGTCCTTCAGCACCAGAATGGCCGAGCTGTCGGGCTTGGGCGGCTCGGCGCCAACGTACAGCAGGTCCTTGCCGGCGGCTTGGGCGAACACCGGCGGCGAGTCGCCGGTCAGGCCGAACTCTAGGCTGCCGACCGACAGCGCCTCCAGCAACTGCGGGCCGGCGGGGAACTCGATCCAGCTCACCTTGGTGTTGGGGAAACGCTTTTCCAGCACTCTCTGTTGCTTCAGGATCACTAGGTTGACGGCAGACTTCTGGTAGCCGATGCGCAGCAGCTCGGGGGCCTTGGCGGCTTGCGCGTTGGCGACGTGGTTGCCCAGGCCCCAGTTGATGGCCGTCAGGCTCAGGATCTGCAACAGGCGGCGGCGCACGAAGGAATGGGTATGGCTCATGATGAACTCCTCATCCGTTTCAGCGTGCCGGCTTCCAGGCCGCGTCGCGCACGACGATGGGCTTGGGAATCAGCTTGAGGTCGTAGAAGGTGTCGGCAATCTTCTGCTGCTCGGCAATGACGGCATCGGTCAGGTGCGTCACGCCATAGCCGTAACGACGCAGGTTGACCTCCACCACATCGGCATCCAGCCCCTGCAGCGGCGCGATGATGGCCGCGGCCTGCTTGAGGTTGGCCTTGAGCCACTTGCCCTGCGCCACCACGTCGTCGAACAGGGCCTGGATCACTTCGGGGCGTTTTTCCACATAAGAACGCTCGGCCAGGTAATAGGCATAGTTGTTCACCACGCCGCGGCCATCGGCCAGCACGCGGGCGCCGGTCTGCTTCTCGGCGGCGGCAAAGAACGGGTCCCAGATGGCCCAGGCATCGACCGCGCCTTTTTCGAAGGCGGCACGGGCATCGGCCGGCGGCAGGAACACCGGCTGGATGTCGGTGTACTTCAGGCCGTGCTTTTCCAGCAGCTTGACCAGCAGGTAGTGCACGTTGGAGCCCTTGTTCAAGGCCACCTTCTTGCCCTTGAGCTCGGCCACGGTCTTGAGGGGCAAGTTCTTCGGTACCAGTAGAGCCTCGGCTTCCGGCGCGGCCGGGTCGTTGCCGATGTAGACGAATTTGGCCCCGGCAGCTTGGGCAAAGATGGGTGGCGCCTCACCAACGAAACCGACATCGACCGAGCCGACGTTGAGGCCTTCCAGCAGTTGCGGGCCTGCCGGGAACTCGACCCACTTCAGGCCCACACCCAGCGGCGTCAGCCTTTTTTCCAGCGTGCCTTGCGCCTTTTGCAGCACGAACAGACTGGCCGACTTCTGGTAGCCGATGCGCAGCTCACCCCGGGTCTGGGCCTGCGCCACCGGCAGCAGAAGCAGGAAGCCCACAACCAGGGCCACCCCCACCAGTGCCACGGAGGCGATGGCGCTGTTGCGCAGGGCGCGCCACCAGTGGCGCGGCGCCACCGCGCTTTCGATGCTGTCGGTCGTGATTTGTGTCATGTCGATGTCCTTGTTGTTGTGCGCAGGCCAAAGCCGTCCCGGCCCCGCCGCGCGGAGATTCAAAAAATGGGGAAAAGAGAGAGGAAAGCCGTGATCCGGAACAGGACCCCGGCAGCAGCGTCAGACGCTACATCGCACCCGCGAGAAGGCGATCGGCTCGAAACCTTCGGTCGCACGCGGCAGGCGCAGGCCCTCGGCCACCAGCGTGGCGGCGGCCTCGTCGAGCCGGGCCTCGATGTCCGGCTGGATCACATAGGCATCTTCCGGCGTCAGCGTGACCTGGGCGTCGGTAGCGTAGACACCCGGCAGGATGTGGCGCGCACCAAGTGATTGCAGCACCGGGCGCAGCGCGTAGTCGAGCGCCAGCATGTGGTGCGGGCTGCCACCGGTGGCCAGCGGCAGCACCGTCTTGCCCTTGAAGGCTGTTTGCGGCAGCAGGTCGAGCAGGACCTTGAGCACGCCGCTGTAGGCTGCCTTGTAGACCGGCGTGGCCACCACGATGGCCTGGGCGCGCTCCACCTGTTTGGTGGCCGCCACCACCGACGGATGGCCGAAGTCAGCCAGCAGCAGCGCCTGCGGCGACAGGTCGCGGATCAGCAGGCTTTCGACCTGGGCACCTCGGCGCGTCAGCTCCTGCCCCACCCGGTCCAGCAGGGCCGCCGAACGGGAACGCTCGGACGGGCTGCCTGCGATCAGAAGTACCGACATGTTGTTTCTCCCTGATGGCCAGTGTGTGACGTTTCTGTCGGCTTATTTCTTGGTGTAGATCTGGTCGAAGTACGCGCCATCGGCGAAGTGATCCTTGGCCACCTTCTCCCAGCCACCGAAGGCCTGGTCGATGGTGAACAGGTTCAGCTTGGGCAACTGCTTGGCGTACTTGGCCTGCGCCTTGGCCGAGATCGGGCGGTAGAAGTTCTTGCCGATGATGTCCTGTGCCTCCTCGGTGTAGAGGAACTGCAGGTAGGCCTCGGCCAGCTTGCGTGTCCCCTTGCGATCCACGTTCTTGTCGACCACGGTCACGGCCGGCTCGGCCAGGATGCTGATGGAGGGCGCCACGATGTCGAACCTGGTGCCGAACTCCTTCTCCAGCAGGTAAGCCTCGTTCTCCCAGGCGATCAGCACATCCCCCTGGCCGCGCTGGGCGAAGGTGATGGTCGAGCCACGGGCCCCGGTGTCGAGCACCGGCACATTGCCGTAGAGCTTGGCGACAAAGTCCTTGGCCTTGTCGTCACCGCCGAACTTGCGTTTGGCGAACTCCCAGGCTGCCAGGTAGTTCCAGCGCGCACCACCCGAGGTCTTGGGGTTGGGCGTGATGACACTCACGCCGGGTTTGATCAGATCGTCCCAGTCCTTGATGCCCTTGGGATTGCCTTGGCGCACCACCAGCACGATGGTCGAGTTGTAGGGCGAAGCGTTGTGCGGCAGGCGCTTTTGCCAGTCGGGCGCGACCCAGCCGCCGTTTTTCACCAGCGCGTTGGTGTCACCGGCCAGGGCCAGCGTTGCCACGTCGGCGTCCAGCCCGTCGATGATCGAGCGCGCCTGTTTGCCCGAGCCGCCGTGCGACTGTTTGATGGTCACGTCCAGGCCGGTCTTGGCTTTCCAGTGCTTGCTAAAAGCGGCGTTGACCTCGAGGTACAGCTCGCGGGTCGGGTCGTAGGACACGTTGAGCAGCGTGGCGGCCGGTTGGGCCAGACTGCCCAAGGCTGTCCCTGCCAGTGCGAAGGCCAATGAAAGCTTGATAAAGTTGCGGCGTTGCGTCATGTTTTTTTCCTTTTCAAATACGTGGATGAATCGCGATGAAATGGATTCTGTTGAAACATGATCAAAACTGGAACGAATAAGATTTCAGTAACTTATTTCCTAAACATCTGAGTGATTGAAAGAGGCTGCATATGGCACGCATGGTGAACTGCATCAAACTGGGCAAAGAGGCCGAAGGTCTGGATTTCGCACCCTACCCTGGCGAGCTGGGTAAACGCATCTGGGAAAGCGTGAGCAAGGAGGCCTGGGCCGACTGGCTCAAGCACCAGACCATGCTGGTCAACGAAAACCGCCTCAACTTGGCCGATGCCCGCGCCCGCCAGTACCTGGCACGGCAAATGGAGAACCACTTCTTCGGCTCCGGCGCCGATGCCGCCCAGGGTTACGTGCCGCCAAGCGCCTGAGCGCCCTCTCCCCCATCGTTTCTCCCGCAAGCGGCCGTGACTGAACCGGTGCACGGAGCAGTTCAGGCCGCGCTTCACGCCACTGGCCTGCAGCAGGCTTGGGCCTCCCGGCCCACCTGGCGCATCCTCGACACCCATTTCGACCTGCTGCGTTTCCTGGCTCTCTGGCAAGCGTGGCAAGCCGATGCGCAGCGCCCGCGTCTGTTGCACGTGGTCGCACTGACCCCGCAGCCGCCCGGTCTGTTCGAGTTGCAAGCCGCTTTTGCCGCGTCGGAACACCCTCAGCGCGTGCAGGAACTGGCCGCCCAATGGCACGGCCTGCTGCCGGGTTTTTACCGCCTGTTGCTGGCGCAAGGGCAACTGGTGCTGACCCTGTGCGTGGGGGAGCTGCGGCCGCTGCTGCGTGAACAACACTTCGAGGCCGACACCGTCCTGCTCGATGACCAGGTCCCCTGGGACCGCTGGAGCACCAAGGCCCTGGCACGCTGCTGCCGGCGCGGGACTACGCTGACCTGGGTCGGCTCGTCGCCCCGTCCGGCCCCGGCCCTGCGCGAGATGCTGGGCCAGAGCGGCTTCGTTTTCCAGGCCGACCAAGCCCAGTACGCCCCCCACTGGGAACTCAAGAACAGCCGCGAAACCTTGCGGACCCAGGCAGCCACCCCGGCAACCTGCGCCGTCATCGGTGCCGGTCTGGCTGGCGCCAGCGTGGCGGCCGCGCTGGCGCGGCGCGGCTGGCAGGTGCAGGTATTCGACGCCGCGCCGGTGCCGGCGGCCGGTGCCTCCGGCCTGCCGGCCGGGCTGGTGGTGCCGCATGTCTCCAGCGACGACAGCCCGCGTTCGCGCCTGTCGCGCGCCGGCGTGCGACTGATGCTGCAGGAGGCCAGCTGCCTGCTGCAGACGGGACAGGACTGGGCGCCCAGTGGCGTGCTGGAACAACGCCTCGATGGCCGTGCCGGTTTGCCAGAACACTGGCCCGCCGAAGGCAACGAGATCTCGCGTCCGGCCCCACCCTTTGATGCAGCCCCTTGGCACGAAGGCTGTATCACGGCGCCCGCGTTGTGGCATGCGCAGGCCGCCTGGATCAAACCGGCGCGCCTGGTGCAGGCATGGCTGGCGCAGCCGGGTGTGCAGTTCTGCGGCAACGCCAAAGTCAGCGCCTTGCGCAAATCCGGCGCGCCCTCCGACACGACATGGCAACTGCTCGACCGCGACGGCAACGTCCTCGGCCGCGCCAGCCAGCTGGTGCTGGCCAATGCGAGCGATGCGCCGCGCTTGCTGGACAGCCTGCGCGCCGATCAACCCGAACTCTCGCAACTGCCGCCGGTGCACGACCTGCGCGGCGTGCTGTCCGCAGGCCAACGCCAGGCGGGTGATGAGGCCACCCTGCCGCCGTTCCCGGTCAACGGCCTGGGCGCCCTGATTCCGGCCGTGCCAACCGAGGCCGGGTTGGCCTGGTACGCCGGTGCCACCTACGAGGCGGCCCTCCAGCCGCCCGCCACCGGGGCCGAGCACCACCACAGCAACCTGGAGAAGCTGCGCACCCTGCTGCCGGCGGCAGCGCGCGCCCTGGCCCCCGCGTTCGAGCCCGGCGCCGCGCAGGGCTGGGGCGGCACGCGCTGCGTCAGTGCCGACCGGCTGCCCTTGGCCGGTCCGCTGGAGGACGGCGTCCGGCCGACGCTGTGGATCAGCGCCGCCATGGGCTCGCGCGGCCTGAGTTTCTCGCTGCTGTGCGCTGAGCTGCTGGCGGCGCGCCTCGGGGCCGAACCCTGGCCGGTGGAGGCCAGCCTGGCGCGCTTTCTCCATGCGCGGCGCCGAGCCGCGATGCAGGGGGACGATTGATAGCCAGAATGGCATTGGCCCCTTGCCGATAGAACGTTTGCAGCTATACATTTCATAGCAAATTCGATGTTGACCCATGGTTGACAGGTTTCGCCTGGCCGCATCCGGAATAATGAAAGACTCATGAACCCGCGCCACAAAATCATCCTCGACTGCGATCCCGGCATCGACGACGCCATGGCGCTGTACTTCGCGCTGGCACAGCCGGACATCGAGCTGCAGGGCATCACCGCCACTTTCGGCAATGTGCCGGCGGCACAGGCGGCACGCAACGCCATCTACCTGTGTGCGCTGGCCGGGCGGCACATCCCGGTGTGCGCAGGCGTCAACACCCCGACGCGCAAGATGCTGGTGCTGCCCGATCTCGACGTCCATGGCGCCGACGGCCTGGGCAATTTGCCCGAGCGCCGGCGCGACAGCTACGAGCCGGATGAACGCTCCGCTGCGCGCTTCATCGTCGAGCAGGCCCATGCCCATCCGGGCCAGGTCACGTTGCTTGCGGTCGGCCCGCTCGCCAACCTGACCCAGGCCCTGCGGCTGGAGCCCAGGCTGCCCGAGTTGCTGAAGCAGGTGATCGTGGTGGGCGGCAGCATTGCCGCGCCGGGCAACGTCTCGCCGGTGGCCGAGTCCAATGTCTGGCACGACCCGCATGCGGCCGACCAGATCTTCACCGCCGGCCTGCCGTTGACGCTGCTCGGGCTGGACGTGACGCAGCGTCTGGCCCTGCCGCTGGCGCTGTTCGAACGCCTGGCCGCCCAGCACCGGCACCCGGCCACCGACACGCTGCTGCATGCGGCGCGTTTCAGCGCCGCGTATCACGCCGGGCTGGAACCGGAACTGGCACGGGCGCAAGCCTGCTACGGCCACGACGTGCTGGCGGTGATGTTTCTGCTGCGGCCAGAACTGTTCCAGCTCGAAACCGGCCGAGTGCGCGTGGCCACCGAAGGCCTCGCCGAGGGCCAGACCATCATGGACCGGCGCGAGCACATTCCCTACCCGCAGCCCGGCTGGGAAGAACGCATCCCGCGCATCCAGGTGGGCCTGCAGGTCGATGCGCCAGCCTGTCTGGCGCTGTTTGAAGCCACGCTGATGGGGAGTTGGCTATCAGACGTGGCGTGAGTTGTTCCCCCATATTCCCAATTTGCATATAGCTACAAGAAAAATGTAGTTTGGAATCCGAGGGGCCCCGCCTACAGTCGCGTCCATGCATGACGTGGCGTTTGTTTTTGCGGGCTTTTTTGTCGGTCTGGTCGTCGGCCTGACCGGCGTCGGCGGCGGCTCGCTCATGACGCCGATCCTGATCTTTTTCTTCGGCGTCAAGCCGTATCTGGCGGTCGGTACCGACCTGCTGTTCGCCGCCTTCACCAAGCTCGGTGGCACCGTGCGGCTGGCGCGGGCGCGCGTGATCGACTGGCGCGTCGTGCGCAATCTGTCCGCCGGCAGCATTCCGGCCGCCCTGATCACCCTCTACATCCTGCACCACGTCGGCCTGGCCAATCCGGCCGTGCAAAGCCTGATGACCAGCACGCTGGGCGCTGCCCTGCTGCTGACGGCGGCCGCCACCTTCTACAAGGCGGTGCGCGGCAAGGCGCTGCCGGCCACACTGGCCGAAGGCCAGGAAGCACGCGCCGCCACGCCACGCCACTGGAGCCTGCCGCTGCTGTTGGGCGCCGTGGTCGGCACGCTGGTCACGCTGACCTCGGTCGGCGCTGGCGCCATCGGCGTGAGCGTGCTGCTGATCGTCTACCCGCTGCTGCCGCTGCCGCGCATCGTGGCGGCCGACATTGCCTATGCCGTGCCGCTGACGCTGGTGGCCGGTCTCGGTCACGCCTCGCTCGGCTCGGTCGACTGGCCGCTGCTGGCCAAACTGCTGGCCGGTTCGCTGCCAGGCATCTGGCTCGGCACGCACCTGATGCACCGCATCAACGAGCGCGTCATCCGCTCCGCCCTTTCCGTTTTGCTGGCCTGGGCCGGCCTCAAGCTCATCGCTATCTGACTTATGTACCAGTACACCGAATTCGACCGCCAGTTCGTGCACACGCGTGCCGCGCAATACCGTGACCAGCTCGAACGCCATCTGTCCGGCCAGCTGAGCGGCGACGACTTCAAACCGCTGCGGCTGCAGAACGGCTGGTACATCCAGCGCCATGCACCCATGCTGCGCGTGGCCGTGCCGTATGGCGAACTCTCCAGCGCGCAGGTGCGTGTGCTGGCTCGCATTGCGCGCGAGTACGACCAGCCCACGTCCGAACTGTTTCAGGGCGCCGTGGCGGCCCAGAACCGCCTGGGCGAGATCCAGCTGCGCGACGGCAAAGCCATCGGTAGCCGCCTGACCACCGGCTACGCCCACTTCACCACACGCCAGAACGTACAGTACAACTGGATTCCGCTGGACAAAAGCGCCGACGTGATGGAGCTGCTGGCCAGCGTGGGCCTGCACGGCATCCAGACCAGCGGCAACTGCATCCGCAACATCACCAGTGACGAGCTGGCCGGCATTGCCGTGGACGAGGTGGCCGACCCGCGTCCCTTTGCCGAGATCCTGCGCCAGTGGAGCACGCTGCACCCCGAGTTCGCTTTCCTGCCGCGCAAGTTCAAGGTCGCCATCACCGGCGCCCGGGAAGACCGCGCCGCCATCGGCTGGCACGACGTGGGGCTGCAGCTGGTGCGCCACGCGGAAGGAACGCTGGGCTTCAAGGTACTGGTCGGCGGTGGCATGGGCCGCACGCCGGTGATCGCCACCACCATCCGCGAGTTCCTGCCCTGCGACCAGATCCTCAACTACCTGGAAGCCGTGGTGCGGGTCTACAACCGCTGGGGCCGGCGTGACAACGCCTTCAAGGCACGTATCAAGATCCTGGTGAAAGCCGAGGGCCAGCGCTTCGTTGACGAGGTGGAGGAAGAGTACCGCCAGATCCATGAGGTCGACGGCGCGCCGCACACCATCAGCGCCGCTGAGTTCGAGCGCGTCAGCGCCTCGTTCGTGCCGCCGGCGCTCAACTGCGACCGCAAGAGTGCCGATGCCAAGATCGCCCAGATCCTGCGCGCCGCGGCCGAGGACGACGTGGAATTCGGCCGCTGGCTGCACCAGAACGTGGCGCCGCACAAGAACCCCGACCTGCGTGCCGTCACCCTCTCCTTCAAGCGCCTGGGCCAGGCACCGGGCGACGCCACCGCCGACCAGCTCGACGCCGTGGCCGAGCTGAGCGAGCGTTTCAGCGCCGGCGAGGTGCGTGTCACGCACAGCCAGAACCTGGTGTTGCCCTGGGTGCGCTGCGACCAGCTGCCCGAGCTCTGGCGCGAGGCGCGCCGCCTTGGCCTGGCCAAGCCCAACATCGGCCTGCTGACCGACATGATTGCCTGCCCCGGCGGCGACTTCTGCGACCTGGCCAATGCACGCTCCATCCCGGTGGCCGCCGCCATCACCGAGCGTTACCAGGACCTGGACGAGCTGCACGACCTGGGCGAAATCGACCTGCACATCAGCGGCTGCATGAACTCCTGCGGCCACCACCACAGCGGCCACATCGGCATCCTGGGCGTCGACAAGGACGGCAAGGAGTGGTACCAGGTCACCCTGGGCGGCTCCGACGGCACCACGCTGTCCGGCCCGGCCGGGCCGGGCAAGGTGGTCGGCCCCTCGTTTTCCAGCGTCGAAGTGCCGGACGTGATCGAAGCCGTACTGGAAACCTACCGCGAACAACGCACCCCTGGCGAGCGTTTCATCGAGACGCTGCGCCGCGTCGGTGCCGAACCGTTCAAGCAGGCCGCCAACCAGGTGCGGCACAACATCGAGCGTCGCACGCAGGCCCATGCGCACGCCGTCTGAAGGACTGAATACTATGAAATTGATAGCAAACAACGCCCATTCGGTAGCGCCGGAAAGTCAGAATGTGCTTGAACTCGCAAACGATGCCGATCCGCGCGACGTTTCGCTGGCCGGCATCGACCGCATCGACCTGCAGTTCCCCAAATTCACCGACGGCCGCGCCTTCAGCCAGGCCTTCCTGTTGCGCCGTCGCCTGGGCTTCAAAGGCGAGATCCGCGCCACCGGCGACGTGCTGGCCGACCAGTTGCAGCAGATGGCGCGCAGCGGCTTCACGTCAGCCGTGCTGCGCGCCGACCAGGACCTGGCCATCGCCGAGCGCCAGCTGGCACGGTATGCAGCCTTCTACCAGGGCGATGCCGTGCAGGTGAAACCGCATTTCGTGAAAGCCGCCTGAGATGAGCACCATCAGCACCCTTGATATCGCGCAGATCAACGCCCAGCACGGCCGTGACGCCACCGCCCTGGTGAAATGGGCGCTCGGCCTGGGCCAGAAGGCCATCGTCACCACCAATTTCCGCCCTTTCGAGGCAGTGATCCTGCATCTGGTCACGCGCGTGCAGCCCGATGTGCCGGTGATCTGGATGGACAACGGCTACAACACGGAAGCCACCTACCGCTATGCAGACGAAGTGACCCGCCAACTCGGGCTGAACCTGCGCATCTACCTGCCACTGCGTTCGCGCGCGCATCGCGAGGCGGTGGACGGCCCGGTGCCCGCGCTCGACGATCCGCGCCACGCGGCCTTCACCGAAGAAGTGAAGCTGGAGCCGTTCGCCCGTGCGCTGCGCGAGACCGCCCCGAAGGTCTGGTTCACGGCGCTGCGCGCCACTGACAGCGCCGTGCGTGCCCAGATGGACCCCGTGAGCATCAACCCCGACGGCCTGATCAAGGTCGCCCCGCTGCTGCACTGGTCGTCCAAGGACCTGTACCAGTACTGCGAGCTCCACGGCTTGCCCAACAACTTCGACTACGTGGACCCGACCAAGGGCGAAGACCAACGCGAGTGCGGCCTGCATCTGGCCCACTGAAGAACTGAAGAAGACCCTGCCATGAACGCCCGCACACAACACGAACTACTGGACACGCCTGTGCACCACCTGAGCAACGCGCACCTGAATGCGCTCGAAGAAGAAACCATCTTCATCCTGCGTGAAGTCGCCGCCGCCTTCGAGCGCCCGACCCTGCTGTTCTCGGGCGGCAAGGATTCGCTGGTGCTGCTCAAGTGCGCCGAAAAGGCTTTTGGTGCCGGCCGCATTCCCTACCCGCTGTTGATGATCGACACCGGCCACAACTTCCCCGAAGTGACGGCCTTCCGCGACCAGCGCGCCCAGGAACTGCAGGCCGAGCTGATCGTGCGCAGTGTCGAAGACTCGATGGCCCGCGGCACCGTGCGTCTGGCCCACCCGGGCGAAAGCCGCAACGTGCACCAGTCGGTCACGCTGCTGGAAGCCATCGAGGAATTCCGTTTCGACGCCCTGATCGGCGGCGCGCGACGCGACGAGGAAAAAGCCCGCGCCAAGGAACGCATCTTCAGCCACCGCGACAGCTTCGGCCAGTGGAACCCGAAGGCGCAGCGCCCCGAGCTGTGGACGCTGTTCAACACGCGACTCGCCCCGGGCGAGCACTTCCGCGTGTTCCCGATCTCCAACTGGACCGAACTCGACGTCTGGCAGTACATCGAACGCGAGCAGATCGCCCTGCCGTCGATCTACTACACGCACCAGCGCGAAGTGGTGGAACGCCGCGGCCTGCTGGTGCCGGTCACCGAGATCACGCCGCCGCGCGACGGTGAAGAGGTGGTTCTGCGCGACGTGCGCTTCCGCACCGTGGGCGACATCACCTGCACCTGCCCGGTGCCGAGCCTGGCGGCCACCGCCGGCGACATCGTGATCGAGACCCTGGCGGCCGAGGTCAGCGAGCGCGGCGCCACGCGCATGGACGACAAGACCTCGGATGCCTCGATGGAAAAACGCAAGAAAGACGGGTACTTTTGAAACACCCCCAGGCTGCGCGCACTTCGTGTCGCTCCGCCATCCCCCTTGCAGGGGGCGACACCAGCGGCCCGGCGAAGCCGGTTCCGCGGTGCCCCTGGGATGAAGACACGTCACTTTGGATATTTTTGACATGACAAACGCTACCAAAACCATAGCTGCTCCCGCATATTCAACGGCGGCTACAGGCCAAAATGACACGCAATCCGCGCTGAAGTTCATCACCTGCGGTTCGGTCGATGACGGCAAGAGCACGCTGATCGGCCGCCTGCTGGTGGACACCCGCGCCGTGCTGCAGGACCATCTGGCCGGCGTGCAGCGCCAGGGTGAGACGGATCTAGCGCTGCTGACCGACGGCCTGTCGGCCGAGCGCGAGCAGGGCATCACCATCGACGTGGCCTACCGCTACTTCAGCACCGAGAACCGCAAGTTCATCATCGGCGATGCGCCGGGCCATGAGCAGTACACGCGCAACATGGTCACCGCCGCCTCCAGCGCCGACGCCGCCGTGGTGCTGGTGGACGCCACCAAGCTCGACTGGGCCCAAGACGACCTGGACCAGCTGCCCGCAGGTCGTGGTCACGATCTGCTTCCCCAAACGCGGCGCCATTCGCTGCTGCTGAAGCTGCTGCGTGTGCCGTCCATCATCTTTGCCGTCAACAAGCTCGATGCCGTGGCCGATGCGGCGCTGGCCTTTGCCCACATCCGCAGCGCCCTGCTCGCTTTTGCCGACAGCGCTGGTCTGAGCGTGACGGCCACGGTGCCGGTCTCCGCCCTCAAGGGCTGGAATGTGGTTGATGCTCCGGCCGAGGCCAACTGGTGCGGCTACGGCGGCCCGACCTTGCTGGACATCCTGGAGCACCTGCCGGTGACCCAGGCCGACACCGGCCTGCCGCTGGCGTTCCCGGTGCAGTGGGTGGAGAAATTCTCCTCTTCCAGCGACACCACTCAGGGCCGGCGCGTGTTCTGGGGCCGGGTGGCTGCCGGTAACGTACAAGCCGGCGATACGGTGCGCGTTTTCCCCAGCGGGCAGAGCGCCACCGTAGCCCAGGTGCTGGACCACGTACGCCAGCCCGCTGCCGTGGCAGCCGGCCACAGCAGCGGCATCGTGCTGGACCGCGAGGTGGATGTGTCGCGTGGTGACTGGCTGCTGGCTGAAACCGATGCCCAGGCCGACGGCACCCACCTGGCACCCAGCCGCGAGCTGCTGGCCACCGTGGCCTGGCTCGACGACGAAGCGCTGGTGGCCGGCCGGGTCTACTGGGCCTTGCACGGACACCGCTGGGTCAAGGCCAAGGTCAAGCACATCGTGCACCGGCTCAACATCCACACCCTGGCCGAGGAGGATGCGACCCAGCTGGAACCCAATGCCATTGGCCACATCGAACTGGCACTGCAGGAGCCCATTGCGGCCCTGCCCTTTACCCGTTCGCGCGGTCTGGGCTCGCTGATCCTGGTCGATACCGCCACCCACAAGACCTCCGGCGCCCTCCTTCTACATTGACTTATCTCAACAACCCTCCCCCCGACAAGGACGACAATCCCAAGACTTCCGAAAACCCAATAAAATCAAGGGTTCTTCCCTATCCCTCCAGAACTACAGCATGACCCACGTCGTCACCGAATCCTGCATCCGCTGCAAATACACCGATTGCGTTGATGTTTGCCCCGTCGACTGCTTCCGCGAAGGTCCGAATTTTCTGACCATCGACCCCGACGAGTGCATCGACTGCGCCGTCTGCATTCCCGAGTGCCCGGTCAACGCGATCTACGCCGAAGAAGACGTGCCGTCCGACCAGCAGCACATGACCAAGCTCAATGCCGAGCTGGCCAAGCTGCCGACCTGGAAGAGCATCACCAAACGCAAAGCCGCCCTCCCCGATGCGGAGGACTGGAAAGACAAGACCGGCAAGCTCAACGAGCTGCTGCGCTAAGCCCATGGAACCGAAACTCAGTCAAGAAGTGATCAAAACCGCCCAGGCCCACGAAGGCCCCATTGAAACCGATGCCGTCATCGTCGGCGCTGGCCCGGTGGGCCTGTTCCAGGTGTTCGAACTCGGCCTGCTCGAGATCAAGGCCCATGTGATCGACTCGCTCGCCTACCCCGGCGGCCAGCCCATGGAGCTTTACCCCGACAAGCCGATCTACGACATCCCGGCCGTGCCGGTGTGCACCGGCAAGGAATTGACCGATTCCCTGCTCAAGCAGATCGAGCCCTTCGGTGCGACCTTCCACCTCGGCCAGGAAGTGACCGTGGTGCAGAAGCAGGACGACGGCCGTTTCTTCGTCGAGACCTCCAAGGGCACCCAGTTCCTGACCAAGACCATCTTCATCGCCGCCGGCGTCGGTGCGTTCCAGCCGCGTACGCTGAAGGTCGAGGGTCTGGACAAGTTCGAAGGCTCGCAGCTGTTCTACCGCGTCAGGAACCCGGCCGATTTCGCCGGCAAGAACCTGATGATCGTCGGTGGCGGCGACTCGGCACTCGACTGGACGCTGAACTTCACCGCCGAAGGCCCGAACAAGGCCGAGAGCGTGATCCTGCTGCACCGCCGCGACGGTTTCAAGGCCGCACCGGCCAGCGTGGCCAAGATGAAGGAACTGTGCGACGCCTACGAGATGCAGTTCATCGTCGGCCAGGTCACCGGCTTCGAGGAGAAGGACGGCAAGCTCACGGCGGTGAAGGTCACCGGTGGCGACGGTGTCACCCGCGTGGTGCCCATGGACGTGCTGCTGGTGTTCTTCGGCCTCTCCCCGAAGCTGGGCCCGATCGCCGACTGGGGTCTGGCCATCGAACGCAAGCAGCTCGTGGTGGACACCGAGAAGTTCTCCACCAGCGTGCCCGGCATCTTCGCCGTGGGCGACATCAACACCTACCCGGGCAAGAAGAAGCTCATCCTGTCGGGCTTCCACGAATGCGCCCTGGCCGCCTTTGGCGCCATGCCCTTCATCTTCCCGGAGAAGAAGGTCCACCTGCAGTACACCACCACCAGCCCCAAGCTGCACAAGGTGCTGGGCGTGGAAACCCCGGTGTTCGACTGACCCCGGTCAATAAAATGCTAAATCAGATCAAGCCCGCTACCCAGCGGGCTTTTTCTTGGCTCTAAAATTCACCCGTGCTCACAAGAGCACATCCGCTAGGGGTGTTGCGGCCTGGGTGGGCCGCGACTGAGACAGTCCCTTTGAACCTGATTGAGGTAATGCTCACGCAGGGAAGCAGGCTCAACAGGCAGCGTATCGATTCTTGATGCGCATTCGCCCCGCCGCCCGCCTTCCCTGCCCTTGAAACGATTGTTATGACGCTTGCGGAGAAGTCATCGGGGCGCAGACAAGGTCTGCATCGCCATCGGCGCATAACCGTGGTTGAGCGGACCGTAGCCGTGGCCGGTCTGCACGTCGGCGCCAGCGGCAATCGCCCGCAGGATGTAGGCCCGGGCCCGCGCCACGGCGCTGGCCAGATCCAGCCCCAGTGCCAGATGGGCGGCGATGGCGGAAGACAAGGTGCAGCCGGTGCCATGGACATTGCGGCTGGCAATGCGCTGCGAGGCCAGGCGTTGCGCCGGCTGGCTCTTCTCCAGCAACACATCCACCACGTCGGCCCCCTGCAAATGGCCGCCCTTGAGCAGCACGCTGCGTGCCCCCAGCGCCTGCAACTCGTGTGCCGCCGGCTCCAGCGCATCGATGCCACCGATCGGATGGCCCAGCAGCAGCTCGGCCTCGTCCAGGTTTGGGGTGATGACGGTTGCCAGCGGGAACAGCTCCTGCACCAGCACCTGCACCGTTTCCGCCGCGATCAGGCGGTCACCGCTGGTCGCCACCATCACCGGATCAAGCACCACATGCTGGAGTCCGTACTGGCGGATGGCCTGTGCCACCACCCGCACCACCTCGGGCGCGTGCAGCATGCCGATCTTCACCGCATCGACGCCGATGTCTTCCACCACCGCTTCGATCTGCGCCTTGAGAATCTCGGGCGGCACGCCATGGATGGCGCGCACGCCCTGCGTGTTTTGTGCCGTGATGGCCGTGATGGCCGTCATGCCGTAGCAGCCCAAGGCACTGAAGGTTTTCAGGTCGGCCTGGATGCCTGCGCCACCGCCGCTGTCGGAGCCCGCGATGGACAGCACGCGCGGGTAATGTTTTTCGCTTTCAGTCAAAGTCGTGTTCGTCATGACGAAAATTATCAGGGCAAACTGAACACCCCCATGCTTCGCAAAGGGCGTGTCACTCCGCCTCCCCCCTTGCAGGGGGCAACGCCAGTGGACCGGCGAAGCCGGTTCCACGGCGTTCCTGGCTGGGATCCCTTCATGCGTGCTGGATCACACTAACCATTCTGGAAACACTGAAATGAGTCTTTCTCGTCCCTCTTCCGTGGTACTCGGCGCCGGCCTGATGGGTCGCCTGCTGGCTTGGCAACTCGCACGCGCCGGCCATGCCGTCACCGTGTATGAAGCCGGCGGCGCCGACGCGCTGGGTTCGCCGGCACGCATTGCGGCCGCCATGCTGGCGCCGCTGGCCGAGTCGGCCGTCACCGAAACCAGCGTGGTGGAGATGGGACGCTACTCGCTCCAGCGCTGGCCGGAATTGCTGGCCCAGCTGTCGCAGCCGGTGTACTTCCAGCGCGAAGGCACGCTCATCCTGTGGCACCGGCAGGATGCGGCCGAGGCCCAGCGCTTCGCCCGCGAATTGCAGGCCGCCCATGCGAAAGTACCCACCCTGCCGGAGATGCAGTCCCTGGATACGGCCGGCGTATCGCAGCTCGAACCGTCCCTGGGCAACCGCTTCGCACAAGGGCTGTACCTGCCGGGCGAGGGCCAGATCGACGGCCGCCAGCTGCTGGCGGTCCTGCTGCACGAGCTGCAAACCCTCAAGGTCGAACTGCACTGGAACAGCCCGCGCGCACCGCAGGACTTCACCCCCGGCACCACCGGCCAGCCCGACTGGGTATTCGACTGCCGCGGTCTGGGGGCCCAGGCCCAATGGCCCCAGCTGCGCGGCATCCGCGGCGAAGTGGCACGCATCCATGCGCCCGAAGTCACGCTGAGCCGCCCGACGCGGCTGGTGCACCCGCGTTACGCCGTGTACATTGCGCCGAAACCGGATCATGTGTTCGTCATCGGCGCCACCGAGATTGAAAGCGACGACATCTCGCCGCCGAGCGTGCGCTCCACGCTGGAACTGCTGAGCGCCGCCTATTCGGTGCACAGCGGTTTTGCCGAGGCGCGCATCCTGGAAATCGCCACCCAGTGCCGGCCCACCCTGCCGGACAACCTGCCCGCAATCCGCCGCTTGGGCGCGCGCACGCTGCAAATCAACGGCATGTACCGCCACGGTTTCATGATTTCGCCGGCCCTGCTCGATTCGGCGCTGGAACTGGTGCGCGACCAGCGCACTACACTGGCGGCATCGCTCGATCTGCACCTGGAAACCGTGCCCTCCTGAACCCATGAAAGTTTTCATCAACAAGCACGAACACGAACTCGCCGACGGGGCAACGCTGCTCGACGCCATAACCGCCATCGAGGCCAAGCCGCCGTTCGCGGCCGCGGTCAACACGCAGTTCGTGCCCAAGTTGCAGTACGCGGCGCACCGGCTCCAACCCGGCGACCGCATCGACATCATTTTTCCCGTCACTGGTGGCTGAAGTGGCACACCCCCAGTCTGCGCGCACTGCGTGTCGCTCCGCCTCCCCCCTTGCAGGGGGCAACGCCAGTGACCCGGCCAAGCCGGTTCCACGGCGTTCCCCGTAAAAAATGCACTCGCGCTTGCCTGGCATCGCAAACGACATGGACTACTGAAATGCAGACTAAACCGACCAACGACCCGCTTGTCCTCTACGGCGAAACCTTCGACAGCCGCTTGCTGCTGGGCACTTCGCGCTACCCCTCGCCCGCCGTGCTCAAGGCGGCGGTAGAACGGGCCAAGCCGGCCATGCTGACCGCTTCGCTACGGCGGCAGACGGCCGCCCCGGGCGAGAGTGGCAACAGCTTCTGGGACTTGCTGAAGGCGTTGAACGTGCCGGTGCTGCCCAATACTGCCGGCTGCCACAGCATCCAGGAAGCCATCACCACGGCACAGATGGCGCGCGAGGTGTTTGAGACGCCCTGGATCAAGCTCGAACTGATCGGTGACGACTACACCCTGCAGCCTGACACACTCAATCTGGTGGAGGCGGCAAGCTGGCTGATCAAGAACGACTTCAAGGTGCTGCCCTACACCACCGAGGACCTGGTGCTGTGCCAGCGCCTGGTGGACGTGGGCTGCCAGGCCGTCATGCCCTGGGCCGCACCCATCGGCACCGGCAAGGGCCCAGTCAACCCTTATGCCATGCGCGTGCTGCGTGAGCGGCTGGAGGTGCCGATGATCGTGGATGCCGGCCTGGGCCGCCCTTCGCACGCCTGCCAGGTGATGGAGTGGGGCTTTGACGGCGTGCTGCTCAACACCGCCGTGGCGCTGGCGCAGGAGCCCGTGGTCATGGCGTCGGCCTTTGCCGCCGCCACCCAGGCCGGGCGCGATGCATACCGATCCGGCACCATGGCCGAGCAGGATGCAGCTCAGCCCAGCACGCCCGTGCTCGGCACCCCCTTCTGGCACCACGCATGAACACGCCGATGAACGCACTGGCACCTGAAGCCCAAGCCATCATTGCCGCCCACCAGGCGACGTTCGCACTTCCGGTTGAAGGGTTGCCGGAGCCGGTTTTCAGCAGCGACGACCCGCTCTACCGTGCCGCCAAGCAGGCCTGCCTGGCCATGGGTTTCGTCGAAATCGACGCCGAATGCCTCGGACGGGCATGGCTGGCCATGGTCCGCCGTACCGGCCGTTTCGACGCGCAAGCCTGGCCCGATGAGCCCGTCGACTTCGGCATGCGCCCTCGGCCGCGCAGCGATGCCTTCCCGCCTTGCCCGAAAGCACTGGGTTTGTACGCCGTATTGCCGGATGCCGCCTGGGTCGGCCGCATGGCGCGTGCCGGCGTGCCGACGGTGCAGTTGCGCTTCAAGTCCGATGACGCCAGCGCCATCCGCCGTGAAGTGCAGGCGGCGGTGGCCGCAGTGCGTGGTACCGAGGCCCTCCTGTTCATCAACGACCACTGGCGAGCCGCCCTCGAAGCCGGCGCCTACGGCGTGCACCTCGGCCAGGAAGACATGGACGTGGCCGACCTTGCCACCATCCGCGCCGCCGGCCTGCGCCTGGGCCTGTCCAGCCACGGCTACGCCGAGATGCTGCGTGCCGACCGCGTCAGCCCGAGCTACATCGCCATGGGCGCGGTATTTCCCACCACGCTCAAGCGCATGGCCACCGCACCGCAAGGCACCGGCCGTCTGCATGCCTATGCCCGCCTGATGCGCGACTACCCCCTGGTGGCCATTGGTGGCATCGATGGCGAAAAAATGCCTCAGGTGATCTCCAGCGGCGTGGGCTCCGTGGCCGTGGTGCGCGCCATCACCGGCGCCGACAATCCAGAAGCGGCAGCGGCCCAACTCCAGTTGCAGATGCAGGCCCTGCACACGCGCTGCTGAGCTCAAAAAAATTCAAGCACACTTGCGAAGCCTCAAAAAAAAACGCTATAATTTAAGTCTTGTTCCTCGATAGCTCAGTCGGTAGAGCGCCGGACTGTTAATCCGTAGGTCCCTGGTTCGAGCCCAGGTCGAGGAGCCATATTTGATGAGCCCTAGCACGTAAGTGCTGGGGCTTTTTCATTGCTGACTGTGCCAGGAATGTGCCAATGGAATCACATTCTTGCCACCTCCCCCTCTGCGCTCAATTCGAGACGCTGCGGACAACAGGTTCTCCGTTGCAAATTTGGCATAGCGGTCCACCATGCTCCGCGACTTCCAGCCGCCCAGGTCCTTGAGTTCATCGCAAGACGTTCCCGCCTGCCGATGCCAAGACGCCCAGGTATGGCGCAAGTCGTGAAACCGGAAGTCCTCGATCCCCGCTTTGTTCAACGCGTTATGCCAGGCCGTGTTGGTCACGTCCGCCCGTAAGGGCTGGCCTTGATACGTAAAGCAATAGCGCAGATGCTTCCCGATTTGCTCCTTCAAGACTTCAATCGCATCTTCATTTAACGGCACTCCCCGAGGCGTTCCGTTTTTGGTCCGGTTCAACCAGGCGGTCTTGCGGTTCAAGTCCACCCGACTCCATTCCAAGCCCGTGATCTCGCCAGCACGGCAGCCTGTTGCCAGGGCATACCGAACCAGGGCCGCCAGATGAGGCGCACAACAGCGAATCAGTCGTTCCGCTTCTTCATGCGTCAACCAGCGGTCTCTCTCGACTTCACCAGAAAGCAGCCGAATCTTGGGCATGGTGTCGATCCACTGCCATTCATCACGGGCCATCTTGAGGATGCCCCGAACGGTAGCCAGATAGCGATTCACCGTCGCCGGTTTGTTGCCCTTCTTGGTCTCACCCTGGATGATGGTCCACACTACATCGCCGTTGATTTGGCTCAGTTGCATGTCACCCAGATAGCGGTCCAAGCTGCGGCAGATTTGCCGGACTCCCGCGATATTGCGTAACCTCTGTTTCAGTTCGAGATAACGAACCACAGCCTCCTGCCAACTGCGCTGGGGTTTGATACCAAAATGAGTCTCCCGATACGCATCCAGCTTGAGTTTTGCTAGATAGGCTTCGGCGTCTTCCTTGATGTCAGTCCCAGAACTCTGGCGTACTCTTTTGCCGTTGGGGAGCGTTGTGCTGATCCACCAGTTTCCAGAATTTGGACGCCGGTAGACCCCTTCATTACGGGCCATAAACTCTCCTTTCCGGCCCGTCTTCGCTCGCCCTTATGTTCGTCCAGCCAGGCGTCCAAGTCAACCCGGTCATAGACGCAACGCCGCCCGAATCGGATGCACGGAACACCCAACTGATCCAGGAGCGTCACACCTATCCCCAGGTACTCGGCGGCCTGTTCTCTGGACAGACAGCGCACTGGTGGCAAGGGCAGCAAAGACGGGCCAGCTTCATGCATGGCTTGGGTCCTTATTCGCCCCTGGAGGCTCGGCGGTAGGCATCCGGCCCGGAATCCTTGGCGGCCTTCTTGAGCGCAGCAGCCAAACCGGGTTCATTGATGCCGGTGTTGAATTCCCGCGCCTTGAGGGCTAAGGCCCCAACTCGCGCACGAACTGCAGCCGCCCACCTTGTCGATCGAGCTCATCTAAGAGCTCGAACCATGGGGGAAGCCAGCGTGTGAAGATTTCCCGAGCGGAATCTAAATCAATGAGTAAAACCATCGTCAATGTTCTTACCTAGAACCTTAAAAGGCCCTCATGTCCTTAACATTCGTTTAGCTCTCGCTGCAGCACCTTTAGGTCTTCATTTATCCGGGCAAGCTGGGCCTCAACATCACCAATTAATGAAAAGTAGTTCGTTTGGAAGTTGACATCGCGTTCGCCGATATTGACGTTTGTAAATGTCAGAAGATGGCTTCGTAATCTAAGGGTGCCATTTTTTTGGCAAATGGGGTCTAGCCATAGCTGAGGGGCATACCAAAAACCCACCGCCCCAGTGGCAAGCATTAAAAAACCGCCGAGGAGTGGCCAGTCGGTTACCGTTGCGCCGAGAGCGACTAGGCTCATGTAGAAAATGAACAGTGAATGTCGAGCGAAACGATATCCAAAATACCCTTTTTTAAGCGCAGCGCGGAGAAGATCAAGCTTCTCTAAAAGAGATTGTTTCTCGGTTTCTTTAGCGCTAATCTTGAGAGAAACGTTTGAACGCATAAGACTTCTGCGTTCCATTTCAGCCTGAAGAGTCGTTGACTCGAGATCGCGTTTAACTCTTGCCGCCTCACTTTGTGCGGATCGCATCGACTCTTCGCGAGAGTCAATTTCTTTTGCGTGATCTTCTATTAGCTTGTTATTTTCGATCTCAGCTGCTGCATTAGCAGCTTTTGCTGCTGCTTCGCCAGCTGCCAGTGTTACTCGCTCGATGATTTCAGGTAGATACTTGTCTGTAATGACCTCCGGGTCTCCGGTCGCCGCATGCATTAGTGCTTGCTCTGCGCGCCTGTTCGTCAGTAGTGCAGCAAATTCCTCGCCTTTGTCGCGACCATGGGCTTCAATGATGAGGTTGCAGACTTTAGCGATAACATCCGACCTAGGCCGGATTGCTGATGAGCAGTGGGCCACAATCCGTTCGTGTGAGAGGGACGCTGCAGCGCCGCCCTTAAGCATCCAAATAAGACCCGCAAATTGTTTGTCTGAGATAACGATGGGCGCTGCACGATCGATCTTGGACCTGCTCTCGCGGCCTGCCTCAGTGAGCCACTGCCGCCATGCAGCGTTACCAATATAGGTAAGTGGAGTGTTCCTAGTCAGAAGTACAGCGCCGCACTTGGTGAAATTCGACTCAGCGCCACCACCGTTTCTTTGGGAAATAATTGAAAAGACGCTCTTCTCGTCGTAGTGCCGAGCCTCAGAGTGAACCGCCCCGGATTTTGAGGAGGCTCCAACTCTTGAGAAGATGGAGCCATGAACAAATCACCGAAGTTCTCCCCGGAAGTCCGCGAGCGCGCCGTGCGCATGGTGCAGGAGCACCGAGCCGACTA
>Ga0208633_100015_pt1 | contig 178115 bp, 166 predicted proteins | sample LakWasMet63_LOW9_2_FD_183895 | JGI IMG/M metagenome (GOLD analysis project Ga0208633, IMG submission 183895) | Freshwater sediment methanotrophic microbial communities from Lake Washington under simulated oxygen tension - Sediment Metagenome... | ecosystem: Environmental > Aquatic > Freshwater...
CATCAACGGGCTGTACAAGGCCGAGCTGATTCACCGCCGGGGACCCTGGAAGACCAGGGAATCCGTGGAACTGGCCACCCTTCAGTGGGTGCACTGGTTCAACCACGTCCGACTGCTTACGCCGATTAAGGGCATCCCTCCGGCAGAAGCTGAGGCAAACTACTGGAGGCAACTCGCCGTCAGCAACACCTCGACAGAGGTGTCAACTTAAACCAACTGGCCTCCTTGAAAGCCGGGGCGGTTCATTATCTGTGGGTTTGCCTGGTCTGCTGAAGTCCAAGCGCACGCTATGGTGGTAGGCCCACATATCCATCAGTCGTCCAGTGAATTCGCTTCCGTTGTCTACGAAGACGTACTGGGGCGCACCGTGGCGCGCCACCAGTCGATTGAGGGTCTCGACCACGTTTTCTCCGCGCAGGCGAATGCCTGCATCGATCGCCAGCGCCGCTCGTGTGAATACATCGACCACGGTGAGCATCCGGATTTCCCGCCGTTGCCGAACTCATCGGCAACGAAATCCATCGTCCACACCTGACCCGCAGCGCTGGCCGTGACGCGCTGCTGACGCTGCACTACCATCTTCCTGCACTTGGGCAGCTTTGATCGTAATTGCAGCTGCTCTTCTCGGTACAGGCGATACGCCTGGCTACGGCCGACCTGCCAGCCCTCGCGTCTGAGCATGACGTGCACGCGTCGATACCCAAAGCGTATGCGCGTATTGGCAATCTCCTTCATGCGAAGGCGAAGATCTTCCCTGCGATCTTTGCGACTGCGGTAGTACTGGCTGCTGCGCGTTTGCCCAATAAGGCGACAGGCCCGACGTTGACTGATGCCGTGGCGACTGGTCATATACGCCACGGCCTCTCGCTTCAACGCGGGTCGACCCACTTTTTTGCAGCGACATCCTGCAAGATGGCTTTGTCCAAGCTCAGGTCGGCCACTAGCTTTTTCAGCCGGGCGTTTTCCTCCTGCAACTGCTTGAGCTCCCGTGCCTGATCGGGCTCCAGACCAGCGTACTGCTTCTTCCATCTGTAGAAGGTTTGCTCACTAATCCCGATTTTGCGGATCAAGTCCGCCACCGGCATACCAAGCTCGGCCTGCTTGATCACTGCCACGATTTGTTCAACGGAAAAACGACTGCGTCTCACGACACCTCCTCGAGCCCATGCAACAGAGCTCAGTGTGCCGAAAAACTAACGCTCAGATTGGCTCGAATCGGTCAATGCAGATCACGTCATTGAATGTTCAATGAAATTTCAATGATTTTTTTAAGGCGAACTGCCCGATCTGAACCTTCACATAAATGTCAATTAATTCTTATTGAGTAATACTCAGAATCCATGCTTACATGTCGTTTGTCATTGAATTGTCAATGACGAATGAATGGGCTTGGTGGGGCAGCCCAGTTTGGGTCTTCTGGCCACAACTCCGACTTCCACTGCACGACTGACGCCCGGTACTCAAGCTTTCCACTGCGGATCGCAGCGTTGCGCGTCAACTCCCGCGAGAAATTTGAGAAGATTCGACCAAAGCCTCCAAAATCCAGACTCTATTCGAGAAGGCCCCACCTGTTACGCAGGTCAAGAACAGACTCCAAACAGAGCCAACGCATCAGTACCGCCGAGCACAAGAAGTGGGGTTGAGCGTGTGCGTTATACGCCCCAGACAATTGACTTGTTTGCCTTTTCACTGCGGCGCAGCATCTCGATGAAGGGGGTGGCGCGCTGGCGCAACGAGATGCCCTCCTGTGCCGGAAGTTCCTCGCCGCGGGCCGCGGCCTCGACTTCGGCCGCCTTGCGCCGCGCTTCCTCGTCCACGATGGCGGTCTCCAGCGCTGCGACTGCGACCGGCATGTCAGCTGGCTGCAGAATGCCCTGTTTCGCATCCACCGGCTTGCCGATGATCTGCAGCATGCGACGGCCATGAGGCTCGAGCATGATCAGGTCGGCCGCGGCCGGCGATTTGAACTTGTAAAGCATGGAAGAGGTATCAGCTCAGCGATTCGATCAGGTCGATGTAGAGCTGCATGGCCTCGTCGGCCGACTTGCCCTTGAGACCGTTCCAGGCATCCCATTTGGCGCGGCCGACAAAGTCCGAAAAGCCCGGGCGCTCGCCCTCGACATCACCGGCCGTGGCCTGCTTGTACAGGGCGTAGATCTTCAGCAGGGTAGGGTTGTCTGGGCGCTCGCTCAGGTTCTTGGAGTTGGCGACAGCGGCTTCGAAACGGTTTTGGAGATCACTCATGATGCGGGCGAGAAAAAGTTAGGGTGAGGGCGTAGTGTAAGCATCCCGTAGCCCCAGCAGGTGCGCCCGTTGGGGCGGCGCCAGATAGGGTGCGAGCAGGCCGAGTGCATGCTGCGCCCCGCGTAGCAAGGCCGCCTGGCCGTGTTCGGGCTCCAGCGCATGGCGCGGGTCGCGCACATACTCGAAGCTCAGCCAGTAGGTCAACACCACGACCAGGCAGTTGGCGATGATGGGCAGTTCGCGCGAATCAATAGCCAGCACCCTGGCGGCGCGCAGGCTCTCCAGCATGGCGCGTAAGGCGCTGATCTGCTCCGTCATGCTGATTTGGATGCGCTTTTCCAGAAGGCGGTTGCGGCTGAGCAGGTCGTTCAGATCGCGGTAAAGAAAGCGGTATTGCCAGACCAGTTCGAACAGGCTGTGCATGAAAAACCAGGCATCTTCCACATCCCTCACACTGCCGCCTGCCGGCAGCAATTGGGCCAAGGCCTGCTCGTACTGCTCGAACAAGGCGCTGACCAGCTTGTCTTTGGCCGGGTAGTGGTAGTGCAGGTTGCCAGGGCTGATGCCCAGTTCGCTGGCGATCAGTGCCGTTGAGGCATGAGGCTCGCCAAAGCGGTTGAACAGCGCCAGTGCGGTGTCCAGGATGCGTTGTGCCGTGCGTCGCGGCGCCTTCTTCGCCATCGCCGGGCGGCTAGCGGGTGGCGGGACGTTTGCGGGCAGGGGTTTTCTTGACGGCCGCCGATCGGGCCGGGCGGGGTTGCGCCGCCTTTTCAAGCGCGGCCAGACGTGCCGCCAGGGCATCCACCTCCTTGGCCGTCGGGACGCCCAGGCTCTTGAGGGAGCGGGCGACCCGGTCTTCGAAGATGGACTCCAGCTTGTCCCACTGGCCCGTCGCGCGGGCACCGATTTCATTGGCCATGTTGTTCATTTTCTGTGTCGCCGCGCTCATTTTTTCTTCGGCGACAGTCTGCGTCTTGCGCTGTATCGTCAAGCCCTCCTGCACCAGGGCATCGAATACCTTGCCACCCTCTTGCTGAGCCTTGCTGAAGGCGGCCAGCCCGGCCAGCCAGATCTCGTGAGCCGAATCCTTGATGGCATCCGGTAAGGGCGTGGCGCTGCGCGCGGGCTTGGCGGATTTCTTGACCATGGGGTACTCCTTGGCGTGTTGAGGGGGTGCGCGAACTTTACCCCCGGCCCTGGCGCTTGGATAGGGGGGGAAGGCATGGAATAATTCGATGGATGACACGGGTGGCCTGGAGCCCCCTTTTTTTGACAGGGAATCTCATGATCCTCGTGACGGGCGGCGCCGGTTTCATCGGTGCCAATTTTGTTCTGGATTGGCTGGCGCAATCGGATGAACCGGTGGTGAATCTGGACAAACTGACCTATGCCGGCAATCTGGAAAACCTGGCGTCCCTGCAGGTCGATGCGCGTCACGTCTTCGTGCGTGGCGATATCGGCGACACGGCGCTGGTGGAGCGCCTGCTGAGCGAGCACCGGCCGCGTGCGGTGGTGAACTTTGCGGCCGAGTCGCATGTGGACCGTTCCATCCATGGCCCCGAGGACTTCATCCAGACGAATATCGTGGGCACTTTCCGCTTGCTGGAGGCGGTTCGGACTTATTGGAGCGGTCTGGCGGGCGAGGCCAAGACGGCATTCCGCTTTCTGCACGTTTCCACCGACGAGGTCTACGGTTCACTCAAGTCGGGCGAGCCGGCCTTCACCGAGCAGCACCGCTACGAGCCCAACAGTCCGTACTCGGCCAGCAAGGCGGCGAGTGATCATCTGGTGCGCGCCTACCACCATACCTACGGCCTGCCGGTGCTCACCACCAACTGCTCCAACAATTACGGTCCCTACCACTTTCCGGAAAAGCTGATTCCGCTGATGATCGTCAATGCCCTGGGGGGCAAAGCGCTGCCCGTCTATGGCGATGGCCAGCAGATCCGTGACTGGCTGTATGTGAAAGATCATTGCAGCGCCATCCGCCGTGTGCTGGAAGCCGGACGCCTGGGCGAGGTCTATAACGTGGGCGGCTGGAACGAGAAACCGAATATCGAAATCGTTGACACGGTCTGCGCTCTGCTCGATGAACTGCAACCGAGAGCGGACGGCAAGTCCTACCGCGAGCAGATCACTTTTGTGAAAGACCGGCCCGGCCATGACCGTCGCTACGCCATCGACGCGCACAAGCTGGAGCGCGAGTTGGGCTGGCGGCCGGCGGAAACCTTCGACACCGGCATTCGCAAAACGGTGCGCTGGTATCTCGACAACCAGGCGTGGGTCGCTGGCGTCACCAGTGGCAGCTACCGTCAGTGGGTAGAGCGGCACTACGCCTGACGCCGCCATGAAAATCCTCCTTTTGGGCAAAAACGGCCAGATCGGCTGGGAACTGCAGCGCGCCCTGAGCGTGCTGGGCGAGGTGGTGGCACTGGACCGGCAGGGTGCGGAGGGCCTGTGCGGCGATTTGAGTGATTTGCCCGGTCTGGCGCAAACCGTGCAGCGAGTACAGCCGCAGGTCATCGTCAATGCTGCTGCGCACACCGCGGTGGACAAGGCAGAGAGCGAGCCCGAACTGGCGCGAGTCTTGAATGCGGAGGCACCCGGCGTGCTGGCTCGGGAAGCGCAACAGCTCGACGCCTGGCTGGTGCACTACAGCACCGATTACGTATTCGATGGCAGTGGCATCCGCCCCTGGCGCGAGACCGATCAGCCTGCCCCGCTGAGCGTGTATGGCCAGACCAAGCTGGAAGGGGAGCAGCAGATCCTGGCCAGCGGCTGCCGGCACCTGATTTTCCGGACCAGCTGGGTCTATGCTGCACGCGGGGGCAATTTTGCCAAGACCATGTTGCGCCTGGCCCGGGAGCGTGAGCAGCTGTCTGTGATTGACGACCAGATCGGCGCGCCAACGGGGGCTGACCTGCTGGCCGACATCACCGCGCATGCGTTGCGGCAGGTTTTGCCGGCGGTTGGCCATAACTACCTGGCCCAGCCGGGCATCTATCACCTGGCCGCCAGCGGCGAGACCTCCTGGCATGGCTATGCCCGTTTTGTGCTGGACATCGCCCACCAGGCCGGCCTGGATTTTAGGGTCGGGCCGGATAAGGTGTTTCCGATTCCAAGTTCAGCCTATCCGACGCCCGCGCGCCGACCGAACAATTCACGGCTTGACACCGCCAAGTTGCGCGCAAGCTTTGGTTTAAGCTTGCCCGACTGGCGGCAAGGCGTGGCGCGCATGCTGAACGAAACCCTCTGAACCAACTACCATGACACAACGCAAAGGCATCATCCTCGCGGGCGGCTCCGGTACGCGCCTGCATCCGGCCACGCTGGCCATGAGCAAGCAACTGCTGCCGGTGTATGACAAGCCGATGATCTACTACCCGCTGAGCACCCTGATGCTGGCGGGCATGCGCGATATCCTGATCATCAGTACGCCGCAGGATACGCCGCGCTTTCAGCAACTGCTGGGCGATGGCAGCCAGTGGGGGATCAGCCTGCAATATGCTGTACAACCATCGCCTGACGGCCTGGCGCAGGCGTTCATCATCGGCGAAAAGTTCGTTGGCAACAGCACCAGCGCATTGGTGCTGGGCGACAACATATTCCATGGCCACGATTTCCAGTACTTGCTGGCGGCGGCGGATGCAAGGGCCCAGGGGGCCACGGTGTTTGCTTACCACGTGCAGGACCCGGAGCGCTACGGCGTGGTAGCTTTCGATGCGCAGGGCAAGGCCGGCAGCATCGAGGAAAAGCCCGCCCAACCCAAGAGCAACTACGCCGTCACCGGCCTGTATTTCTACGACAACCAGGTGGTGGACGTTGCCAAGTCGGTGAAGCCGAGTGCCCGAGGGGAACTGGAGATCACCGCTGTCAACCAGTGGTACCTGGAGCAGGGTGAGCTCAATGTGCAGATCATGGGGCGCGGTTATGCCTGGCTGGATACCGGTACACATGAGAGCCTGCTGGAGGCAAGCCAGTTTATCTCGACCCTGGAGCATCGCCAGGGGTTGAAGATCGCTTGCCCTGAGGAGGTTGCCTGGCGCAACAACTGGATCGCCGGTGAGCAGTTGCGAAAACTGGCGCAGCCGCTGGTCAAGAATGGCTACGGTCAATATCTTCTGCAACTGCTGAATGACAGAGCTGCGGTTTAACCAAGTGAGGAACTTCTTGTGAACGTAATTCCAACGGCGATCCCGGAGGTCCTGATCATCGAACCCAAGGTGTTCGGTGATGCGCGTGGTTTTTTCTTCGAGAGTTTTAATCAGCACACCTTCAACCAGGCCGTGGGACAGGACGTCCCGTTCGTGCAGGACAACCACAGCCGCTCCCGTCGCGGCGTGCTGCGCGGTCTGCATTATCAGATCAGGCAGCCGCAGGGCAAGCTGGTGCGCGTGGTGCGTGGCAGTGTGTTCGATGTGGCGGTGGATATCCGCAAGAGTTCACCCACGTTTGGTCGGTGGGTCGGCGTTGAGCTCAGTGAAGACAATCATCGCCAGATGTGGGTGCCTCCTGGTTTTGCGCATGGTTTTGTCGTCACGAGCGAATCGGCAGACTTCCTTTACAAAACCACGGACTACTATGCGCCTGAGCATGAGCGCTGTATCGCCTGGAACGACGGGGAAATCGGTGTCGAGTGGCCGCTGGTTGGTGTGCCGCAACTCTCGGCCAAGGACCAAATAGGGCAACGATTGGCTGCTGCCGAGGTTTTCGCGTGACGCAAGCCGCGCTTCCTGTGGTCCATCCCGTCATCCTCTGCGGCGGGAGTGGGACCCGTCTCTGGCCGTTGTCGCGCAAGGCCTTTCCCAAGCAGTTCATTCCGTTATTGGGCGACAAATCTCTGCTGCAGTTGACGCTGGAGCGTGTGGCGCCGTTGGCAAAAGAGACGAATATCACTTGTGTTGCCGCTGAGGAGCACCGCTTCCTGGTGGCCGACGTGGCGGCGCAGACAGGCTTGCAGGTGCGTCAGCTCCTTGAGCCGCAGGCACGGAACACGGCCGCTGCCATGGCGCTGGCCGCCTTGGCGGCCCCGGTGGATGCGCTGTTGCTGTTCTGCCCGGCAGACCACCACATTCCCGACGGGCCGGCATTTGCCGACATGGTGCGGCAGGCGGCTTCGTCGGCATTGGCCGGCCACTTGGTGACGTTCGGCGTTCTACCCAGTTTTCCGAGCACGGCTTACGGCTACATTCAGAAAGGCCTGCCGGCACGGGGAGGTGGTTTCCAGGTCGCGCGCTTCGTGGAGAAGCCCGTGCAGGACAAGGCGGTAGAGTTCTTGGTCAGCGGGGAGTACTTCTGGAATGCCGGGATATTCATGGGGCGAGCCCAGGATTGGCTCGATGCCTTGCAGGCGCACGCGCCCGACATACTGGCGTCCTGCCGACGGTCCATGCTACAGCCTCAGTACGACGGACACTTCATCCGGCCGGATGCGCAGGCATTTGCCGGCTGTCGCAGTCAGTCGATTGACTATGCCGTGATGGAGCGGGCTGCCAACGTTTGCGTATTCCCTTTTGCCGGCATCTGGAGTGATGTGGGTAGCTGGAACGCTGTTGCGGCGCTGGCCGACCCGGATGCTTCGGGCAACCGCACGGGCGGCGAGGTACATCAGGCCCACCATCTGCGCGCTAAAGATACCTATATTCATGCCGGCGGCCAGCGCCCCGTGGTGGCCTTGGGCACCCGGAGCCTGTTGATCATCGATACCCCCGATGCCTTGCTGGTGGCCGATTCGTCTCAGGCTGAGGCCGTCAAGGACGTGGTGGCCAAGCTGGAGACGCTGGACGCGGTTCAGGCCGTGCAGCACCGTCGCGTGGCGCGTCCTTGGGGCTGGTACGACAGCATCGACATGGGCGAGCGTTTCCAGGTCAAGCGCATCATGGTTAAGCCCGGCGCCTCGCTCTCGCTACAGAAGCACCATCACCGCGCCGAGCACTGGGTCGTGGTCAGCGGCATCGCCGAGGTGACCAACGGCGAGCAGGTGATGGTTTTGAGCGAGAATCAGAGCACTTACATCCCCATCGGGCGTGTGCACAGGCTGGCCAACCGCGGTCCGGTGCCGCTGGAGATCATCGAAGTGCAGAGTGGCGCGTATCTGGGAGAGGACGACATCGTTCGTTACGAGGATACCTATGGCCGTATACAGGGTGATGCCGGGGAAAACAAGGATAAACAGCAATGAATCTGGACAAACAGAAGATCGCCGTCATCGGCCTGGGTTATGTGGGCTTGCCCCTGGCCGTGGAGTTCGGCAAGCACCGGGCGGTGCTGGGTTTCGACATCAATGCGGCACGCGTGGCTGAATTGCAATCGGGCAAGGACAGCACGCTGGAAGTGGCGTCCGAGGAACTGGCCCACGCGCGCCACCTGTGCTACTCGACCAGCTTGGAGGATCTGCGCGCCTGCAAGGTCTTCATCGTCACCGTGCCCACGCCCGTGGACCAGGCCAACCGCCCCGACATGACGCCCCTGGTCAAGGCTAGCGAGACCGTGGGCAAGGCGCTGTCCAGGGATGCAGTGGTGATCTACGAATCCACGGTGTATCCGGGCGCCACAGAAGAAGTCTGCGTGCCCGTGCTGGAAAAGTATTCCGGTCTGAAGTTCAACCGGGATTTCTATTGTGGCTACAGTCCCGAGCGCATCAACCCCGGCGACAAGGTCAACACGCTGACCAAGATCAAGAAGATCACCAGCGGCAGCACGCCCGAGGTGGCCGATGCCGTGGATGCGCTGTATCGCAGCATCATCACCGCCGGCACCCACAAGGCCAGCAGCATCAAGGTGGCCGAGGCCGCCAAGGTGATCGAAAACACCCAGCGTGATCTGAACATTGCGCTTATCAACGAGTTGTCGGTCATCTTCGCCCGCCTGGGCATCGACACGCTCGATGTGCTGGAGGCCGCGGGCAGCAAGTGGAATTTCCTGCCCTTCCGCCCGGGCCTGGTCGGCGGGCACTGCATCGGCGTCGATCCCTACTATCTGACACACAAGGCGGAAGAGGTGGGCTACCACCCGCAGGTCATCTTGGCCGGCCGTCGCATCAACGACAATATGGCGCGCTACGTGGCGCGCAACACCATCAAGCTTATGCTGCAGAGCGGCATGGACGTGCCCCGTTGCCGGGTGGGAGTGCTGGGCATCACCTTTAAGGAAAACTGCCCAGACATTCGCAATAGCAAAGTGGTGGACATGGTGCGGGAATTCGAGGCCTGGGGCGTGGAGGTCGTTGTGGCCGATGCCTGGGCCGACGCAGGGGAGGTGCAGCACGAGTACGGACTGAAGCTCGGCGTGATCGATGCGGCCCACCCTGTGGATGCACTGGTGGTCGCGGTGGGGCACAACGAATACCGGCATGCCCAGTTGCAGGACCTGCGCGTCCTGTGCCGCGGCAGCAAGCCCGTGCTGGCCGACGTGAAGAGTCTGTACGACCGTCACTCCGCAGCCGCCACCGGCTTTTCCGTTTTCAGACTGTGAGTTCCGCCATGAGCAACACCCCGATCACCCAACGCAAGATCCGCTTCGCCCTGGTCGGCTGTGGCCGGATCTCAAAGAACCATTTCGACTCGATCCGCCAGCACGTCGACCAAGCCGAACTGGTGGATGTCTGCGACATTGATCCGGCGGCCTTGCAGAAGGCGGTCCAGGCGACTGGCGCCGCAGGCCATGCCAGCCTGACGGCGTTGCTGCAGAAGACCACGGCCGACTGCGTCATCCTGACCACCCCCAGCGGCATCCACCCGCAGCAGGCCATCGAGGTGGCGCGCACGGGGCGCCATGTGCTCAGCGAAAAGCCCATGGCCACCAAGTGGGAAGACGGCCTGCGCATGGTGCGCGCCTGTGAGGAAGCGGGCGTGCATCTCTTCGTCGTCAAGCAGAACCGCAAGAACGCCACGCTGCAACTGCTCAAGCAGGCCGTGAGCCAGAAGCGCTTCGGCCAGATCTACATGGTCACCCTCAACGTCTTCTGGCAACGACCCCAGATCGGCTATTACGACCAGGCCAAGTGGCGTGGCACCTGGGAGCTCGACGGCGGCGCCTTCATGAACCAGGCCAGCCATTACGTGGACTTGCTGGAGTGGTTGATCGGCCCCATCGACTCCTTGCACGCATACGCGGCCACGCTGGCGCGCGATATCGAGGCGGAAGATACTGGTGTGCTGAGTGTCAAGTGGCGCAACGGCGCCCTGGGTTCCCTCAACTGCACCATGCTGACCTACCCCAAGAACCTGGAAGGTTCCATTACCATCCTGGGGGAGAAGGGGACGGTGCGCGTGGGCGGCGTGGCGGTGAACGAGATCCAGGAATGGCAGTTCGCCGACAGCGATCCAAACGACGAAAAAATCAAGGCGGCCAGCTACGAGACTACCAGCGTCTACGGCTTTGGTCACCCTCTGTATTACCGCAACGTGATCGACGTCCTGCGTGGCGAGGCCGAGCCCGATGTGGATGGGCGGGAAGGCCTAAAGTCGTTGGAAGTCCTGATCGCCACCTATCGCTCGGCCCGCGACGGCGTGCGCGTCGGCCTGCCGCTCGAGCTGTGACCGTCATGAGCTACACCGTCCATCCCTCGGCCATCGTCGACGTCGGCGCGCAGATCGGCGAAGGCAGTCGCATCTGGCACTGGGTGCACATCTGTTCGGGTGCGCGCATCGGCCGTGCCTGTTCCTTCGGCCAGAACGTCTTTGTCGGAAACGACGTGCTCATCGGCAACAACGTCAAGGTCCAGAACAACGTCAGCGTCTATGACGCGGTGACGCTGGAAGACGATGTGTTCTGCGGCCCCAGCATGGTGTTCACCAACGTCTACAACCCGCGCAGCGCCGTGATCCGCAAGGAAGAATACCGGCGCACGCTGGTACGGCAGGGCGCGACGCTGGGGGCCAACTGCACCATCGTCTGTGGCGCGACGGTCGGCCGGTACGCCTTTGTCGGCGCCGGCGCTGTGGTGAACCACGATGTGCCTGATTACGCCTTGGTGGTAGGCGTGCCGGCGCGCCAGATCGGCTGGATGAGCCAGCATGGCGAGAAGCTGGACCTGCCCCTGACGGGTGACGCACAGACGGTCTGCCAGCACACGGGGCAACGTTATGAGTTGCGAAACGGGCAGTGCCGTCTCGTGGCCTGACCAGAAACAGAAAAGAGCCAGCATGGAATTCATCGACCTCAAGAGTCAATACCGTCAACTGAAGACGCAGATCGACGCCGGCATCCAGCGTGTGCTGGACCACGGCCAGTACATTCTTGGGCCCGAGGTGGCCGAGTTGGAGGAAAAGCTGGCCGCCTACACCGGCGCCAAGTACTGCATCAGCGTGGCGAATGGCACGGATGCGTTGCAGATCGCGCTGATGGCATTGGGCATCGGCCCCGGCGACGAAGTCATCACCCCTGGCTTTACCTACATCGCCACCGCGGAAACCGTGGCCCTGCTGCGTGCCAAGCCGGTCTACGTGGACATAGATGCGCGCACCTACAACCTCGACCCGGCCCTGCTGGAGGCGGCCATCACGCCGCGGACCAAGGCCATCATCCCGGTCAGCCTGTACGGCCAGTGCGCGGATTTCGATGCCATCAACGCCATTGCTGCACGCCACGGCATTCCGGTCATTGAAGACGCCGCGCAGAGCTTTGGCGCCAGCTACAAGGGGCGCAAGAGCTGTAACCTCTCAACGATTTCCTGCACCAGCTTCTTCCCCAGCAAGCCGCTGGGCTGCTATGGTGACGGTGGTGCCATCTTCACAAGCGACGAGGAGCTTGGCAAGGTCATCCGCCAGATTGCACGCCATGGGCAGGACCGCCGGTACCACCACATTCGGGTGGGTGTGAACAGCCGCCTCGATACCATTCAGGCGGCCGTCTTGCTGCCCAAGCTGGCCATCCTGGATGAGGAAATGGCACAACGCCAGGAGGTGGCTGCGCGCTACGCCAAGCTACTGAACGCGGCGAGCATCAGCGCCACGCCTTACGTCGAATCTCACAACATGAGCGCATGGGCGCAGTACACCGTTCGGGTGCAGAACCGGGACGTGGTCCAGAAGCGGCTGGCGGACGCTGGTGTGCCAACGGCCGTCCACTATCCGATTCCGCTCAACAAGCAGCCTGCGGTCCAGGATGCTTCGGCGTCTTTGTCGGTGGGGGATGCGGTAGCTGGTGAAGTCATGAGCCTGCCAATGTATCCGTCGCTTGCAGAGTCGATGCAGCAGTCAGTCGTGTCTGCGTTGGTCCGGGCGGTCGCATGAAGATCGTTACTGTGGTGGGTGCACGCCCGCAGTTCATCAAGGCGGCGGCTGTTTCCCGGGTAATTCGTACAGACTACTTCGGTAGGATCGACGAAGTGCTGGTCCATACCGGTCAGCACTACGACGAAAACATGTCGGGTGTGTTCTTCGGGGAACTGGACATTCCTCGTCCTAAGTACAACCTGGAAATTTCCGGCGGGCAGCATGGCGCAATGACCGGACGTATGCTGGAAGGAGTAGAGAAAGTTCTTCTGAAGGAAAAACCGGATTGGTTGCTGATCTACGGCGACACCAACTCAACGTTAGCTGGCGCCTTGGCTGCCGCTAAGTTGCATATTCCGGTGGCGCATGTGGAAGCAGGTTTGCGCTCCTTCAATATGCGAATGCCGGAGGAGATTAACCGCATTCTCGCTGACCGGGTGTCAAGCCTGTTGTGCTGCCCGACCGAAACCGCCGTTGGCAATCTTGCGGCCGAGGGTATTCGCTCTGGTGTGCACAACGTGGGCGATGTGATGTACGACGTCGCGCTCTACTATCGCGATAAAGCGCGTCAGCAGAGTACGGTGATTCGGCGGCATGGATTGAATGAGGGGCATTTCGCGCTTGCCACCTGTCATCGCGCCGAGAATACGGATGATCCGAAAAGGCTGGAAGCTATCCTTGCCGGAATGGCTGCTTTGGCCGACCGCATGCCGGTCATCTTGCCATTGCATCCCCGTACCCGTAAGCTCGCGGATGACCACAAGCTTGGGTCATACCTGACGCGTCTGACCGTCGTTGAGCCGCTTCCGTTTCTCGACATGGTCGCGCTGGAACAGGCGGCGCGGCTTATCCTGACCGATTCTGGCGGTGTCCAGAAGGAAGCATTTTTCTACCAAGTGCCTTGCATCACGATGCGCGATGAAACGGAGTGGATTGAAACCGTTGAATCTGGATGGAATCGCTTGGTGGGAGCTGACGCAGCTCGCATCGGTGCTGCAGTGGAGGACGTGATTTGTGGGGGCGCAAGCAGGAGACATGTGGCGCTCTATGGAGATGGCAATGCAGCCGGGAGAATACTGGCTTGCATGACGGAAGGCTTGGCCTGAGTGGTTCTTTGTTTTAGTAAGGGGAAGACATGAAAGTATTAGTGACGGGTGGCCTGGGACAAATCGGTTCCCATGTGGTGGAAATGCTGCTTGAACGCGGGAATGAGGTTGTTGCTATCGACAACCTGGCGACTGGCCGGCGTGAACATCTGGCTGATCATCCGAAGCTGCGTGTGGTCATTGACACCATCGCCGACAAGAAGCTGGTTGATCAGCTGGTGGGCGACTTCCTGCCGGATGCCGTTGTGCATACTGCTGCCTCGTACAAAGACCCGGACGACTGGTACAGCGACACCCTAACCAATTGCGTAGGCGGCTCCAATATCGTAGACGCCTCAAGGAAATTCGGTGTCAAGCGCTTTGTCTATTTCCAGACAGCTCTGTGCTATGGCCTGCGCCCGATGCAGCAGCCAATCCGTCTGGATCATCCCCGCCACCCCGGGAGTAGCAGCTACGCCATCTCGAAGACGACCAATGAGTTCTACCTTGAGTTGTCTGGCCTGGACTACGTGACTTTCCGTTTGGCCAATGTGGTTGGCCCGCGCAACGTTGCAGGACCGCTGCCCATCTTCTACCAACGCCTCAAGGACGGGAAGCAGTGTTTCGTCACGAAGGCGCGCCGAGACTTCGTTTTTGTCAAGGACCTCGCCCGCGTTGTGCTTAAGGCATGCGATGGTGTGGGGCATGGTGCTTATCACTTTTCATCCGGCCAGGACGTAGCGATTCATGAGCTCTACGACGCTGTGGTCAACGCCATGGCCTTGCCTAATAAGCCGCAGGCTGAGGTCAAGGAGCTGGGGCCGGACGACGTGTTCTCGATCCTGCTGGATCCTTCCCGAACTTTCCAGGACTTTGGGCGGATTGAGTTCACGCCACTGCAGGACACCGTATCCGCTGCGATCGAGTACTACAAACAGCACGGAACGCTGGGTGAGTACACCCATTTGCGGCTCCAGGATAAGAAGAAATAAGGGGCACGGCATGCGTATCCTTATTACTGGCGGCGCGGGATGCCTGGGCTCGAACCTGATCGAGCACTGGTTGCCCAAGGGGCATCAGATCTTCGTGATCGACAACTTCGCCACTGGCAAACGAGAAGTCGTCCCTGAGGTCAAGGGGCTTAATGTTTGCGAAGGCTCTATCGCCGATCCGAAACTGGTGGAAGAGTGCTTTGCCGTCTTCAAACCCGAAGTTGTGGTTCACGCTGCTGCCGCATACAAGGATCCCGATGATTGGGTGGAAGACAGCCTGACCAACGTGATCGGCAGTGGTCATGTGGCTCGAGCGGCCAAGACACACGGGGTTTCGCGCCTGATCAATTTCCAGACGGCGCTGTGTTACGGCCGTCCGAAGCAACTTCCGATTCCTGCGGACCATCCGACGGCGCCCTTTACTAGCTATGGTATCAGCAAGACGGCGGGTGAGCAGTACATGTTGCTCGCTGGCGTGCCCACGCTATCGCTGCGAATTGCGAACGTCACGGGCCCCCGCCTGGCTATTGGGCCCATCCCGACGTTCTACAAGCGCCTAAAAGCGGGACAGAAGTGCTTCTGTTCCGATACAGCCCGTGATTTCCTCGATATGAGTGACTTTCTAGCGTTTATGGATCTGGCGATCGCCGCGAACGCGCCTGTGGGCGTGTTCAACGTCGCCAGTGGCGAGGCGCACACCATCAAGGAAATCTTCGACCTGGTTGGCCAGCACCTCGATCTTCCTCCGGTGGATGTTCCAATTGTTCCGCCCGCGGCAGATGACGTGCCGGTGGTCTCACTTGATGCGGCAGAGACGGCGCGCAAATTTGGCTGGGTTCCGAAGGTGAGTTTCAAGGAAACCATCAGCCGGCAGCTGGCATGGTACGACGAGCATGGCGTGACCGACGTGTTCTCCCACCTCAAGGCCCCTGCATCTCGCTAGCAAGGATAACAATATGAGTCTTTCTTTTGCCAATGCCCGGATACTGGTGGTCGGTGGCGCGGGTTTTGTCGGCAGCAACCTCGTGCATCAATTGCTGCACGAGGCGCCGCGCGAAATCATCGTGGTCGACAACTTGCTCTCTTCTGATGTCTCAAACATCCCAGCGGATTCGCGGGTCCGTTTCGTCTTTGGTTCAGTCACAGATGAAAAGATTCTGGCCGAATTGCCGCAGGATCTGGATTTTGCTTTCCACCTTGCCTGCTACCACGGCAATCAGTCATCTATTGCCAATCCGCTGGCGGACCATGACAACAACACGCTGACATCGCTGAAACTCTTTGAGTGCCTCAAGGATATTCGCAGTCTTAAAAAGGTTGTTTACGCAGCCGCGGCCTGCGCCGTGGCTGAAAAAACGTACGACGCACCAACGGCCACGACCGAAGATCAGCCGGTGACCCTGTACCACGACAGCCCCTATTCGATTTCTAAGATCATTGGCGAGCTTTACGGTAACTACTATTTCCAGCGCCATCAGTTGCCCTTCGTCAAGGCGCGATTCTCCAATGTCTATGGCCCGCGCGAAATACTGGGTGCTGGACAATGGCGCGGAACCGTGCATACCGTCTGGCGCAACGTGACGCCTACCTTCGTCTGGCGCGCACTCAATGGCGACGCGCTCCCGCTTGATAATGGTGGTAATGCCAGCCGCGATTTCATCTTTGTCGAGGATATGGCGCGCGGCCTGATGGCTTGTGCGCTAAAGGGTGACGCTGGTGAGGTGTACAACTTAGCTACTGGCCGCGAGACCAGCATCTTGGAGTTGGCTACCCTTATCAACGAATTTACGGGTAACAAGACTCCACTGGATTTGAAGCCGGCGCGCGACTGGGACCGATCAGGCAAGCGTTTCGCTTCTACCGAAAAGGCGGAGCGCGACTTGGGATTCAGTGCGGAAGTGGATATCCGTGAAGGATTGAAACGCACCGTATCTTGGACTAAGGAAAATATCGAGATCATCAAACGCTCCATTGCCAAACACGAAAAGTTAATGGATCAGCAACTGGTCAAGTAAAGCAAAGAAAGAGATCCCCATGGACATTCGAGGAAAAAAGCTGGTGGTGATCGGTGGTGCCGGCCTAATCGGTTCGCATACTGTCGATCACCTGATCAAGGACGACGTCAAGGAAGTTGTCATTTATGACAACTTCGTGCGCGGACGCGCTGAAAATCTGCACAACGCACTCAAGGATCCACGCGTCAGGATCTACGACGTGGGCGGTGATGTCATGCAGACGGACATTCTCGAGTCGGCTCTAGAAGGTGCTGATGGCGTGATCCATCTGGCTGCGCTGTGGTTGCTCCAGTGTCACGAATATCCCCGTACGGCGTTTGACGTTAATGTGCGCGGTACCTTCAATGTGATGGAAGCCTGCGTCAAGAAGGGTGTCAAGCGCCTGGTCTACTCCTCTTCCGCATCCGTCTATGGCGATGCTGTCCAGGAGCCGATGACGGAAGACCACCCCTTCAACAACCAGAACTTCTACGGCGCGACAAAAATCTGTGGTGAGGCGATGCTGCGCGCGTTCCACCACCGCTATGGCCTCAACTACGTGGGCTTGCGTTACATGAACGTCTATGGCCCCCGGCAGGACTATCACGGCGCCTATATCGCCGTGATCATGAAGATGCTTGACGCCATCGACAAAGGTGAGAGTCCGACCATCATGGGCGATGGCTCCGAGGCCTTTGACTTTGTGGCCGTGGAGGACTGCGGCCTGGCCAACGTCTGTGCAATGAAGTCGGAGGCGGCGGACTCCTTCTACAACGTCGGCACGGGCAAACGCACTTCTCTCAAAGAGCTGGCCGAGATGCTTATCGTCCTGACCGGCAGCGAGCAGCCGATCAAGTACGCACCGCGCAGCCAGGCGACCTTGGTGCGCAACCGCATCGGAAGCCCTGTGAAGGCTTCCAAGGAGATCGGCTTCACGTCAACCATTGACCTGCAGGAAGGGCTGCGCCGCCTGATAGAGTGGCGTGCCAGTCACAAGGCCGAGGTGGCAGACCGCCGCAAGGCTGTAGGGGCTGAGTAATGATTCGGTCTGTTGAGCTGATAGCCAGCACGCAAGATGTAAGTGTTGGCGAGTTGGCTACGGCTGACCATGCGCCACTCGGGCGAATAGATGAAGTACTACCGTTGCTGGCTTCTCCGGATACCGGGACTGCCTTGGTGCGACAGGGACCAGCACTTACGGATGGTGGCTATCTGTACCCTATGCGCGGGGAGACGGTGCTGCTGCTTCCAGCAGCGCTACATGAGCACTTTACGGATCGTCTCGCAGTGCCGCCGTCATTCGGTTACAACGCGTTTTTCCAGTATTTCCTCCTTGCCTCGATCAAGCAGCACGCGGGAACCAATGCATCCTCCAATGATGTGCATTACCGGCGTCATCTATGGCGGATGAAGGCGCTCTGCCATGCGGCGAGTGGGTGGGTGCTTGATGTCGGCTGTGATGATCCGCGGATAGGTGCAAGCCTGTTGCCGCCACAAGCACGATACTTTGGTCTTGATCCCTTCTGCGTGCGTGCCGAACCGTTTCGCCTGCTTGGAGTTGGCGAATATCTGCCGATCTTGTCGGGGGTGCTAGATGGCCTAATGTTCAACACTAGCCTCGACCATATTCTGGACTGGCGGAGAGCGCTGCATGAGGCTTATCGCGTACTTAAACCCGGCGCCATGTTGTTCCTCTCCACCCTGGTCTGGCGAGCCCGCGCGGACCTCCTTGCGGATGATGTTCACTTCCACCATTTCAGAGAATACGACATCTTTGGTGCCTTGGATGAGGTTGGATTTGAGCCTCAAGAGACATTTCGGTACTCATACAAGAATAACGATCATCGCCATGGACTCTACCTAGCCGCAAAGAAGGTCTAGCATGTGTGGCATCGCGGGGTTGATTAACTTAAACGGAGATCCGGTCTCTCCTCCACTCTTGAAGCTTATGACCGACGCCATTGCCCATCGTGGGCCAGATGGAGAGGGGCAGTGGGTCGAAGGAAATGTCGGTCTTGGTCATCGTCGCCTAGCAATCATTGACCTGACCTCGGCTGGTCATCAGCCTATGATCAGTGCTGATCATAGGTATGTGCTTTCCTACAACGGCGAGATATACAACTTTCGAGAGCTCCGAGCTCAACTCGAAGCCGTCGGATATTGGTTTCACTCCAAAACGGACACAGAGGTCGTGCTCCATGCCTTTAGCCACTGGGGTGCGGACGCCCTGCTTCGTTTCAATGGAATGTTTGCCTTGGCTCTCTGGGATCGCAAGGAAAAAACGTTGTTGCTGGCTCGAGACCGATATGGAATTAAGCCCTTGTACTACAGCCGGCAAGATGGAGTATTTGCTTTTGGATCAGAGCAAAAAGCGATCATTGCGAGATCAGAGTTCCGTCGATCGTTGAACAAACGAGCAATGTTGGAATACTTTACTTTCCAGAATCTGTTTACTGATCAAACATTGCTTGAAGACGTGCACATGCTTCCGGCGGGCCACTATCTTTCTTTGCCGCTAGAGCATGGGGCGTCTACACAGAATATCTCTCTTAAGTCATATTGGGACTATCGCTTCCGGAGTCCCGACAAACCTGTCGATAGAAGAGAGTATCAGGAGGAGTTGGACCGCCTGTTCCGCCAAGCAGTTGGCCGTCAACTCGTAACCGATGTCGAATTGGGTGCGTATCTGAGCGGAGGTATGGACTCGGGATCCATTACTGCGATTGCTGCCAAGTCTTTCCCGTACCTCAAGACATTTACTTGCGGATTTGACCTTAGCTCCGCATCTGGTATCGAACTTGCTTTCGACGAACGTCAAAAAGCCGAGGCCATGTCGGCCATGTTCAAGACGGAGCACTACGAAATGGTTCTTAAGGCCGGGGACATGGAGCGTTGTTTTCCTAGTTTGGCATGGCATCTAGAGGAGCCTCGTGTAGGACAAAGCTACCCGAATTTCTACGCAGCAAAGCTGGCTAGCAAGTTCGTAAAAGTAGTACTTTCAGGGAGTGGCGGTGACGAACTTTTTGGCGGTTATCCATGGCGCTATTACCGTGCCGTTGTCAACCAAGATTTTGAGCACTACATAGACCAGTACTATGGCTTTTGGCAGCGACTTATTCCCAATACTGTTTTGCTGCGAATGCTTGCTCCTATAGCCGGGGATGTAAAAGATGTTTGGACGCGAGATATCTTTCGCGACGTTTTCCTCAGCCACGACAATCAAATTGATCGGCCAGAGGATTACATCAACCATTCGTTGTATTTCGAGGCAAAAACCTTTCTGCATGGGCTTTTTGTGGTGGAAGACAAGCTGAGCATGGCTCATGGACTGGAGAATCGGGTTCCTTTTATGGATAACGATCTGGTTGACTTCGCCATGCAATGCCCGATTGGTCTTAAGCTGAACAACCTTTCCGAGGTTTTGCGTATCAATGAAAACGACCCTGGCGACAAGCAGACGGCATATTTCAGTAAGACCAGCGACGGAAAGCAGTTGCTGAGAGAGGTCATGGAGAGTCATGTGCCTGTGGATGTGCTTCAGGCAGCAAAGCAAGGTTTTTCTGCCCCTGATGCGAGCTGGTTTGCTGGGGAAAGCATCGAGTTTGTACGCCGCCACCTGTACCAAAGTAATTCGCGAATTTACGAGTACATAGACAGGGACACCGTCAGATCTCTAGTCAATGACCATTTGCAGGGCCGTGAGAACAGACGGCTTCTCATTTGGTCGTTGATTAGCTTCGAATATTTTCTGAACACTTTTCTGCCAGCATGACCGAGAAGTCTAAGGTTCTTGTTTCAGGGGCGTCCGGTTTGCTGGGAAGTCATCTCCTGCGGCTGCTGCACTCGACGCACGAATTGCATGCGTTGGTCCGCACTTTACCTGCCGTCCCGGTCGATGGCGTCACCTATCATCAGTGGGACATGGTCGTGGACCCCCTGCCTGAAGCTCGGCTGCCAGCACAAGTTGATGCGGTCGTCCACCTTGCGCAGTCTAGCCACATGCGCGAATACCCCAAAATGGCGCGCCAAATCCGCGCTGTAAATCAAGATTCAACGGCAACGTTGCTTAACTACGCAAGACGAGCTGGCGCAGCCCATTTCGTCTTTACTTCCACGGGAGGGCTGTACGTTCCTACGAGCGAGCCGGTACTAGAAACCTCGCCGGTGAAAATAGAAGCAGGGTCGCTCCAGTACTATTTCCTTACAAAAATGGAAAGCGAAAAAATGGTTGTGCATAGTCAGGATGACTTTGCAACTTGCATCCTTCGGCCGTTTTTCATCTATGGGGCTGGCCAGTCTTCATCGATGTTGATTCCTCGTTTGATTTATTCGGTGGCGAATCGAATTCCAATTTTATTAAAGGGGACGGACGGTCTGAGAATCAATCCTATCCATGTATCGGATGCTGCGATGTCGGTTGTCGCGTGTTTGAAAATGCCGGGAAATCATCTTTTCAACATTGCAGGTCCTGAAGTATTGTCAATCAGGGAGATGGGGCTTCTCATTGGGTCCACCCTTGGCATTGAGCCTGTATTTGCGATTGAGCAGGGTGAATCGCCCTGGTTAGTGGCGAATAACAGCGCCATGTGCAGAGACCTGCATGTTCCGCGTATTGTATTCCGCGATGGACTCAAGCTTCTAACTGAGGCGCAGCGATGAACTGCAAGCTTTTTTCTTCTCTGACGGCGATTGACGTCAGTAATACGGCAACCTGGACGGGAAAGATATTCTTGTCGTTCGACATTGATTGGGCTAACGACTCAATTCTCGCCGATTCTATTGAGCTCGTGGAGAGGGCGGGCGTACCGGCGACTTGGTTTATCACGCACCAGACACCATTAATCGAGCGTCTGCGCTCAAATCCGAGTTTTACGTTAGGTATACATCCCAACTTCAATGAGTTGCTATCGGGTCAGTATGGCGGCATTGGTAAAAGTGCGAAAGATATCCTTCGCAATTTGCTAGAGTTAGTTCCAGAGGCCAAGATCGTTCGTAGCCATTCGCTGGTGCAGAGCGAGAGACTTGTTGATCTATTCAATGAGTGCGGGATAACACATATCAGCAACTTCTTTGTTCCTGAAGATGCAGGGCCCCAGCGTCCATGGCGTCTATGGGATAACATGACCTGCCTCCCTCATGTATGGCAGGATAACGTCTCGATGCGTTTGAACGGTCTTGTTCAACCGCCCGTACGCGGCGATGGACTGCAGATATACGATTTCCATCCGATCCATGTGTTTCTGAACACTGAACAATTGGATCGATACGAGTCTGCAAGAGCTTATTTTCAACGGCCTGATGTTTTGAGCGAGCGTCGCCTGAGGGGGGGGCATGGAACTCGAAATATTCTCCTTGGGCTATTGGAGATGCAATGAGAATCGCAATTATCGGGAGATCCGAAATCCTTTACGAGAGTGCGAGAGTGCTTGTCGAGGCTGGTCATGAAATCGTTTTGATCATCTCGGCCAAAGAGGCGCCGGAATATTCCAAAACGCTGGATGATTTTCGTCAACTAGCCATTGATCTTGGGGCTGAGTTTGTTCATGCGCCCAATATGAAGACGACAGAAGCGATCGACGCATTGCTGCGTGTGCGTCCTCTAGATATCGGAATTAGTTATAACTACACGGGAGTCATACCTCAGAAGGTCATTGACCAGTTCTCCTTGGGCATTCTGAACGCACACGGTGGTGATCTGCCCCGCTATCGCGGCAATGCCTGCCAAGCGTGGGCTATTCTCAACGGCGAGTCGAAGATTGGCTTGTGCGTACACAAAATGATTGGCGGAGAGCTAGATAGCGGCGATATCGTTGCCCGAGACTACCTGTCGATTGATGCAGCCACCAAGATAACCGCGGTATGGGAGTGGATGGCTAAGGCTACGCCTGGATTGATGATCGAGGCAGTCAACCGGCTAGCCGCAGATCCGGAATATGTACTAGAGCGACAACCCAAGGATCCGAAAAGCGCTTTGCGCTGTTACCCGCGGCGTCCAGAAGACGGGCGTATTGATTGGAGCCGTACTGCGTTGGATGTGCTGCGGTTGATTAACGCCAGCAACAAGCCGTATGCGGGAGCATATTGTGATTATGAGGGGCGGCGCATGGTTATATGGGACGCCGCATTGGTGGACGACGACGAGGTGTTTTTCGCGATCCCTGGGCAAGTGACGGCGATTGCTGCCGGTCATATTGAAGTTGCGTGTGGAAGTGGAAAGCTCAAGATCCGGCGTGTTCAGCTTGAGGGTGATGACGAGTGTTCCCCGACTCTCTATATCACCTCAATCCGAAAGAGGTTGACGTGATCTCCAGCGACAATATTCCTCACAATCGCCAATCAAGTGACGTCGATTTCACTGTCAAAAGCTATCGTGAGTTGCTTGCTATCGCCAAACAAGAGTATGCATTTGTCTGCTACAACGCCATTCCCTGGGGGCAACGGTTTGTTTTATGGCGTCACGATTGCGACTATTCCCTGAATCGAGCGCATGTGCTTGCGCGTGTTGAAGCGGAGGAGGGCGTTCGCGCGACCTATTTCCTCAATCCACATTCCGAGTTCTATAACCTGTTCGAAAAGAGTCAGCATCGCCTCGTCCGGGGCATTATTGAAATGGGGCATGAAATTGGCCTGCATTTCGATGCCGCTTTCCATGACATTTCTGATGAAGAGAAGCTCGAGCAGCAGGTTAGCGCTGAAGCTCAACTGCTGGAGAGGCTATACGGCGTTAAGCCCGCGGCTTTCAGTTTTCACAATCCCGTTGCTGCACACATGAGTTGCGAGGCGGAGACTTACGGGGGGCTGGTGAACTGCTATTCGCGGCGGTTCAAGACAGAGGTTCCGTACTGCTCGGATTCAAATGGGTACTGGCGCTTTCGCCGTCTCCGGGACGTTCTGACCGGCGCGAACGATTCCTGCCTACAGATTCTCACGCATCCCGGCTGGTGGCAAGAGGCCGCGATGCCGCCGCGTCAACGTATCTTTAGAAGTGTCTATGGCCGCGCCAAGGCCACCATGCGCTTGTACGACGCGGGCCTCGATGCGCATGGCCGCCAGAATATCTCGGGCGCGATGGAGGCCCTTCGACCAATAGGCGCCATTGAGCCTGATGTGTGGGAGCTCTGCGACTTGCTCTGGAACCGTGGAAACTTTCCAGCATTGTTTTGCGAGCTTTGGCGGCTGTTTGACCGGTGCCTTCAGCGGGTACTGATGAAATATCTTCAGGGCAAGCTCCATGTTTCTGCTGACGCGGCAGAGAAGCTGCTGCGCGAGGCAGTCAGCCTAGTAGATGGCCTGACGGTCGCTGAACTGGTGCTTCAGATCAGCCGCAGAGATATAGGCGGTGAGTCGTCGGCCATGCATGACTTCTGGCTGGAGCATCGAGGCCAGTTGATGAATGGGCAAGAACTCGACGATGGCTTGCTCGAGCAGGGTTGTGTTTATCTATGCGGGATCATTCAGTCGATTGCTGGGGGAGCGAAGTTCCCTCCTGTTGGAGGTGCGGCTTCGGACTGGGAAGGGATTGTTCGCCAAGTTGAGACATGGCGGCTTGGCAATGATGCGCCCGTCAAGGAGGAAAAATGCGGCTGATGCTCTTCGGCGATGTGCCGGGGATACCTCAGCTGCTTGAGCATCTGCCGCGAGCGCAGATTGTTGGAGTCGTCGCGGCATCGATTCGACCGCAGTATCACGCGGAGCTGAAGCTAATTTCGGAACAGATTGGAGTTCCGCTGCTGATTCAGCCGCGTGTTGATGCGGTCGACTACGCGGAATTCCGCGATGCGGTGGCGAATTTGAATCCCGATCTGATATGGGTGAACTCCTACAGCATGATCGTCAGAGACGATGTGATGTCTCTGGCACGACTGGGTGGCATCAACATTCACGCTGCCCTGCTGCCTAAGTATCGCGGCTGCAATCCGCTCCAGTGGGCAATCATTAATGGCGAGCGTCACGCGGGCGTGACCCTGCACGAAATGACGTCGGGCCTGGATGAAGGCCCCGTTATCGACCAGCGAACAGTTCCCATTCTTCTTGAGGATACCTGGCTGACCGTCCGGGACCGCGTCAAGACTGCAACGGACGACCTTATCCGCTCAAATATCCAAAACGTACTGTCCGGGCAATGGACTAAAACTGGCCAGGATGATGCGCGTGTGAGCTACGGGCGTCGGCGTACCAAGGAGGATGGTGAGTTCTCCTGGCAGGATTCCGTGCTCGCGATCTGCAACAAGATTCGTGCTCTGTTGCCGCCGCTGCCGCCTGCGTACTACCTGTCGGAGCAGGGGGAACGTATCGAACAGCAGAGATTTATGACGCCGATGGCAATTGCGGGCCAGAAGTACGGGCCTGCAGGGGGGCGCGCACTGAGCGGGATACGGGTCAAATTGCGCCCGCTGCACGCTGACGATCAGGAGCTGATTGAAGATTGGATGCTTCACCCCGAATCGATTCTCGTCGGCTCGCCGTTTGCCAGCTTGCCACGGCGTTCTGAGGAGGCGGTGCGGCATCTCCTTGAAGTGCAGACAGATGCAGTGATTTTTGTAATCGAAGATCTGTCTATCCGCGCTGTTAAAGGTGCCGTGATGCTGGGTGAAATCAACTGGCACCATCGTCATGCCGAGATGCATGCTCTTATGCGCGCGCAGTCAATGCACGAACTTGATGTCTGGTCCGACGCGGTGGAGTTGTTATGTCTGTTTGGATTTCGCGATCTGGAGCTGAATTCGATAACGACGCACTTGCCTTTGGATCGGACGGGCATGATCGAGGCACTCGCGCGAACTGGCTTTGAGGAGGTGGCGGTTTTGCGAGAGGCGACTTGGTTGAATGACGGGTGGCGCGACATCGTGGAGTTGCGTTTGGCTCAAGTCGGAGAGCGACCATGACACGCGTTGTCTCTATTCATCAGCCCAACTTCTTTCCCTGGTTGGGCTATTTTGACAAGATCATTCGCAGCGACATATTTGTCCTGTTTGATGACGTCCAGTACCCCAAGACGGGCGGTGCATGGTCCAACAGGGTAAAGCTGCTGGTTTCGGGCGAGCCGCGTTGGGTGACTGCGGCCATTGACCGAAATTACCATGGCACGCGTGCGATTCGGGAGATGACCTTTCTCGACAAGAATCCCTGGCGTGAGAAGCTCCTGAAAACTATCGAGGCGAACTACGGGAGGCACCCGCACTACGGGGAGTGCATGACCGTCGTGGAGCCGCTCCTGTTGAATCAGGAGCAGAACATCGCCGCCTACAACATCCATGCCATTGGCGCGCTCTGTCGCGCCTTGGGGATAGATGCGGCGAAGCTGCAGATATCTTCGGCCTTGCCGCACACCGGTAGTTCCAACGAGTTGTTGTGTTCCATTACCCATGCGGTGGGTGGCAGCGTATACATGTGCGGAGGTGGGGCTGACGAATACCAGGACGCTTCGATCTTTTTGAATGCGGGCATTGAGTTGCAGCGCCAAGCCTTCGTGCACCCGGTATATCCTCAGTGCCGGGAAGTGGATTTCGTTCAGGGGCTGTCCGTGATTGATGCTGTCATGAACCTGGGGTGGAATGCAACGGCGAAACTACTGGAGCGGCAGTGATGGTCAAGGCGGCGATTTCCCGCCTAGCTCGAGGAGGGCTGATATACGGCCTCGGCGGGGTGCTGCAGCGATTCATCGGTTTGTTGTTGCTGCCTCTTTTTACCCGTGAGCTGTCTCCGGGGGAGTACGGAATCATCGCACTCATCTCGCTTCTGAGCATCGCGTTGGCAGGTATATTCAATCTCGGGACGGGAAACTCCATGGGAATTCTCTACTTCCGGGAGCCAACAGGGAGTCGTCGAGCCTCCATTATATCGAGCACCTTTGTTCTGCTCACCGTGAATTCCATGCTGATCTACGGCGTTGCATATCTCGCAGCACCCCAGTTGAGTATGTGGATGTTCCAGACGGCCGAGCATCAGGAACTTGTCCGGCTGGGATTGCTGAGTCTTGTGTTCGGAACAATGGCCGAACCATGGCTCGCGTATCTGCGAATGGAGGAGAGGGGTCGGCAATATGTCTCGATCACCCTCGCTGTCTCGCTGATTACGGCGGGACTGTCTGCATGGATGCTGCTGGTCGAGCATCGGGGTGTGTCGGGTTTCTTGACCGCGGGCGTGCTAGGGCAGGCCATATTGCTGTTGTTGAGCTGGGCAGCAGTAGGGCGGCGACTCCCTTTTGGAGTTAATCGCACCTTGTTCAGTCCCTTGATGCGAATCGGTTTCCCGAGCATTTGGGGGCTTTTCGCCTTTATGCTCATCGATTATGCAGACCGGCAGATGATCGAGCGAATACTTGGGTTGAACGCTCTCGGCATCTATTCGGTCGGCTACAGCTTTGGGATGGTGATGATGGTTGCGGCGGGGGCGTTTTCTTCTGCATGGCCGCCATTTTTCATGTCATTCGTGAATCGGCAGCATGAGGCCGGTCCTGTGTTTGCACGTGTGATGACTTATTACGTGTTGGGGTTCGGAGCGCTCGTTTTGCTGTTCTTTCTGGCGGCGAAGCCTGTAGCCCACATTCTTACCGCTTCGGCGTTCCATGATGCACACCTTGTCGTCGGACTTGTCGCTGCGGCCTATGCGCTGAAGGGGTGCTACCTCATTGCATTGCCGGGGGTCTACTTTGCCAACAAATTGCTTCTTCAGAGCCTGATCGAATGGTTTGCTGCGCTTTTGAACATCGGCCTGAACCTATGGCTCCTGCCGCGATACGGGATCGTCGGCGGGGCGCTGGCAACGTTTCTAAGTTACCTAAGCCTACCCGTTCTCGCCTGCCTTGTGTCACGGAATTATCTAGCCGTCGGCTACGAGTGGGAGCGTATTATTCCCGGTGCGGGTGTGGTGACGTTGTTTTGCGCATTGGGGGCGTGGATCTCCTCGGTAGCGACGCTGGAGATGGCAGGGTTGATCATGGCTAACCTTTTGATATTCACTGCATTTGTTGTCTTGGTATGGATCCTTTTCACCACGAAATCTGAAAGAGCGTGGATGCGTGCAAAGTTGAAGGTATGAGAAGAAAACGATCGATACTTTTTGTTCGACCGGACTATCACTGCAGCTTTTTCTATCGTGACGAGTTGCGCAAGCTGGGCTGGCAGGCAGATATTCTGGTAGACCCCGCCTATCCTGATGGATTGCTGTACTCGTCCAAAGACATACTGCGTCCGCCCCGACTACCCGCGCAGCACCTGCGTTTGTGCCGCTGGCTTTCGCAGTTGATGCATCTTTTCTTGTATCTCGCGGTATTCTGGAAGTACAGGGTGCATGTGTACTACGGCCGTCCGCCAGTTGTGGACTGCCTTGAGGCGCAGACAGGCCTCACCAAGCTATTTGGCAAGGACTTTCTTGTGACAGCATGGTTGGCGAGGGCCGTAGGATGCAAGCTGGTGTTTGTGCCGACGGGGTGTCACGACGACGATACCAAAGCAGACTGGCAGTTGCTGGATGACGGCAATGTATGCAACAACTGCGGATTCTTTGACCGGTGCAACGACCGATTGAACCACCTCAATTTTTCGAGGATTCGCCGATATTTCGATTTCTCTGTCGGGTTCGGCTGCAAGAATTCCAGGCAATTGGCTGAGCGCCATTTCAAATACAAGGCGATTGACCTGGCTTTGTGGTCGCCGGCGCTTGAGGTGCCGCCCGAGCATCGCCTGCCGCCGACATCCAACTTCCGGATTCTGCATTCTGCCTACCTCAAGGGCAGCAGCAGAGCCTGGCAGGGACGAAACATCAAGGGGTCACCTTTCGTGCTTGAAGCGATCGAGCGTTTGCGTAAGGAAGGGTATCCCGTCGAATACATGTACATTGAGAACAAGCCGTCAAACCAGATGCGCTTTTATCAAGTGCAGGCGGACGTCGTTGTGGAGCAACTGATCTATGGCTGGTGGGGATCCACCGGTGTCGAGACCATGGCCTTGGGCAAGCCGGTCGTGTGTTATCTCCGGCCGGCATGGAAAGACTTCTTTCTGCAGACGTTTCCGGAGTACTCCAGTCTGCCCATCGTCGAGGCTGACACCACGACGATCTACGACGTCTTGAAAAAGTTGGTGATGGACCCTGAGCTCCGGGCGAGCAAGGGGGCGCAATCTCGGCGTTTCGCCGAAATGCATTTCGACCCCGCGCGCAACGCAAGGGCGTTTGCCGAGGTATTGGAATCGTTGTAGTCCACAGCTTTGAGGGTGGCAAGGGCCGCGCGGCGGGCCTCTTTTTAAATTTCAGCACATGGGTCGAATATCTAAATTTCTGAAATCTGTGAGTAGGGCCCCCAGGGTGCGGGCAGTGATCCGCTGGCTGCTTCTTGTCATTGTTGCGCCAATCATGCGCCACACCGGCTTTGGGAACAGGAGGCGAAAGAGCGTCCTCTATGTGGGCCAGATGTACTACAACCATTGGTATCTTTCCCGCGCTTTGCGCTCGCTGGGCTGGAAGGCGGACGTGTTGAACTGGGATCTGAATCCTGGCTCCCAGATGTATTACCACGGCGAAGACTTCCGAATTCCTTATGCCGATCAAGAGGACGTCGTAAATTTTAGAAACTTCTATTTGCGCTCGCTGCGCGACTATGACGTGTTTCACTTCGCTAACAAGGGGGGATTGCAGTTTGGCGAGCCGTTCAGAATTCATGTGCAAAAGATTTTCGGAGAGGAGGGCTTTGAGGTCCGCTTCCTGAAAGCGCTGGGCAAGAAAATTGTGTACAGCAACAACGGCTGTCTGGACGGCGTCTCGCAAACCGCATTCTCCCGTTGGGGCCCTCAGTCGGTTTGCGCAATTTGTCGCTGGCGCAACGTTCCGGCGGTTTGCAGCGACGAGGGCAACCTCGCCTGGGCGCGGTTTCGCAACGCCATGGCAGATTACCAGTGCCTGCTGGGGGGCAACCGGGCTGACTTCAATGAAGACCCTCGGGTTCACGAAGTGCCGGAGTACTATTGCTTGGACAGGGAATTCTGGCATCCGGATCTTTCGATTCCTGAGCGCTATCGTTATCCCTACTCTCCTGAAACAGTGCTGCTGTACCACGCCGTGGGGAACCATGCCGAAAGGTCCGACGAGGATGGGGTGAACATCAAGTCCACCCATGTCTACAGGCCATTGGTCGATCGCTTGAAACGCGAGGGCTATCCGGTCGAGATGGTGTTTTGCACCAATGTCCCGAACAAGGAAGTCCGTTTCTATCAGGCGCAGGCGGACATCTTCCTCGAGATGCTTACTTTCGGCTGGTTCGGCGCGAATACCCGGGAGGCAATGATGCTGGGCAAGCCGGTGATCTGCTTTCTTCGCCCCGAATGGCTCGAAAGTGCGCGCCGGGAGATCCCGGAGTACATCGACGAGCTGCCGATTGTCAGTGCAACGCCCGAGACGGTGGAGCACGTCCTGCGCGACCTGATACAGGACAAGGAAAAGCGGCTCGAAATTGGCCGCCGCAGCCGGGCGTTCGCGCTGAAATGGCACTCCTCCGAAGCAGGAGCGCGCCGGCTTGACCGGATCTATTCAGAGCTGTTGAGGGGCGATGCATGAATGTCGGCGCTATGACTGACGCGTTGGTGTGTGAAGACGTCGCTGTTCGCTTCCCCTTGACCACGCCAGCGCATCGCTGGCGCCTGCTGTTTGGCAAGGCGCCCGACCAATGGCATGACGCTCTGGCGGGGGTCAGTTTTCGAGTCCCCCAAGGCAAGATTGTCGGCGTGATCGGTCGCAACGGCGCCGGCAAGAGCACCCTGCTGCGAACCCTGGCCGGCGTCTATCCGCTGGCCAGCGGCCGGGTGATGCGTCTCGGCCCTGTGAGTGCCTTGTTTGAGTTGGGTGGGATGGGCGGTCTGCTGATCACGGGGCGTCAATACGTTCAGCGCTGGTTACGGTTGCAGGGCATTCCGCGGCGGGAATGGCCAGCCCTGATCGATGAGATTCGCGAGTTTTCCGAGCTCGGGCCGCGGCTTGATGACAGGGTGTATACCTACTCTGCCGGCATGAAGGCGCGCCTGTATTTCTCCACGGCAACGAGCGTCGGTCACGACATCTATCTGATCGACGAGGTCCTCTCGGTTGGCGACGAACACTTCCAGGCAAAGTGCTGGAAACGGGTGCGCGAGCGCCTTCAGGGAGGTGTTTCCGGCGTCCTGGTGACGCATGACTGGTCAGCCATACTCAGGCTGTGCGAGAGTGCCTGTGAGCTGGAGCGGGGGCGCATTGTGGCTTTCGGCGACGCCGAGGAGGTGATTTGCAACTACCTCGACATCATGGCGCAGTTCGACTCATCCCGGCCTGCCGAGTTTGCCCATGATTGCCCGGAGACGGTCGAGGCCCACACCGGCGGCGTATGGTCTTGTGAAATTCCGTTGACTGTCCACCGCGGTGCGCCGGTATTCTTCAACTACTCCATCGAGAAACTGACTCTTGGACACGATTGGCAGATCCTCTTCATGGGTACGGAAACCCTAGTCGCCTCGGAGCCCGGGCTGTTTCATGCGCGTATCCATGTCCCGGCATTTCCTTTGCCAGGGGGCGACTATCGGCTGAATGTGTTCCTGACGGGAGCCAGGCCGGAAGGTGGCGGGGCTAAGCCCGCTTATGACATACGCAGCTGGACGAGCGGGAATAGCATACGTTTGACGGTTCATGGCGAGCGGCAGTCGGCACTGGTCGTGATGCCTCTCCTCGTGGAGAATCAGCAGTGAAGTCGCGTTCGTTCAACATCGAGTTGCACAATCTGCGCAAGGTGTATCCGCGCACGCTGGGCGATCAGCTCGTGGCCGTGGCCCGGAGTGCCTTAGGCCAGCCACTGGAAAAAGTGCATGGCGGGGTGGCTCTGGAGGGGCTGACCTTGGAGATTCGGCAGGGGGAGCGCGTTGGGGTCATCGGTCGCAATGGTGCTGGCAAGTCGACCTTGCTCCAAATGCTGGCGGGAATTACCGGCCCGACTTCAGGAGGCGTGAGCATCAGCGGCAAGGTGACAGCTGTCTTGACGCTTGGTACGGGCCTGCGCGACGACCTCAGTGGTCGAGAGAACATCTACCTCGAAGGGGAGGCGCAGGGCAAGACGCGCGAGCAGCTCGACACGCACGCCGAGGCCATCATCGAATTTGCCGAACTCGGAAAATTCATCGACCTGCCGTTGCGTACATATTCAACGGGCATGAAGGCGCGACTGGCGTTTGCCATGATCACCCAGATCGAGCCGGAGATCCTGATCATCGATGAGGCGCTGTCCGTCGGAGATGCGGCTTTTGCGGTGAAAGCCGGGCGCCGTATCTCGGAGCTGTGTGCGCGGGGAGGTATCGTGCTTATTGTGTCGCACAGCATGCAGAGCATCCGCGAGCTGTGCAATCGCTGCCTATGGCTGGACAAGGGGCGACTAGTCATGGACGGCGAGCCGGAGGCCGTTACCCACGCATATTTGGAAGCCGTGCGAGAAGAGGACGAGGCCGATCAGAGCGGACGTTTTCGCAGCCTCATTGGTGCAAGGTCCCAGCTGGAAGGATTCGGAATGGGGCCAATGAGGTTGTCGTCTGATGGGCGGCCAGTTACCCGCCATGCCAGCGGCGGCCGTCTGGATGTAGCATGCACGCTGGAAGGGCCGCCTGCCGCGCAAGCGGGACATGGCATGCTGCGTTGCGTCAGACTTGATGGTGCGCTGGTTTGTGAAAATCGGATTGAGTTGGGCAATGTTGAAGGGACTGCGGAAGTCCGTGCGGCGTATCCTCGTCTCAACCTGGCACCAGGGCTCTACCGATTCTGTCTGGAGTGGAGAGATGAAAGTGGTGAACCGCGTGCTGAATCGTGCGGGGTGTTGGAGGTGTATGAAGACGAGATGCCGGCAGGAGGCCGACCAGTTCTCACGCAGGTCGGGGTGGTCGTGGGTGTCAAAGTCGAAAACGAGGCGGGGGGATACTGATGTGGCGATTAGGGTTTGATAAAGCGGATCTGCGTTTCATGCTCAGCGTTTGGCGCATGAACCTGGCGGACCGCTACCTGGGTTCGGCCTTGGGTGGCGCATGGGCCATCCTCAACCCGCTGCTCATGTTTGCGCTGTTTGCTTTCGTTTTTGGTTTTGTGTTCAAGGCACGCATGCCGGGCGCCGACTCCACACTGGGATATGCGATCTGGTTGATTTGTGGTTACGGCCCCTGGCTGGCAAATGCAGAGGCGATGACGGCGTCCGCCAACTCCATCATTTCCAATGCTGGGTTGGTGAAGAATATGGCGTTCAAAACCGAGATACTGCCGATCTCCGCGACCTTGCTGGGGCTGATTCCGCTGGCAGTCAGTCTGGTATTCCTGTTAGTGCTGCAGCTGTTGACCGGTGATGGGTGGGGGTGGTCGCTGCTCTGGCTTCCCCTGATTGTGGTGATTCAGTTTGCCTTCTTGTCCGCCATCGGCCTTTTGCTTGCAGCGATTACCACCTTTGTCCGGGATTTCGGCATTGTCTTGCCCAATCTTTTGATGATCGTGCTGTTTGCAACGCCGATTTTCTATTCTGCGGCGGCTCTTCCTCAGCTTGTGGCCAAGCTGACCGCTTTCAATCCGATCTACATTGTGTCCGACGCATACCGGGCTTCACTGCTGCGACATGAGAACCCTGACCTGGTGTCGATTTTCTGGCTGGGCCTGTGTGCCTGGGGGCTTCTTGTGTTGGCGCTCGGGCTATTTCGACGAGTAAAAGGGTATTTACCATCGATTATTTGAATGTGGGTGTCAGTTTTTTAGTGTCTTTCGAAAGTACCGTGTGGAGGATAAATGTCGAATTCAAGTGGTGTGTCTGACGCAAATGCGGAGTTTTGGAACGAGTTATGTGGAAGTCAGCTTGCAAGGGTGCTTGGAATTAAGGATTCCACACCAGAATCGTTGAAAAGGTTTGATGACTGGTATTTCGACTTCTATCCATACCTAGACAAATACATTCAATTTGACTCCCTCGCAGGTAAAGACGTGTTGGAAGTCGGGCTCGGTTACGGTAGTGTGGCCCAAATAATTGCTGAGCATGGAGCAAGATATCGTGGGCTTGACATCGCATCGGGTCCAGTTGGCATGGTTCAGCATCGTCTTGCACAAGCTGGGTTGAAAGGACAGATTACTCAGGGAAGCATCCTAAATCCTCCGTTTGAGAATGAGACGTTTGACGTTGTCGTTGCAATTGGGTGCTTGCACCATACGGGTGATCTTCGGAGTGCAATTCATCAATGTTGGCGTCTTCTGCGAAAGGGGGGGCGTTTGGTGTTCATGGTCTATTACGCATATTCGTACCGCCGTTGGATGTCGAGCCCATTTGGCAATTTCAGGTATTTATTTAGAGAGATGAATGGATTGCGAGATGTTGTTGGCGCTTCCCATCGCGCTCAACGTGGCGCATATGACAAGAATTCGAAGGGGGAAGCCGCGCCGCATACGGATTGGATTTCAAAAAAATCGTTGGCTGACCTGTGCGCGGATTTTTCGTCATTTTCGCCAGCTTTAGAGAACATCGATACCGAGCCGCCTTTCAGGCTGTGGTCTCGTCAGCAGCTGTTGAGCACGAAGATCCCTAGGGTATTGGGACTTGACCTTTATGCAATCGCAACAAAATGACCGGCTTTCAATTCTGTGCGTCTACGGACGTAGTCAGACTTTTACCCAGACCGTATTTGAGCATGCCGAGGCATTAGGCAGGTATTCCTGCCATGAGTGGTCTTATCTTGACCATGAATTGCTCAATCGACAGAACTTTGATTGGGACGCGTTCGACGCGGTGGCAGTCCACTACAGCGTGCGGCTTCCGTATGATCAGATCGATAGTCGGGGCGTCGAAATGCTGGCGGGCTATCAGGGCTTGAAGATCCTCTTTATTCAGGATGAATATGATCGTACGGATTACACGAAATCGCTAATTAGGAAAATCGGATTTGATCTCGTGTTCACGGTCGTTCCTCCTCAACACGTGAAATCGATCTACCCCCCCACCGAATTTCCAGGAGTCGTGTTTGTCAGCAATTTGACTGGATATGTGCCCGATGATCTTGCAGCGCATGTAGGGCCACTGCGACCACCGTCGAAGCGAAGCTTGATGGTTGGCTACAGGGGCAGGCCGTTACCAATTCGTTACGGGCGACTTGGCCAGGAAAAGGTGGAGATTGGCCGGCTGGTGAAGGAGTATTGCGACGCCCGGAGCATTCCAAACGATATTGCTTGGTCTGAGGAAGCTAGAATCTATGGAACGCGTTGGTATGGATTTTTGGCCTCGTGTCGGGCAATGCTGGGCTCTGAGAGTGGCAGCAATGTTTTTGACTGGGATGGATCCCTTGATGCCCGGATCAGCGACTACAGGAGAGCAAACCCATTGGCATCAGACGCAGAGGTCTACAGACGGGTGGTTCTGCCGCAGGAGCGTCCCGGGCTGATGAACCAGATCTCGCCTCGCTTGTTCGAAGCGATTGCCTCAAAGACGGTGCTGGTGCTTTTCGAGGGGGAGTATTCGGATGTGGTGAAGCCGGGGGAGCACTACATCGCGGTCAGAAAAGATGGCAGCAATCTAGATGAGGTCCTCAGGCTACTACGGGATGATCAATATATTGACCGCATGGTGCAGCATGCGTACAGCGAAATAATTGATTCTGGAAAATATAGCTACCGAAGCTTTTTGGGGCTTGTGGACGCCAGGATTAATGAACTCTTCGAGCAAAAAGGAGCTGCAGTTCCAGTGCATCGCCGTCCGGGGTATCCGCGCATGGTGATGACTAATATGGCGATGTCCCGTAGTCCGTTGCGTCCTAGAAAGTCGTCTTCAACCATCAAATGGATTTTGCAGGTCGTATTTTTTCCCGTCCGTCCTTTATGGAGGAGCATGCCTGAGTTCCTGAAGAGACTGATGAGGCCAGTGATAAAAAAAATCTTCTATTAGAGACTGATATGTGCGGTGTATTTGGTCTGATGACGGATTATCCTAGGTCACAGCAGGTGATCGCCGACGAATTGAGATGCGGACTCGATCGTATCCGCCACCGTGGACCGGACGGCGAGGGGCGGTGGGCGTCGACCGATGGGCTGGCTGGGCTGGGGCATGTGCGCCTCTCCATCATTGACTTGGAGTCCGGTGCCCAGCCCATGCACAGCGATGATGGGCGCTACACCATCGTCTACAACGGAGAGATCTACAACTATCTTGAGTTGCGTGAGGAGCTCGGTCGCCATACCTTTCACACGCAGTCGGATACAGAGGTCGTCCTGCGAGCGTTTCAACGGTGGGGCGTTGACGCGGTCAACCGGTTGCGCGGCATGTTTGCCATTGCGATATGGGACTCTGTAGAAAAAAAATTGTTTCTGGCGCGGGATCGCTTCGGAATCAAGCCGCTGTACTGGATCAAGACAAAAATCGGCTTCTACTTCGCATCCGAGGTCAAGGCTTTGCTGCCATTCTTGGAGCGGCGGCAGGTTAGTTCTCCGGCATTGTCTGACTATTTCACCTTCCAGTTCTGCCTGGGCGAGAAAACCTTGATGGATGGGGTATGGCAATTGCCGGCGGCGCACTATGTGATGCTTTCCCCGGGCGAGTCCCTCAAGCCTCGCCGCTATTGGGAGGTGCATTACAATATCGACTACGACCACACCGAAAAATGGTTTGCCGAGCGACTGGAGTCTTTGTTGGAGGACTCGGTTCGTGTGCATCTGCGCGCGGATGTGGAAGTCGGTAGCTATGTCAGTGGTGGGGTGGATTCGAGCCTGCTGGCTATCCTTGCGCGGGAGGTTCGACCCGAGGGGCGTTTCCAAGTGTTCAATGGTCGCTTCCCGGGCGGTCCGGAATACGACGAATCGGAGTATGCGGCCGCGCTTGCGAATGAGCACCAGATGCAACTGCATGTTGCAGACATCGGCGAGCAGGACTTTGTAGAACACATCGCCAAGGTGATTTGGCATCTTGATCAGCCGGTAGCCGGGCCAGGTTCATTCCCCCAGTACATGGTCTCCAAACGCGTTGGGGAGCACATAAAGGTGGTCCTGGGCGGTCAGGGGGGTGACGAGATATTCGGTGGCTATGCCCGCTATCTGGTAGCGTATTTCGAACAGTGCATCAAGGGTGCGATCGATGGAACGCTGGATAGCGGCAACTACCTTGTGACGTATGAGTCCATCATTCCGAATCTGGAGACTCTGCGCCAATACAAGCCGATGTTGCGCGAATTCTGGGCAAGTGGCTTGTTTGGTGAGCGCGATGACCGTTACTGGCGACTGGTAAATCGCGCCAACACGTTTGGCCCTATCTTGGCGCCGGACGCGATTGACCAGAAGGGTACCCTGGAAGAATTCAAGCAGATTTTCTGGGGCAATAACGTGGGGAAGGAGTCATATTTTGACTCCATGACGCACTTCGACTTTAAGACCTTGCTGCCTGCCCTGTTGCAGGTGGAGGATCGCATGAGCATGGCGCATGGGGTCGAATCGCGCGTTCCGTTTCTGGACCATGCCTTGGTTGAGTTCGCGGCCACGATCCCGCCGGACATCAAGTTCAAGAATGGCGAGTTGAAACGGTTGCTGAAAAAGGTGTTTGCTCCACGTTTGCCCGAGAAGATCAGGAATCGCAAAGACAAGATGGGGTTCCCGGTACCGCTGAATAGCTGGCTCAAGCAGAAAGGGCCCGCCAGGGAGTACGTGGCCGACGTGATGGGGTCGGGCAAGGCGAGGGGGCGGGGGTATTTGCGTGAGGGTCTTGCCATCGACAAGGTCCTCGATGGGCAGAGTGCTTATGGGCGCAATCTGTGGGCGCTGCTTAGTCTAGAGTTATGGCACCAGCAGTTTGTTGATTAGTTCACCACGAGGGCAAAAGGAGAGATCGCGGCAAGGGCTGCATCCAACAAGACAATGAATGTTCTATGCATCTACAGTCGCACAGCAACCTACACAAATGCCGTTTTTGACTATCTGAACGCCTTTACCCGCAGCGGGAAACATTCCTGGTTCTTTCTCGGACACGACGGTGGTGGTGCGCTGGGCGTTAGTCTCGATGAATTCGATGCTGTGTGCATACATTACAGCGTGCGCGTTGCGTACAACGAGTTGTCACGAGAATCTGCGGAAGCAATTGCGGCCTACAGAGGGCTGAAGGCCATTTTTCTCCAGGACGAGTACGAGAACACCAAAAATACGTCGGGTTGGATCCGGCGACTCAAGGTGTCACTGGTCTTTACGGTAGTGCCCGAGGCAGGGGTGGCGGCGGTCTACCCGCCCGCAGAGTTTCCGAACGTCAGGTTTGTGAGTTGCCTGACCGGCTACGCCCCGGCCCCAATGCCCAACTTTGACCGCCAAGTGCATCCTTCTCAGCGGCGAATCGTCGTTGGTTACCGGGGGCGTCCGCTGCCACTGAAGTATGGGGAGCTTGGTCGGGAAAAAATTGCCATTGGCGCAATGGTAAGGAGTTATTGCGAGCAGTTGGGGATTCCAAGCGATATACGCTGGGATGAGGAGGGGCGAATCTATGGTGACGCATGGCCCGCCTTTCTGGGGTCCTGCCGGGCGATGCTTGCAACCGAAAGCGGGAGCAATGTCTTCGACTGGGATGGCAATCTTGAGGGCGAGATAGCTGAGTACAGGAAGGCAAACCCTACTGCAACTGAAGGCGATATCCACAGTGCCTTGATCGCATCGAGAGAGCAGCCCGGCCTGATGAACCAGATCTCCCCGAAGGTGTTTGAGGCTATTGGCGCGAGAACCGCGCTGGTGCTGTTCGAGGGCGGGTATTCCGGGGTGCTGACCCCGTGGCGGCACTATATTCCGCTGAAGAAAGATGGCTCGAATCTGGCAGAGGTCTTCTCAGCACTGAGTAATGAAGACCTCGTGGACACGATGACCGAGGTCGCATACAGCGACATCATCCTTTCCGGAAGGCACAGCTACCAGCAATTTGTCGACAAGGTGGACGAAGAGATCGCAGCGGCGTTTGGCGCGACGGCGGGAGCCCCTCCCGGACCTGCGGCATCCATGCCCAGGCCGAAAAGCCCACGCGTGGCTGAAAGGCCGACTCGATACCACAAGTACCGGGAGAGCTGGGGCGTGAGACTCGTCTACATTGAAAGAGGTGGGGTGGGAAGATGGTATCCTCGAACTCTGGTCGAGTCGTGGCTGCGGCTACCCGTTCCTGTCAGGAAGAGGGTGAAGGCACTACTTAAAAGGAGTTAGTGTCACGGGGTCGGTATTCAGGGAAAGTCCCGGCCCTGTCCGGGGAAGTGCGGAGTCACGAGATTGAGGGCATTGTGTTGCAAGATGGAGTTGATGTGCAAGACGGCAGTCTGGCCATTCTGATCCTTCATGGCATGGGGCCTCCGCACACCTGGCTGAAAGGTGTCGCCGACGTCGAATTGATGTTTCCCACGTATGGTGCGGGGAGCAGATACCTCGTTCACAGTGGCCGATTGCCCTTGCCCAGGGACGTGGCGGCTTTTCCGTTCTCGGCCGTCATCATGACATCGACATTTATGGACCGTGTGGTCGAAAACGGACTGTCCGGCAACTGGGGCCGACAGTATGATTTTTTGAAGACGAGTGGTGCCAGAAAGATCGTATTTCCCCAGGATGACTACTGGCAGTGCGAAGTCCGGGACCAGTTCTATGTAGACTGGGGCATAGACGAGGTGTATCCAGTCTGCCCGCCACAATCATGGCCGGAACTGATCCCTCGCTGTCTCAAGAGCGGGGCGAGGGTCGCGCAAGGTTACACGACCTACGTGACGCCATACATGCGCAGCCTTTCGCTGCGTTCAAGGCCTTGGGCTGAGCGCGATTTTGACGTCGTCTACCGGGCTTCCCGTACGCCCACGGCGCCGAACAGGCTGGGTATGGTCAAGAGCGTCATTGGCGACAGGTTTGTTCAAGCCCTGGGGCCTAACGCCGGGTTGAAACTTGATATCGGCGGCGGCTCGGGGGCAATGATCGTTGGTTCGGCCTGGCACGACTTTGTGGGCAACTCGTGCGCGATATTGGGTAGCAACTCCGGCAGCAGCATACGTCTGAGGAATGCCACAGTCGCGCGTAATATTGTTGAGTATCAGCTTCGTCATCCTGGGGCTGGCATCGAACAAGTCGAGCGAGATGCCGTGCCGCAGGAGGACCGTGGCAAGAGCTACACGGCCATTTCGCCGCGAAACGTCGAGGCGGCAATGCTGAATACGTTGCAGATATTGGTTCCTGGAGCGTATAGCGGCATTTTGCAGCCCTATGAACACTATATCCCGCTAGACGAGGACTGCGCAAATGTTCGGCAGGTTGTCGAGGCGTTACAGGATGAGGCGTACTGTCGCCGCGTCATCGACGCCTGCAGGGAGCGAATTCTGGCTGACACTGAGCTGAACGTCGAGTGTCTGATTCGTGACGTGTTGGGCCGGATCCGGACGCATGCTGGTCATGCCGCGGTTCCAGGAGGTGCGGCATTCGACGCAATGACCGCGAGGTACGAGAGCCGGATCAGGTTTTCACAGGCAAAAAGTCGCTATTTGACTGGATTCAAAAACATGGTGAGGCCATTGCTGCCCGACCGTCTGAAGCTGTGGCTGAGGACCCTTCGATGAGAGTCAGTGCGCCCCTGGTCGTCCGGTGCCATCCTTCTGGGGGCATTGTGTGGTGCCAGCAACCTGTCACTATCGCTCTTCGGATGTCTGCCAAATGATTGCAGTTGTTGATTACGACATCGGGAACCTGGCAGCGGTTGCGAATATGTTCAAGCGTATTGGTGCTGAATGCGAAATCACGTCGGATGTTGAGAAGATTCGCAACGCAACGAAGCTAGTTTTGCCGGGAAATGGGGCGTTCGATGCCTGCATGAGGGCACTGCGTCAAACGCGGTTGATACCAGTCTTGGAGGAGAGGGTCCTCCAAAATCAGACGCCGCTGCTCGGAATCTGCGTTGGAGCCCAAATGCTGGGGCACGGCAGCGAAGAGGGCGTCGAAAAGGGGCTTGGCTGGCTGGACATGGCCGTCAAGCGGTTTCCCTCGACGTTGAATCTGAAAATCCCTCACATGGGGTGGGCCGAAGTCGAACGAGTTCGTCCGGACGATCCGCTTATCTCCGGGCTCGACAATCGAGCTCGCTTCTACTTTGTGCACAGCTATTACATGCAGCCAGCGAATCCGCGGGATGTGCTGCTGACGGCCCATTACGGCATTGACTTCGCGGCTGCGGTCAGGTCTGGGAACATTGCGGGTGTTCAATTCCATCCTGAGAAAAGCCATCGCTACGGCAAGCAGCTGCTCGAGCAGTTTTCACGGTGGAATTGATGGCGCGCGTACGCATTATCCCCTGCCTCTTGCTTCGTGGCCACGGCCTGGTGAAAACGCGCAAGTTCAAGGATCCAATCTATCTGGGAGACCCGGTGAATGTCGTGCGTATATTCAACGAGAAAGAGGTCGATGAGTTGGTGGTCCTGGACATTGACGCATCCAGGGAGGGCCGCGAGCCAGACTATGAAGTGATCGCCGAGATTGCCGGCGAGTGTTTCATGCCAATCGCATACGGCGGCGGTGTCAGGACACTCGATCAGGCGCGCCGCCTGATCCGCTGTGGCGTGGAGAAAGTTGTTGTCAACACGGCTGTGACCGAATCCTACGACGTAATTCGGGAGGCAGCCCAGGTTTTTGGAAGCCAGGCGGTCGTCGGCGCCATCGACGTGAAAAAGACCTTGCTGGGCGGATATCGTGTGGTGGCCAAGTCGGCCTCGGTGGAGGTGAAGATGCCACTTGACGAGCATGTTCAAGCGCTGATAGCCGCGGGTGCCGGCGAAATCTTCTTGAACAGCGTTGACCGCGACGGGACCATGGACGGTTACGACCTGTCTCTTATTCGGCGTGTCAGCCAGCAAATCAGCGTGCCAGTCATCGCCTGCGGGGGCGCAGGGACAATAGAACACCTTGCGGCAGCGGTCAATGAGGGCGGCGCTTCGGCCGTCGCGGCTGGGAGTATGTTCGTCTTCCACGGGCGACTGCGGGCTGTGTTGATTAATTATCCGCAGGGACTGGAGCTGACTCGTTAAGATTAAGGCTGTCGCGGCGGGAGTGGCCAAGTCATTGGCGCCAAGGCCATGCCGAAAAACGAGATACGAGCACAGGCAGCAGAGAAATGAATAACGAGATGCGGAACTATCAGGCGTGCACCCGCTGTGTCATGGACACGAGCGATTCGGCAATTGCGTTCGACGAGCAGGGGGTGTGCAGTCACTGCAGGGAGTTTGACACCGTAACCAGCAATCACTGGTTTCCGAATGCCGAAGGGCAGCGCCGGCTCAACGACATGATTGCCGCCATCAAGCGTGATGGCGCTGGCAGGGAGTTCGACTGCATCTTGGGATTGAGTGGGGGTGTCGACAGTTCGTACCTCGCGCTGAAGGCCAAGGAATGGGGCCTGCGGCCGCTGGTGGTCCATGTTGACGCTGGCTGGAACAGCGAACTCGCGGTGGCGAACATCGAGGCAATCGTAAAGCACTGCAATTACGACTTGCATACACATGTTGTCGACTGGGAGGAGATGCGTGATCTGCAGCTTGCATATCTGCGATCGGGGATTGCCAACCAGGACGTGCCGCAGGACCATATCTTCTTTGCAAGCCTCTATCACTTTGCTGTTCGAAACGGCATACGCTATATCTTCTCCGGCGGAAACATTGCGACCGAAGGGGTATTCCCGTCTGTCTGGCACGGCAGTGCAATGGATGCCATCAACCTTAAGGCCATACATCGCAAGTACGGTACACGGCCTCTGCGCAACTACAAGACCATAAGCTTCTTCGACTACTACTTCTGGTATCCCTTTGTCAGGAAGATGCGCACGATCCGTCCGCTGAATTACATGCCGTATGTGAAGAGCCAGGCGATTGAAGAGCTGGAGGCAGCGGTTGGCTGGCGATCCTACGGACGTAAGCATGGTGAGTCGCACTTCACCAAGCTATTCCAGAACTACTATTTACCGGAGCGGTTTGGCTACGACAAGCGACGTCCGCATCTCTCGAGTCTGATCGTGTCGGGCCAGATGACCCGTGCAGACGCGGTGGATGAGCTTGGAAAGCCGCTCTACGACTCAAAGGAGCTTGAGTTGGACATTGAGTACTTCTGCAAGAAGCTCCGAATAAAACGCGGTGAGTTTGACGAGCTTATGCGGGTACCGAAGCGGCACTATACTGATTTCCCGAATTGGGACAAATATCACAGACTCCTCAAGGGGGCCCAGGCAGCAGTGGCACGCGTGACGGGCCGGACAATCAGGGTTTACTCCTGATGCGGGTCGCACATCTGACTTCGGCGCATCCGAGGGACGACATCAGGATATTCCACAAGGAGTGCCGCAGCCTCGCCGGCGCTGGCCATGATGTTACCTTGGTGGTGGCGGATGGGCTTGGCGACGCGACGCGAGATGGAGTTCGAATCGTGGACGTGGGACGCTCTAAGGGCCGGTGGGACCGGATCTTTCGCGCCACGAAGCGCGTTCGTGATAGAGCGATTGAACTCGATAAAGATGTATACCACCTCCATGACCCCGAGCTTCTTCCGGTGGCGCGTGTGTTGAAGAAGCATGGGAAAAAGGTGGTTTTTGATGCGCATGAAGATGTGCCTAAGCAGCTTCTAGGGAAACACTATCTGCGTCCAGCTGTCAGGAAGTTGCTATCTGTCGTGATCGCTGCGTACGAGCGCTACGTATGCGCTCGCCTTGACGGCATTGTTGCGGCGACGCCCAATATCCGTGACAAGTTTCGCCGCATCAACCGGAATACGGTCGACATCAATAATTTCCCGTTGGTGGGCGAGTTGGAGGGCTTCATTTCCTGGGAGGCCAAGGGTGATGAAGTCTGTTATGTCGGAAGCATCGCGTCGATACGGGGCGTCAAGGAGTTGATCGCTTCCATGGCGCTGACGCAGACCGGCACCAGGCTCAATCTTGTTGGCGTATTCGCGGAACCCCTGGTAGAGGCTGAGGTGCGGGCCTCCCCCGGTTGGGAGCGCGTCAACGCACTTGGAACCAAGGATCGACCGGGAGTTCGGGATGTCCTCACCCGATCGAAGGCCGGGATTGTTACCTTTTATCCGTTGCCCAACCATGTGGATGCTCAGCCGAACAAGATGTTTGAGTATATGTCTGCAGGTGTGCCGGTGATTGCCTCGCAATTTCCGTTGTGGCGCGAGATCGTGGAGGGTAATGACTGTGGCGTCTGCGTGGATCCGTTGGATCCTGCTGCGATTGCAGCCGCGATCGACAGGATCGTTGGCGATCCAGCGCTCGCGAAGCGAATGGGGGCCAATGGACGACAGGCGGTGGAAGATCGATATAACTGGGCTGCCGAGGAACTAAAGCTTCTGGATTTCTACCGACACTTGGAAGCTGGGTGAGGGCTTAGCCCTGCGGCATTCGGCGAGGAATGACAAGCGACGCGTTACAAGGGCTCATGGGAAGCAGGATGCCCTGGGGTCCTTGTTGGCAGCCAATCTAGACGGGGCCTCTGCAGAAAGAGGGAACGCAGGAGTAACCGGTTTTCATCAAGTGGAGTTGGTGGCGACGCGGATATGATAGCGCCGGTCCTACTTGCCGAGCCACTAGATCGTAGGAACTTTACTAGGTATTTTTGATGTGCGGAATATTTGGCATCGTTTCATCGTCGCCCGTCTCTGAGAACGATCTGGGCGTCCTGGTGAAGCATTCACAGCAACGCGGCAGGGATTCCAGTGGTCTGCTGACCTTTGGCGGTGAGGGCTACCACGCCTATCGCGCCGACTATCCGATCACCCGTCTGCTGAAAGAGGTGAACCCCCAGTTCAGCCACGTTGTGCTGGGGCATAGTCGTCTCATCACCAATGGCCTAGCCGACAACCAGCCGGTCGTGCGCGACGACATATGCGTTTTTCACAACGGCATCGTGGTCAACGACGAGGCGATTTGGCCGCGGATAAGGAAGACGCCGGAGCTCCAGATCGACACGGAAGTCATTGCAGGTATCGCGGCGGCGCACCTGGAGGAGGGCGGCACGCTGGAGGACATGCCAGGCCGCGTCCTGAGCCTTTGCCGTGGCGTGGTGGCCTGTGCGCTGATGCTGCCGCGGCAAGGCAAGCTGTGCCTGTTCTCAAACAACGGCAGCTTGTATGTCGGACGGAAAGAGCAAGGTACGTACTTTGCCTCCGAGCGTTATCCGTTAACGATGATCGACTGCGAAGAAATCGAGCAAGTGCGGGATGCGGTGTTCGTGAATATTCCGGTTTTGTCGAAACCCGTTTCGATAACGGACCACAAGGAGCGGACGACAAACCTGATCCCTGGGTTGTCTTTGTCTGGCGCTGAGGAAAAGCTTCTCGAATATCGCAAGCACGACCTGCGGCGCTGCACCAGGTGCCTGCTGACCGAGACCATGCCCTTCATCAACTTCGATGCGAATGGCGTCTGCAATTACTGCCGGCACTACAAGCCGCGCAACAAGCCGCGGCCGAAGGAAGAGTTGTTCGAGCTGGTCGAGTCCTATCGCAGGACGAGCGGAGACGATTGCATCGTGCCCTTCTCCGGTGGACGCGACAGCTGCTATGGCTTGCATCTGATCGTCAAGGAACTCCAGATGAAGCCCATCACCTACACCTATGACTGGGGCATGGTGACGGACCTGGGGCGCCGCAATATCAGCCGCATGTGTGCCGAACTCGGTGTCGAAAACATCATCGTCGCGGATGACATCGCCAAGAAGCGGGAGCACATCGCCAAGAACCTGCGGGCCTGGCTGAAGTCTCCGCACCTGGGCATGATCAGCATCCTGACGGCGGGCGACAAGCATTTCTTCAGGCACGTCGAGACCATCAAGACGCAGACCGGCATCAGCCTGAACCTATGGGGCATCAACCCCCTTGAGGTGACGCACTTCAAGGCGGGTTTCCTGGGCGTGCCTCCCGATTTCGAGGAGAAGCGCGTCTATTCGCATGGCGCGATGAAGCAGCTGCGCTACCAGTACCTGAGACTCAAGGCGATGCTGGCGAGTCCGGGATATTTCAACAGCTCCCTGTGGGATACGCTTTCCGGCGAGTATTACCGCAGCTTCACGAAGAAGACGGACTATTACCACGTCTTCGATTATTGGCGTTGGGACGAGAAGCAGATCGACGACACGCTGGCGACGTACGACTGGGAAAAAGCGCCCGACACCAAGACCACCTGGCGTATCGGCGATGGCACGGCGGCTTTCTACAACTACATCTATTACACGGTCGCGGGTTTCACGGAGCATGACACCTTCCGCAGCAACCAGATCCGCGAAGGGGACCTGACGCGCGAAGATGCGCTTGAAATGGTGCTGGAGGAAAACACGCCCAGGTATCCCAACATCAAGTGGTACCTCGATGCCGTGGGGGTGGACTTCAAGGACGCCATCAAGGTGGTGAACGCGATCCCGAAACTGTATTGAGCCGCCCGTGAAACCCTGTATCTGGTACGTCTCCAAGTATGTGTCGCCACCGGCCAAGGCCAGCGCGGGCGGGCGTGGTTACCTGATCATGCGGGAGTTCGCACGTTTGGGTTACCAAAGCGTGATCATCACGTCCGACTCGAATCAACTGGCCGAGGTGCCCAAGCTCGATCAGCCTTATCTGCGCCAAGATGTCGACGGTATCCAGCTCTACTGGGTGCGGACCATAAAATATGCTGCGGCCAAGTCTCTGCGGCGCATCCTGAGCTGGCTGGATTTCGAGTGGCGGCTCTGGCGCCTGCCCAAGGACAAATTGCCGGCGCCCGACGTGGTGATCGTCTCCAGCCTGTCCCTGCTCACCATCCTCAATGGCTTTCTGCTGCGTAGGCGCTACAAGTGCCGCCTGGTGCTCGAAATCCGCGACATCTGGCCGCTGACCATCACCGAGGAAGGCGGCTTCAGCCGCTGGAACCCCCTGGTGCTGGGTCTGGGTTTCATCGAGAAGCTGGGCTACCGGTACGCGGACGCCATCGTGGGCACCATGCCCAACCTCGGCGAACACGTGGCTGGCGTGCTGGGGCAGGCCAAGACGACCCACTGCATCCCCATGGGGGTCGACGAGGCCACGCTGGCCGCGGGCGACGAGCTGCCCGCGGACTATGTCGAGAAGTACATCCCCCGTGGCAAGTTCATCGTTGCCCATGCCGGCACCATCGGCATCACCAATGCGCTGGACACCATGCTCGATTGCGCCGAATCGATGAAAGACGACCCCCGGGTCCACTTCCTCGTTGTCGGCGAAGGTGACCTGCGCGTGCACTACCAGAATAAGTACGCCCACCTGCCCAACCTGACGTTTGCGCCCCGTGTGCCGAAGCAGATGGTGCAGGCCGTCCTGTCCCGGTGTGATCTGCTGTATTTCTCGGTGCATGTGTCAACGATCTGGAAGTACGGCCAGTCGCTGAACAAGGTGATTGACTACATGCTGGCGGGCAAGCCGGTGGTGGCGTCGTATACCGGCTACCCTTCGATGATCAATGAGGCGGATTGCGGTACCTATGTACCCGCCGGCGATGTGGCCGCGCTGCGCCGGGAAGTCCTGCGGTATGCGGCCATGGGCGCATCGGAACGCGAGGAGATTGGCCGGCGTGGGCGGGAATGGATCCTGGCTAAGCGCCGCTACGAAACACTGGCGAAAAACTACCTGGCGATCCTCCTGGGCGAGCGCGCCGGCGGCAAGGTCGCCGGGCCGGGGGGCTTGAACGCATGAAGCGTCTGTTCGATCTGGTGATGGCCATCACGGCACTGGCCCTGCTGGCCCTGCCCCTGCTCTTGCTGTACGCGATGGTGCGGCGCAAGCTCGGCAGCCCCGTGCTCTTCCGCCAGACCCGGCCCGGCTTGCATGGGCAACCCTTCATGATGGTCAAGTTCCGCACCATGACTGACGAGCGCGGCCCGGAAGGCGAGCTGCTGCCGGACGCCCAGCGGCTCACTGCCTTCGGCCGTTTCCTGCGCGCCAGCAGCCTGGACGAACTGCCCGAGTTCTGGAACGTGCTGCGTGGTGACATGAGCCTGGTGGGCCCGCGCCCCCTGTTGATGGAGTATCTGCCCCTGTACTCACCCGAGCAGGCGCGCCGCCACGAGTTACGCCCGGGTATCACCGGCTGGGCGCAAGTCAGCGGGCGCAATGCCGTCAGCTGGGAGGAGCGCTTCAGGCTTGATGTCTGGTACGTCGATCACCGCTCGTTCTGGCTGGACCTGCGCATTCTCTGGCTCACGGTGCGCAAGGTGTTGGTGCGCGAGGGCATCAGCGCCCAAGATGAGGTCACCATGCCCCGTTTCACGGGGAACAAGCCATGAAGCGCTTGGCCCTGCTCGGCGCCAGCGGCCACGGCAAGGTGGTCGCCGATGCCGCCCTGGCCAGTGGCTGGGACAGTGTGGACTTTTTTGACGATGCTTGGCCGCAACGCCAGCGTAACGGCATCTGGCTGGTGACGGGTGACAGCGCCGCGCTGATGTCGCGGCTGAAGGAGTTTCAGGGGGTTTTAGTGTCCATCGGAGACTGCGCGGTGCGCTGGGAAAAGCATCAGGCGCTCCTGGCCGCCGGCGCGCCGCTGGTGACGGTGGTGCATCCTGCGGCGACAGTGAGCCGTCACGCCACGCTGGGGCTGGGCACAGTGGTGATGGCTGGAGCAGTGGTGAACATAGATGCTGTCGTGGGCGGGGCAGGCATTATCAACACCGGTGCCACCGTCGATCACGACTGTCGGCTGGGTGATGCTGTACACATCTGCCCGGGTGCTCATCTTTCGGGCAACGTCCAGGTGGGGCGGTGCGGCTGGGTGGGTGTGGGCGCGATAGTAAAGCAGGGCCTGGTCATCGGCGAGCACGTGATGGTCGGCGCTGGCGCCGTGGTGGTTCGGCCGGTGCCCGATGCGCTCACGGTCGTGGGCAACCCTGCCATGCCATTGGACTCAAACAAGATGTGACTCGACAGCGACGGATGCCATGCTGAACACGCTCTTTTCCCCCTGGCCCAGCTTCACCGACGAGGAGGCGCGGGCCGTGCAGCAGGTTCTGCTGTCCAACAAGGTCAACTACTGGACCGGCAATGAGTGTCGAGAGTTCGAGCGCGAGTTCGCAGCCTGGTGCGGCACGCGACATGCGGTGGCCCTGGCCAATGGCACCCTGGCGCTGGACCTGGCCCTCAAGGGCCTGGGCATCGGCCCCGGCGACGAGGTTGTGGTGACGCCCCGCACCTTCATCGCCAGTGTGTCTTGCGTGGTCAACGCCGGCGCCACGCCGGTGTTTGCCGATGTCGAACCAGACAGCGGCAACCTGTCGGCCCGCACCATCGCGCAGGTGCTGACCCCGCGCTCCAAGGCGGTGATATGCGTGCACCTGGCGGGCTGGCCCTGCGACATGGACCCCATCATGGCGCTGGCGGCCCAACACGGCCTGAAGGTCATCGAGGACTGCGCGCAGGCACACGGCGCCCGCTACAAGGGGCGCAGCGTGGGCAGCATCGGTCACGTCGGGGCCTGGAGCTTTTGTCAGGACAAGATTATGACAACCGGCGGCGAAGGCGGCATGGTCACGACCGATGACGAATCCGTGTGGCGCGCCATGTGGGCCTACAAGGACCATGGCAAGAGTTATGCTGCGGTGTACGAACGCCAGCACCCCCCAGGCTTTCGCTGGTTGCACGAGAGCTTCGGCACCAACTGGCGCATGCTGGAAATGCAGGCAGTTATTGGCCGGATTCAGTTGCGGCGCATGAGCGAGTGGACACGGCAGCGAACTGAGAACGCGCGGTTCATTATGGAGGCCTGTCGTTCCCATTCGGTATTGCGTGTGCCGGAGGCATCGGGCGATTACGAACATGCCTATTACAAGGCCTATGTCTATGTGCAGCCCGACCTGTTGGCGCCAGAGTGGAGTCGTGACCGGATTATTGAGGCCATCAACTTACAGGGCGTTCCCTGCTACCAGGGCTCTTGCTCAGAGGTTTATCTGGAGAAGGCATTTGAGGGAACGGCCTGCCGGCCTATACAGCGTTTGCCAACGGCGCGTGAGCTGGGTGAGACCAGCTTGATGTTTCTGGTGCATCCAACCTTGTCGCACAAAGAAATTAGTAAAACATGCTCTGCAATCGATCGCGTGATGAATATGGTGGCAGTTCGATGAGTGTGCGATATGAGCTTTAAACAAACCTACGGTTTGCTGCTGCTTGGTTATCTGGCTATTTTGCCGATTGCTGAGACTATCGCATTGCGCCACTTGCTCATGGCTATTTTGCTGGTGCTTCTGTTTTACGCGGGAGTGCGAGGTGTTCGATCAAGTCGGTTGCAAACGTATTGGCCTTTACGTTCGCATGCTGCACCGTTGACAGCTTGGGTAGTTTTCTTGGTCTTGTTTCCTCTCTGGGCAAAGCAACCTGTAGTCGCTTGGCGAAGCTTTGGGTCTGAGTGGCTGATGTCGATTGCGGCATGGTGCATCGGAATTGGCGGTGCTGTTTTATTAAAAGAAAAAGGGCCAAAATTGTTTGCGTTGGGGAGTGCCAGCATGCTCCTGGTCGGCATTCATTTATTGCTTACTCTGTTGGCTTGGTCCGGGCTCTTGGGGGAGGGGGCTCCTTCGGTCATGTCTTGGCGGGAAATTTACGATGCCTTGAATCTAAGACTGTTTGGTGGCGGGGCTCTTGAATGGCGTTGGCAAGCATTCCCCTGGGGATTTCAGGGGTTCGATCCGATGCATGGCAACTTGGGATACACAGAGACACAAGCGATGGCCTTGTTCTCGTCGATCTGTATTTTGGCTTGGAGCCGGCGTGAAATCTTGAGGTTAATTTTGTCGGGTCTGGCGGTGGTGGCGGGTTTCTTGAGTGTTGTGATTGCAATGTCGCGTGGGGCGATTCTTTATTCAATGATTGTGCTGGGCGCGGGGCTCTTGGTTTACTGGGGGCGGCTGCATGTCCATGCGACTTCCAATGAGCCGCAGCAATTGGGCCTGCCCACCCGTGCCAATGTATGGCCCCGAGTCTTGGTCGGCCTGATGTTCGGGGTATTTGTTTTCGTGCTTTTACTTTCTGTTCAGAAAGACCCGCGTTGGTCATTAATGCGCGACAAGGTGATCGCGTCATTCATTGTGGAAAGGCCGGTTGATTTTTTGTGTGTCGGAATCACTCCAGAAATTGAAACCCGTGTTCGACAACGTTTTCCCGATTACGAGCCAGAGCGCATAAGTGCCTTGGTTGATGGTCTGCGTGGCGATGGGGGACGGATATTGGTGATGCGAGCGGGGTGGCAATTGGTTATGCAACATCCGTTGGGGTTGGATGGTTCGCGACACAGTTTTAAAAAATTGATGGCGGCACAGTGTGGACACGTTCCTGTGCTTGAGTTTGCGCACGCGCATCATGGCTGGATTGACCTTTTGCTTGCGCTAGGGTGGCTGGGGGGGGCGCTGTACCTATGGCTGCTGATTCACTTTCTTGCGCTTGGGTGGAGGGGCTTGGTAGCATCTCAGACTCGGCATTGGGCGCTCGCTTTGATGCTTGTTGCCTTGTTTTGGCTTTTGCGCGGTTTTACCGATGCCGTCTATCGCGAACATATGTTGCTCATGCAAGCAGTGTTGATGGGGTACCTGTATGTTCAGCTGATGACTCAACAATGTGCTACTCAAAAGAGCGCCAAGGTGGCCGTCAAATGCCCGGGGCCGAATGATGAAAGCTTTGCGGTTAAAGGCTGAACGCAAGACCATGTTCATGCAGCAGCGCATCCTGGCTTGGCCGCGCGCCATCAAGCGGCTGGTGGTCTTGTCCATGGATGTTGTCCTGTCGCTGCTAGCGACATGGATGGCCTTTACTTTGCGCTTGGACAGCCTGAATTGGCCTGATGAAACGCAGCTCCGCGTCTACCTGCTGGCTCTTCTGCTGGCTATTCCTGTTTTCATCCGCCTGGGTCTTTACCGGGCCATCTTTCGCTATACAGGCCAGGCCGCGCTGCTGACCACCGCCAAGGCCGTCGCGATCTACGGTGCACTGTTGGTGGGTGTGCTGTTGTGGGCGCGTTGGGAGAACGTGCCACGCAGCCTGGGGGTGCTGCAGCCCCTGATATTTCTGCTGCTGGTGGGGGGCAGTCGTGCGCTGGCGCGTTTCTGGTTGGTTGGGCGCAGGCAGGCATTGGCCGGCCATGAGCGCTTTCTGATCTATGGTGCGGGGCTGGTGGGGGCACAAACGGCGGCGGCGCTGGCCATGAGCGGACAGTACAGCTTGCTGGGGTTTGTGGATGACGACCCGGCCAAGGTTGGGCGCAGCATCAACGGCGTGCAGGTCTATGCAGGCCGGGACATCGCGACCATAGTGGAAACAGGGGGTGTCACCGATATCCTGCTGGCGCTGCCGAGCGTTACGCGCGAGCGCCGCAACCGCATCATCGAAAGTCTGCGACACCTGCCCCTGCACATTCGCACCCTGCCGGGCATGGCTGACCTGACCAGCGGCCGGGTCACTGTGCAAGATTTTCGCGAGCTCGATATCGAAGACCTGCTTGGGCGAGACCCCGTTCCACCGGATGTCGCGCTGATGGCAAGGGATCTGGAGCGGAAGATTGTGCTGGTGACCGGCGCTGGCGGCAGTATCGGCAGCGAACTGTGCCGCCAGATCCTGCGGCAGCAGCCCGACCAGCTGATCCTCCTGGATCACAGCGAGTTCGCGCTCTACAGCATTCATCAGGAACTGGAAGTGCTGTGTCGGAGTGATGGACTCGCGACCCGACTGATGCCATTGCTGGGTAGCGTTAATCACGAAATCCGCCTGCGTGAAATCTGCCATCACCACCGGCCCCACACCATCTATCACGCGGCAGCCTACAAGCACGTGCCGCTGGTGGAGTCCAACCCCGCCGAGGGCATACGCAACAACGTCTTCGGCACCTTGTACATCGCCCGTGTTGCACGGGACTGTGGTGTTGCCCGTTTCGTTCTGGTCTCGACCGACAAGGCTGTGCGTCCGACCAATGTCATGGGTGCGAGCAAGCGCATGGCCGAACTGGTGCTGCAAGCGATGGCTGCAGAGCCGGGGCAAACTTGTTTCAGCATGGTGCGCTTCGGCAATGTGCTGGGCTCCAGCGGCAGCGTGGTGCCGCTGTTCCGTCGCCAGCTTGCAGCAGGCGGTCCGTTGACGGTAACTCATCGGGACGTGACGCGTTATTTCATGACCATCCCTGAAGCTGCCCAGCTGGTGTTGCAGGCTGGCGCCATGGCGGGAGGCGGGGAGGTGTTCGTGCTGGACATGGGCGAGCCGGTGCGCATTCTGGACCTGGCGCGGCGTATGGTCGAACTGTCGGGGCTGACGGTGCGCGACCTGGACCACCCTCAGGGCGATATCGAGATCGCCATTACGAGCCTGCGGCCCGGTGAAAAACTCTACGAGGAGCTGCTGATCGGCGACAACCCCACGCGAACCGACCACCCTCGCATCATGAAAGCGCACGAAGATTGCCTGCCCTGGCCTGAACTGCTGGTGCAGCTCGAGCGGTTGCAGCGTGCCGTAGAGGCAGGTGACGTGACCGAGATCCGCTCGGTGTTACGGGGTTGCGTGCATGGCTTCCATGAAGGACTGTCACGGTGATCGGGCACAATCCAACGATTGATTCCAGTGTGAGCCGAACATGACCGATATCCATACCATTCCCCCGCGCGACAAGGCCGAAATCCTGGCCCAGGCGCTGCCCTACATCCGCAAGTACCATGGGAAAACCATGGTCATCAAGTACGGCGGTAACGCCATGACCGACCCGGCGCTGCAGGCGGACTTTGCCGAGGATGTGGTGCTGCTCAAGCTGGTGGGCATCAACCCGGTGGTGGTGCACGGCGGCGGGCCGCAGATCGAAACGGCGCTCAAGCGCTTGGGCAAGAAGGGCGAGTTCATCCAGGGCATGCGCGTGACTGATGCCGAGACCATGGAAGTGGTCGAGTGGGTGCTGGCAGGCGAGGTGCAGCAGGACATCGTGGGCCTGATCAACCAGGTCGGCGGCAAGGCCGTGGGCCTGACCGGGCGCGATGGTGGCCTGATCCGTGCCCAAAAACTCAAGATGGTCGACCACAACGATCCGAGCAAGGAATACGACGTTGGCCAAGTGGGTGACATCGTGGCGATCGACCCGAGCGTGGTGAAGGCCCTGCAGGATGACCAGTTCATCCCCGTGGTCAGCCCGATCGGTTTCGGCGAGCACAACGAGAGCTACAACATCAATGCTGACGTGGTGGCGGCCAAGCTGGCGACCGTGCTGCAGGCCGAAAAGCTGCTGATGCTGACCAATATCCCGGGCGTGCTGGACAAGCAGGGACAGTTGCTGACGGAACTGACGATGAAGCGCATCGATGAACTGGTGGCCGATGGCACGATTTCGGGCGGCATGTTACCCAAGATCGCTGGCGCGCTGGATGCCGCCAAAAGCGGTGTCAATGCGGTGCACATCATCGATGGCCGCGTGCCGCACGCGATGCTGCTTGAAATCCTGACCGATCAGGCCTACGGCACCATGATTCGGTCGCATTGAGTCGGCGCCAAGTTGCGGGAGACCGGGGCAGGCGGGGTGAGGAAAACCCTTGCCGCCACTGTGCGAGAATCAATCAAACGGATTCCTGAGCACCATGTCTGACGTCGAAAAAACCTCCTCCTCCACAGCCGCAGACGGTGAGGCTGCGACCCCGGTCCGCAAGCGCCCCAAGCCGGGCGAGCGTCGCGTGCAGATCCTGCAGGCGCTGGCCACCATGCTGGAGCAGCCCGGGGCCGAGCGCATCACCACGGCGGCACTGGCGGCCAAGCTGGAGGTGAGCGAGGCAGCGCTGTACCGGCACTTTGCCAGCAAGGCGCAGATGTTCGAGGGCTTGATCGAGTTCATCGAGCAAACCGTGTTCTCGCTCATCAACCAGATCGCCGAGCGCGAGGCGGGCGCCAGCGATGCCGAGGCCGGTGTGCGCCATGCCGGCAAGGTGGTGACCATGCTGGTGCAGTTCGCCGAAAAGAATCCCGGCATGACGCGCGTGATGGTGGGCGATGCGCTGGTGTTCGAGAACGAACGCCTGCAGCAGCGCATGAACCAGTTCTTCGACAAGATCGAATCAACCCTCAAGCAGTGCCTGCGTGAGGGCGCACAAGTCGCCGGCTCGGCCACGCCCAGCGTGGACGTGCAGGTGGCGGCATCGGTCCTGACGGCTTTCGTCGTCGGCCGGTTGCAGCGCTTCGCCCGCTCGGGTTTCCGTCGCCTGCCGTCCGAGCACCTGGAAGCCAGCCTGGCGCAGATGCTCTGATCTGCTATTGATTTGATAGCTGGCGTGAAAGTCGTGGTCGGGGCTCGGCTTCGATTCGCTTCAAAAACCTAACCTCACGGCAACCCAGGGCACCCATGAAACTCGTTCGTTATGGCAATGCCGGCAAGGAAAAACCGGGTCTGATCGATGCCGCAGGCAAGTTGCGTGACCTCAGTGGTGTGGTCCAGGACATTGGCCCCGAACAGCTGAGCGATGCCGGCCTGGCCAGGCTCGCCCGACTCAAGGCCGACAAGCTGCCGCTGGTACGTGGCAACCCGCGGATGGGGTGTCCCGTGGCCGGCATTGGCAAGTTCATCGCCATCGGCCTGAACTACAGCGATCATGCCAAGGAAGCCGGCATGCCCATCCCGAAGGAGCCGATCGTCTTCACCAAGGCCATCAGCTGCATCCAGGGGCCGAACGATGACGTCATGCTGCCCAAGGGCTCGGTCAAGGGTGACTGGGAGGTGGAGCTGGGCGTGGTGATTGGCAAGCAGGCGCGTCACGTTTCGCAGAAAGCTGCGCTGGACCATGTGGCCGGCTACTGTCTGGCCAACGATGTCAGCGAACGCGAGTTCCAGCTCGAGCGCGGCGGCCAGTGGGACAAAGGCAAGGGTTGCGATACCTTCGGCCCCATCGGTCCCTGGCTGGTGACGCGCGACGAGATCCCCAACCCACAGAAGCTCGCCATGTGGCTGGACCTCAATGGTCAGCGCATGCAGGCCGGCAACACCCGGACCATGATCTTTTCCGTGGCCAAGATCGTCAGCCACCTGAGCCAGTACATGACGCTGATGCCGGGGGATGTGGTCATCACCGGTACCCCGCCGGGCGTCGGCATGGGCATGAAGCCGCAGCGTTTCTTGAGAAAAGGCGATGTGATGACCCTCGGCATTGAGGGCTTGGGCGAGCAGCGCCAGCGTGTGGTGCCGTTCAAACGCTAACCTGGCCCTCGGCGCCAGGGCGCTCCCGGACAAAGGCTCCCATCGGGGAGCCTTTATTTTTTGTGGGGGCTTGCCGCCTGGACTTTTTTTCATGCAAAATAGCACGATCGTTCGTTTTATTTTTTGCCATGACCGTCGTCGAGCTATCCACCAAGACCGCGCGCGCAGCCAGCCGAGACAGCGCCCGGGAAGGGCGCGCCCTGCACAAGGGGCAGCAGACCAAGCTGGCCATCGTCGATGCCGCGCTCGGCCTGGCCGCCCAGATCGGGCTCGAAGGCCTGAGCATCGGTGTGCTGGCCGAAGTCACCCGCATGAGCAAATCCGGCGTCTTCGCCCACTTCGGTTCGCGCGAAGAATTGCAGATCTCGGTCATTCGCGAATATTTCCACCGTTTCGAGCAGGAAATCTTCTATCCGGCGCTGAAGCAGCCGCGCGGTCTGCCCCGTCTGCAGGCCCTGTTTGCCAACTGGATGAAGCGCGTGACCGTGGAGCTTCAGTCGGGCTGCATCTTCATCAGCGGCGCCGTCGATTTCGATGACCGCACCGGGCCGGTGCGTGATGCGCTGGCGAGTTCCGTCAAGACCTGGCTGGGCGCCGTGCACCGCGCCGTGCTGCAAGCCAAGGAAGAAGGTCACCTCGCGGCCGATGCCGACGAGCGCCAGATCGTGTTCGAAATCCACAGCCTGATCCTGGGCCTGCACTACGAGGCGCGTTTTCTCAAGACCCCGGGTTCGGTCGAGCGCGCCAACAAGGGTTTCGAGCGCATCCTGGCCCAGTATGGCCGCGAAGCCGCCGTCAGTACCTCGGCGGGGAGAAGCGCCATGGCCAAAAGTACACACGTCAAGAACACCCGCAAATCCACGACCAAAACCACCAAGGAGTAAACCCATGCCCAGCTACAACCCGCCCCTGCGCGACATGCAGTTCGTGATGCACGAAGTGCTTAAGGTCACCGACGAACTCAAAACCATCCCCAGGCATGCCGACATCGATGCCGACACCATCAATGCCGTGCTGGAAGAAGGCGGCAAATTCGCCGCCGAGGTGACCTTCCCGCTCAACATCAGCGGCGATGCCGAGGGCTGCACGCTGGACAAGACCACGCACGAGGTCAAGGCGCCCAAAGGCTTCAAGGAGGCCTATGCCAAGTACATCGAAGGCGGCTGGCCGGCACTGTCCTGCGACCCCGAATACGGCGGCCAGGGCCTGCCTTTCGTGGTCAACCAGTGCTTCTACGAGATGATGAACTCGTCCAACCAGGCCTGGACCATGTACCCCGGCCTGTCGCATGGCGCCTACGAGGCCCTGCACGCCCATGGCACCGCCGAGCAGAAGAAACTCTACCTGCCCAAGCTGGTCAGCGGTGAGTGGACCGGCACCATGTGCCTGACGGAACCGCATTGCGGCACCGACCTCGGCCTGCTGCGTACCAAGGCCGAACCGCAGGCCGACGGCACCTACAAACTCAACGGCGCCAAGATATTCATCAGCGCCGGCGAGCATGACCTGGCGGAGAACATCGTGCACCTGGTGCTGGCGCGCCTGCCGGACGCGCCGCAGGGCAGCAAGGGCATCAGCCTGTTCGCCGTGCCGAAGTACAACGTGAAGGCTGACGGCACGCTGGGCAGCCGTAATGGCATTTACTGCGGCGGCCTGGAGCACAAGATGGGCATCCACGCCAACTCAACCTGCCAGATGATCCTGGAAGACGCAGTGGGTACCCTGGTCGGCCAGCCCAACAAGGGCCTGCAGGCCATGTTCGTGATGATGAACGCCGCCCGCCTGGGCGTGGGCAACCAGTCGCTGGGTCTGACCGAAGTGGCGTTCCAGAACGCGCTGGCTTATGCCAAGGACCGCATCCAGATGCGCTCGTTGTCAGGTGTGAAGGCCAAGGACAAGCCGGCCGACCCGATCATCGTGCACCCCGATGTGCGCAAGATGCTGCTCACCGCCAAGGCCTATGCCGAAGGCGGTCGCGCGCTGGCCTGTTACTGCGCCACGCTGCTGGACAAGGAGCTCTACCACCTTGACGAGAAAACGCGCAAGGACAGCGCCGAGATGCTGGCGTTGCTGACGCCCATCATCAAGGCCTTCCTGACCGACAACGGCTTCCAGTCGGCCGTGATGTGCCAGCAGGTGTTCGGTGGCCACGGCTACATCAAGGAATGGGGCATGGAGCAGTACGTGCGTGATGCCCGCATCAACATGATCTACGAAGGCACCAACACCGTGCAGTCGCTGGACCTGCTGGGCCGCAAGATCCTGGGCAACAACGGCGCCACGCTGAAGAAATTCGGCAAGCTGGTTGGCGCATTGGTGGAGGAAGAAGGCGTCAACGAGAAGATGGCCGAGTTCATCAACCCGCTGGCCTACCTGGGTGACCAGATGACCAAGTTCACCACCGAGATCGGTTTCAAGGGTTTCCAGAACCCCGACGAAGTGGGCGCTGCCGCCGTGGACTACCTGCGCGTGGCCGGCCACCTGGTGTTTGGTTACTTCTTCGCCCGCATGGCCTCGGTCGCGCTGAAAGAAATCGCGGCCGGCAACACCGATCCGTTCTACCCCGCCAAGCTGCAGACAGCGCGCTTCTATTTCGCCAAGCTGTTCCCCGAGACCGCTACGCTGATGCGTACCGCGCGTGCTGGCAGCAAGGTGCTGATGGACACCGATCTGGCCCTGGCATGAAGATGACTTCCCCCCGAAACGCCTTCGGCGTCTCCCCCCAAGGAGGGCGCACCCAGTGCCCCAGCAAAACCGGTTCCACGGGTGCCCGCGGCTGGGCTCTTGGTGCGTTGCTGGTACTTGCAGCGGGTTCGGCACTGGCGCAGGCCACCCCGGTGGGCCTGTGGCAGAGCATCGACGATGCAACCAACAAGCCCATGGCAGAAATCCGTATCCGCGAGTCAGCTGGCGTGCTGACCGGTGTGGTTGAGAAATCGCTGGCGCCGTCGGAGTCGCCGAACTGCGACCTTTGCACCGACGACCGCAAGGGCAAGCCCAAGCTGGGCATGGAGATCATCCGCGGTGCCCAGAAGGCCGAGGGTAAGAATGTCTGGGAGGACGGCAAGATCCTCGATCCCGAAAACGGCAAGACCTACACGCTGCGCATGACCCCGCTGGAAGGTGGCAGCAAGTTGCAAATCCGAGGCTATATCGGCCCCTTCTACAGGACCCAAGTCTGGGTTCGTGTGCAGTAAACAAGGAAGACAAGATGTCCCGATTTCAAGTCAGAAAAGTCGCCGTGCTCGGCGCCGGCGTGATGGGGGCGCAGATCGCCGCCCACCTCGTTAATGTCAAGGTGCCGGTCGTGCTGTTCGATCTGCCGGCCAAGGAAGGCCCGAAGAGCGGCATCGCCCTCAAGGCCGTCGACAACCTGAAAAAGCTCAAGCCGTCTCCGCTGGGCGTGGCCGATGATGCAAGCCTGATCCAGGCCGCCAACTACGAAGAGCATCTGGCGCAGCTGAAGGATTGCGACCTGATCATCGAGGCCATTGCCGAGCGCATGGACTGGAAGCTCGATCTGTACAAGAAGATCGCGCCCCATATTGCCAAGCACGCCATCGTGGCCTCCAACACCTCGGGCCTGTCGATCACCAAGCTGTCGGAAGCGCTGCCGGAAGAAATCAAGCCGCGCTTCTGCGGCATCCACTTCTTCAACCCGCCGCGCTACATGTACCTGGTGGAGCTGATCGCCACGCCGACGACGCAGCCGGCCATCCTCGACCAGCTGGAGACCTTCGTCACCAGCGGCCTGGGCAAGGGCGTGGTGCGCGCCAAGGACACGCCCAACTTCATCGCCAACCGTGTCGGTATCGCCGGCATGCTGGCCACTATGAAGGAGGTCGAGAACTTCGGCCTCAGCTATGACGTGGTGGACGACCTCACCGGCAAGAAGCTCGGCCGTGCCAGCTCGGGCACCTTCCGTACCGCCGACGTGGTGGGTCTGGACACCATGGCCCACGTCATCAAGACGCTGCAGGACAACCTGGACGAGAAGAGTGATCCGTTCTACGGCAGCTTCGGCACCCCCGCGGTGCTCAAGACCCTGCTCGAGATGGGCAACCTGGGCCAGAAGAGCAAGGCCGGTTTCTACAAGAAGGTCGGACGCGACATCCTGCGCTTTGATCTGGCGGGCAAGGAATACGTGCCGGGCGGCCAGAAGGCCGATGCCGTTTACGAGCGCATGCTCAAGAAGCCGGCCGGTGAGCGCCTGAAGCTGTTGCGCAACAGCGAAGGCGCACAGGGCCAGTTCCTCTGGGCCATCCTGCGCAACAGTTTCCATTACGCTGCCGTGCATTTGGCAGCGGTGGCTGATACGGCACGTGATGTTGACCAGGCCATGCGTTGGGGCTTCGGCATGAAGCAGGGCCCGTTCGAGCTCTGGCAGGAAGCCGGCTGGCTGGAAGTGGCCAAGATGATCCAGGAGGACATCGATGCCGGCAAGGCCTTGTGCAAAGCACCGCTGCCCAAATGGGTGTTCGACGGTCCGGTGGCCAAGGCCGGTGGCGTGCACACGCCCGAAGGCTCCTTCAACCCGACGACGGGCAAGTTCGAACCGCGTCGCCAGTTGCCGGTTTATGCACGTCAGCATTTCCCCGAGAGCGTGCTGGGCGACGGCAGTGTGAAATACCAGGCCGCTGGCAAGACGCTGCAGGAAAACAGTGGCGTTCGCCTGTGGACCCTGGACGACGAGGTGCTGATTGCCAGCATCAAGACCAAGATGCATGCCATCAGCCCGGATGTGGTTGAGGGACTGATGCAAGGCGTCGAGCTGGCAGAAAAAGAGTACCAGGGCATGGTGATCTGGTCGGGCGATGAGCCTTTCAGCGTCGGTGCCGACCTGCAGGCCATGTTGCCGGCCTTCATTGTGGCCGGCGTTGGTGCCGTCGAGGGCGCCGAGCACGAGATGCAGACCATGATGCTGCGTTTGCGTTATGCCGGCGTACCGGTGGTGTCGGCCATTCGCGGCATGGCACTGGGCGGTGGCTGCGAACTGGCCGTGCACTCGGCCCGTCGTGTCGTCGCCATGGAGTCGTACGTCGGCCTGGTGGAGGTCGGCGTGGGCCTGATCCCGGGTGCGGGCGGCCTGACCTACATCGCACGCCGTGCTGCTGAGAATGCGGCCGCTTCCACCGGCAAGGACATCCTGCCTTTCCTGACCGAAGGCTTCACCGCCGCGGCCATGGCCAAGGTGGGCACCAGCGCGCTGGAATCGCGCAAGCTGGGTTACCTGCTGGAGAGCGACATCATCGTGTCGAACAAGGACGAGCTGCTGTTCGTGGCTCTGAACGAAGTCCGTGCCATGTACCAGGGTGGCTGGCGCGCGCCGCACAAGCGCCTGTTCCCGGTGGCCGGCCGCAGTGGTGTGGCCACCATCAAGGGCCAACTGGTCAACATGCGTGACGGCGGCTTCATCAGCCAGCATGACTTCCACATGGCCAGCCTGATCGCCAATGTGGTGTGTGGCGGCGAGGTCGACCCCGGCACGCTGGTGTCCGAGGAGTATCTGATGACGCTGGAGCGTCAGGCCTTCTGCTCGCTCATCGTGCATCCCAAGACGCAGGAGCGCATCATGGGCATGCTCTCCACCGGCAAGCCCCTGCGCAACTGATCGGCTGACAAGGAATTACCATGAAACAAGTTCAAGACGCCTACATCGTCGCCGCCACGCGCACCCCCATCGGTCGTTCGCACCGCGGCTTCTTCCGCAACACTCGTCCGGATGACCTGCTGGCCACCACGTTGAAAGCCGCGTTGGCCCAGGCACCGGGGCTGGACCCGGCTGCCATCGAAGACATCGTGTGCGGCTGTGCCATTCCCGAAGCCCAGCAGGGCCTCAACGTGGCACGCATCGGTGCCGTGCTGGCCGGCCTGCCCACCAGCGTGGGCGGCATCACCGTCAACCGCTTCTGCGCCTCTGGCCTGTCGGCGGTGCAGATGGCGGCCGACCGCATCCGTGTCGGCGAGTCCGACGTCATGATCGCCGCCGGTGTGGAAAGCATGAGCATGGTGCCCATGATGGGCAACTCGCCTTCGCTGTCGCCCTCGATCTTCGAGCGCGATGGCGACGTCGGCATTGCCTACGGCATGGGCCTGACGGCCGAGAAGGTGGCGCAGCAGTGGAAAGTCAGCCGCGACATGCAGGACGCTTTCGCACTGGAGTCACACCTGCGCGCCATCCGCGCGCAGCAGGCTGGCGAGTTCACGGCCGAGATCACGCCGATTGAAGTCACCGACCGCAGCGCCAACCTGGCCAGCGGCGAGGTGGTCGCCAAGTCGCGTACCGTCAGTCTCGACGAAGGTCCGCGCGCCGACACCACGCTCGAAGCGCTGGGCAAGCTCAAAACCGTGTTCGCCGCGCGCGGCTCGGTCACGGCCGGCAACAGCTCGCAGACCTCGGACGGCGCCGGTGCGCTGATCCTGGCCAGCGGCGATGCGGTCAAGCGTTTCGGCCTCACGCCGCTGGCGCGTTTCGTCAGTTTTGCCTCGCGCGGTGTGCCGCCGCACATCATGGGCATCGGCCCGATCGAGGCGATTCCCGCCGCGCTGCGCGCTGCCGGCCTCAAGCAGGACGACATCGACTGGTTCGAGCTCAATGAAGCGTTTGCCGCCCAGTCGCTGGCCGTGGTCAACAGCCTGGGCCTGGACCCGGCCAAGGTCAACCCCATGGGCGGCGCCATTGCGCTGGGCCATCCGCTGGGTGCTACCGGTGCCATTCGCTCTGCGACCGTGGTGCACGCACTGCGCCGCCACAACAAGAAATACGGCATGGTGACCATGTGTGTGGGCATGGGGCAGGGCGCCGCCGGTATTTTCGAACGCGTCTAAGAATCGATCAAGGCCACCGCAGAGTGGCCTTTTTTAATGAGATGGAGGAGCAAGACATGAGGACCGAAGTCATTCAGGTGAGTGACGGCGCGAAACTCCTGGCCCGCATCTATGAGCCGGCTGGTCCGAACCTGGGCAGCGTGGTGATTGGTGGCGCCATGGGCGTGCGGCAGGATTTTTATGCGGCATTTGCGCAGTGGCTGGCGGGGCAGGGCTGGCGCGTGACCACGTTTGACTACCGCGGTTCGGGTGATTCCGTGCCGGACACGCCGCATGGCCGCCTGCGCGGCTTCAAGGCCGACCTGTACGACTGGACACGCGATTACGAAACCGTGATCGACCACGCCCATGCGGCGCAGCCGGACCGGCCGCTGTACCTGCTGGGCCACAGCCTGGGGGCGCAGCTGCCAGGCCTGCTCAACAACCAGCACAAGGTCAGCGGCTTGCTCAGCGTGGCCGCGGGCAGCGGTTACTGGCGCGAGAACGCGCCGCAGCTCAAGCGCATCGTGCCCTACTTCTGGTTCTTCATCGTGCCCCTGGCCACCCGTCTGTGCGGCTATTTTCCAGGCCGCAAGCTGAAGATGGTGGGCGATTTGCCGGCCGGTGTCATGCTGCAATGGCGCAAGTGGTGCCTGAACCCGCGCTACAGCGTGGGGGCGGAAGGCGAGGCAGCGCGACAAGCTTATGCCAGCGCGACTTTCCCGGTGCTGGCGTTGTCCATCACCGACGATGAACTGATGACCTTGCGCGGCACTCACAGCCTCATCAGCCTGTATGAAAACGCGCCACGCGACATCCAGTGCATTGCGCCGGAAGACCTGTCCGTACGCCGGATCGGCCACTTCGGACCGTTCCGGTCCGAGCACGAGACACTGCTTTGGCCGAGGATGGGGCAGTGGCTGGCCGGCCTGTCGCGTTCGGCCGTCGTATAAGCGGCGCTGATTGTCTGGAGCGACCCATGGCTGAGCATGTATTCGACAAGGCGATGGCGCTGACGGCGCAAACCGAAGACCAGTTCCTGGGGCGGACGAGTCCGGCCTACTGGAACATGGTCGGACCGTTCGGCGGCATCAGCGCCGCGCAGGCCTTGCAGGCGGTGCTGCGGCATCCCAAGCGACTCGGCGAGCCGGTGTCTTTCACGGCCAACTTTGCCGCCGCGCTGAGCGAAGGACCTTTTCACATCGAAGCGCGGCCGGTACGGACCAACCGTTCCACCCAGCACTGGCTGGTGTTGCTGTCGCAAACCGATGTGGACGGGCAGGCGGCGGTGGTGCTCACCGCCACGGTGGTGACGGCGGTGCGGCGCACGACCTGGAGCGCAGTCGATGCCGTCATGCCCGAGGTGCCGGGCCCCGAGACCATTGCGCGCGGCAGCCTGGCGCGGCCGATCGCCTGGCTGCAACGCTATGACATTCGGCCCTGTGCCGGCGCAATCCCCGAACATTGGGACGGCACGGAGGCCGATAGCCTGACCCAGCTCTGGGTGCGCGACGAGCCGCCGCGCCCGCTCGACTTCTGCAGCCTGCTGGCGCTGGCCGATGTGTTCTTCCCGCGTGTCTGGCGCCGCCGCGCCCGCATGACCCCGGTGGGGACGGTGTCGATGACGGTGTACTTCCACGCCGGCGCTGCCGAACTGGCGGCCACCGGCGGTGGCTACCTGCTGGGTCAGGCGCGGGCACAATCCTTCTTTAACGGGTTTTTCGACCAGAGTGCCGAACTCTGGAACCAGGCCGGCCAGCTGTTGGCCACTTCCCACCAGATTGTCTATTTCAAGGAATGAGCCACATGTCCGACATCCTCGTCCACACAGAAGACGGTGTAACCACCCTCAGCTTCAACCGGCTGGAGCGTAAGAACTCCATCACCGGCGCCATGTATGCGGCCATGGCGGAGGCTGTCGAGCAGGCGGCGGCCGATGCGGCGGTGCGCGTGCTGGTGATCCAGGGGCATGAGACGGTGTTCAGTGCCGGCAACGACATTGGCGACTTCCTGAACCAGCCGCCGGCGACCGCAGACGCTCCGGTGTGGCGTTTCATGCGCGCCCTGGCTGCTTTCCCCAAGCCGGTCATTGCGGCCGTCAGCGGGCCGGCGGTGGGCATCGGCACCACACTGCTGTTCCACTGCGATCTGGTCTACGCTGGCGACAACGCGGCCTTCTCCATGCCCTTCGTGAATCTGGGCCTGTGCCCGGAGTTCGCCTCCAGCCTGCTGGTGCCGCAGATGTTCGGTTACCACCGCGCTGCTGAGGCCTTGCTGCTGGGCGAGCCTTTCATGGCCGAGGCGGCGCTGGAGGCCGGCCTGGTCAATCGCGTGCTGCCGCCGACCGAGGCCAATGGCTATGCCCAGGCGCAGGCCCGCAAGCTGGCGGCCAAGCCCCTGTCGTCTCTGGTCGAGACCAAGCGCTTGATGAAGCAGGGCCAGGCGGCGCGCGTGCTGGAGCAGATGGCGGAGGAGGGTGCGAGCTTCGGCCGCATGCTGCGCGAACCGGCGGCGCGCGAGGCCTTCACGGCTTTCATGGAAAAACGCAAACCGGATTTCAGCAAGGTATGAAAACCGGTTCCTGCAAGGCGAGTCCGAGAGGACTTGAGCGTTTTCGCCAAAAACGACGTCCGGACTTCAGTAAAGTATGAAGTCCGGCACCGAAGGGGCAGTCCGCCAGGGTATGGCGGCGTTTTCGTCAAAACGACGTCCCGATTTCGCCAAACCCTGAATGCGCACATGAGCAAATCTGTTTCTGCCGCGCCCGTGATCGAATTCGAGGAAGAGTTCGTTGCCGGGCTCAAGTCGATCTTCGAGGAGAAGATCCCCTTCAACCAGGTGCTGGGCCTGAAGATCACTTCGCTCAAGCCCGAGCGGGTGGTGGGGCGCATCACCATGAAAAACGAATTGATTGGCCACTACGGCCACAACCGGGTTCATGGCGGCGTCATCAGCGCCGGACTGGATGCCATGGGCGGGCTGGCCGTGATGGCGGCTATCGGCGCGCGCCACATGGATGAACCGCCGCTGCAGCGGCTTTATCGCTTCGGCAAGCTCGGCACCATCGATCTGCGGATCGACTACCTGCGGCCCGGCATCGGCGAACACTTCGAGCTGCGTGCCGAAGTGCTGCGTCTGGGCTCGCGCGTGGCCACCACGCGCATGGAGTTTCTCGGGGCCGATGGCAAGCTGTTGTCCAGCGGTGCTGCCGCCTATATCGTCTCCTGACGGCGGTTCCGCCGTCACGCGCGCCAACCGGGTGTCCGTGATGAAACCACGGCGGCTGTCATGACCTCAAGGTCACCGGAAGACGCCGACCGACACAGGCATGAGGCACGGTGCCCGGCACCGTGCCTCACTGCCGCTGTCAGAGCTTGAAGTAGTCGGATGCCACTTTCCACTTGCCGGCCTGGATTTGCGACAGGCGTGACGCATTGCTGCCCAGGCGCTTGGTCGGGCTATAAGTAGCTGGCGCGCTGCCGAAGATGTCGCCGGGGAAACTCATGGTGTCCATGGCCTTGATGAAGCTGTCGGTGCTCAGGTTGGGGCCGACCTTCTGCGCGACCGCGATGAAAGAGTCGATCACGATGTAGCCGTAGGCCGAGAACACGGCCGGGTCTTCGTTGAAGCGGGTCTTGTACTTGGTGGCCCAGAAGCGCAAGGCCTGGGAGGTGTCGTCCAGGTAGGGGTTTTGCACGGTCATGGTGGCGTACAGGCCTTCGACCGCCTTGCCGCCGAGCCGGTGGATCAGGTCGGAGTAGGCCGCACTCGAACCGAGGAAGACGGGATTGAAGCCGGTCTTGCGGGCCTCGGCCATGGTGCCGATGGTTTCGCGGATGATGGTGCCCAGCACGACGAGTTCGCAGCCGGCCGCCCTCATGCGGGCCACCTGCGACGAGAAGTCGGTGGCGCCACGCTTGAAGCTGGTTTTTTCCGTCAGCTCCATGTTGGCGGCCTTCAAGCCGGCCTCGGTGCCGCGTTGCACCTCCAGGCCGAAATCGTCGTCCTGGTAAATGGTGCAGACCTTCTTGATGTTCTTTTCCTTGACCATCTTGGGCACGGCAGCGCGCATCTGGTCGAAGTAGGTGGCGGCAAACGAGTACTTGAGGCGATGGAAGGGCTCATACATCTCGCGCGCAGCGGTGAGCGGGAAGAAGTTGATCACGTTCTTCTCGAACTGCACCGGCATGGCCGCCATGTTCTGCGCCGTGCCGATGTGGCCGGCCATGATGAAGATCTTGTCCTGGTTCACCAGCTTCTGCGCCGCCAGCACCGATTTTTTCGGGTCGTAGCCGTCGTCCTCGATCGCCAGCCGCAGCTTGCGGCCGTGGATGCTGCCCTGCTCGTTGAGTTCCTCGATGCGCAGCTGCATGCCGTTGCGCAGCTGCTTGCCATAGCCGGCGAGCGGCCCCGACAAGTCCTGGATGGTGCCGATCAGGATTTCATTCTTGCTCACGCCCTGGCTTTGCGCCGAGGCTACGGTCGCGGCCAGCGTGAGCGTGGCCAGCAGAACTGCAGATTTGAGTTTCATCGCCTGTCTCCTTCGTGGTTAACGGTACATCGCCTCGATTTGCGGGGCATACTTCTTTTCCACCAGTTTGCGCTTGAGCTTCATGGTGGGCGTCAGCTCCTCGTCCTCGGCGGTGAGCCGGGTGTCGAGCAGGAAGAACTTCTTGATCTGTTCCACCCGCGCAAATTTCTTGTTGACCCGGTCCACCTCGGACTGGATCAGGGCCTGGACTTCGGGGCTGCGGGTCAGCGACGCGTAGTTGCTGAACGGCACATCCTGGTCCTGGGCGAATTTCTCGACGTTGTCCTGGTCGATCATGACGATGGCCGTCAGGTACGGCCGTTTGTCGCCGATCACTACCGCATCGGTGATGTAGGGCGAGAACTTCAGGTCGTTTTCCAGCTCGCTGGGGGTCACGTTCTTGCCGCCGGCGGTGATGATGATGTCTTTCATACGGTCCGTGATGCGAAAGAAACCATCGGCGTCCACCACGCCCACGTCGCCTGTGTGCAGCCAGCCGTCCGCGTCAAGGGTCTCGGCCGTCTTCTCCGGCAGGTTCAGGTAGCCGGCGAACACGTTCTTGCCCCGCACCAGAATCTCGCCGGTGGCCGGATCGAGCCGGACCTCATTGAAGCTGGCCGCCGGCCCAATCGAACCGGGCTTGATCTGCGTGACCGGCACGCCGGTGGAGGCGCCGCAGGTCTCGGTCATGCCCCAGACTTCCAGCATCGGCACGCCCAGCGCCAGGTACCAGCGCACCAGGTCGGGCGAGATCGGTGCGGCTCCCGTGACGAGAAAGCGGGCACGGTGGATGCCGATGAGCTTGCGCACGTTGTCCAGAGTCAGCCAGCGGGCGATCCTGAACTTGGCCTTGAGCCACGGACCGATGGTCTGGCCGGCCATCACCCGGTTGGCAATTTCGGTGCCCACGCCGATGCTCCAGGCATAGGCCGCCTGCTGCAGCGCGTCGGCTTCCTTCAGGGCGATCATCACGCCGGAGTAGAACTTCTCCCACACCCGCGGCACGGCGGTGAACACCGTGGGCGCGATTTCGCGCACGTTTTCGGGAATGGTTTCCGGGTTCTCGACGAAATTGAGGATGGCGCCGGTGTACAGCGCGAAGTACTCGCCGCCCATGCGTTCGGCGATGTGGCACAGCGGCAGGAAGCACATGCGTTCGTCGTGCTCGTCCTGCGCGATCAGCGTGTTGAAACCGCGCACGGTGTACACCAGGCCGGCATGCAGGTGCATGGCGCCCTTCGGCTTGCCGGTGGTGCCGGAGGTATAGACCAGGATGGCCAGGTCTGCGGGGCGGCAGCTTGCCACGCGCTGTTCCAGCTCGCCGGGATGCCGGCTCAGGTAGTCGCGCCCCAGGGCACGCAGCTGGTCGAGACTGATGACATCGGGCTCATTCAGGTCATGCAGGCCTTCCATGTCGAAAACGACGATCTTGCGCAGCCCGGGCAGTTGCGAGCGCGCTTCCAGCGCCTTGTCGAGCTGCTCGTCGTCCTCGACAAACAGGACGGTGGTGCGCGAGTCCTCGCACAGATAGTGCACCTGGGCGGGCGCGTCGGTCGGGTAGATGCCGTTGGACACACCGCCTGCGCTGAGCACGGCCAGATCGGCCCAGACCCATTCGACCACCGTGTTGGCCAGGATCGAGGCGCATTCGCCGCGCTGGAAGCCCAGTTGCAGCAGGCCGCCGGCGATCTCGCGCACCGCATCGCCGGTCTGTGTCCAGGTCCAGCTGCGCCAGATGCCCAGGTGTTTCTGGCGCAGCCAGGTTTGGGGCCCGCGCTGTTGCACTGCGTTCCAGAACATGGCGGGCACGGTCTCGCCCGCCATCACGATGTCGCGTTGAGGCTGAATGTTGCTGGTGTCCCAGAGGCCTGTCACGGCATTGCCCCCACGCTTGTCACTACGAGTACTACGCTGCCCCCCGAGGGGGCCTTCACTTGCTTGAGACGGCTCTGCGCGGCGTTCATCTTTATCTCCAGGTTTTTTTCTTTTTCCAGCGGCGCTCGCCGCGCACACCGTCTTCCTTCATGCCGAGGTAGAACTCCTTGATGTCTTCCTTCTCGCGCAGGTGGGCGCAGGTGTCTTCCATGACGATGCGGCCGTTTTCCAGCACATAGCCGTAGTCGGCGGCGTTCAGCGCCATGTTGGCGTTCTGCTCGACCAGCAGGATGGTGGTGCCGCGCTCGCGGTTGATGCGCACCACGATCTCGAAGATTTCCTTGGTGAGCTTCGGCGAGAGGCCCAGGCTGGGTTCATCCAGCAGGATCAGGTCGGGTGCCGCCATCAGGGCGCGCGAAATGGCCATCATCTGCTGCTGGCCGCCCGAGAGCAGCCCGGCATCCTGGTCGGCGCGTTCGTGCAGGATCGGGAAGTAGTGGTACACCGTCTCCATGTCGCGCGCCACGCCGTCGCGGTCGTGGCGGGTGTAGGCGCCCATCAGCAGGTTGTCGCGCACGCTCAGCAGCGGAAACACCTCGCGCCCCTCTGGCACGTGGCTCAGGCCCTGTTGCACGACATAGGCCGGGTCGCGCGCCGTGATGTCGAGGCCCTTGAAGGTGATCGAACCCTTGTTCGGGTCGAGGATGCCGGAGATGGTCTTGAGGATGGTGGACTTGCCGGCGCCGTTGGAGCCCAGCACGGTGGCGATCTCGCCGCGCCGCACCTGCAGGCTCACGCCGCGGATCGCCTTAATCGGCCCATAGGCGCTCTCGACGTTGAGCAGCTGGAGGACGGGGGCGTCGCTGACGGATGGGGGCAGGCTGCTCATGCGCTGGCTCCGGGGGGAAGGCGGGCGGCATGGGGACGGCGCAGCGAGGCCACGTCATCGACCGAACCCAGATAGGCCTCGATCACGCGCGGGTCGCTTTGCACCTCGCGCGGCGAACCCAGGGCCAGCACTTCACCCTGGTTCATGGCCAGCACACGGTCCGACACCTTGGAGACCAGCGACATGTCGTGTTCCACCATCAGCACGGTGATGCCGAGGTCGTTGCGGATGTCCTGGATCCAGAAGGCCATGTCATCGGTCTCTTCCACATTCAGGCCGGAGGAGGGTTCGTCCAGCAGCAGCAGCTTGGGCTCGGTGCACAGCGCACGCGCCAGTTCCACCACCTTGCGCACGCCATAGGGCAGGCCCGCCACCAGGGTGTCGCGGTAGTGCTGCAGGTCGAGGAAGTCGATCACCTCCTCGGCCTTTTCGCGGGAGTGCAATTCGGTCTGACGGACTTCGGAGGTGAACAGCAGGTCCTGCCAGAAACCGGTGCGGCGGTGGGTGTGGCGACCGATCAGCAGGTTGTTCAGCACGGTGGCGTGCTCGAACAGCTCGATGTTCTGGAAGGTGCGCGCGATGCCCAGCGACGCGATCTGGTGCGGCGGCAGTTCGGCCAGCGCTTGCCCCTGGAAGCGGATCTCACCACTGGTGGGCGTGTAGATATGGCTGATCAGGTTGAACACCGTGGTCTTGCCGGCCCCGTTGGGCCCGATCAGGGTGAAGACCTCGCCGGGCTGCACATCAAAACTCACGTTGTTGACGGCCAGCACGCCGCCGAAGCGCACGCTCAGGTTGCGGGCGGAGAGAAGAGGTTCGTTCATCACTTCAGCCTGTCAGACTTTTGGAAGGATTTCTGCCGCTTGAACATGCCCTTGCGGTAGAACGGGAACATCTGCAAGTAGGTGCGGATCTTGAGCCAGCGGCCATACAACCCCATGGGCTCGAACAGCACGAAGATGATCACCACCACGCCATACACCAGTCCCTGCAGGCCCGGGGCCTGGCCGACCACGGCGGGCAGGTAGTCCTTGCCCAGGGCAATCACCTGCGGCATGGAGATCAGGAAGATCGCACCCAGGAAGGCGCCGTGCACCGAACCCACGCCGCCGATCACGATCATCAGCAGCAGATCGATCGACTGCAGTACGTTGAACTGGTCGGGCGAGATGAACTGCAGCTTGTGCGCATAAAGCGCACCGGCCACGCCCGCCAGCGCGGCCGACAGCGCAAACGACAGGGTCTTGTAGCGCGCCAGGTGGATGCCCATGCTCTGCGCCGAGATCTCGGAGTCGCGGATGGCGACAAAGGCGCGTCCGGTGGGCGAGCGCAGCAGGTTCAGGATGCCCAGCGTGGCCAGCACGGCCAGGCCCAGGCACAGGAAGTAGAAGCCCTCACCGCTGGTGAGTGTCCAGCCCAGCATGCTGGGCGGCTTGAGGTGGATGCCGGCATTGCCGCCGGTGACCGATTCCCAGCGCGCAAACCCTTCCTCCACGATGAAACCGAAGGACAGCGTGGCCATGCCGAGGTAAATGCCCTTGACGCGCAGGGCCGGCAGGCCCACCACCCAGCCGGCAGCCGCCGACAGCCCGGCCGCGCAGGCCAGCGCCAGGGGAAAGGACAGGCCGGCGTTGGTCAGCACGGCCTGGGTGTAGGCGCCCACGCCCAGGAAGGCCGCGTGGCCCAGCGAGAACAGGCCGGTGAAGCCGGCCAGCAGCATCAAACCCAGGCCGGCAATGCCGTAGATCAGCACGAAGGTCAGCTGGGCCAGCCAGTACTCGCTGAACAGCCAAGGGGCGGCCAGGGTCAGCGCCAGCAAGGCGCCGTACCAGAAGACCTGGCCGCCGTGTTTGGCCAGCAGCAGGTCCTGTTCGTAGCGGGTCTTGAAGATGAAGCGCATCAGGCCTCCTGCCGGGCCGTCCCAAGGGCGGCAGCGGACCCCTCGGGGGGCGGTGACACGGTGAAACCGGGAACGTGGGGGCTCATACTTTTTTTCTTAGTTGGTCGCCGAACAAGCCGTTGGGCCGGACCATCAGCATGATCAGCACCGCGATGTAGGGTGCCGTGTCCTTGAAGCCGTCGGGCAGGTAAAAGCCGGCCAGTGCTTCCACGATGCCGATCACCAGCCCGCCCACGATGGCACCGGGCAGGCTGCCAAAGCCGCCCACCACCGCCGCGGGAAAGGCCTTCAGGCCGATGAAACCCATGTTGGCGTGGACGAAGGTGATGGGGGCCAGCAGCAGGCCGGCAATCGCCGCTACCGCCGAGGCCAGTCCCCACACCAGGCCGTTGAGCCGCTTGACGGGAATGCCCATGTAATAGGCGGCCAGCTGGTTTTGCGAGACGGCCTGCATGGCAATGCCGATCTTGCTGTAGCGAAACAGGGCGAACAGCAACAGGCACAGCACGGCCGTGGCGCCGATCACCACCATCTGCTCGACGTTGAGTACCAGGCCGGCAAGGCTCCAGATCTCGTCCTTGTAGGGCACGGGCAGCGTGTGCGTGTCGGTGCCGATGTCGGGGATCATGGTGATCAGGCCGCGTGCCACGTAACCGATGCCGATGGTGAGCATCACGATGGAGAACGCGGGCTGGCCCAGGATGGGGCGGATCACCAGCCGCTCCAGCACCACGCCGAACAAGGCCATGGCGGCAACCGCACTGAGGACCGCGAGCCAGTAGGGAAAACCCAGAAAAGTCAGGCCCGCCAGGCCGCCGAATGCCCCGAGCATCATGAGGTCGCCCTGCGCGAAGCTCACGGTCTCGGTGCCCTTGTAGATCAAGACAAACCCCAGGGCGATCAGCCCGTAGATGCACCCTTGGGCGATGCCGCTGATGACCAGCTGAAGAAACTGCACGATGTCTCCCGAATCATTGCAGTTCGGTTATATCGGGGGAGGGCCTCGGCTGTGCTTGGGGTTTTCCCAGTCTAGGGTTCACCCCAGTGCGACGGGATGGCTGAGGTTGCTGGTCAAAAGTGCCGCCACCCCATGGTGATCATGCGTTGAATGCTATTATTTTTATAGCGATTGGGGTTTCTGGCGCGGCAGTTCGCGTGGCTTGCCTTCGTTGTCGATGGCGACATAGGTCAGGCTGGCTTCGGTGACCTTGACGAACCGGCCCTGGGCGCGGAAGCGTTCGGCATAGACCTCGACCTTGACCGTCATGGAGGTGCGGCCCAGGCGCGTGAGCTTGGAATAGAACGACAGGATGTCGCCCACCCGCACCGGCTGCTTGAAGATGAACTCGTTGACGGCCACCGTGGCCATGCGGCCGTCCGCGTAGCGCGCCGGAATGACCGAGCCGGCCAGGTCGACCTGGGCCATGACCCAGCCGCCGAAGATGTCGCCATTGGCGTTGCAGTCAGCCGGCATCGGAATGACCTTGAGCACCAGTTCCTCGTCGGACGGCGGCTGGATCGGGGCAGTGCTTGAAATCTCGGACATGGGGGACAATCTTGTAAGAACAACAACCCGGATTGTCCTCCATGCGTCGCTTTGGCGATACCTCCCTGTCTTCCGCTGCCGGCCAACCCGCCGGGCCGGCCGTACCGCATTCCGACTGGGACACGCTGCGGCGCCTGTTCCCCTACCTGTGGCAGTACAAGTGGCGCGTGCTCGCCGCGCTGGCTTTCATGGTGGGCGCCAAGCTGGCCAATGTGGGCGTGCCGTTGCTGCTCAAGAACCTGGTGGACACCATGGACATCAAGCCCGGCGACACGGCCGCCGTGCTGGTGGTGCCGGTCGGGCTGTTGCTGGCCTACGGGGCGTTGCGTCTGGCCACCTCGCTGTTTGCCGAGTTGCGCGAGCTGGTGTTTGCCAAGGCCACCCAGGGTGCGGCGCGCAGCATTGCACTGGCGACCTTCCGCCACCTGCATGCCCTGAGCCTGCGCTTTCATCTGGAGCGCCAGACCGGCGGCATGACGCGCGACATCGAGCGCGGCGTGCGCGGCATCGAGTCGCTGATTTCCTATTCGCTCTACAGCATCGTGCCGACGCTGATCGAAGTGGCGCTGGTGCTGACCATCCTGTCCGTCAGGTTCGACGCCTGGTTTGCCTGGATCACCCTGGGGGCGCTGGCGGGCTACATCCTGTTCACCGTGACGGTGACCGAATGGCGCACCCAGTTCCGCAAGCAGGCCAACGAGTTCGATTCGATCGCCCACAGCAAGGCGGTGGATTCGCTGCTCAACTACGAAACCGTCAAATACTTCAATAACGAGGATTTCGAGGCCGCGCGTTACGACGAGAGCCTGGTACGCCTGCACCAGGCGCGGCTCAAAAGCCAGTCCACGCTGAGCGTGCTCAATACCGGGCAGCAACTCATCATCGCCATCAGTCTGGTGGCGATGCTGTGGCGCGCCACCCAGGGGGTGGTGGACGGGCGCATGACGCTGGGCGACCTGGTCATGGTCAACGCCTTCATGATCCAGCTCTACATCCCGCTGAACTTCCTCGGCGTGATCTATCGCGAAATCAAGCAGAGCCTGACCGATCTGGACAAGATGTTCACGCTGCTGCAGCGCGAGCGCGAGGTGGCCGATGTGCCCGGTGCGCCAGCCCTGTTGCTGCCGTCGGGCGGGCACCTGGCCCCATCCGTGCGTTTCGAGGACGTGAGCTTCGCCTACGACCCCTCGCGTTCCATCCTGCACCATGTCAGTTTCGAGATTCCGGCCGGCAAGACGGTGGCCGTGGTCGGCCCTTCCGGTGCCGGCAAGTCCACGCTGGCGCGCCTGCTCTACCGTTTCTATGATGTCGGGGTTGCGCCCGCACAGTCGCCTGCAGCGCATGGCTCCCTGCCCCCCGAGGGGGGCGCCGCCGACTCGGGGCGGCCCGGCGTCGGCGGGGGGCGCATCACCATCGACGGGCAGGACATCCGCCAGGTGACGCAGGCCAGCCTGCGCCAGGCCATCGGCATCGTGCCGCAGGACACCGTGCTGTTCAACGACACGGTGGAATACAACATCGCCTACGGCCGCCCCGGTGCCAGCCGGGCAGAGGTCGAAGAGGCCGCGCGGGCGGCCCACATCCACGCCTTCATCGCGGCCACGCCCAAGGGCTATGACACCATGGTGGGCGAGCGTGGTCTGAAGCTCTCGGGCGGCGAGAAGCAGCGCGTGGCGATTGCGCGCACCCTGCTCAAAAATCCGCCGATCCTGATCTTCGACGAAGCCACCTCGGCGCTGGACTCGGCCAACGAGCGCGCCATCCAGGCTGAGCTGCAGAGCGTGGCACACAACAAGACCACCCTGGTGGTCGCGCATCGTCTGTCGACGGTGGTCGATGCGCACGAGATCCTGGTGATGGAGGCGGGGCGCATTGTCGAGCGGGGCTCGCATGCAGAATTGCTGCTACGTGCGGGTGTCTATGCCCGCATGTGGGCGTTGCAGCAAAGCGCGGACTGAAGGGCAGTGCCACAGCCGTGAACAATGATCCGAGTCGGGCAAAGTTTGCGGGGGATCAATGTGGGCGGCCTGGCCCGTCATCCAGAATGAGATTTCAAGAGGGCCAAGTCAGACCGTGAAATCCTATCTTGTGAATCTGGTGTTGGGGCCTCCCGGGCACGGGCGTTGGCGCGTCTTGATGGGATTGCTGACCCTGGCGCTGTACGTTCTGTTTGCCATGTTGCAGCACATGGAGGTGTTGTTGGGCCTCATCGATGCGACGGCATCGGCGTGGCTCAGTGCCTACTATCTTCTCGGCTCCTTCGGGTTTTATCTTCTGGTGCGCAGTGGCTGGAGTGCCCACATCTCCAGCGATCCGTCACTGATGCTGTGGCAGACCGTGCATGGCGTGCTGGCCGTGATTGGGGCCTATGCCATCACAGGTCCGGCGCGCGGGGCGGTAATCGCCATTCTGGTGCTGATTCTGGCTTTTGGCATGTTTGGTCTGTCGACGAGGCAGGCACGTCTGCTGGCCCTGTTCTCGTTTATGGCTCTGGCGTTGACCATGGCGTGGAAGAGCCGGACCGACCCCTTGCGTTACCCGGTCTCCGTCGAAGTCGTGCACTTGGCTTTTGGCGTCATTGTTCTGCTGGGGGTGTCGGCGCTGGCCATGCGCATGGGGGGGCTCCGTGCTCGCTTGCATAGCCAGAAGAAGGCGCTTGAAGCGTCACTGGTACAGATCCGCCAGCTGGCGACGCAGGATGAACTGACCGGACTGGTGAACCGGCGCCACATGATGACGCTCATGAAGGCCGAGCAGGCGCGACAGCAGCGTACCGGCGAGGCGATGAGTCTTGCGCTGCTGGACCTGGATCATTTCAAGCGTGTCAACGACAGTTTCGGCCATGCGGCGGGCGACATGGTGCTGCGGGCATTTGCCGATTCGGCCGGCCACAACCTGCGTGGCCCGGATGTGCTCTCGCGCTGGGGTGGCGAGGAATTCCTGCTGATGCTGCCGGCCACCTCCGAGGCAGACGCATTCCAGTGCGTCGAGCGGATGCGCGCCGGATTGGCACAGGTCTCGGTCGATGCGATCGCACCGGATTTGCGCATCACTTTCTCCGCCGGCCTGTGTGCCTGCCAGCCGGGCGAGTCGCTCGATGTGGCGATCGAGCGCGCCGATCAGGCCATGTACCGTGCCAAGGAGCAGGGACGCAACTGCACCGTGTGTGGCTGATGGCGCGAGCCGGGCCGGGCACAACGCATAATCCGCGGCATGGAAACCAAGTGGTTTGAGGACTTCGTCAGCCTGGCCGAAACACACAGTTTCAGCCGCTCCGCGCAACTGCGCCATGTCACGCAGCCGGCGTTTTCACGTCGCATCCAGGCGCTGGAAGCCTGGGCCGGGACCGATCTGGTGGACCGCAGTGCCTATCCGACGCGGCTGACGCCGGCCGGCGAGACGCTGTATGGCCAGGCGCTGGAGATGCTGCAGGCCTTGCAGAACACGCGCGCGATGTTGCGCAGCCATACGGCAGCCGGGCAGGATGTGATCGAATTCGCGGTGCCGCACACGCTGGCTTTCACTTTCTTCCCGGCCTGGCTGACCGGCCTGCGCGAGAAGTTCGGCCCCATCAAAAGCCGGTTGATTGCGCTCAACGTGCACGATGCCGTGGTGCGGCTGATCGAGGGCAGCTGCGACCTGCTGATCGCCTACCACCATCCGTCGCAACCGTTCCCGCTCGACGCCGACCGCTATGAGATGGTCAGCCTGGGGGAGGAAGTCATCGCTCCCTTTTCCCGGCCGGATGCGCAAGGCCAGCCTCTGTTCCAGCTGCCGGGGCACGCCGGCCAGCCCTTGCCTTACCTCGGTTATGCCCCGGGGGCTTACCTCGGGCAGGTGGTGGATTTCATGCTCAAACAGGCGGGGGCGCCCATTCACCTCGACCGCGTGTACGAGACCGACATGGCCGAGGGGCTCAAGGCCATGGCGCTTGAGGGTCATGGCCTGGCATTTCTGCCGTACAGCGCCATCAAGAATGAATGGCACAACAAGAAACTGGTCAGCGCTGCGCCACCCGGCCTGAAGGGATTGCAGATCACCATGGACATCCGGGCCTACCGGGAAAAACCGGCGGCGCGGGACGCGCACAAAACCGGAGCGCAGCGGGGGGCGGCCGCCAGCCCGAAACGAACGGCCCAGGCCTTGTGGGACTACTTGCAGACGCAGTCGTCCGGCAAATAAGTCGAATCGTCCGACCCCGGGCAGGCCGGTCCGGCGTGTGCGGGTGGATCGGAGGCTGCGCCTGTTCGCCTCAGGGTAGGGCGGACATTCTTTTTTCTCGCCAACTCCATAGAATGCGTTTAGCATTTTCAAACCCGACACCGAAGGAGATTGCATGAGAAAACAGGTTTTCGCACTGGCCGTTGTTGCTTTGACGGCCGCCAGCGTGCTGGCCCAGGCCAATGACACCCTGGCCAAGGTCAAGGCTTCTGGCACCGTCACCATGGGCGTGCGCGACTCCTCGGGGGCGCTGTCCTACACCCTGGGCGATGGCAAGTACGCCGGCTTTCATGTCGAGCTTTGCCAGCGCATCGTCAGCAGCCTGGAAAAAGCGGTGGGCAGGAAGCTGGACCTGAAGTACCAGTCGGTCACCTCGCAAAATCGCATTCCCCTGATGCAGAACGGCACGGTCGATATCGAGTGCGGCTCCACCACCAACAACGCCACCCGCCAGAAAGACGTGGCCTTTGCGGTCACCACCTTTGTGGAGGAGGTGCGCATCGCCGTCAAGGCCAGCTCCGGTATCACCTCGATCGCCCAGCTCAATGGCAAGAACGTGGCCACCACCACCGGCACCACCTCGGTGCAGACGCTGCGCAAGAACGAGCGTGCCAACGGCGTCGATTTCAAGGAAATCTACGGCAAGGACCACGCCGACAGCTTCCTGCTGCTCGAGTCCGGTCGCGCCGACGCCTTTGTGATGGACGGCTCCATCCTGGCCGGCAATATCGCCAATGCCAAGAACCCGGCCGATTTCAAGATCGTCGGCGAGGTGCTGTCGGTCGAGCCGATCGCCATCATGCTGCGCAAGGATGACCCGGCCTTCAAGAAACTGGCCGATGACACGCTCAAGGGGCTGATGAAGTCGGGCGAGATCGCCAAGATCTACGACAAGTGGTTCATGCAGCCCATCCCGCCGAAGAACAACAAGGTGGGCTTGCCGGTCAGCGACAGCACCAAGGCTGCCTGGGCGACGCCGAACGACAAGCCAATGGAAGATTACGCCAAGAAGTAAAAAGCGGCTTCCCCTCAGGCCAGTCCACCCCCGCCCAGGCCAGGTGCTGTTCCGGGCGGGGTTTGTTCTTTCAGAGCCATGACCGGACGCGCAACACCATGTTCTTGACGGAGACGCCTTATGAGCTGGGACTGGCAGGTATTCCTCAACGATGACGGCAGCGGCCGCACCTATCTGCAATGGATGATGGACGCCTGGGGCTGGACGCTCGCGGTGGCCGGCTGTTCCTGGGTGGTGGCGGTGCTGATGGGCTCCCTCATGGGCACCCTGCGCACCCTGCCGGGCAGCCCGTGGTTGGTGCGTCTGGCCACGGTCTGGGTGGAACTGTTCCGCAACATTCCGCTGCTGGTGCAGGTCTTCCTCTGGTACTTCGTGGTGCCCAGGATGTTTCCGGCTTTCCAGCAGGTGCCTGGCTTCGTGCTGGTGGTGTTCGCCCTGGGCTTTTTCACCTCGGCGCGCATTGCCGAGCAGGTGCGTGCCGGCATTCAGGCTCTGCCCAAGGGACAGCGCTACGCGGCCCTGGCCATGGGCTTCACCACGGCGCAGGCCTATCGCTACGTGATCCTGCCGATGGCGTTTCGCATCATCCTGCCGCCGCTGACCAGCGAGTCCATGAACCTGTTGAAGAACTCGGCGGTCGCGTTTGCCGTGTCGATTGCCGAGCTCACCATGTTCGCCATGCAGGCGCAGGAGGAAACCTCGCGTGGCGTCGAGGTCTACCTGGCCGTGACGGCGCTCTACATGCTGTCGGCCTTCGCCGTCAACCGCGTGTTCGCCTTCATCGAGAAGCGGGTACAGATTCCCGGCTTCATCGTCGCGGGCGGCACCGGCGGGGGACACTGACATGTTGGGCCTGGACCTCACCTTCCTGAGCTGGGACATCATCAGCAAGTTCGTGCTGGGCGGCTTGTGGTTCAGCATCAAGCTGACCCTTATCGCTACGCTGGGCGGCATCTTCTTCGGCACCCTGCTGGCGCTCATGCGCCTGTCGGGCCGGCAGGCACTGATGCTGCCGGCCACCATCTACGTCAACGGCATGCGCGCCATTCCGCTGGTGATGGTGATCCTGTGGTTCTTCCTGCTGATTCCCTTCCTGATCGGCAAGCCGATCGGTGCCGAAGTGTCGTCCGTCATCACCTTCATCGCCTTCGAGGCGGCCTATTTCAGCGAGATCATGCGTGCCGGCATCCAGTCCATTCCGCGCGGCCAGGTCTTTGCCGGCCAGGCGCTGGGCATGACCTATGGTCAGAACATGCGTCTGGTGGTGCTGCCGCAGGCGTTTCGCAACATGCTGCCGGTGCTGCTGACGCAGACCATCATCCTGTTCCAGGACACCTCGCTGGTCTACGCCATTGGCGCTTATGACCTGCTCAAGGGCTTCACCAATGCCGGCAAGATTTATGGCCGGCCGGAAGAGGCTTACCTGCTGGCCGCCGTGCTGTATTTCGTGATCTGCTTTGCCCTGTCATGGCTTGTCAAGCGTCTGCAGGCCAGGATCGCCATCGTGCGCTAGGAGAACAAGATGATTGAAATCAAGAACGTATCCAAATGGTATGGCCCGGTGCAGGTGCTCAACGATTGCTCGGTCAGCATCAACAAGGGCGATGTGGTGGTGGTCTGCGGCCCGTCGGGGTCGGGCAAGTCCACACTGATCAAGACCGTCAACGGTCTGGAGCCGATCCAGCAGGGTGAAATCTTCGTTGATGGTGTGCCCCTGCACGCCCCCAAGACCGACCTGCCCAGGCTGCGAAGCCGGGTCGGCATGGTGTTCCAGCACTTCGAACTCTTTCCCCATCTCTCCGTGACCGAGAACCTCACCATCGCCCAGGTCAAGGTGCTGGGGCGCAGCCTCGACGAGGCCAGGACCCGTGGCCTCAAGATGCTGGACCGCGTCGGCCTGATGGCGCACAAGGACAAGTTCCCAGGCCAGCTGTCCGGTGGCCAGCAGCAGCGCGTGGCGATTGCCCGCGCGCTCAGCATGGACCCGGTCGTGATGCTGTTCGACGAGCCGACCTCGGCGCTCGACCCCGAGATGGTGGGCGAGGTGCTGGACGTCATGGTGAACCTGGCCCGGGAAGGCATGACCATGATGGTGGTCACGCACGAAATGGGCTTTGCCCGCAAGGTGGCCAGCCGCGTGATCTTCATCGACGTCGGTGGCCGCATCCTGGAGGACTGCAGCAAGGACGAGTTTTTCGGCCATCCGGAAAACCGCCAGCCGCGGACCAAGGATTTCCTGAACAAGATCCTGGCGCATTAGGCGCCACCCCCGAGCGGCTGCGCCGCTCCCCCTCAAGGGGGCGCTGCCAGCAGCCCGGCGGAGCCGGTTCTGCGGCAGCCTTGGTGAATACACCTGCTGGCGGGTCTGGGACAATAGCGGCCATGACGCAAGAAATCACCCTCACCCGTCCGGACGACTGGCATCTGCACGTGCGCGACGGCGAGCCGCTGGCGACCGTGGTGCCGCACACGGCGGCCCAGTTCGGTCGCGCCATCATCATGCCCAACCTGAAGCCGCCGGTGACCACCGCGGCACAGGCGCTGGACTACAAGCGCCGCATCCAGGCGGCCGTGCCGGCCGGCGTGGCCTTCGAGCCACTGATGACGCTCTACCTCACCGACAATCTGCCCCCGGATGAAATCAAGCGCGCCAGGGACGCCGGTGTGGTGGCCGTCAAGCTCTACCCGGCGGGCGCCACCACCAACAGCGATGCCGGCGTGACCGACCTGCGCAAGACCTACCAGACGCTGGAAGCCATGCAGCGCGAGGGCCTGCTGCTGCTGGTGCACGGCGAGGTCACCTCGCCCGAGATCGACCTGTTCGACCGCGAGGCGGTATTCATCGAGCAGCAACTGATGCCGCTGCGGCGCGACTTTCCCGAGCTGAAGATCGTGTTCGAGCACATCACCACGAAGGAGGCGGCGCAGTACGTGCAGGCCAGCGACCGCTACACCGGTGCGACCATCACCGCGCACCACCTGCTGTACAACCGCAACGCCATCTTCACCGGTGGTATCCGGCCGCACTACTACTGCCTGCCCGTGCTCAAGCGCGAGGTGCACCGCCTGGCCCTGGTGGCAGCAGCCACCAGCGGCAACCCGAAGTTCTTCCTCGGCACCGACAGCGCACCGCACCCGGTGCACCTGAAGGAGCACGCCACCGGCTGTGCCGGTTGCTACACCGCCCATGCGGCGATCGAGATGTACGCCGAGGCCTTCGACGTGGCGGGTGCGCTCGACAAGCTCGAAGGCTTTGCCAGCTTCCATGGCGCCGATTTCTACGGCCTGCCGCGCAACGCCGGCACCATCACGCTCAAGCGCGAGTCGTGGACGCCGCCGGAGAGTTTCCCCTTCGGCCAGGCCGAGCTCAAGCCGCTGCGTTCCGGTGAATCGCTGCCGTGGCGCATGGTCTAGGGTCTGTTCCCCCTGTTTTTTCATGGCGCGTTGTGGATCAAAAAGGCCATGCGGTAGGCGCGAAATGCAGCCGGAGTTTTCCTCCGGCAATGCTTCGCAACGCCGCGCATGGCCTTTTTGGCCACAACCCGGAGGGAACGAGCTCCAAACCGCACCACTCGTTGTTGCACTTCTTGCCCAGACGGATAGTCTGGGCATCGTCGTGCGCCTAGATTGGCGCAGTTTGGAGTTCGTTCGCGTATGAAAAAACAGGGGGAACAGACCCTGCCGATCGACTGGTCGGCGCCCTGGCTGGCGCCGTACCGCGAGGCGGGGCAGCCGCTGGCACAGCAGGTCATGGCTGGCGCCTCCTGTGCCGAGGCGCTCAATAGCTGCGCGGCCATGCCGGTGCGTTTCGTGCCGCAGGCGGTATTGCCCGGTGACATGGCTTACGAGCAGTTCATCTTTGAGCAGCGTGGTGTGCCGACGCGCGACGGACTGCACGATTTTTTCAACGGCATCATCTGGCAGCATTTCCCCCGGGCCAAGCAGCGGCTCAACCAGCTGCAGGCAGCACAGATCGCGGCCGATGGTGTGCAGGCGGTGCGCGGCCCGGTACGCGATGCCATCACGGTATTCGACGAAAACGCGGCTCTGCTGCGCGCGCCCGATGCTTTGTGGGATGCTCTGGTGGCGCGGGACTGGCAGCGCCTGTTCATTGGGCTGCGGCCGCTGTGGGCGCAGGCCTCGCTGCACCTGTTTGGCCACGCCTTGCTGGAAAAGCTGGTTTCACCAAGAAAACCGATCACGGCCCACGTCTATCGTGCGCAGTCAGCTACAAATTCAATAGCGGATCTGGATGCTTGGCTGGAGCAGGATATCACGGCAGCCAAGCTGGCGGGCAAGCCCTTCGTGCCGTTGCCGGTGTTGGGCGTGCCCGGCTGGTGGCCGGCCAATGATGACCCGGCTTTCTACGACGATGCGCAGGTGTTTCGCCCGGCGCGCATCCCGTATCATCCCGCGGCCGGCGAAGCAAATGGCCACAGGTGATGGGGACTTTCCCCGTCTTCGCCTTGATTTTCGTTGTCCCGCCCTTACCATTTGCGCCATCGGCCTGCGAGTGACGGGCTGTTGTAGAAGGAAAGCATGAAACGCATTGTTCTGTTTGTTCTGACCAACCTCGCGGTGGTGGTGGTGCTGGGCATCGTGGCCAGCCTGCTGGGCGTCAACCGCTACCTCACGGCCAACGGCCTGAACCTGGGGGCCTTGCTCGGCTTCGCCCTGGTGATGGGTTTTGGCGGCTCCATCATCTCGCTGCTGATCAGCAAGCCCATGGCCAAGTGGAGCGCCGGTGTGCGCGTGATCGAGCAGCCGCAGTCGCCCGATGAGGCCTGGATTGTCAACACTGTGCAGAAGTTCGCCGACAAGGCTGGCATCGGCATGCCCGAGGTCGGCATTTTCGAAGGTGCGCCGAATGCCTTCGCCACCGGCGCCTTCAAGAATTCGGCGCTGGTGGCGGTTTCCACCGGCCTGCTGCAGGGCATGACGCGCGAAGAAGTCGAGGCCGTGATCGGCCACGAGGTGGCCCACATCGCCAACGGCGACATGGTCACCATGACGCTGATCCAGGGCGTGATGAACACCTTCGTCGTGTTCCTTAGCCGTGTCATCGGTTACGCGGTGGACAGCTTCCTGCGCAAGGGCGATGACCGTGACAGCGGCCCCGGCATCGGCTATTTCGTGACGACCATCGTGCTCGACATCGTGCTCGGTTTCCTGGCCGCCATCATCGTGGCCTGGTTCTCGCGCCAGCGCGAGTTCCGCGCCGATGCCGGCTCCGCGCAACTGCTGGGGCGCAAGCAGCCCATGATCAACGCGCTGGCCCGCCTGGGCGGCCTGCATGCGGGCGAGTTGCCCAAGAGCATGGCGGCCATGGGCATCACCGGTGGCATCGGTCAGCTGTTCTCGACGCATCCGCCGATCGAAGAGCGCATCGCTGCGCTGCAGAACGCCACACGCTGAATTCTCCCGCTCGGATTGCCGAGACAACAACGGCCGGACTTGTCAGTCCGGCCGTTTTTTTGTGTCGTCATGAAACGGGCGGGAAAAACCACTTGCGCCCACTGGTGGGCCTGGCCACAATGGGGCGACAGGAGCCGGCAGACAACCGTTCGGGAGGATGTGTTGCAGATCAGGAAGGCCATGCCCAAGACCCACCCAGGGTTGATGCGGACGTTTCTCGACGTTCCGGCATGGCTGCGCCCCGTCTTGGCCCTTGGCTTCCTGGCGCGCCTGCTCTCGGGTCTGCTGCTGCTGAATCTGCTGGTGGCGGGGCTGGCTGTCTGGGCCCTTTTTGAGAGTCGCCTCAAATACGAAGAAAGTGCGGCGGAGGAAGCCCAGAATCTGGCGCTGCTGCTCGATCACGACATCACAGCTTCCATGCGCTCGCTCGACCGGGCTTTGCAGGCAACCGTCATGGAGATCGAGCGCCAGATCGCTGCCGACCGGCTCGATGCACAGACCATGAATTTTCATATCGAGCAGCAGCTGTTCCTGCATCCCGACCTGGACGGGCTGCGCGTGACGGATGCGCAGGGGCGCATGACGTACGGCACCGGCGTGCCTCCGGGTTCGCAGCTGATGGTCGATGACCGTGATTACTTCATGCGTCTGCGCCAGGCGCCAGGCGCCGGCCCCGTGCTGGGGCAGCCGGCGCGGGGGCGGATCAGCGGCAAATGGGTGCTCAACCTGGCGCGGGCCATCCGCAGTCCGGACGGCCGTTTCGCCGGCGTGGTGGTCGGTTCGGTGCCGGTGTCCCGCCTGACCCGCACCGTTGCTTCGCTGGCACTGGGGGCGGGGAGTTCGTTCATGCTGTTTGACAGTGAGATGCGCCTCGTGACCCGGCATCCGGACGTGCCGGGCGAGGTGACCATGGTCGGCATGACGTCGGCCCTGCCATCGCTGGTGGCCCTGCTCCGCTCGGGGGCGATCGAAGGCCGCTACCAGGCGACATCGGGCCTGGACGGGGTGCCCCGGGTGTACGCCTACCGCAAGGTGGACGGCGTTCCGCTGCACATTGTGGCCGGGCTGGCGATCGACCACTCTCTTGCCGGCTGGCGCCAGGAAGTCATGAAGGCGACGGGCATGGCCGTGACTTTCATGCTGGTGACGCTGATGCTGTCGTGGTTCATCTACCGTGTCTGGCATCAGCAGGCGGATGCCGTTGCGGCGTTGCGGGAGGCCAATCGCTCCCTCGATGCCGAGAAGCACCTGAGCCAGACCATCATCCAGAGTTCGCCGTTTGCGATCTACACGCGCAACCAGCAAGGCCTCGTGACGGCCTGGAATCTGGCGGCAGAGAAATTGTTTGGCTGGCGCGCCGACGAGGTCGTGGGCAAGTCGCTCCTGAGCGTGCCGGTCGGCAAGGAAGATGAAACGCGGGAGCTGCGCGAGAGGGTTCTGCGCGGCGAGAGTGTCATCCAGTTCGAGATGCAGCGGCAAAAGCGCGACGGAACCTTGTTCGACCTGAGCACCACCCTGGCCCCTTTGCGCGGTCCTTCGGGCGAAATCGACGGCTATCTGGCGATTGCCACCGACATCACCGAACGCAAGCAGGCCGAACGGCAAATCGAATTTCTCGCCTACCGCGATGTCCTCACCGGCTTGCCCAACCGGTTGCTGCTGCAGGACCGGTTCGTGCAGGCCGTGGCCTATGCCGATCGCGCCGGGCTGCAGGTGGCACTGCTGTTCATCGACCTGGACAATTTCAAGACCATCAACGACTCGCTGGGGCATGCCGTGGGGGACGCCCTGCTCAAGGAGATTGCACTGCGCCTGGGTGCTTGTGTGCGCGAAACCGACACCATCAGCCGGCAGGGTGGCGATGAGTTTCTGATCGTGCTGCCGGATCTGCTGGACACCGATGCCATCTCGCCCGTGCTCGCCAAGATCCGGGAGCGCCTGCATGAGCCGTTTGAACTGGACGGCCACGAACTCACCACGTCGGCCTCCATCGGCATCGCGATCTACCCAAGCGATGGCCGGGATTTCGACACCCTGCTGAAGAAGGCCGATACCGCCATGTACCAGGCCAAGGATGCCGGGCGCAACAGTTACCGCTTTTTCGACGAGCAGATGAACGTCAAGGCCATCGAGCACCTCAGCCTCAAGAGCGGCCTGCGCCACGCCGTGGCGCGAGACGAATTTGAACTGCACTACCAGCCGCTGATCGATCTGACTTCTGGGCATGTAGTTGGAGCCGAAGCCCTGCTGCGCTGGAACCATCCCGACCTGGGCATGGTGTCCCCGGCGCGCTTCATCCCGGTGGCCGAAGACAGCGGCCTGATCGTGCCGATCGGCGAGTGGGTGATCCAGGAGGCCTGCCGCCAGGGTGCGGCGTGGACGCAGGCCGGGTTGCCGCCGCTGGTGATGGCGGTCAACCTGTCGGCGGTGGAGTTCCGGCGCGGCGATGTCGAGCAGAAGGTGGCGCGTGCACTGCAGGACAGCGGCCTGGATCCGCACTGCCTGGAGCTGGAGCTGACCGAGTCGATCCTGATCCACAACACCGAACAGGTGCTGGCCACGGTGCAGCGGCTCAAACGCCTGGGCGTGAAACTGTCGATCGACGACTTCGGCACCGGCTATTCCAGCCTGTCTTACCTCAAACGCTTCGAGGTCGACAAGCTCAAGATCGACCAGTCCTTCATCCGTGACCTGGCCGCCGATCCAGGCGATGCCGCCATCATCCGTGCCATCATCCAGATGGCGCGCAGTCTGAATCTGCGTACCCTTGCCGAAGGTGTGGAAGACGCCGACATGCTGGCGTGGCTGCGCGTTTATGGGTGTGACGAGGTCCAGGGCTATCTGTTTGCCCAGCCCATGCCAGCGCCAGCCTTTGCCGCTTTCGTGGCGCACTGGTCAGGCCGGCAGTTGCTGCTGGAAGGAGATTGGGTGATATGAACACGAACCTGTCGAACAAACGCCGGTTGCATGCAGCCCGGCTGCTGCCCGTGCTGCTGGTGACGCCGATGGCGCTGGCGCAGCCCTCCGCCTGCGAGCAGGCCTGGGCCGAATACAACGAATTCAAGGAGCGCACGGTGATGGAGGCGTCGCAGTACACCTTGACGGTACAGGGTGCGGCTGTGCGTGCGGCCTGCGGCGCCGAGGCGCTGCCGGCGCCGCCCGGTGCCGACATCCCGCCGCCGCCGCGCGTACGCAAGCCCAAACCACCGGCGCCTCCTCCGCCACCCGCTCCGCCGCCGCCACGCACCCCTTAAGTCGGGTGCAGCATGTCGAGCGCTAGGGCCTCGGCCACCTTGATACCGTCCACGCCCGCCGACAGAATGCCGCCGGCATAACCCGCACCTTCGCCGGCCGGGTAGAGGCCGCGCACATTCAGGCTTTGCAGGTCTTCGTTGCGCGGGATGCGCAGCGGTGAGGAGGTGCGCGTTTCCACGCCGGTGAGCACGGCGTCCTTCATGTCGAAGCCTTTGATCTTCTTGCCAAAGGCCGGCAGGGCTTCACGGATGGCTTCGATGGCGTAGCCCGGCAGGGCGTTGGCCAGGCTGCCCAGGTGCACGCCCGGTTTGTAGGAGGGTTGCACGCTGCCGAAGTTGGTGGACGGCTGGTTGGCGATGAAGTCGCCCACCAATTGGCCCGGTGCCTCGTAGGTGCCGCCACCCAGCACATAGGCCTTGGCTTCCAGCCGACGTTGCAGCACGATGCCGGCCAGCGGGTGCGGCTGGGGTGGTTGTTGGCGTGCCATGTCCGCCGCCTGTTGCGCGTAGCGGGCACCGTCTTCCGGGCCGAAAGCGGCCAACCAGTCGGCCGCATCATCCACGCCATTCGGGTAATCGACCGGCTCGATGCCGACCACGATGCCGGCGTTGGCGTTGCGCTCGTTGCGCGAGTACTGGCTCATGCCGTTGGTCACCACGCGGCCCGGCTCCGAGGTGGCGGCCACCACCGTGCCGCCTGGGCACATGCAGAAGCTGTAGACCGCTCGGCCATTCTTCGCGTGGTGCACCAGCTTGTAGTCGGCGGCGCCCAGCAGCGGGTGGCCGGCGTGTTTGCCCCAGCGCGCGCGGTCGATCACGCCTTGCGGGTGCTCGATGCGAAAACCCACCGAGAACGGCTTGGCCTGCATGGCCACGTCGCGGTCGAACAATGTGGCAAAGGTGTCGCGCGAGCTGTGGCCCAGCGCCATCACCACGTGCGAGGCCTTCAATTCGTAGTGGGTGTCGGTCGTCAGGTCCAGCACGGTGAGGCCGCGCAGTTGCTTGCCTTGGGGTGTGTCTTCAATCTTCACGTCGGTGACGCGCTGCTGGAAGCGGATCTCGCCGCCCAGCGCAATGATCTGCTCGCGGATGCTCTCCACCACCTTGACCAGCTTGAAGGTGCCGATGTGCGGGTGTGCCTCCACCAGAATTTCTGCCGGTGCGCCGGCCAACACGAATTCATTCATCACCTTGCGGCCCAGGTGGCGCGGGTCCTTGATCTGGCTGTAGAGCTTGCCGTCACTGAAGGTGCCGGCGCCGCCTTCACCGAACTGCACGTTGGACTCCGGGTTCAGCACCTGCTTGCGCCACAGGCCCCAGGTGTCCTTGGTGCGCTGGCGCACCGTGGTGCCACGCTCGATCACGATCGGCCTGAAGCCCATCTGCGCCAGGATCAGTGCCGCAAAGATGCCGCAGGGGCCGAAGCCCACCACCACCGGGCGCTCCTGCAAGCCGGCCGGGGCCTGTGCCACCGGGTGGTAGAGCAGATCGGGCGAGGGGCCGATGTGCGGGTGGTTGGCGAACTTGGCGAGCAGGTCGGCTTCGAGCGCCGGTGCCAGCTCCACGTCGACGATGTAGACCTGCAGCAGATCGGCCTTGCGCGCATCGAAGCTGCGCTTGTAGATGGCGAAGCGGCGGATGGTTTGAGGCTCAACGCCGAGGGTCTGGGCAATGAGGGCCGGCAGCGCGTCGGCCGCGTGCTCCAGTGGGAGCTTGAGTTCAGTGAGTCGGATCATGGCTTGTGTTGATCAAGCAGAAGAAGGCCGACATGATACGCTGCCACGGTCATCGGGGTGAGACACGGCCCGCGAAAATGCGGGGGGGGGTGAATTGAGCCCGAAACGGCGCCCGGTGTCGCCGGACCGGGCCTCTCACGTATCCTTCAGGGATGGAGCAGGATCCGGCCTATGAGTAACAGCAGCAAGCCATCGGTGGCAGCGATGCCCGCCTCCCTGGCCGGCATGTCGCCGGCCTATTTCGGCATGGTCATGGCAACGGGCATCGTCTCGCTCGCGGCGCATCTGCTGGCCCTGCGGGCCCTGGCGCAAGCGCTGTTTGGCCTCAATATCGGCGTCTACGCCGTGCTGTGGCTTCTGAGTGTGCTGCGCGCGGTCCGCTACCCGCGCCTCTTCTTTGGCGACATGGTCGATCATCTGCGCGGCCCCGGCTTCTTCACGACCGTGGCGGCAACGAGCATCCTCGGAAGTCAGTTCGTGGTGCTCGCGGCCGATTATCGTGCGGGCAAGGTGCTCTGGGGCGTGGCGATCATGCTCTGGGTCGGGCTGACCTACACGATCTTTTCGGGCCTCACCATCAAGGCGCGCAAGCCGCCCCTCGATCAAGGGATCAGCGGCGGCTGGCTGCTGGCCGTCGTGGCAACGCAATCGATCGCGGTCCTCAGTGCGCTGCTCGCCGCCCATAGCAATCAGCCTTATCGGCTGGAGATCAACTTCCTCGCGCTGTCGATGTGGTTGTGGGGCGGCATGCTCTATATCTGGATGATGTCGCTGATCTTCTACCGCTACACCTTCTTCCCCTTTTCTCCCGGCGATCTGTCGCCACCTTACTGGATCAACATGGGCGCCATGGCGATCTCGACCCTGGCCGGCTCGCTGCTCATCATCAACACGCCCGACGCGCCCTTTCTGCTTTCGCTACTCCCTTTTATCAAGGGTTTTACGGTCTTCTACTGGGCAACGGGGACCTGGTGGATACCCATGCTGGTGGTTCTCGCCCTGTGGCGTTATGTGTTCCGGCGCTTCCCTTTGAAAAACGATCCGCTGTACTGGGGCGCGGTGTTCCCGCTCGGCATGTATGCGGCTGGCACCCGCGAGATGATAGAGGCGATGGGCTTCGATTTCCTGCGGTTCTTGCCACCCATTTTTCTGTATATCGGACTCGTCGCCTGGACGGCGGTATTTGCCGGGCTGGTCTTCGAGCTGCTGCGTCGTTTCGGTCTGCTCGCCTGCGGCAAGACCCGCCAAGACCAGAACGACGTCTAGCGCTTGGCGCCTTGGCAGCTCTGACGCCTGCCGCGCTGCGTCAACGCCAATGTCCGCGTCGACAGTAGGGGAGCAACACCGCTCGTCCAAGCGGAGACGCCTTCGCGGAAGCTATCATTTATATAGCACTTGGCCCTTTGTTTGAAGGGATTTTCAGATCTTTCGAAAACACGTGACGACCCGCCCGGCGTGCCCGCCCGCGCCGCCTGGAGCCGGTCGTTTGACAAATGGTGCCGTCGGCATAAGATTCCTAACAAAGGTATCTTAAAGAGGATCACGCCATGGCCGTCACGCTGACCGACGCAGCAGCACAGCAAATCCGCAGCCAGATCGCGAAACACGGCAGCGGCCTGGGGCTGCGTGCGGGCATCAAAAACGTGGGCTGCTCAGGCTTTGCCTACACCTATGAGATCGCCGAGACGCTGGGTGCCGACGATCAGGTCTTCGAGCATCGAGGCGCCCGCCTGGTGGTGGACGCCGCCAGCCTGGCCAGCATCGACGGCGCCTGCCTGGACTATGTCACCGAGGGCATGAAAAAAACCTTCCAGTTCGACAACCCCAACGTCGGCAGTACCTGCGGCTGTGGCGAGAGCTTCAACCTCAAGGGCGTCTCGGCCCGGAAGGTCGCGTCATGAGCGCCGTATTGCAGGACCTGGTGAACCAGCCCTACCCGTATGGCTTCGTCACCGACATTGCTTCGGACGTTGCTTCCAAGGGCCTTAACGAAGAAACGGTGCGACTGATCTCGGCCAAGAAGAATGAGCCGCAGTGGCTGCTGAACTTCCGTCTGCAGGCCTTGCGCCATTGGCTCACCATGAAGGAGCCCGGTTGGGCCAACGTCAAGCATCCGCCGATTGATTTCCAGGCCATCAGCTACTACGCCGCACCCAAACGCAAGCCCAAGCTGGCGAGCATGGACGAGGTCGACCCCGAGTTGCTGCGTACTTTCGAGAAGCTGGGCGTGCCGATGCACGAACGCGCGGCCCTGGCTGGCGTGGCGGTGGATGTGATCTTCGACAGCGTCTCGGTCACCACCACCTACAAAGCCAGGCTGGCCGAGGTGGGCATCATCTTCGGCTCCATTTCCGAAGCCGTGCAAAACCACCCGGAGCTGGTGAAAAAATATCTCGGCACCGTCGTGCCGCCGGGTGACAACTACTACGCCGCGCTGAATTCGGCCGTGTTCACCGACGGTTCGTTCTGCTACATCCCCAAGGGCGTCAAATGCCCGATGGATCTGTCCACCTACTTCCGCATCAACACCGAAGAAACCGGGCAGTTTGAGCGCACCCTGATCATTGCCGAGGAAGGGGCATCGGTGTCCTACCTGGAGGGCTGCACCGCGCCCAAGTTCGATACCAACCAGCTGCACGCCGCCGTGGTGGAACTGGTGGCGCTGGACAACGCCGACATCAAGTACTCCACCGTGCAGAACTGGTACGCCGGTGATGAAAACGGCGTGGGCGGCATCTACAACTTCGTCACCAAACGCGGCCTGGCCAAAGGGGTCAACTCGCGCATCGCCTGGACCCAGGTGGAAACCGGCTCAGCCATCACCTGGAAGTACCCTTCCTGCGTGCTGGTGGGCGACAACTCGGTGGGCGAGTTCTATTCCGTGGCGGTCACCAACCACCACCAACAGGCCGACACCGGCACCAAGATGATCCACATCGGCAAGAACACCCGCAGCACCATCGTCAGCAAAGGCATTTCGGCCGGCCAGTCCAGCAACAGCTACCGCGGCCTGGTCAAGGTCCTGCCCACGGCGACCAACGCCCGCAACCATTCCCAGTGCGACTCCATGCTGATCGGCCAGCAAAGCGGCGCCAACACCTTCCCTTACATCCAGGTGCGCAACGCCACGGCCACCGTGGAGCACGAAGCCTCCACCTCCAAGATCGGCGAAGACCAGTTGTTCTATTTTGCCCAGCGCGGCATTGCCGCCGAGGAGGCCGTCTCGATGATCATCAACGGCTTCTGCAAGGACGTGTTCCGCCAACTGCCGATGGAGTTCGCGGTCGAGGCGAGCAAATTGCTGGGGGTCAAACTCGAAGGGAGCATCGGATGATTCTGCAGCACAGCCCCACCTTGCTGGAGGTGCGCAATCTGCACGCCAGCATCAACGGCACCGCCATCCTCAAAGGCGTCAACCTCACCGTGAAACGCGGCGAGGTCCACGCCATCATGGGCCACAACGGCTCCGGCAAGAGCACCCTCGCCAAGGTGCTGGCGGGCCACAGCGCCTATGCCGTGACCGCCGGCGAGGTGCTGTTCGAAGGCCGCGAACTGCTGGAGCTGGCGCCCGAGGAGCGCGCACGCGCCGGGGTGTTCCTGGCCTTCCAGTACCCGATCGAAATACCCGGTGTGGCCAACAGCCAGTTTCTGCGCCTGGCCTACAACACCGTGCAGGCCGGGCGCGGCCAGGAGGAACTCGACCCGCTGGAGTTTGACGACCTGGTGCGCGAGAAGATGAAGTTGCTGGAGATGAAGCCGGACTTCCTGCAACGTAGCGTCAACGAAGGCTTCTCCGGCGGCGAGAAAAAGCGCAATGAAATCCTGCAGATGGCCTTGCTGGAGCCCAGCCTGGCGATCCTGGACGAAACCGACTCGGGGCTCGACATCGACGCGCTACGCGTCATCTCCCAAGGTATCAATCGGCTCGCCACGCCGGACAAGGCGCTGATGCTGGTGACGCATTACCAGCGACTGCTGAACTACATCGTGCCCGACTACGTGCACGTCATGGCCGACGGCCGTATCGTCAAGACCGGTGGCAAGGAACTGGCGCTGGAGCTGGAGGAGCGGGGATACGACTGGATCGCCGCCGAAGCGCAGGCCCAAGGGATGCCGGCATGACAACCGTCGCAGCTGGCGCGCTGCCCACCTGGCTGGCTGCGGCGGCAACCGTGCCCACGGCGCCCGCTACGCCCGCACTGGCCTGGCTCAAGCCGCTACGGGCCCGGGCGCTGGAACGTGTCGGCGCGTTGACGCTGCCCACCCGTCGCGACGAGGCCTGGCGTTTTACCGACATTTCGCCGCTGAGCCGCCAGTCGTTCCAGCCGCTGCGCGCACCCACCCCCCTGCAGCCCGCCGATATCGCACGGTTTCAGATCCCCGAAGCTGGCACCTGCATCGTCTTTGTCGATGGCGTTCATGCGCCGCAGCTCTCCCGCCTTGGGGGGGAGAGCCCCGATGTGGTGGGCACGCTGTCGAGCGCCCGTGCGCCGCAAACCGCCCTCATCGCACCGCACCTCGGTCAGCATGCCGACTTCGGCCACGCGCTGTTCAGCGCGGTCAACACGGCATTTCTGCACGACGCGGCGCTCATTACCGTGCCGCGCAACGTCACGCTGGCCGGCCCCGTGCACCTGCTGTTCATCGCCACGCAGCCGGACCTCGCCTGCCATCCACGGGTGCTGCTGCTCGCCGAGGCAGGCAGTGCGGTGACGCTGGTCGAAGACTACGTGGCCCTGCACGATGGCGTCAATTTCACCAACGCGGTCACCGAAGTCGTGCTGGGTGCCAACGCGCAGGTGGAACACGTGCGCCTGCAGCGCGAAAGCCTGCAGGCCATTCACCTGGCCCGTTGCGCGGTGTCGCTGGCGCAGGCCAGCCGCTACCACGCCGTCAGCGTGGCGCTGGGGGCGCACATTTCGCGCCAGGAGCTGGAGGTACGGCAGACCGCCGCCGGTGCCGAGTGCATGCTCGACGGCCTGGCCCTGGCGAGTGGCACGCAGCTCGCCGACACGCACACCTTCGTCGACCACGCCCAGCCGCACGGCCGCAGTCGCCAACTGCACAAGACCATCGTCGACGATGCCGCCCATGCGGTCTTCAATGGCAAGGTCATGGTGCGCCCCGGCGCCCAGCGCACCGATTCCGCCCAGTCCAGCCGCAACCTGCTGCTGACGCCCAAAGCCGTGATCAACACCCAGCCGCAACTGGAGATCTTTGCCGACGACGTCCAGTGCACGCACGGCGCCACGGTCGGGCAACTCGACAGCGAAGAAGTGTTCTACCTGCAAAGCCGGGGCCTGTCGCAAGCGGCCGCGCGCAAGCTGCTGACTTACGCCTTCGCCGCCGAGGTCATCGACCGCATCGGGCTTGCCTCCGTGCGCCAGCGGTTGGAAACCACGGTGTTGGCGCAGGCCGGCCACCGACCATGAACACCGCCGCCGCCTTCGACGTCGAACGCCTGCGCGCCGACTTTCCCATCCTGCAGCGCAGCGTGGCCGGCAAGCCGCTGGTCTATCTGGACAACGCCGCCTCCAGCCAGATGCCGCAAGCGGTCATCGACCGTCTGGTGCGGTACCAGACCTGCGAGCACGCCAACATCCACCGCGCGGTGCATACCCTGTCGGAAACCGCCACGGCCGACTACGAGGCGGCACGCCGCACCCTGCAGCGCTTCATCAACGCGCGGGAGGAGCGCGAGGTGATCTTCACCAGCGGCACCACCGACAGCATCAACCTGGTGATGCAGGGCTGGGGCCGCAAGTTCATTGCAGCGGGCGATGAGATCATCCTGACGGTGCTGGAGCACCATTCCAACATCGTGCCCTGGCAGATGCTCGCCGCCGAAAAGGGTGCCACGCTGCGGGTGGTGCCCATCAACGACGCAGGTGAGTTGCTGCTGCGCGACTACGAGGCACTGTTCAACACCCGTACGCGGCTGGTCTGCGTCGGCCACGTCTCCAACGCCCTGGGCAGCATCAACCCGGTCCAGGAGATGATCGCCCTGGCCCACGCGCACGGCGTGCCGGTCCTGGTCGACGGCGCGCAGGCCGCACCGCATCTGGCGGTGGATGTGCAGGAGCTGGATTGCGACTTCTACGCCTTCTCCGGCCACAAGATGTGCGGCCCGACCGGCATCGGCGTGCTTTATGGCCGCGCCGAGCTGCTGGAGCAGATGCAACCCTTCAAGGGCGGCGGCGACATGATTCACACCGTCACCTTCGAAAAGACCACCTACAACAGCATCCCGCACAAGTTCGAAGCCGGCACGCCACCCATTGCCGCGGCCATCGGACTGGCCGCTGCCGTGGACTACCTGGGCGCCATCGGCATGCCGGCCATCGCGGCGCACGAATACAAGCTGCTGTGTTATGCCACGGAGCAGCTGCGCGACCTGCCCGGCGTGCGCCTGATCGGCAGCGCCGCGCACAAGGCGGCGGTGCTGTCATTCGCGGTCGATGGCGTCCACCCGCACGATGTCGGCACCCTGCTGAACCAGGAAGGGGTGGCGGTGCGCACCGGCCACCATTGCGCCCAGCCGCTGATGAAGCGGCTCGGTGTGGCGGCCACGTCCCGCGCCTCGTTTGCCTTCTACAACACCCCGGCCGAAGTTGATGCGCTGGTGGCGGGCATCCGCAGCGTCCAGAAGGTCTTCGCCTAGAGATTGACCGTGAGCACCGACCCCAAAACCCTGTACCAGGAGGTCATCCTCGACCACAACAAAAAGCCGCGTAACTATGGCGTGCTGGAACACGCCAGCCACCAGGCCGAAGGCCTCAACCCGCTGTGCGGTGACCACATCCACCTTGCGCTGGAACTCAGGGACGGCACCGTGGCGGCCATCGCCTTCCATGGCGAATCGTGCGCCATATGCAAGGCCTCCGCGTCCATGATGACGGTGGCGGTCAAGGGCAAGCGCCGCGACGAGGCGCAAACCCTGATCCACGAATTTGTCGACATGGCCACCGGGCGCGCGGACGCCGGCGGCGGCCAGGCCGTGGGCCCCCATATCGGCCGGCTGGCCGTCTTCTCCGGCATCCGCGAATTGCCGATGCGCGTGAAGTGCGCCATCCTGCCGTGGCACACGCTGCAAGCCGCGCTCAACGCCGTGGCCACCACCTCCACCGAAGCCGGGAACGACCCCCTGCACATGCCGTTGGGCGACGCCTGAGCCAGAGGCCATAACCCTGAGGACACCGCCATGCCCAAGATCGCCGACATCGAGCCCACACCCAACCCCAACGCGGTGAAGTTCATCCTGCGCGAGCCGCTCACCTGGGGCGTGACCCATTCCTATGAGAACGCCGAGCAGGCCCAGGACGACGAGCTGGCGCGCTCTCTCTTTGCCATACCGCACGTGACCAACGTCTTCTACCTCGACCGCTGGCTGACCGTCACGCAGGACGGCGCAGTGGAGTGGGAAGACCTGGCGCGCGAAGTGGCGGTGCCCTTGCGCGCGGCGCCCGCCGCGGCAGACCAGTCGGCCGCGGCCGTGTTCGCCGCGCGGGCGGCACAGGACGAATTGAGCGAAGCCGACCGCAAGCGCCTGGACGCCTTCAACGCCATGCTGGACCGTGAAATCCGCCCCTATCTGCAGGGTGATGGCGGCGACCTGCACGTGCTCGGCCTGCACGGCCATCAGCTGGTCGTCCATTACCAGGGGGCTTGCGGAACCTGTCCCAGTTCGATCTCCGGGACATTGCAGGCCATCGAGAACCAGCTTCGCACTCTGGAGCCCGACCTGGAACTCATAGCCGCGTAGTCAGCGTCCGCCCGCACCAACACCATGCCCACACGTCATCCGCACCACCCTCCGTCGGCCCGCCCTGCCGCGCGCCGCCGCACCATCCCTGACCGGAGCTGGAGCTTGCCATGCGCCTGACCACCATGACCGACTATGCCGTGCGCCTGTTGATTTATGTCGCACAGCAGCCCGATCGCCTGTGCACCATTGCCGAGGTGGCCCAGGCGTACTCAATCTCCGAGGCGTACCTGATGAAAATCACGCATCAGCTCAGCCTGTGCGGCTGGTTGGAAACCGTGCGCGGCAAGGGCGGCGGCATGCGCCTGGCCGCCGCCCCGTCGGCCATCAGCCTGGGGGCGGTAGTCCGCAGCATCGAGCCTGACTTCCACCTGGTGGACTGCCTGGCGGGTGGCACGGCATGCACCCTGAGCGGGAGTTGCCGGCTGACAGGCGTCATGACTGGCGCCCTGCAGCATCTGATGCAGTACTTCGACCGCTACACCCTGGCCGACCTGTTGCCGCCCGACGCTCGCAACCCCCTGCCGCCGCGTCAGCCCGCGCGCCGACAAGTCCCCATTGCTCCGCGCTAAGCAACGCCAGCTTACCCTTCCTCACCGACGCCATCGCGATGACCCAGCCAGCAACCGATCTACCCGTTCCCAAAGCAACGCTCAATGCGGTCCTCCTCGAGGGCATCCATCCATCGGCCGTGGAGGCCTTGCAGCGCGACGGCTACACCCATGTCGTGACCCATGCCAAGGCGCTGGCGGGAGACGAGTTGCAGGCCGCCATTGCCGACGCGCATTTCCTCGGCATCCGCTCGCGCACACAGCTCAGCGCCGAAGTGCTGCAGCGCGCGCCCCAGCTGGCCGCCATCGGCTGCTTCTGCATCGGTACCAACCAGGTGGACCTGAAAGCCGCCATGCGGCTGGGCATTCCCGTATTCAACGCACCGTTTTCCAACACCCGCAGCGTGGCTGAACTGGTGCTGGCGCAGATCATCATGCTGATGCGCGGCATTCCCGAAAAAAACTCCGCCCTGCACCGGGGTGGCTGGGTCAAGAGTGCGGCCCATTCGTATGAAGTGCGGGGCAAGACGCTGGGCATCGTGGGCTATGGCCACATCGGCACACAGATCGGTGTGCTGGCCGAACAGCTGGGCATGCAGGTGATCTTTCGCGACATCGAGGCCAAGCTGCCGCTGGGCAACGCCCGCGAGATGGCCAGCCTGGACGCGCTGCTGGCGGCCGCCGACGTCGTCAGCCTGCACGTGCCCGAGACAACCCAGACGCAGAACCTGATCGGCGCCGCGCAACTGGCCAGGATGAAGCGCGGCAGCCACCTGATCAACGCCTCGCGCGGGACGGTGGTCGACATCGATGCACTGGCGGCCGCCCTGGAAAGCCGACACCTGCACGGCGCCGCCATCGACGTCTTCCCGGTCGAGCCCCAGGGCAACGATTCGGTGTTCACCTCACCGCTCACGCGCTTCGACAACGTCATGCTGACTCCGCACATCGGCGGCTCCACCTCCGAGGCGCAGGTCAACATCGGCAAGGAAGTCGCAGCCAAGCTCATACGCTACGGCAGCAACGGCTCCACAACCTCGGCCGTCAACTTCCCCGAAGTGGCGCTGCCCGAGCACACCGGTTGCAGCCGCCTGCTGCATATCCACCGGAACGTGCCTGGCGTGCTGGCCCATGTGAACGAGCGGCTGTCGGCGGCCGGCATCAACATCGCCGCGCAGTACCTGAGCACGTCGGCAGAAGTGGGTTATGTGGTGATCGACGTCGACAGTGCAGCCAGCCAGGCGGCGCTGGCCGAACTCAACGCCGTGCCGGCAACCATCCGCTGCCGCATCCTGTATTGATGGCACGCCTTCATGCAACGCTTTGAAGCCCTGCGCGAGCTGTCGCGCGAACACCATGAGGCCCTGGTGCTGGCGCGCCGGGCCCGTGACGCGGCGGCCGAGCCGCACAGCGCAGCGACGCAGGCGCAATGTGCCCACCTGCTGGAGCGCTGGGCAGCGCAGTTCAAACCCCACTTCGCGCTGGAGGAGCAAACCCTGCTGCCCGCCTTGGCGCGTGCCGGGCAAGCGGCATCGGCGGCCGTGGCGCTGCAGCAGCATGCGGCCTTGCGTCAACTCGTGGAACGAATTCGCGGCGGCGACGCGCACGCCCTGGCCCTGTGGGGCGAAGCCATGGACACCCACGTGCGCTTTGAAGAGCGGGCCCTGTTTCCACTGGCCGAAACCGTGCTTGGCCCCTCCGTGCTGGCCGATGTGATGGACCGGCCCGCCATCGATCCGGTTTGAAGGTTCCGCTTCTTGCGGGGCGCCAAAAGTGATCTTCGCGAGCGTGCCGCCCGTCTCACGCCGGCAGAAAGCCCTCGACAGAGAGATAACGCTCTCCCGTGTCGTAGTTGAAGCCCAGCACGGTGGCGCCGGCCGGTAGCTCGGGCAGCTTCTGCGCAATCGCCGCCAGCGTAGCGCCGGAGGAGATGCCGACCAGCACGCCTTCCTCGCGGGCGCTGCGGCGGCCCATCTCGCGTGCGGCTTCGGCGTCGACCGTGATGACGCCATCGAGCAGGCTGGTATCGAGGTTCTTCGGAACGAAACCGGCGCCGATGCCCTGGATCGGGTGCGGCGCAGGCACGCCGCCGGAGATCACGGGCGAGGCGGTGGGCTCCACCGCAAACACCTTGAGCTGGGGCCATTTGTCCTTGAGCACCTGGGCGCAGCCGGTGAGGTGGCCGCCGGTACCGACGCCGGTGATGAGCGCATCCAGCCCTTCGGGGAAGGCCCTGATGATTTCCTGCGCCGTGGTGCGAGCGTGCACTTCGACGTTGGCCAGGTTCTCGAATTGCTGCGGCATCCAGGCGCCAGGCGTGCTGGCCACCAGTTCCTCGGCGCGGGCAATCGCGCCCTTCATGCCTTTGTCGCGCGGTGTCAGGTCGAAGCTGGCGCCATAGGCCAGCATCAGGCGGCGGCGTTCGATGGACATGCTGTCGGGCATCACCAGCACCAGTCGATAGCCCTTGACGGCGGCCACCATGGCCAGGCCGACGCCGGTGTTGCCGGAGGTCGGCTCGATGATGGTACCGCCGGGCTGGAGTTCTCCGCTGCGTTCGGCGGCTTCGATCATGGCCAGGGCAATGCGGTCCTTGATGGAGCCGCCGGGGTTGCCGCGTTCGGACTTGATCCACACGTGATGGCTGCTGCCGAACAGGCGGTTGATGCGCACATGCGGTGTGTTACCAATGGTCTGCAGGATGTTGTCGGCTTTCATGGCGGTGGCTCCTTCGATCGGAATTCAAATTCTGTGCAGGAATTGTCGCAGCAGAGGATAATCAGCACTGTGAAGCCCGCCAGACCGCCGCTGGTGCAATCTGGGAAACCAGGCACTGGAGGAACGTCCGGACTGCACAGGGCAGCGTAGCAGCTAACAGCTGTCCACCGCGAGGTGAGGATCAGAGCAACAGAGACGAGCCGGTTAAGTCCGGGTGAAACGGGCAATCTCTACGCGCAGCAATACCAAATAGGCACACATTGACGCGGCCCGCGGAGTGTGCGGGTAGGTAGCACCGAGCCGGTGGGGCGACCCCCGGCCCAGATTAATGGCGGTCACACCGGGGGCAACCTCGGCGCACAGAATCCGGCTTATCGGCGGACTTCACACTTCTTCATGACGCAGCGCTGCACGGCGCTGCGTTTTTTCAGCGGCTGGTGACCAGGGCGCCGGCCAGCGCAAACACCGAGTTCGGTACCATCGATTTTGCGGGCACCGGCTTGCGTTGTGCGAAGATGCCGCGCTTGCTGGCCGGCCGCGCTTCCACGCGGACACCGCCCTTGGCGCGTTGCTCCTCGCCGAGCTGGTGCAGTGTGATCGACTGCAGGTGTTCCATCATCTTGCTGCTCAGGCTGGTCCACAGTTCCTGCGTCAGTGCGCAACCGGCTTCGCCGGCGCCGGTGGCAGTTTCCATCTGGAGTGCGCGCGCGCCTTCCACCGCGATGATGATGTCGGCCACGCTGATGGCCTGGGCGGCTCGCGCCAGCGTGTAGCCGCCACCGGGGCCGCGCGTGCTTTCCACCAGACCTTGCTGGCGCAACTTGCTGAACATCTGTTCCAGGTAAGACAGCGAAATTTGCAGACGCTCACCAATGGAGCCCAGTGGGACTGGCCCGGCCTGCTCGCGCAAGGCCAGATCAATCATGGCTGCAACGGCAAAGCGACTTTTGGTGCTCAAACGCATGGCGGTTCCTTTCAGCATCAGTTGCACGGACGAGATGCCCGCACATCCTTACTGTAGTTACTGTTTTACTTCTTGTAAATTCGTATTTTTGGTTTAATTACTTCGATAAAACCGAATAAATGGGTTGACCATGAACTTCAAGCATTTGTATTATTTCTGGGTTGCTGCACGATCCGGTGGTGTCATGCGTGCGGGTGAGCAGTTACATACAACGCCGCAGACACTGTCGGGCCAGATCAAACTGCTGGAGGATCGACTGGGCCGCAAGCTGTTTCGCAAGAGCGGCCGCCAGCTGGAACTGACGGAAGAGGGGCGGGTGGCGCTGGGGTATGCCGACGAGATCTTCACCCTGGGGGCCGAACTGGAGGCGGCCCTGCGCCAGCCGAAAAGCGGCCCGCGCGTGCTCGATTTCCGGGTCGGTGTGGCCGACTCGGTGGCCAAGTCGGTGGCCTACCGCCTGCTGGAGCCGGCCATGAGCATGGACGTGCCGGTGCGGCTGATCGGCAGTGAGGGAAAGTTCCCTGACCTGCTGGCGCAACTGGCCTTGCAGCGGCTCGACCTGGTGATCGCCGACGAGCCGCTGACGCGCCGCATCAGCGTCAAGGCCTTCAACCACGCGCTGGGCACGTCGCCCATGAGCTTCTTCTGCGCTCCGGCGCTGAAAAGCCGTTTGCAAGGCGAGTTTCCGCACTGTCTGCACGACGCGCCAATGCTGATCCAGGGCGCGGCCTCTTCGGTGCGCCAGCAGCTCGACGGCTGGCTGGCGCGCCAGCAGATCCAGCCGCGCATCGTGGGCGAGTTCGACGACGGCGCGCTGATGACGGCCTTCGGCCGCGAGGGGCGCGGCGTCTTCATGTCGCCCAGCGTGCTGGAGGCCGAGACGGTCGCGCACTACGGTGTGGAGGTCATCGGCCGCAGCGAGGAACTGGTGGAGGAGTTTTTCGCCGTCTCGGTGGAGCGTCGCATCAAGCACCCGGCGGTGGCGGCCATCACACAGGCCGCGCGCGGCCGGCTGTTCAACGCTTAAAGAGGTTTCGCCGCCGGGCCTCGCCCCCAGGCATTGGTGCAGCGCAGGGCCCGCCTGCACAGGGGCAGGGAACCACACGCAGTGGGCGAGCGTGGGGGCTTTATTTAGAACCGTTCGTACGGCATCAGGTAGCGCCAGTGCCCTTCGGGCAGGCCGGCTAGCGGCAGGCGCCCGACCCGAATGCGTTTGATGGCCAGGATCTCCAGGCCCGCGGCGGAACACATGTGCGCAATCTGGCTAGGCCAATAACCCTTGAGGGCAAAGCGCAGGCCGGTGACATCATCCGTCTGCCGGTTCACGCTGACCCGGGCGGGTGCCATGGCACGACCCTCGACCACCGGCGCACGGTTGAGTTGCTGCAGCGCTTCCGGCGCGACGGCACCACGCACGTCCACCATGACCTCGTGCTCCACCAGCGCGCCATCCTCGACCAGCTTGCGTTTCACGCGCCAGTCCTGCGTGAAGACCAGCAGGCCGCTGGCCGCGGGTTCCAGCGGGGTGACAACTTCCAGGCCGCGCAGGTGGCGTTGCAGCTGGCGGATGCCGGAACGGTCGCTGCTGTCGCGTTGTTCCGGGCGCAGCAGGTCGATGGCGGCATGGGCTTGACCGGCCGGCGCGCTGGCCACGATGCCCGACGGCTTGTGCAGCACCAGGGTGATCGGCGCCGGGGCGGCGGCGGGCTGGCGCCGTGCCGCCGGGTCGAGTTCGACGGTCTGGTCCTGCACGCGAAACTGGGGCACTTCCACCACCTCGCCGTTGACGCGCACCCAGCCGCCTTCGATGTAGAGCTCGGCTTCACGGCGCGAGCAGCCGGCGAGTTCGGCCACGCGCCGGGCCAGGCGCACACCTTCGGTCGCGGAAGAGGAATGGGTCATATCAGTCATTGCCGGGTGGCAGGGCGCGCAGGCGTTCCACATGGGCCAGCAGCGAGCGCTTGGCCACCGGCCAGATGCGTTCGGGCACATCGTCATAGGCCAGCGCCACCCACTCGTCCATGGTGCCCTCGGGCAGGGCCTGCATCACGCGCAGAACCTTGGCCTCCCGCTGCAGGCGGTGGGCGCGCAAGTGCGCGATGGCTTGCCGCGCTTCGCCCAGCACATGGCCGTGTGCCGGCAGGATGAAGTCGATGCGGTGCTCGGCGCAGGCATCGTCCAGCAGCGCCAGTGAGTCGAGGTAGGCCGTCATGTTGCCGTCCGGCGGATCGATCACCGTGGTGCTGCCGTTGAGGATGTGGTCGCCCGAGAACAGCAGGCCGTCTTCCACCAGCGCCAGGCACAGGTGGTTGGCGGCATGGCCGGGGGTGTGGATCACCTGCAGGGTATGGGTGATTTCGGGCTCCAGCCCTTGAGAACTCAGCGTCAGCAGGTCCTGATGTTGTAGCGCCCGGTCGGGCGTGAAGTGGCTGGCGGCGCGTGCGGTGGGCGCCGAGGGCAGGCCCAGCACTGGCGGCACGCCGTGGCCTTGGCCAGCGTTCAGGCACAGCGTCTGCAGCGGCCGGGCACCGGGTGCATGGTCGGCATGCGAGTGGGTGCAGACGATCATGCGGATGTCGCCGCCGGCGGCGCGCCACAGGCGCTCCAGATGCTCGGGGTCGTCCGGGCCCGGGTCGATCACGATGTAGCCGGTGCGCGGGTCGCCCACCAGGTAGCTGTTGGTGCCGGGGCCGGTCATCACGCCCGGGTTGGCGGCGGTCAGACGCTGCACGTTTTTCAGCAGCGGCACCGGCTGCGCGTGTTGCCAGTCGAGGTGGTGCAGCATCTGGCCATCGGGGCAGACCAGGGCCAGTTCGCCAAAGGGCGCATCGCCTTCCATGTAGCGCGCTTCGCGGCCCACCAGCAGGCCGGCGCGCGGGCAACTGGTCCACAGCGGTTCTTCGGTGGCAGCGCAGGCCTGCAACACGGCGGCCACGTCCGGGAAGTGCAGCAGCCGCTCCAGCGTGCGCACGGTGGGGAAGATCATGAAGAAGCGGCCCTCGCGGTGGCGCGCAAGCGCATCGGCCGGGCGCACCCACACCGGGTCGAACTGCTCGCGCTCGTCGGCCACCGGGGTCTGGTGGTGTGGCATGCGTGCCACCAGGAAGGGCACGTCGAAGCGGCGCGGCAGGTCGCGGTCGGTGATCCAGCGCGCCAGCACGAAGACCTCGTCGGCGGCCAGCGTCAGGCCCCGTGCCTGGCATTGCGGCAGCAGCGGCGCGTGGCGGTCCAGTTGGGCCAGGTCGCTGGCGTCGGCGTGCGAGCCATCGGGACGACGTGCCAGCAGGATGCCGAGTTCCTCAAAGCTTTCGCGGATGGCGGCAATGGCTTGTGTCAGGTGCTCGTCGTTCTGGCCCGGACGGCGCTGCGCCAGGGCGTGGGCTTGTCCGTCGGCGGCATCGATACCACCGCCGGGAAAGACATAGGCGCCGGGCGCGAAGCTGGCGCTGAGCGAGCGGCGTGTCATCAGAACTTCTACCCCTTGGGGGCCGTCGCGCAGCAGGAGCACGGTGGCGGCATGCAAGGTGGGAACGGGTTCACGCTGGGCGTGCAGGAGCTGGTTCAGACGTGGCATGGACTGCATTGTGCCGCCAAGCCGTTCCGATGTGCTGTCAAGGCAGGCCGCCGCCGCGGCGCGCCAAAGTGGTGTCCACCCAGTTCCGGGGCGGAGGGGATCCAGCCGGGCAGTCGCATCGCGCTTGTCACTGAATCGGGTTGAAGTAACAAGCAGTTAGCTTTCAAGGATAAGCGCGGAAATCAGCGGATAATTTGTCGCCATGCGTATTCGCTTTACCAAGATGCAGGGTGCCGGCAACGACTTCGTTGTGCTGGATGAAACGCGCGGGCGTCTCGGCCTGAATACCGCCCAGTACCGCTGGCTGGCCGACCGCCATTTCGGCGTCGGCGCCGATCAGATCCTGACCGTGCGCCCCGCGCCGGCGCCGGGTATCGACTTCGAGTACGTGATCCACAATGCCGACGGCGCCGAGGTCGAGCAATGCGGCAACGGCGCGCGTTGTTTTGCGCGTTATGTGCACGACCAGGGGCTGACGCCCAAAGACACCCTCCGGGTCAAGACCCTGGGTGGTGTGATCGAGCCGCGCCTGCAGGCCGATGGCCGCGTGACGGTGGACATGGGGGCGCCGGTGTTCGATCTGCCGCGCATTCCTTTTGACGCGGCCGGTTTGACACCCGAGCCCAGCGGTTCCTGGCAAAAATGGCCGCTGGACCTTGCTGCCAATGCGCAAACCGCTACTGTTTTTGTGGCAACTGTGTCGATGGGCAACCCGCACGCGGTGCAGGTGGTGGACGATGTGGAGCATGCGCCAGTGCTGACGCAGGGGCTGCTGATCGAGCATCACCCGCGCTTCCCGCGTCGTGTCAACGCCGGCTTCATGCAGGTGCTGGACCGCACACACATCAAACTGCGCGTCTGGGAGCGCGGCGCCGGCGAAACGCTGGCCTGCGGCACCGGGGCTTGCGCTGCCGTGGTGGCGGGTATCCGCCTCGGGCTGCTGGATGCGCGCGTTGATGTGCAGACCCGCGGCGGCGTGTTGACGATTGAATGGGCCGGTGCCAGCCATGAAGGAGCAGCACCGGTGATGATGACGGGACCGGCCACCACGGTTTTCCAGGGCGAAATTGAACTTCCAGAACTGACATGAGCAACCAACATCTGAACCCCGTGACCGAGGATGATATTGCCGACTACCTGGGCAACAACCCCGAGTTTTTCGAGCGCCACGCCGAGCTGCTGGCCGCCGTGCACCTGACCAGCCCGCACAGCAAGCGCGCCGTCAGCCTGCAGGAGCGACAGGCCGAGATGCTGCGCGACAAGATCCGCATGCTCGAAGGCCGCATCATGGACATGATTCGCCACGGCAATGACAACCTGGCGCTGCTGGACAAGCTGCTGGTCTGGGCGCGTGACCTGTTTCTGACGCTGGACTTCACCAACCTGCCCGCCACCATCGCCACCTCGATCCAGGCCCAGTTCTCGGTGCCGCAGGTGGCCATCAAGGTCTGGGACGTGGCACCGGAGTTCGCCAGCGCCGCCTTCGCGCAAAACGTCAGCGAAGACGCCAAGGTGTTTGCTTCCTCGTTGCGCGAACCTTTCTGCGGTGTCAACTCCGGTTTCGAGGCCGCGGGCTGGCTGGACGAGCCGGCGCAGGCGGCTTCACTGGCGCTGCTGCCCCTGCGTGCAGCGGCCTCCGGCAATACGACGCCGGCCTTCGGCATGCTGGTGCTGGCCTCGCCGGATGCCCAGCGCTTCGTGAGCACCATGGGTACCGACTTCCTGGAGCGCATTGCCGAACTGGCCAGCGCGGCGCTCTCGCCGCTGAGGTAAAACATGGCACCGGACCCCGCCCAGTCCGGCGATGAGCTTCTCATCGAAAGATACCTTGAGCATGTCCGGGTCGAGAAACGGCTGGCGCAACGCACCGTCGAGCTCTATGCGCTCGACTTGCAAAAACTCAAGGACTTCGCGGCCCAGGTTCCGGTGGCGCTGACCAACGTGCAGAACACCCACATCCGTCGCTGGGTGGCGCAGATGCACAGCGGCGGGCGCAGTGCGCGTGGCATCGCGCTGATTCTGTCCGGCTGGCGAGGCCTGTATGCCTGGCTGGGGCGGGAGGGGCTGGTGGCCAGCAACCCGGTGCAGGACGTGCGCGCACCGAAGGCGGCCAAACCCTTGCCGAAAGCGCTCAGCGTCGATGATGCGGTGCAACTGGCCGCCTTTCGCCACGAGCAAGCCGATCCCTGGCTGGAAGCGCGCGATGCTGCCATGGTGGAGCTGCTCTACAGCAGCGGCCTGCGCGTGACTGAACTGACCGGGCTCGACGTGGCGGCCAGTGCAGCGGCGCGCGGCTGGATCGATCTGCCCGCCGCGGAGGCCCATGTTCTGGGCAAGGGCAGCAAACGCCGCAGCGTGCCGGTGGGGCGCGAAGCGTTGGCGGCGTTGTCAAGGTGGTTGACCTTGCGTGCTCAACTGAGCGCGCCGGCCGACCAGCAGGCGCTCTTCATCGGCCGCAACGGCACGCGCCTGACGGCCCAGTCGATCTGGCAGCGCCTCAAACGCCGCAGCCAGCAGGCCGGGCTGGCCACGCCGGTGCACCCGCACATGCTGCGCCACTCCTTCGCCAGTCATGTGCTGCAGTCCAGCAGCGATCTGCGCGCGGTGCAGGAATTGCTGGGCCATGCCAACATCAGCACCACGCAGGTCTACACCCGGCTCGATTTCCAGCACCTGGCCAAGGCCTACGACGCGGCGCATCCGCGGGCACGCAGCAAAGCCCCGCCCAAGTCCTGAGTGCCGCCGGGGCGTTTCAGGCGCTGAGCAGGGGCCGGTCCGTGTGCTGCTGCGTGAGTTTGAATACCGCCACCGTCTGCACCAGGTCGTTGGCCTGTATCTTCAGGCTTGACGCCGCAGCGGCCATTTCTTCCACCAGCGCCGCGTTCTGCTGTGTTGTCTGGTCCATCTGCGTCACGGCTTCGCCGACCTGCGCCACTCCCTGGCTCTGTTCGGTGCTGGCGGCGCTGATCTCGCCCATGATGTCGGTCACGCGGCGGATGCTGCTCACCACCTCGGTCATGGTGGAGCCGGCCTGATCGACCAGGGCACTGCCCTGCTCGACCCGCTGCACGCTGTCGTCGATCAGGGCCTTGATCTCTTTGGCCGCCTCGGCGGAACGGCCGGCCAGGGAACGCACCTCGCTGGCCACCACGGCAAAGCCGCGCCCCTGTTCGCCGGCGCGGGCCGCTTCCACCGCCGCGTTCAGCGCCAGGATGTTGGTCTGGAAGGCGATGCCATCAATGACGCTGATGATGTCGGCAATCCGCTTGCTCGAATCATTGATGCCGCGCATGGTCTCCACCACTTCGGCCACCACGTCACCGCCTTGCACCGCGACCGTGCTGGCGCTTTGCGCCAGCTGGTTGGCCTGGCGCGCGTTGTCGGCATTCTGTTTGACGGTGGAACTGAGTTCTTCCATGCTGGCGGCGGTTTCCTCCAGCGCGCTGGCCTGGCTTTCGGTGCGGGCGCTCAGGTCATGGTTGCCCTGGGCGATCTCAGACGAGGCCGTTGAGACCGATTCGGAGCCTTGCCGAACGCGGGACACCACCTGGGCCAGGCTGGATTGCATTTCGTCCAGCGAGGCCAGCAACTGGCCGAGTTCATCGCGGCCACTGACGGTGATGCGTGAGCTGAGATCGCCTTGGGCCACCTTGCCGGCGACATCGGCCGCATGGCTGACGCCATGGGCAATGGAGCGGCTCAGCGTGCGGGCGATGACCAGCCCCAGAATGATGGTGGCCAGCAGTGCGCCGAGATTGCCGTACACCACCTGCGCTTGCAGGGCGGCATTGGCGTCGCGGGCCTGGGCGGCGCCGTCCTGTGCGATCTGCGAGAGGGATTTGAGCTGCGCCATCATGGCTTCGAAGGTCTGCAGCGCCGGCCCCTTGAGGATATCCAGGGCTTCCTCGTCGCGGCGCTGGCCGGCCAGTTGCATGATCTCGGACTTCTGCGCCAGGTATTGCTTCCACCCGGCCGCGAATGCGTCATACAGCTTCTTGTCCCGGTCGCCACGGATGAGCGCAGCATAAGCCTGCATCTCCTTGGTGACTGCGCCTTGTAACGTATCCATTTCCTTGACCAGGGCTTTTCGCTCGTCTTCGCCGAAGGTCAGCACATGCTGGAACTGGACAGCGCGCAAGCGGCTGGCCTGGGTGCTGATGGAGCCGGTATGCAGCGTGCCGGGCAGCCACTGGTCGGCGATCTCGCTTGAGTTGTCGTTGAGCTCGCCGACGCCATAAACGGCATACAGGGTCTGGGCGGCCGCCAGGCACAGCACCAGGATGAATCCCCCCATCAACTTGGTGCCGATCTTGATATCCGTCAGCTTCATAAGATTCCTCCTGAATATTCGTATCGATCTGATCGGACCACTCTAGCGGAATCGGCAACGTCTGAAACTCCGGAAAAGCCCGACAATTCCAGCCATGAAAACGATACGACTCAGAGAAGGCAAGGAGCGCTCGCTCCTGCGTTGGCATCCATGGATCTTCGAATCCGCCATTGCCAAGGGCGGCGCGGATGCCGGCGAGACGGTGCGGGTGGAGTCCGCCAAGGGCGACTTTCTGGCCTGGGCCGCCTTCAGCCCGAGTTCGAAGATCCGGGCGCGGGCCTGGAGCTTTGATGAGCAACAGCGCATCGATGCTCCTTTTTTGAGAGCGCTTGTCGCAAATTCGATCAGGGCCAGAGCCCGATTTGACGTGCAAAGTGACGGCATGCGCCTGGTCCATGGTGAGGCCGATGGCTTGCCGGGCCTGATCGTGGACCGTTATGGCGACACGCTGGTGGCGCAGTTCCTCTCTTGCGGCGTGGAGCGCTGGAAGACCGCGCTGGTCGATGCCCTGCTGGCCGAGACCGGCCTGAGCAAGCTCTACGAGCGCTCGGATGCCAGCGCCCGCGGCCTCGAAGGCCTGCCTGAGGCCACCGGCTGGTTGCGCGGCGAGGGCGAGACCGGGCTGGTGCTGCGCGAGCACGACTGGCGACTCGGCCTGGACATTGCCACCGGCCACAAGACCGGCTTTTACCTGGACCAGCGCGACAGCCGCAAACGCTTTGCCGACTATGCCCGCCGCCTGCAATTCCAGCGTGTGCTCAACTGCTATTGCTATACCGGCGGCTTCACGGTCGCCGCCCTGGCCGGTGGCGCGGTGCATGTCACCTCGATCGACTCCTCCGGCCCGGCCCTTGAGAAGGCACGTGCCAACGTGGTGCTCAACGGCTTCGACGCAACGCGGGCCGACTTCATGGATGCCGACGTGAACGCTTCCCTGCGCCAGTTCGCGCAGGAGGGACGCAGCTTCGATGCCATCGTGCTCGACCCGCCGAAGTTCGCCCCCACGGTGGCACATGCCGAGCGTGCGGCCCGGGCCTACAAGGACATCAACCGGCTGGCCTTCAAGCTGCTGGAACCGGGCGGCGTGCTGTTCACCTATTCCTGCTCGGGCGGCATCAGTGCTGACCTGTTTCACAAGATCGTGGCGTCGGCCGGTACCGATGCCGGGGTCGATGGTTACATCCACGAACGCATGGGCGGTGCGCCGGACCACCCGATGACCATCAACTTCCCGGAAGGTGAGTACCTCAAGGGCTTGGTGGTGATGCGGAAATAGGCGCACCCCCAGGCTACGCGCACTCCGTGTCGCTTAACGCCGCGGGGCCTTGTCCGGAGGCCAAGGCTCTTCGCCCTGTCCAAGCCTGCGCAGGCAGGCTTGGAGCCGCAGGGCTCAGCCCTCCTTGCAGGGGGCAACGCCAGCGGCTAAGGCTTTGCCGGTTTCACGGCATTCCCTGATAGGGCATTCCGCTAAACTCTCTGTCTATTCCCCATACACCGACCGGCTGCCGGCTTGCGTTCTGCAAGTTGGTGGCTACTCCTTTCTGAGAGCGCATCCATGGCCCTGATTCCTGCCACCATCCTGACCGGCTTCCTCGGCTCCGGCAAAACCACCCTGCTCAAGCGCGTGCTGGAGGAGGCCCATGGCCAGAAGATCGCCGTGATCGAAAACGAGTTCGGCGAGGAAAACATCGACAACGAGATCCTGGTCGCCGACACGAACGAGCAGATCATCCAGATGAGCAACGGTTGCATCTGCTGCACCATCCGCGAAGACCTGCGCGCCACCCTGCAGCTGCTGGCCGCCAAGAAACGCAAGGGCCTGCTCGACTTCGAGCGTGTGGTGATCGAGACCACCGGCCTGGCCGACCCCGGTCCGGTGACGCAGACCTTCTTCATGGACGACGAGATTGCCGAGAGCTTCCTGCTCGACTCCGTCATCACGCTGGTGGACGCCAAGCATGCGGCGCAGCAGCTCAACGATCGGCAGGAGGCGCGCCGTCAGGTGGGTTTTGCCGACCAGATCTTCATCAGCAAGGCCGATCTGGTGTCAGCCGAGGAGCTGGAGGCGTTGCAGCACCGCCTCAAGCACATGAACCCGCGCGCGCCGCAGAAGGCGGTGCACTTCGGTGAGGTGGCGCTGAACGAGGTGTTCGATCTGCGTGGTTTCAACCTCAACGCCAAGCTGGAGATCGATCCGGACTTCCTCAAGGAGGAGGATGACCACGATCACCACCATCATGATCATGACCACGCGCATGGGGAGCATTGCAACCACCCGTCGCACCAGCATGCCCACGGTCACCATCACCACCACGACGACGATGTCAAGAGCTTTGTCTTTCGCGCCGAGCGTGCCTTCGATCCGGCCAAGCTGGAGGATTTCCTGGGCGCCATCGTCAACATCTACGGACCACGTATGCTGCGCTACAAGGGTGTGCTCAACATGAAGGGCACCGACCGCAAGGTGATCTTCCAGGGCGTGCACCAGCTCATGGGCAGCGATCTCGGACCCCAATGGGCCGAGGGTGAATCGCGCATCAGCAAGATGGTGTTCATCGGCATCGACCTGCCGCGCGACATCTTTCTGCAGGGGCTGGAGCAGAGCCTGGTTTGACCTGGGTCAGTCCGTGGTGGAAGGTCCGGCGGACGGCCTGTTCGCTGGAATGTCTCTGTTTCGCAACTGACGGTTGGGGCGAGGTGAAAACCTGTACACTCGCGCGCCAATGAAAAACTCTCAATTCGGTCTTTTGCCCGTCTGCATTGAGGGTATAACAGCAGGCACTCAGGAGAATACGCAGGCCAATTCTGCGAGGAGACAATAAAAGTGAAAGCCAAACCAGGAAAGGTGACCGTGTCTTCCAAAGCCAAATCCGTGACGGCCAAAGCCAAGCCGGCCAGCAAGGCCACCGCCAAGCCGACCGCCAAGGCCAAGCCTGTGGTCAAAGCCAAGCCGGCCGCCAAGCCAGCAGCGAAGGCTGCCGTGAAGACCGCCAAACCTGGTGCCAAGAAGCCTGCTGCCAAACCGGTGATCAAGACCGTTGCCAAAAAGGCCGCAGCCAAGCCGGTGCCCAAGGTCGCTGCCAAAAAGGTTGCTGCCAAGAAAGTAGCCGCCAAGCCTGTGGTCAAAGCCAAGCCGGCCAGCAAGGCCGCCGCCAAGCCGACCGCCAAGGCCAAGCCTGTGGTCAAAGCCAAGGTGGCGAAGCCGGTGGCCAAGGCTGCCAGCAAGCCGGTCAAGCCCGTCGCCAAAGCGGCACAACCCAGCCCCAAGGCGGCCAAGCCGGTGGTGGCGTCTGCCAAGCCTGCTGTCAAGGCCGTTGCGCCCACCAAACCCGTGTCCGCTGTCGTGGCCAGGCCCAGTGCACCTGCCGTGCCGGTGGCCGCGCCCCAGGCGGCGCCGGTGGCCAAGCGGGTCTCGTCCCGTCTGGCTCAGCTGACCGTTCCTTCCATGGCGCAGTCGGTGGCATCCACCGCCGCCAAATCCAGTTTCCTCCAGACCATGTCAACCACTCAGATCGCACCCCCTTTGCCTACGGCCATCAAAAAAGACCCCAAGCTTGCCAACAACTGGAAAACCAAATCGGCTGAAGAACTGACCGACGCCGAGTTGCTCGCCATGCCTGACAGCGAATACATGAACGACAAGCAGCTGGCTGCCTTCCGTTTGCGTCTGTCAAACCTCAAGCAGGATATTCTGAACAACGCAGGGGAGACGACCGAGCACCTGCGCGAAGACACGGTCGTCGTGCCCGATCCGGCGGACCGTGCCACCATCGAGGAAGAGCACGCGCTGGAGTTGCGCACGCGCGACCGCGAGCGCAAGCTGCTCAAGAAGATCGAGCAATCGATCGCCCGCATCGATGCCGGCGACTATGGCTACTGCGACGAAACCGGTGAGTCCATCGGTGTCGGCCGTCTGCTGGCGCGTCCGACGGCCACGCTGTCGCTCGAAGCGCAGCAGCGCCGCGAGCTCAAGCAGAAGATGTTCGGGGACTGAGCCCGTAGGTCGTTGCGGCGATCCCGTTCAGCCCAGACAAGAGAGACATGGCCAAAGGCGATTCCTCCCCTGGTTTGCTGTCCAAGGTGGCGAAGTTCGTGCGCAATCCCACGCGGGATTGGTCTGAACTCGACCAGAAGGAGGAGCCTGCTGCCGACAGCGGCTTCAACAAGGAGGTGCTGCGGCAGATGATCGAGCGCAAGCGGCAGAACGATTTCGTGCGCAAGCGCGAGTTCGACTATCTGCGCAAACTGCGCCGGCGTGAATCACGCAACGGTCCGGATCAGGCTGGCCGCCCTTCTTTCTTCCAGAGCAGCCTGCCCACCAACCCGGATGAGCGGGCCATGACGCTCAAGAAGATCGATGAGATCGAGGCGCAGATGTCGCGCCAGTGGTGGCAGGGCAAGCAGGACGAAGGTGCCGCTCGTGCAGCCGGTTTCCCGATCACGGACAAGCCGGTGCTCGGCCCTGAGGCGGGACCGACCCAGCCCATGGCGCACGAAGGGGACAGCAAGTTCGCGTCGACCCAGTCTTCGGCCTTGCAGACCGGGTCCAACTGGTTCGAGGTTCCGGAAGAGTATGCGCTGACACGTCAGGACCCGGCCGAATCCGGGTATGCACCCATGCAGCCCTCTTTGCGCCAGCCCTTCGCGTCCACCAAGGCCGCCAGCGTGATGGGGGCAGGCTTTGCCAGTTCGCGCCAGTCGACGTCCGACGTGCTGGACAACCTGACCGATCCCGACCTGGAGGAGGCGGCCATCCGTTATGCCAATGGCGACAGTGCCGGTGCCGAAGCGGGCTTGCTGGCCGCCTTGCAGGGGGACAACCTGCGCCCTGAACTGGCGCAGGTCTGGATGTCGGCCTTGTTCGATCTGTACCGGGCCACCGGTCAGCAGGCCCGTTTCGACAACGTCGCCCTCGAGTTCGCCAAACGCTTCGGGCGTTCACCACCCGCCTGGTTCTCCATACCGGATCTGCTGGAACGCAAACCGGTATCGCGGGCCGTCCGGGGGGCGGCGGCGCCCGCGCATGACCTGGTCTGGACCAGTCCGTCCGAGTTGAGCGCCGCTGCCCTGACCCCACTGCAAACCACCATGCCGGGCGACAGTGCCTCCTGGGTGCTGGATTGGCAGCCGTTGAAAACGATTGCGCCCGATGCCGTGGCGGCCCTGGCTCAGCTGTTCGTCGCTTGGTGCAACACGCCGGTGCAACTGGTTTTCCGCGGGCATGAGAGTCTGGAGCGTGCCCTCAAGGCGCTCACGCCTTCGGGCGACCGGAGGGGTGATCCCCTGGGCTGGCAGCTGCGCATGGATGCCTTGCGTGTCATGCGCCTGCAGGACGAGTTTGAACTGGTGGCGCTCGATTACTGTGTCACCTTCGAGGTTTCCCCGCCTTCCTGGCAGGAAGCGCGTTGCGGTTGCGAGTTCGAGGGGCTTGCCGCCCGTGGGACGGGTGCTGCTGCCGAGCTGCAAGACGCGGCGACCAGCCAGGAGGAGACGGATGCTGGCGCGGTCGAACTGGCCGGCGAGATCGTGGGGGATGCTTCCGACCTGCTGGCCCGGTTCGAAGCCGGCATGGAGGGCGCCAAACGGCTGGTGATCTCCTGTGCCCGTCTCATTCGGGTTGATTTCTCGGCCGCCGGCAGCATATTGAACTGGGTGGCGGCTCAGGAAGCGCAGGGGCGCCAGGTGCATTTCCATGACGTGAACCGCATCGTGGCTGCCTTCTTCCGGGTCATCGGCATCAACGAGCATGCCCGGATCGTGCCCCGCAGTACCTGAGTGCGTTGGCTCCCGCTTGGCCATCGGCGGTGTGCCGCCATGAGCCCCTTTGAATTTTCGGAAAACAGCATGGAACAATTTCACGGCACCACCATCCTCAGCGTGCGGCGTCAGACAGCGGAGGGATTCGAAGTCGCCATCGGCGGCGATGGCCAGGTGACGCTGGGCAACATCGTGGTCAAGGGCACGGCGCGCAAGGTGCGCAAGCTCTACCACGGCAAAGTGCTGGCCGGTTTTGCCGGTGCCACGGCCGATGCCTTTACCCTGTTCGAGCGCTTCGAGGCCAAGCTGGAGAAGCACCAGGGCCACCTGCAGCGCGCCGCCATCGAACTCACGCGCGATTGGCGCACCGACCGCGTGCTGCGCCGGCTGGAGGCCATGCTGGCTGTCGCTGACCGCGAATGCTCGCTCATCATCACCGGCAACGGCGACGTGCTGGAGCCGGAGAACGGTGTGGTCGCCATCGGCTCCGGTGGTGCCTATGCACAGGCTGCCGCCATTGCCTTGCTCGGGCACACCCAGCTGTCGGCGCAGGACATCGTCAAGCAGGCGTTGTCGATTGCCGGCGAGCTGTGCATCTACACCAACATGAACCACACCATTGAGGTGCTGGAGTAATGCTCACCCCCGTTGCTTGCCCACTGCGTGTGGCTCGCATCCCCCCCGCAAGGGGCAACGCCAGTGGCCCGGCGAAGCCGGCTCCACGGTGTTTCGCGGTTTGATCCGTGTCATTCGAACTGAACTTGCTTTTGTGAGTAACGCCATGTCTTCCATGACCCCGCAGGAGATCGTCTCCGAACTCGATCGTCATATCGTCGGCCAGGCCCAGGCCAAGCGCGCCGTGGCTATCGCCTTGCGCAACCGCTGGCGCCGCCAGCAGGTCGATGCCGGCCTGCGTGCCGAGATCACCCCCAAGAACATCCTCATGATCGGCCCCACCGGTGTCGGCAAGACGGAAATCGCGCGCCGCTTGGCCAGGCTGGCCGATGCACCTTTCATCAAGGTGGAAGCCACCAAGTTCACCGAGGTCGGTTATGTCGGCAAGGATGTCGACTCCATCATCCGCGACCTGGTCGAAGTGGCCGTGAAGCAGACGCGCGACGCCGAGATGCGCAAGGTGAAAGAGCGGGCCCAGGATGCGGCGGAAGAGCGCATCCTCGACATTCTGGTGCCACTGCCGCGCCACGAGTCCGGGGGCAGCGACAGCGGCGACAACACCGCGCGTCAGGTCTTTCGCAAGAAGCTGCGCCAGGGAGAACTCGATGAACGCGAGATCGAACTCGAGGTGAACGAGCCCAAACCGCAACTCGAAATCATGGGCCCGGCCGGCATGGAGGAGATGACCGAGCAGCTGCGCGGCCTGTTCGGCCAGATGGGCAGCCCGAAGCGCAAGACGCGCAAGCTCAAGATCGCGGAGGCACTCAAGCTGCTGGTCGATGAAGAGGCGGCCAAGCTGGTCAACGAGGAAGAGATCCGCGCCCAGGCACTGCACAGTGCCGAGCAGAACGGCATCGTTTTCATCGACGAGATCGACAAGGTGACCTCGCGCAGCGAGGGTAGCGGCGCCGAGGTCTCGCGCCAGGGGGTGCAGCGCGACCTGCTGCCGCTGGTGGAAGGTACCTCGGTGTCCACCAAGTACGGCATGATCAAGACCGATCACATTCTGTTCATTGCGTCGGGGGCCTTTCACCTGAGCAAACCGAGCGACCTGATCCCCGAGTTGCAGGGACGCTTTCCGATTCGCGTGGAGTTGCAGTCGCTCTCGGTGCAGGACTTCGAAGCCATCCTCACGCAAACCCATGCCTCGCTGGTCAAGCAGTACCAGGCCCTGCTGGCGACGGAATCCGTGACGCTGGAATTTACGCCTGACGGCATCACGCGACTGGCACGCATTGCCTTCGAGGTCAATGAGCGCACCGAGAACATCGGTGCACGCCGCCTGGCCACGGTCATGGAGCGCCTGCTGGACGACGTCAGCTTCGATGCCGCCGGCCTGGGCGGGCAGACGGTGGCCATCGATGCCGCCTATGTCGATGCCCGACTGGACGATCTGAGTCGCAACGAGGATCTCTCCCGTTACATTTTGTGAGTGATTTCCTGGAGGCGCTCTGTCCTTCAAGCATCACATTCATATCACTTGCTAAGTGCTTAATTTAGAACGATTTTTATCCTTGATTTTTCTTTGGAAATCGTTCTAAGTCCTTGATTTCATTGAAAATTTTCTTGTAATCCCTCTTGCGGCGAACTATTTTGCTGCTACAGTGCAAAAAAGTGGAATTAAGTGGTGAAAAGTGCCTTTGTGCTTTTCACCTCCTGGCTTTTCTGTCCGAGAGGGGTTTGCTGTCGTGTTTCAAGGTGCTTCGTCACTCAGTCTGGATGCCAAGGGCCGCCTGTCGGTGCCGACGCGGCACCGTGACGTGCTGAGCGCTACGGCGGCCGGCCAGCTGACCATCACCAAGCATCCGCACGGCTGCCTCATGGTCTTCCCGCGCCCGGAATGGGAGAAGTTCCGCGAGCGCATTGCCGCCCTGCCGATGGCGGCCCAGTGGTGGAAGCGCATCTTCCTTGGCAATGCGATGGACGTGGAGATGGATGCCACGGGCCGCGTGCTGGTCTCGCCCGAGCTGCGCGCCGCTGCCGGCATTGCCAAAGACGCCATCTTGCTGGGCATGGGCAACCACTTCGAGCTCTGGGACAAGGCGACCTACGACGCGCAGGAGGCCCAGGCCATGCAGGGCGAGATGCCCGATGTCTTCAAGGACTTCTCCTTCTGAAGGTCGACGGTGGAAAACTCCGCATGGACACACACCACCGTCTTGTTGAACGAAGCCATCGAAGCCTTATTCAACAAGCCGGAGGCGCAGGCGGACGGGCCGGACCCGGCCGACGGCACCTATGTCGACGCCACCTTCGGCCGCGGGGGCCACTCGCGTCTCATCCTCTCCAGGCTTTCGCCCAAGGGGCGGTTGATCGCCTTCGACAAGGACCCGATGGCGATTGCCGAAGCGCAGCGCATCGCCGACCCGCGTTTTGCCATCCGGCACCAGGGCTTCCGCGACTTGAGCGAGTTGCCGCCGGCCAGCGCGACGGGTGTGTTGATGGACCTGGGCGTGAGTTCGCCGCAGATCGACGACCCCGGGCGGGGCTTCAGTTTCCGATTCGAAGGGCCGCTGGACATGCGCATGGACACCACGCGCGGCCAGAGCGTGGCCGAGTGGCTCGAAAGTGCCGAAACCAGACAGATCGCGGAGGTGATACGTGACTACGGTGAAGAACGGTTTGCTGGGCAAATTGCAAAGGCGATTGTTGCTCGCCGACAGGAACGGGGCCCAATTTCAACCACCACTGAGCTGGCCCAGCTCGTGGCTGACACGGTCAAAACCCGCGAGCCGGGCCAGAACCCTGCAACGCGCACATTTCAGGCTTTTCGGATTTTCATCAACGCCGAGCTTGAAGAGCTGCAAGCGGCGCTAGAGGCGAGCCTGGATGTGCTGCAACCCGGAGGCCGGCTGGTGGTGATCAGTTTCCATTCGCTGGAAGACCGCATCGTCAAGCAGTTCATCGCGCAACATTCGCGCGAGGTGTACGACCGCCGGGCGCCGTTTGCCGCGCCCAAGCCCATGAAGCTCAAGGCGCTGGACCGCATCAAGCCGGGCGCGCCGGAAGTGGCGGCCAATCCGCGCGCGCGCAGCGCCATCATGCGCGTGGCCGAGAGGACGACAGCATGACCCGGTTGAACCTTGTCCTGTTGCTGGCCGTGCTGGCCAGCGCCTTGTACCTGGTCAATGTGCAGTACGAGTCGCGCCGGCTGTACACGGAGATCGACCGCGCCAAGCTCGATGCACGCCGGATCGAAACCGAGCGGGAGCAGCTGCAGATCGAGAAGCGGGCGCAGGCCACGCCGTTGCGGGTCGACAAGCTGGCGCGCGAACAGCTGCAGATGCGCGTGACCACGCCAGCCATCACGCACTATGTCACTTATGCGGCGCCCACGGCCGGGGCCGCCGAGTCTGCACGCAGGCCGCAGGCACAGGGGCGCGTGCAATGAGCCGCAGCATCCTCTACACCTCCAGTCCGCTGCTGGCCAGCCGCACACCGGTGTGGCGCAGCAAGTTCATCGTGGCGGCCCTGGCACTGGCTTTTGGTGGGTTGGCGGCGCGCGCGGCCTATGTGCAGGTGGTGGGGAATGATTTCTTCCAGCGCCAGGGCGAGGTGCGTTTCGCGCGCACGCTGGAGTTGCCGGCCCACCGCGGCCGCATCCTGGACCGCAATGGCCTGCTGCTGGCCTCCAACGTGGTGGCGCCGAGCATCTGGGCGATTCCCGAGGACGTGGAACGCGATGACGACGAGGTGAAGGTCAAGCTGCGCCGGCTGGCCCAGCTGCTCAATGTGCCGCTGGCCGAGCTGAACAAGAAGCTGGAGGACGAGGACAAGACCTTCGTCTGGCTCAAGCGCCAGGTGGACGAACCGGTGGCGCAGCAGATTGCGGCTCTGAACATCAAGGGCATCTACCAGCGCAAGGAATACAAGCGCAAATATCCGGAGGGCGAGGCGGCGGCGCATGTGGTCGGCTTTGCCAATGTCGAGAACCACGGCCAGGAGGGCGTGGAACTGGCCTTCGACAAGTCGCTCGCCGGTCGGGCTGGTTCGCGTCGTGTCATCAAGGACAGGCTCGGGCGTGTGGTGGAAGATGTGGGCGAGCAGGTGCCGCCGGTCGACGGCAAGGACATCCAGCTGTCGATTGACAGCAAGGTGCAGTTCTTCGCCTACCAGAAGCTCAAATCCGCGGTGCTGGAGAACCGTGCCAAGGCCGGCAGCGTGGTGGTGCTCGACTCCATGACCGGCGAAGTGCTGGCGCTGGCCAACTACCCGAGTTATGTGCCGGACAAGCGGCAGAACCTGACTGGCGCGCAGTTGCGCAATATCGCCCTGACCGACGTGTTCGAGCCGGGCTCGACCATGAAGCCCTTCACCGTCGGCCTGGCGCTGGAGACCGGTCGGGTCAAGCCGTCCACCCAGATCCAGACCGCACCGGGCAAGATCCAGATCACGGGCTCCACCATTTCCGACTCCCATCCGCATGGCGTGCTGACAGTGGAGGAGGTGATCCAGAAGTCGAGCAACGTGGGCACGGTCAAGCTGGCCATGCAGATGCAGCCGCGTGAAATGTGGGAGATCTTTTCGGCCGCTGGTTTCGGCCAGAAACCGCAGCTCAGTTTTCCCGGTGTGGTCTCGGGCCGTCTGCGCCCCTACAAGACCTGGCGACCGGTCGAGCAGGCCACCATGTCCTACGGCTACGGCCTGTCGGCCTCGCTGTTCCAGATGGCGCGTTCCTACACGGTGTTCGCGCACGACGGCCAGATCATCCCGGCCACCCTGCTCAAGAGCAGCGACCCCGTGGTGGGCGTGCAGGTGCTGTCGGCACAGACGGCAGCACAGATCCGCAAGATGCTGCAGATGGCGGCCGGCCCTGGCGGTACCGGGCCGAAAGCGCAGACCATCGGTTATTCGGTGGGCGGCAAGTCGGGCACGGCGCACAAGCAGATCGGGCGCAGCTATGCCAGCAACAAATACCGCGCCTGGTTCACCGGCATGGCGCCGATCGAAAAACCGCGCATCATCGTGGCGGTCATGATCGACGAGCCTAGCGCCGGCCAGTACTACGGTGGTGCCGTGGCCGCGCCGGTGTTCAGCGAAGTGGTGCAGCAGACCCTGCGCATGATGGGCGTGCAGCCCGACATGGCGGTCAAGCCGCAGATCGTGGCGCAGGCGGTGGAGGAGAGCTTCTGATGATCGAGCTCCGCACCCCCGCCCAGGCCGCGCAATGGCTGCGAACCCAGGTCGCAGGCACGTTGCAGACCGACAGCCGCAAGGTGCGTGCGGGGGATGGTTTCATCGCCTGGCCGGGGGCTGCCACCGACGGTCGCCAGTACGTGGCCGGTGCGCTGGCACAGGGGGCAGCGGCTTGTCTGGTGGAGCAGGCCGGGGTCGATGGCTACACGTTCGAGAGCGAGCGTGTGGCCGCCTACGCCGGTCTCAAGGCCGCCAGCGGGCCGATTGCTGCAGCCTACTACGAGCAGCCCTCGCAGCAGCTGGAGGTGCTGGCGGTGACCGGAACCAACGGCAAGACTTCGACCAGCTGGTGGCTGGCGCAGGCCTTGTCATCACTCAAGCCGCCCGTCGCCTGCGGCCTGGTCGGCACGCTGGGCATCGGCCGTGCACCAGTGACGGGTGCCAGCGGTTTGACCGCGCAGGTGGTAAGTACCGGTCTGACCACGCCGGACCCGGTGCTGCTGCAGCAGACCTTGCGCCGTTTTGTCGACGAGGGGTTGCAGGCCTGCGCGATCGAGGCCTCGTCCATCGGCATCGAGGAGCGGCGCCTGGACGGCACGCAGATCCGCACCGCGGTCTTCACCAATTTCACGCAGGACCATCTCGACTACCACGGCAGCATGGCGGCCTACTGGCAGGCCAAGGCGGCGCTGTTCGACTGGCCGGACCTGCGCGCCGCAGTGGTCAACATCGACGACGAGCAAGGCGCCGAACTGGCGGAGCAACTGGCGGGCCGTTCACTTGATTTGTGGACCGTGTCGTGCAAGGAGCCGGCCCGGCTGTGCGCGCGCGACATCGGTTTCGATGGCCAGGGCCTGCGGTTCACCGTCTGCGAGGGCGAGGCGCAGCAGGCGCTGGCCACGCACCTGATCGGCCACTACAACGTCGCCAATCTGCTGGGTGTCATCGGAACCCTGCGTTCGCTCGGTGTGCCGCTTGCCGCCGCGGTGGATGCCTGCCGCGATCTGCATCCGGTGCCGGGCAGGATGGAGTGCTTGGGCGGTGTCGGCCAACCACTGGCGGTGGTGGACTATGCGCACACGCCCGATGCGCTGGCCCAGGTGCTGCTGGCGCTGCGACCTTTGGCGGCGCAACGCGGCGGCCGGCTCTGGTGTGTCTTCGGTTGCGGTGGTGACCGCGATCCCATCAAGCGCCCCCTCATGGGGGCCGTCGCCGGCCAGCACGCCGACCAGGTGGTGCTGACCAGCGATAACCCGCGCAGCGAAAAACCGGAAGCCATCATCAGCCAGATCTTGCTGGGCCTGGAAGGGCATGGGGCTGTGGGCGTGCAGAGCAACCGCGCGCTGGCGATAGTCCAGACGTTGCAGCAGGCGGACGCGCGCGACGTGGTGCTGGTGGCCGGCAAGGGGCATGAGGATTACCAGGAGACGGCCGGCATGCGCATGCCGTTTTCCGACCGCGCTGAAGTGGACAAGGCGCTGCAGGCCCGCGCGGTGCAGGCGGAAGGAGTACAGCCATGAACGCCATGATGACCCTGCAACAGGCGGCGCAGTGGATGGCGGGCGCACGACTGGTGGGCGACGGGAGCGTGGCCGTGCAGCGCGTGCACACCGACACCCGCACCTTGCAGGATGGCGATCTGTTCGTGGCGCTCAAGGGCGAACGCTTCAATGCCAATGATTTTCTGGCCGAGGCCCGGGCCAAGGGCGCCGTGGCGGCAATCTGCAACGACGAGGCCGCACTGCGTGCCGCCGGACTGCCGGGCCTGGTGGTGGGCGACAGCAAGCTGGCGTTGGGGCAGCTGGCCGCCGGCTGGCGCGCCCAGTTCAAGCTGCCGCTGATTGCGGTGACCGGCAGCAACGGCAAGACCACGGTGACGCAGATGGTCGCCGCCATCCTGCGTGCCTGGCGGCCGCAGACCATGCTGGCCACGGAAGGCAACCTGAACAACGAGATCGGCGTGCCGCTGACCGTGCTGCGCCTGCGCGCCGGCCATGAAGTGGCGGTGGTCGAGCTCGGCATGAACCATCCGGGCGAAATTGCCGTGCTGGCAGGCATCGCCCGGCCGACGGTGGCGCTGGTCAACAACGCACAGCGCGAACACCAGGAATTCATGGCCACCATCGAGGCAGTGGCGCGCGAGAACGGCGCCGTGATCGAGGCGCTGGCTGCCAGCGGCACCGCCGTCTTCCCGGCGGACGATGCCTACAGTGCGTTGTGGCATGGCCTGGCGGGCATGCGGCCGCAGCTGACCTTTGCCATCACGCCGGATGTCGAGGCGGCCGACCTGAGTTGCGCTGCAGCGCAATGGACGGGCAACGCCTGGCAAGTCCAGGCGCATACGCCGGCAGGTCCGCTGGCTTATGTCCTGCACGTGGCTGGCCTGCACAACGTCAAGAACTCGCTGGCCGCTGCGGCCTGTGCGCTGGCCGCCGGCGTGCCGTTGGCCGAGATCGCACGCGGGCTGGAAGCCTTCGAGCCGGTCAAGGGCCGTTCGCGTGCGCTGGCGGTCGAGCTGGCCGGCCGCACGCTCACCCTGGTGGACGACAGTTACAACGCCAACCCCGACTCGGTGCGCGCCGCCATCGACGTACTGGCCGGCCTGCCGGGGCCGCGCCTGCTGGTGCTGGGCGACATGGGCGAGGTGGGAACGGACGGCCCGCGCTTCCATGCCGAGGTCGGTGCCTATGCGAGCGAGCGTGGCATTGAGATGCTGTTTGCGCTCGGTGAACAGGCCGCGGTGGCGGTGCAGCATTTCTCGCCAACGTCAGGCCGGGGTTGCCATTTCACGGACATCGACACGCTGAACACCGCCGTGATCAGCACGTTGCCGGATCTGCGCAGCGTGCTGGTGAAAGGCTCGCGTTTCATGCGCATGGAGCGCGTGGTGCAGGCCATCACGGCGCGCGCGCAACAGAACAAGGAAGAACCCCATGCTGCTTAGCCTGGCCCAGTGGCTGCAAACCCTGTCACCCGAATTCGGATTTTTCCGGGTGTTTCAGTACCTGACCTTCCGCGCCGTCATGGCCGCGTTGACCGCGCTGCTGATGGGCCTGGTGGCGGGGCCCTATGTGATCCGTCGCCTGACCGAACTGAAGATCGGTCAGCCGGTGCGCGGCTACGGCATGGAGACGCACCTGTCCAAGAGCGGTACGCCCACCATGGGCGGCGTGTTGATCCTGCTGTCGATCGCCGTCTCCACGCTGCTGTGGTTCGATCTTTCCAATCGCTTCGTCTGGATCGTGCTGCTGGTCACGCTCGGTTTCGGTGCCATCGGCTGGGTCGACGACTGGCGCAAGGTGGTCAACAAAGACCCGGAAGGCATGCGTTCGCGCGAAAAGTATTTCTGGCAGTCGCTGATCGGCCTGATCGCCGCGTTGTACCTGGTGTTCAGCATTTCCGAGAGCAGCAATCTGCGTGTGCTCGAGCTCTTCATCACCTGGGTGCGCTCCGGTTTCGACGTCAACCTGCCACCCAAAGCCGGCCTCTTGCTGCCCTTCATCAAGGAGGTGAGTTACCCGCTGGGCGTATTCGGCTTCGTCATCATGACCTACCTGGTGATCGTCGGTTCCAGCAATGCCGTCAACCTGACGGACGGCTTGGACGGCCTAGCCATCATGCCGGTGGTGATGGTCGGCTCGGCGCTGGGCGTGTTCGCCTACGTCACCGGCAGTGCGGTCTATTCCAAGTACCTGTTCTTCCCCTACATTCCGGGCTCGGGCGAACTGCTGATCTTCTGTGCGGCCATGGCCGGTGCCGGCCTGGCCTTTCTCTGGTTCAACGCCCACCCGGCGCAGGTCTTCATGGGTGACGTCGGCGCGCTGGCGCTGGGCGGCGCGCTGGGCACGATTGCCGTCATCGTTCGGCAGGAAATCGTGCTGGCCATCATGGGCGGCATCTTCGTGGTGGAAGCCCTGTCGGTGATGTTGCAAGTCACGTACTTCAAGTACACGAAGAGGAAATACGGTGAGGGCCGGCGCATCCTGAAGATGGCGCCGCTGCACCACCATTTCGAGAAAAGCGGCTGGAAGGAAACGCAGGTGGTGGTGCGCTTCTGGATCATCACCATGCTGTTGTGCCTGATCGGCCTGTCGACCCTGAAATTGCGATGAACGAGAACGAACCCCTCAACCCCGGCGATCAGCCCATGCCGCCTCCGACGGAGGTGGTGCCGGCGCACGTGCCAGACGCGGCACATGAGGTTGTGTCTGAGGCTGTGCCTGAGTTGCCGGCGCCTGCGCCGCAGCCTTCCGAGGTGGCAGTGCCCCAGACACCCGCCGAGGTGAGCAGCACGAAAGCCGCCAAGCCGCTGCCGGAAACCCTGACGGCCGCGCGCGATGCCGCCGCCTTTGTGGCGCAATTGTTTGCCGAAGTCGGTGCGCCTGAGCAAGCCGCATCGACTGCACCTGCAGAGGAGGCGCCGCCGCTGTCCAGCGAGGCTGTTTCGGGAGATGAAGACGCTCCGGCGGCCACCGAACCATCCGACGCGGTGGCAGCATCGCCGCTGCGGGATCAGCCGGTGCTCATCCTGGGTCTGGGGGCGTCGGGGCTGGCCATGGCACGCTGGTGCGTGCGCCAGGGCGCGCGCGTGACGGTGGCCGATACCCGCGAGGCACCGCCGCAACTGGCGACCTTGCGCAGTGAGCTGCCTGAAGTGGCCTTCCGCATCGGAGCTTTCGAGGCAGGATTGATTGAAGGCAGTGACTTCCGTGCCGTCTTCAAGAGCCCGGGGCTGGCGCCCGCCGTGGTGGCGCCGGTGTGGCAGGCGGCGCAGGCCATCGGCCTGTGGGTGGGTGGCGAGCTCGACCTGTTTGCGCGTGCCCTGCGCGATCTGCAGGCCGAGCATGGTTATGCCCCCAAGGTGCTGGCCATCACCGGCACCAATGGCAAGACCACCACGACCGCGCTCACCGGCCAGCTGGTGGCGCATGCCGGCAAGACCGTGGCCGTGGCGGGCAATATCGGCCCCAGCCTGCTGGACACGCTGGCGCAACACCTTGATGCCGGCACGCTGCCCGAGGTCTGGGTGCTGGAACTGTCCAGCTTCCAGCTCGATGGCGTGCAGGGCTTCGAGCCGATCGCCGCCACGGTGTTGAACCTGACGCAGGATCACCTGGACTGGCACGGCAACATGCAGGCTTACGGTGCCGCCAAGGCGCGCATCTTCGGCGAGAAGGGGCTGCTGGTGCTCAATCGCGACGACCCGGCGGTGATGGCCATGCTGCCGGAGCCGGTGCGTGTCAAGCTGCAGAAGCCGCAGTGGCGCGAGTATGTGAGTTTCGGGCTCGAGATGCCGCAACGGCCGGGTGACTTCGGTATCGAGATGGTCAACGGCATGGCCTGGCTGGTCCGCGCCATGGAGGCGGATGAAACGCAGAAACGCAAGCGTGGCGAAGAGGTGGAGCTGTTCATCCAGCGCCTGATGCCGGCCGATGCCCTGCGCATCCGCGGGCGGCACAACGCCACCAATGCATTGGCCGCCCTGGCGCTGGCGCAGGCCGCGGGCTGCAGTCTGGCCAGCATGCTGTACGGGCTGCGCGAGTACCGCGGTGAGCCGCACCGCGTCGAGCCGGTGGCCATCGTCAACGAGGTCGAGTATTTCGACGACAGCAAGGGCACCAATGTCGGCGCCACCGTGGCAGCCCTCACCGGGCTGGGCGCGGAACGGAAAATCGTTGTCATTCTCGGTGGCGACGGCAAGGGGCAGGACTTCGTGCCGCTGGCGGCTCCGGTGGCACGTTATGCACGTGCGGCGGTGCTGGTCGGTCGCGATGCGCCGGCCATCCGCATGGCGCTCGAAGGTTGCGGCGTGCCGCTGCTCGACGCGACGTCCATGGCCGAAGCGGTGCAGCTAGCCACGCAGCGCGCCCACGCCGGCGATGCGGTGCTGATGTCGCCGGCCTGCGCCAGCTTCGACATGTTCGACAACTACGAGCATCGGGCCCGCGTGTTTGTGGCGGCGGTGCAGGCGCTGGCACAGGATGCCGGTGTGGCCGAGGGGGGAATGGCATGAACACCCTGGCGCAACGCTTCACGGGCTGGCTGGGTGGCATGGCGCGCCCGGGCACGGACGCGTTGCCTGTGCGTCTGGGCGGCATGCGTGGTACGGCCGGCAGTGGTGCGCCGGTGCGCATGGCCGGCTTTGACCAGGCGTTGGTCTGGGTCACCGTGGCGCTGCTGGTCTGGGGCCTGGTGATGGTGTACTCGGCCTCGATCGCGATGCCGGACAACCCGAAGTTCGCGCGTTATGCCCATACCCACTTCCTGACCCGGCACATGCTGTCGCTGGTGGTGGCGTTTGTCGCTGCATTGATTGCCTTTCAAGTGCCGGTGGAAACCTGGGAGAAGCTGGCCCCCTGGCTGTTCGTGATCTCGCTGGTGTTGCTGATCGCGGTGTTGATTCCCGGCATCGGCAAGGGCGTCAACGGTGCACGGCGCTGGATTGCGCTGGGTGTCATGAATTTCCAGCCCTCAGAACTGGCCAAGTTTGCCGTGCTGCTGTATGCGGCCGACTACATGGTGCGCAAGATGGACGTGAAGGAGCGTTTCTTCCGTGCTGTGCTGCCCATGGGGGTGGCGGTGGCGGTGGTCGGTCTGCTGCTGCTGGCCGAGCCCGACATGGGCGCCTTCATGGTGATCGCCGTCATCGCCATGGGCATCCTGTTCCTCGGTGGCGTCAATGCCCGCATGTTCTTCCTGATCGCGGCCATTCTGGTGGTGGCTTTCAGCATGATGATTGCCTTCAGCGAATGGCGGCGCGAGCGCATCTTCGCCTACCTGAATCCCTGGGACGAAAAGCACACGCTCGGCAAGGGCTACCAGTTGTCGCACTCGCTGATTGCCATCGGCCGTGGTGAGATCTTCGGCGTCGGCCTGGGCGGCAGTGTGGAAAAACTGCACTGGCTGCCGGAGGCGCACACCGACTTCCTGCTGGCCGTGATCGGCGAGGAGTTCGGCCTGATCGGCGTGCTCACCGCCATTGGCCTGTTCCTCTGGATGACACGCCGCATCATGCACATCGGCCGCCAGGCCATCGCACTGGACCGCGTTTTCGCCGGTCTGGTGGCGCAGGGCGTGGGCATCTGGATGGGGTTTCAGGCCTTCATCAACATGGGCGTGAACCTGGGTGCCCTGCCGACCAAGGGCCTGACCTTGCCGTTGATGAGTTACGGCGGTTCAGCCATCCTGATGAACCTCGTCGCGCTGGCCGTTGTGCTGCGGATTGATTACGAGAACAGGCAACTCATGCACGGGGGACGCGTATGACGCCGCGTTGCGCCCTCATCATGGCCGGTGGTACCGGCGGCCACATCTTCCCGGGGCTGGCGGTGGCCGAGGCCTTGCGTGAGCGTGGCTGGCGCGTGCACTGGCTGGGCAATGCCAGCGGCATGGAGGCCACGTTGGTGCCGCCGCGCGGCTTCCCGTTCGAGACGATCGAGTTCTCCGGTGTACGCGGTAAAGGCCTCGTCACGCTGGCGTTGCTGCCACTGCGACTGCTCAAGGCCTTCTGGCAGAGCATTCAGGTACTGCGCCGCGTCAAGCCCGACGTGGTGGTGGGCCTGGGCGGCTACATCACCTTTCCGGCCGGCCTGATGAGTGTGCTGCTGGGCAAGCCGCTGGTGCTGCACGAGCAGAACTCGGTGGCGGGCATGGCCAACAAGGTACTGGCCGGTGTGGCGGACCGCGTCTTCACCGCCTTCCCCGGCGCGATCAAGAAGGCTGCATGGGTTGGCAACCCCTTGCGCGAAGCTTTCCTGAAGCAGCCCGATCCGGCCACGCGTCTGTCGGGTCGCAGCGGTCCGCTGCGTCTGCTGGTGGTGGGCGGCAGCCTGGGCGCCAAGGCGCTCAACGATACGGTGCCGAAGGCCCTGGCGTTGATCCCGGTTGCGGCGCGACCGCAGGTCATCCACCAGAGCGGCGCCAAGCAGATCGACGCGCTGCGTGCCAATTACGCCGCTGCCGGCGTGCAGGCCGAACTCACGCCTTTCATCGACGACACGGCGCAGGCTTTTGCCGAGGCCGACCTCATTGTCTGCCGCGCCGGCGCCAGCACCGTGACCGAGCTCGCCGCTGTCGGTGCAGCGGCACTATTCGTTCCCTTTCCCGCCGCGGTGGACGACCACCAGACCGCCAACGCCCGTTTCCTGGTCGATCAGGGCGCCGGCTGGCTGCTGCCGCAACACGACATGACCCCTGAACGACTGGCTGATTTGCTACAAAAAACGGAGCGGCCTGTGCTGATTTCTCTAGGGGAAAAAGCCAAAAAGCTTGCAAAAACGGATGCCACGGCGCAAGTGGTGGCGGCGTGTGAGGAGGTAAGCCGATGAAACACGCAATCAAGCATATTCATTTCATCGGGATCGGCGGCTCCGGCATGTCCGGCATCGCCGAGGTGCTGTTCAACCTGGGTTACCGGATCTCCGGCTCCGACCTGGCCGACAGCGCCACGCTCAAGCGCCTGGCCTCGCTCGGCATCCAGACCTACGTCGGCCATGCGGCGGCCAACCTGGTGCAAGCCGATGCGGTGGTGACCTCCACCGCCGTGCAGGCCGACAACCCCGAGGTGCTGGCGGCGCGCGAAAAGCGCATCCCGATCGTGCCGCGCGCCGTCATGCTGGCCGAGCTGATGCGCCTCAAGCAGGGTATTGCCATCGCCGGCACGCACGGCAAGACCACCACCACCAGCCTGGTGGCCAGCGTGCTGGCCGAGGCCGGGCTGGACCCGACCTTTGTCATTGGCGGGCGCCTCAACAGCGCCGGTGCCAATGCGCGGCTGGGGCAGGGCGACCACATCGTGGTCGAGGCCGACGAGTCGGACGCCTCCTTCCTCAACCTGCTGCCGGTGATGGCGGTGGTGACAAATATCGACGCCGACCACATGGAGACTTACGGCCACGACTTCGGCCGGCTCAAGAAGGCGTTCGTCGATTTCCTGCATCGCATGCCGTTCTATGGCACGGCCATCCTCTGCACCGACGATACGGCGGTGCGCGAAATCGTGCCCGAGGTCTCCTGCCCGATCACCAGCTACGGCTTTGCCGAGGATGCGCAGGTGCGTGCCGTCAACGTGCGCGCGGTCAATGGCCAGATGCACTTCACCGTGCAACGGCGCAACGGCGTGGTGCTGCCCGACCTGGAGGTGGTGCTCAACCTGCCGGGCCTGCACAACGTGCTCAATGCGCTGTCGGCGATTGCGGTGGCGGCCGAGCTCGATATTCCGGATGCCGCGTTGCTCAAGGCGCTGGCCGAGTTCAAGGGCGTGGGCCGACGCTTCCAGCGCTACGGCGAAGTGCCGGTCAAGCCCGAGAACGGCGGCGGCACCTTCACCGTGATCGACGACTACGGCCATCACCCGGTCGAGATGGCCGCCACGCTCTCCGCCGCACGCGGCGCTTTCCCCGGGCGTCGTCTGGTACTGGCGTTCCAGCCGCATCGCTACACGCGCACGCGCGACTGCTTCGAGGATTTCGTCAAGGTCATCGGCGAAGCCGATGCCGTGCTGCTGGCCGAGGTCTATGCCGCCGGCGAGGCGCCGATCGTGGCGGCCGACGGCCGTGCCCTGGCGCGCGCCCTGCGCGTGGCGGGCAAGGTGGAGCCGGTGTTCGTGGACAACATCGCTGCCATGCCGCAGGCCATCGTGGACAACGCGCGCGGCGGTGATGTGGTGATGTGCATGGGCGCCGGCTCGATCGGTGCCGTGCCGGCCAAGGTGGTGGCGTTGCAGGCAGACAAGCAAGGGAAGGCGGGCGCGGCCCGCAGGACGTGAGAGAAATGGGTGAAATGAAAGTCAATCTGGGAAAAGTCGCGGTGCTGATGGGTGGATCCTCCGCCGAGCGCGACATCTCGCTGATGTCGGGTGGCGGCGTGCTCAAGGCGCTGCGCGAGCGGGGCGTGGATGCCCATGCCTTCGATCCGGTCGAGCGGGAGCTGGGCGAACTCAAGCGCGACGGTTTTGCGCGCTGCTTCATCGCCTTGCACGGCCGCTTCGGCGAAGACGGTACGGTGCAGGGCGCGCTTGAACTGCTGGGCATCCCCTACACCGGTTCGGGGGTCATGGCCTCCAGCATTGCCATCGACAAGGTGATGACTAAGCGCATCTGGCGCGCCGAGGGGCTGCCGACGCCGGCATGGAAACAGGTGAGCAGCGCCGACGCCACGCGCGCGGCCTTTGCCGAGCTGGGGGCGCCGATGATCATCAAGCCGGCGCGCGAGGGCTCCTCCATCGGTCTGACCAAGGTGATGTCGGCGGACGAATGCGACGCAGCCTATGCGCGGGCCGCGCAGGAGGACGAACTTGTGCTGTGCGAACAGTTCATCAGCGGCGACGAGGTGACGGTGCCGGTGCTGGGCACGGGCGCCCAGGCGCGCGCGTTGCCGGTGATCCGCATCGTGGCGCCCGGCGGCAACTACGACTACCAGAACAAGTACTTCACCGACGATACCCAGTATCTCGTGCCGTGCGGCCTGCCGGCTGGCGAGGAAGAACACATCCAGCAGCTGGTGCTCAAAGCGTTCGGCGTGCTGGGCTGCCGAGGCTGGGCGCGTGCCGACGTCATGATCGACGTCCGCACACGCCAGCCCTATCTGCTGGAGATCAACACCGCGCCCGGCATGACCGGGCACTCGCTGGTGCCGATGTCGGCGCGTGCCGCCGGCATCAGTTACGAAGACCTGTGCGTGCGGCTATTGCAGGCCGCCACGCTCGACCACCCGCAGGAGCGTGCATGACACACAACCTGCCCGCTCCCCTGGACGTCAAGCTCATGAACCTGACCAGCAGTCTGCTGCTGGTCGCGTTCCTGTTGCTGGCACTGGGGACGCTGGCGGGTTGGGTCAAGGCACACCCGCTGTTTGCCATCCGTGGCGTGACGGTGGCGGGCGATGTCAACCACAACAATGCGCTCACGCTGCGTGCCAATGTGGCGCCGCAGTTGCGCGGTACCTTCCTCACCATCGATCTGGCCGCCGCACGCCAGGCTTTCGAAGCCATGCCCTGGGTGCGGCAGGCGGTGGTGCGGCGCGAGTTCCCCAACCGGCTCAAGGCCATCCTGCAGGAGCACCAGGCCGTGGGCTACTGGGGGGCGGAGGGCGACTCCACCCTGATCAACAGCTTTGGCGAGGTGTTCGAGGCCAATGTGGACGAGGTCGAGCAGGACGAGCTGCCGCGTCTGGACGGTCCGCAGGGCCAGTCGGCCCAGGTGCTGGCCATGTACCGCGCCTTGCAGCCGCTGTTCGAGCAGCTGGAGCTGTCGATCGACGAGCTGGAGCTCACCGGCCGCGGCAGCTGGCGCGCCAGGCTCGATGCCGGCGCGCGGATCGAGCTCGGGCGCGGCACGGAAGACGAGGTTGTGGTGCGCACGGAGCGCTTCCTCGGAACCCTGACGCAGGTGGCCTCGCGTTATGGCCGCACGGTCACGGCGCTGGAGTCGGCCGACCTGCGCCATCAGGAAGGGTATGCCCTCCGGCTGCGCGGTGTCAGCACCGTGCTGCCGGAAGTGCAGAAAGCACAGCAGAAGTAGAGAGAAACACAGACACACAGGACCGCATATGGCAAAAGAGTACAAAGACCTGGTTGTCGGGCTCGACATCGGCACCGCCAAGGTGATGGCGGTGGTGGCCGAGGTGCTGCCCAATGGCGAACTCAAGCTGGCCGGCTTGGGCATCGCCCCGAGCAACGGCCTGAAACGCGGTGTGGTGGTCAACATCGACGCCACGGTGCAGAGCATTCAGCAGGCCCTGAAAGAGGCCGAGCTGATGGCCGACTGCAAGATCACCCGCGTCTACACCGGCATCACCGGCAGCCACATCCGCGGCATCAACTCCAGTGGCATGGTGGCGGTGAAGGACCGCGAAGTGACGGCGGCCGACGTGGCGCGTGTGGTGGAAACTGCCAAGGCGATCAACATCTCGACCGACCAGCGTCTGCTGCTGGTGGAGCCGCAGGAGTTCATCATCGACGGCCAGGACGTGCGTGAGCCGATCGGCATGAGCGGCATCCGGCTGGAAGCCAAGGTGCACATCGTCACCGGCGCCCAGAGCGCGGCCGAGAACATCATCAAGTGCGTGCGCCGCTGTGGCCTGGAAGTCGAGCAGCTGATGCTCAACCCGCTGGCCTCCAGCCTGTCGGTGCTGACCGACGACGAGAAGGAACTGGGTGTGGCCTGCGTCGACATCGGCGCCGGCACCACCGATGTGGCCGTCTTCACCAATGGCGCCATCCGTCACACCGCAGTGATCCCGATCGCCGGCGACCTTATCACCAGCGACATCGCCATGGCGCTGCGCACGCCGACCAAGGACGCCGAAGACATCAAGGTGGAAAGCGGCTTTGCCAAGCAACTGCTGGCCGACCCCGAGACCCAGGTGGAAGTGCCGGGCCTGGGCGATCGCGGCCCGCGCATGCTCAGCCGCCAGGCGCTGGCCGGCGTGATCGAGCCGCGGATTGAAGAGATTTTTTCGCTGGTGCACCAGGTGCTGCGCGAATCGGGCTGCGAGGAGGTGCTGTCCTCCGGCATTGTGCTCACCGGCGGCAGCTCCATCATGCCCGGCATGGTTGAGTTGGGCGAGGACATCTTTCTCAAGCCGGTGCGCCGTGGCGTGCCGAAATATTCAAGTGCCCTGGCCGACATGGTGGCCCAGCCGCGTGCCGCCACCGTCATGGGCCTGCTCGAAGAAGCCCGCCTGGCGCGCATGCGCGGCTTCAAGGTGGCTCAGAAAAACGGTTCCATGAAAACGGCGATGGGCCGTGTCAAGGACTGGTTCATCGGGAACTTCTGACCATGCAACACAAGATCTGGCTGGCACGCGGCAGTCCCCACCAGCGATGGCGGTGTACGGGGCCGCCGACCACATGTGAATTCGAGAGATACCGTAAAGAAATCAAAGGCAACTGCAATACAGGAGAAACAAAATGAGCATCGAAATGATTGAAGACGAAAGCTTCAACCAGGGCACCCAGATCAAGGTGATCGGTGTCGGTGGCGGCGGCGGCAACGCTGTGGAGCACATGATTGCCAGCGAGGTGCAGGGGGTGGAATTCATCTGCGCCAATACCGATGCCCAGGCCCTGACGCGCAGCAGCGCGCACAAGGTTATCCAGCTCGGTAACAGCGGCCTGGGCGCCGGCAGCAAGCCCGAAAAGGGGCGTGATGCGGCCGAAATCGCCGAGGACGACATCCGCGCTGCCGTCGCCGGCGCCCACATGCTGTTCATCACCGCCGGCATGGGTGGCGGCACCGGCACCGGTGCGGCCCCTGTGATCGCACGTGTGGCCAAGGAGATGGGCATCCTCACCGTGGGTGTGGTGACCAAGCCCTTCGATTGGGAAGGCGGCCGCCGCATGACCAATGCCGACAACGGCCTGGCCGAACTGGAAGCCAACGTGGACTCGCTGATCGTGGTGCTCAACGAGAAGCTGCTCGAAGTGCTGGGCGAGGATGTGACGCAGGATGAAGCTTTTGCCCACGCCAACGACGTGCTGAAGAACGCCGTCGGCGGCATCGCCGAAATCATCAACGTGCCTGGCCATGTGAACGTCGACTTTGAGGACGTGCGCACCGTCATGGGCGAGCCCGGCAAAGCCATGATGGGCACCGCCGTCGCCAATGGCCCGGACCGCGCTCGCATCGCCGCCGAGCAGGCGGTGGCCTGCCCGCTGCTGGAAGGCATCGACCTCTCGGGCGCCAAGGGTGTGCTGGTGCTGATCACCGCCGCCAAGGGCAGTCTCAAGCTGTCCGAGTCCAAGCTGGCGATGAACACCATTCGCGCCTACGCTTCGCCGGACGCGCATGTGATCTACGGCACCGCCTACGACGACGAGCTCGGTGACGACATCCGCGTTACCGTGGTGGCCACCGGCCTCTCCCGCCAGGGCATGCGCCGTACCGCGCCGCCGCTGCAGGTGCTGCGCACCGGCACCGACAACGTGCCGTTCCAGGTGCCCACGCTCAGCACCCCGCTGGGCGGTGGCACCACGCCGGGCACGATGGGCGCCGGCATGATGGCGCCGGGTGCTGCGCCGGCCGCCCCCGGCGTGCCGCAGCCGGACTACCAGACCATGGCCACGCCCAGCGTCTGGCGCACCAATCGCACGCAGGCCGCGGCCAAGGTCGATGCGCTGTCCTCCGGAGGTATGGATGACTTCGAGATTCCCGCCTTCCTGCGCAAGCAGGCTGACTGACCTCGCCATCTGAGCCTGGCCCTCTTGCCCCTCCGGGTGGCAAGGGGGCCAGCCTGTTTTCGACAGGGAAAGTCTGTCAAACGTAAAATCAAGCCGTGCTTCAGCAAAGAACCCTCAAATCCCTCACCCGCGCCGTCGGCGTGGGCCTGCACAGCGGCCAGCGGGTCGAGATCACGCTGCGCCCGGCGCAGCCTGACACCGGCATCGTGTTCCGGCGCGTCGACCTGGCGCAGCCGGTGGATATTCCGGTGTCGGCCCTGGCGGTGAGCGACACGCGTCTGGCATCCACCTTGTCCAATGGCGGTGCCAAGGTGCACACGGTCGAGCACCTGATGTCGGCCTGTTCCGGACTGGGCATCGATAACCTGTACGTGGACATCACGGCGGAAGAGGTGCCCATCCTCGACGGCTCGGCGGCGTCCTTCGTCTTCTTGCTGCAAAGCGCCGGGATCGAGTTGCAGAACGCGCCACGACGCTTCATTCGCGTGACCAAGCCGATCGAGGTGCGCGAAGGCCAGGGCGCCGCTGAGAAGTGGGCCCGACTTGACCCGTATCACGGCTATCGCCTGAGTTTCGAGATCGACTTCCGCCATCCGGCGGTGGACTCCACCGGCCAGCGCGTCGAATTCGACATGAGCATGCACAACTACTCGCGCGACATTGCCCGCGCCCGCACCTTCGGTTTCACCAAGGACGTGGAGATGATGCGTGCCAATGGCCTGGCCTTGGGCGGTGGCCTGGACAACGCCATCGTGATGGACGACTACAAGGTGCTCAACGCCGGCGGCCTGCGTTATGACGATGAGTTCGTCAAGCACAAGATCCTCGACGCCATGGGCGACCTCTACGTGCTGGGCCGGCCACTGCTGGCCAGTTACAGCGCTTTTCGCTCCGGCCACGCGCTCAACAACAAGCTGTTGCGCGAACTGCTGTCGCGCACCGACGCCTGGGAAACCGTCACCTTCCCCGACGAAAAGCTCGCTCCCAAGGGCTTTGCCCAGCTGGCGCGCGCCTGGTGATATGGCCCCCACGCTCCGCCGTTGCACGGGTCGCTGCCCCCCAAGGGGGCTAACTCGCCTTGGGGCGGCCCGGCGGCGAGTTGTCCGCGCGAGGTAGGCGCATGCTGCTGTTTCGCTGGCTCATCCTCCTCCTGCTGCTCGGTGCCGCCGTGTCGTTCGCCTTCTACGCCGGCACCGGCCGGCCGCATTTCAAGCGCTGGGGTCTGCTGACGCTCAAGTGGACGCTGATTGCGGCGGGCGGCTTCTTTGCCGTGCTGATTCTGGAACGGATCGCCTAGCCCCCTTTCTCGTGCGCATTCGAGACTTTTCGTTAAGCGGTCAAGTCGCCGCGTTTTGATGAAGTTGTGTAAAACATGAGGCGAGCCGGGCTTCGCCCGTGACATGCAGGCGGGAAAAACCGCACAATCGATGGCATGAACTTGACGAGCATGCCGACCCATTTCGTTCAATCCTGCTGGCGCATCATCAAGACGGATCTGGCGCTGTTCAGGCGCTTTCCCCGGCTGGGGCTGGCGACGCTGGCCATTGCGCTGGTGCCGGCGGCGTATGCGCTGATCTACCTCTCCAGTGTCTGGGATCCGAATGCCAAGACCAGCGATCTGCCGGTGGGTATCGTCAATCTGGACGAGGGCTATGACTACCGGGGGCGGGTGACCAATGTCGGCGCGGAGCTGACGACCGAGCTGATCCAGTCCGCCACCTTCGGCTTCCGCTCCATGGAGGATGAGCAGGCCGCACGGCAGGCGGTCAAGTTCGGAGACTTGGCCTTTGCAGTCATCATTCCGAAAGATTTCAGCGCCAACGCCGTGCCGGGGACACACGCCGGGGCAGGCAAGGTGACGGTGGTCATGTCCGAAGGCAACAACTACGCAGCGGCCGGTTTTGCGCGGCGCTTTGCGGTGGACCTCGGGCACCAGGTGAACGAGGCACTCAACGAGAAGCGCTGGGAGCAGGTGCTGGTGTCCGTCGATGGCTCAGGCAAGCGTCTGGAAATGCTCAGGGGCGGCATGGCCCAGTTGCGTACCGGTGCTCAGACCTACAGCGATGGTGTGGCGCGTTACCACGGTGCGGCTGCGCAGCTGGCGGGCGGCTTCAAACAGGTGGGGGCGGGTATCCGTGCCATGGAGTCCGGGCTGCCGCCCGAGGCCGAGCTCCAGTCGCTCAAGAACGGAACCCAGCGCCTGGCCCTGCGCCAGCGTGAAATGGGTGAAGGGCTGGTGCAATTGCAGGCCGGGGCGCGCCAACTGGCCACCGGGGCGACTCAACTGCAGGAGGAAACTGCCGGCCTGCCCTTTATTGGCGAAAAAATTGCCGCTGGCGCCGGCGAACTGGCCGCCGGCGGCCAGCAGCTGACGGACGGCCTGACCACGGCACTCAATGCCAATGCGCGCCTGACGCGTGGCGCAGGCAAAGTGGAGGAAGGCACCGGCAAGCTGGTGGAGGGCGCCAGCGCTTTGGGCGAAGGCCTGCGATCCTTGGCCGAGAAGCTGCCGGAGGATGCGCGCCTGGATGCCTTTGCCAAGGGGGGCGAGGAGCTGGTGCGTGGTGCGGCCAAGCTGCGGACCAGCATTGATCTGGTGGAGTCGGCGCTGCCTGCGACATTGGGTCAAATGGATGGCAGTGCGCGCGGCCTGGCCGATTCGGTGGAGCCGGCGCTGGAGGTGCTGGCGCCGGTAGCCAACAACGGCAGCGCCTTTGCGCCCAACATGATTGCCATGGCCCTGTGGCTGGGCGCGGTGATGGCGGTTTACCTGTTCAATGTGCGCGTGCTCGCTGCAGAACATGCCGGCGCACCCACGCTGGCCAAGACGCTGGGCAAGTTCGCCACGCCGGCCTTGCTGGTGCTGGCGCAGACCTTCCTGACTTTCCTGATGCTGGTCTACGGACTGGGTATTGCCGTGCCGGACTACCTGAGTTTTTCGCTGTCCATGATCACGGCGGGGCAGGCCTTCCTGGCCATCGTCTTTCTGCTGCTGAGGGCGCTGGGGGAGGCCGGCAAGCTGATCGTGATTCTGCTGCTCACATTGCAGCTGGCGGCAGGGGGCGGCGTGATGCCGATTGAACTGACGGCTGATTTCTTCCAGGCCGTGCATGGCTGGTTGCCGTTCACCTGGGTCGTCAAGGCCTTTCGTGCCAGCCTGTTCGGTGCGTTCGACCATGGGTGGGTGCTGGCCTGGTTGGAGGTGGCGCTGATCGGCACGCTGGCATTGCTGCTGGCCAGCCTGGTGCGCCGCTGGCAGACGGTGGCGGCCGCGGACTACAAGCCCGGCATTGAAATCTGAGCCCGGCGGGTGGTCAGCGGCTGCGCCCGGCGCGGTACATGCCGCTGGCCTTGCGTGTGAGCGTAGCCGCCTTGGCGATCTGCGCCATGGACTGGCCGGCATGGGCGTGGGTGATGGCCAGACCCAGCGCATCGGCGGCATCCGGCCCCGGCAGGCCAGGCAGTTTGAGCAGGCGTTTCACCATTTCCTGCACCTGGGATTTTTGGGCGCGGCCATGGCCGACCACGGCCTGCTTCATCTGCAGCGCGGTGTACTCCGCCACCGGCAGGTCGCGCGTCACCAGCGCGCTGACGCAGGCGCCGCGTGCCTGGCCCAGCAGCAGCGTGGACTGCGGGTTGACGTTGACGAACACGATCTCCACCGCAGCCGCCTCGGGCTGGTAGCGTGCAATCACCTCCTGGATGCCCTCGAACAGCACCTTCAGCCGGGCCGGCAGCTCACCTTGCGCCAGATGCAGGGTGCTGATGGTGCCGCTGGCCACATAGCTCAGCTGGTGGCCGGTCACGTCGATGACGCCGAAGCCGGTGGTGCGCAGGCCGGGGTCGATGCCAAGAATCCTCATGGCAGTTCGGCATTCCACAGGCGGGTGGCGATCACCGCCGAGCGTTCGGCCAGGTAACTGGAATTCGGCAGCTTCTCGAAGTACTTGGGTCGCGGCAGCATCACGGCCAGCCGTGCTGCCTCCAGCGGCGTGAGCCGGGCTGCCGGCTTGCGGAAGTAGTGTTGCGCGGCGGCTTCGGCGCCGAATACGCCCTCGCCCCATTCGACGTGGTTGAGGTAGATCTCCAGAATGCGCCGCTTGCTGAGCAGGCGTTCCAGCAGAAAGGTCAGCACGAACTCCTGGCCCTTGCGCACGAAGGTGCGCTCGCCCGAAAGGAACAGGTTCTTGGCCAGTTGCTGTGTGATGGTGGAGCCACCGACGATCTTGGGCGGTTTCACGACCTTGGCGCCGTTGGTGGCCTTTTTCGCGGCCAGCGCCTCGGCCCGGGCATTCTTCTGCCAGGCTTTTTCCAGGGCGTCCCAGTCCACCCCGTCGTGGTAGGTGAAACCGTCATCTTCCGAGGCAATCACCGCGCGCTTGAGGTGGTCGGAGATGTCGGCATAGTCCGCCCACTGCTGGCGCCAGCGCAATCTGTCCTTTTCGTTCAGGATGCGCCAGGCTTCGGAGCGTTCGAAGGCGCTGGACTGCGGATTGACGACCACCATCAAGGCGATGCGTGCCACGAAGAACAGCTGCAGCGCCAGCAGCGCCGTCGCAAGCAGGAAGATCCAGCGCAGCAGGCCTTTCATCGCTGTGACACCGGCTCACTGATGCGGGTTTCCAGGGTCTGGTCGCGCGTGAAACGGAAGCGCGACACCACCACGATCTGCTCGGCCTGGCGGCGCATGGCCTGGCTGAACGCGCCGAAGGGGCCGGCGCTCTTGGCGATGGCCTGGGCACGGCGGTCGAGCGTGCGGTTGCCCGAGCTTTCCACCACCTCGGTGGAAAGCACGCGGCCGTCATGGTTGACGGTGACCATCATGGTCAGTTCGCCATAGAGTTTTTTGCCGCCGGCCTCGGGGAAGTTTTCTGTGCCGCGGTCCTCGATGTTGCGGCGCAGCTGGTCGTAGTACAGCGCATAGACCTCTTCGCGCGTGGCCGGGCTGATGTAGCGCTTCTTGGGGCGGGCGTTTTCCTGGTTGATGCGGCGCTCGATCTCGGCCAGCAGCTTGATCAGCTGGCGGCGCTTCTCTTCGCGTGCCGCCAACTCGGTCGCATCGCTGGGCTGGGCCGGGTCGGTCTTGGGCAGGGCGGCGATCTGCTTCTTGATCTGCGTCAGCAGCAGGGTTTGTTGTTGCTGCATCGCCTGCAACTTGCGCTGGGTTTCTTCTTCCAGCGTGTCGCCGCTGTCGCTGAACAGGGCTGAGGGCAAGGGACTGGTGGCGCGGCCGCGTTCGGCTTCGCCGCCACCGGCCATGGCTGCCTGGGCAATGGCGCGTGCCTTGTCAGGCCGTTCACTGGTGCGGGCGTTGACGAGAATGACTTCCAGCGGCGTGTCCTCGAACACGCGGTTGAAGGCCTCGGGGTCGACGATGCGCACCGTCAGCAAGACCGCATGAACGGCCACCGAGATGCCGAGGGCCAGTTGCAAGGGGCTGAGGGCGCGCAGGTTCACAGGGCCGGATTATCCCCTGCAGGGGCTTCGGTTTCGTTGACGTCCACCGCAATCTCGATCGGGCCGGCGGCCAGGTGTTCGGCCTCTTCTTCCTCGGCCTCTTCCTCGGTTGCGGCCTCGGGTGCGCTGTCGAGCCGTTCGATCACCGTGCCCTTCACATCGAGTGCCACTTCGTCGATCTCGCCCAGCTTCACGCGCACCTTGGCGCCGCGCGGCAGATCCTGCGCACCGAGCACCGGCAGCACCAGCGGCAACTCGTCGGCGCGTGCCATGTTGTCCTTGAACACCGTGGCCACCAGTTCGGTGATGCCGTGCTGCTGTACGTACTTCAGCGTCCAGTAGCGCTCGATGGCGCCCTGGTAGCCGTTGTAGGCGCTGTAGGCGGCATCGAAACCCGAAACGATGGCGAACAGTTCGGCGTCCTTCGGTTTGAAGGGTGCGGCCAGCGGGGCTGTCTTGCCGTGGCGGGCACAGGCGATGATCTGCCACTGGTTCACCAGGTCGGTGTAACGGCGCAGCGGCGAGGTGCTCCAGGCGTAAGCCTTGACGCCGATGCCGGCGTGCGGCAGCGCCTTGGTGCCCATGCGCACCTTGACGCCCGGCGCCAGCGAGGCCTGGCTGCGGTAGATGCCGGGCACGCCGTGCTCGGCCAGCCACTGGCCCCAGGTGCTGTTGGCCAGGATCATGGCCTCGGCCACCATCAGGTCGAGCGGGGCGCCGCGCTGGCGCGTGCCGATCACGACCTGTTCCTGGCCGGTCGGTTCGGCACCGTCGTTGCCGACCAGCTTGAAGGTGTAGTCCGGTCGGTTGAAGGTCTCGGGCTTGCCGCGTACCACTTCGCGCTGCGCCTTCAGGTGCAACGCCAAGCGGTATAAAAATGATAGCTGGTCACGCAGATTTGACAAGGGCTGCGCGCCGTTTTGATGCTCAAGTTCGGGGTTTTGCAGCCACTCGGTCGTGACCACCGTATCCAGTTGGTCGTGGCGCAGATTGTGTGCAATCGGCACGCGTTCCAGCCGCGTCTCGTGGCCACGGATTTCCAGCGTGGTTTCATCGAGCGCCACGTAGAGCGAGACCGCCGGGCAGTCGCGCCCTTCCTGCAGGGTGTAGCGCTGCACCACCTCGTCGGGCAGCATGGTCAGCTTGTAGCCCGGCATGTAGACGGTAGACAGTCGCGCGCGGCCGACGTTGTCGACGGCGCTGTCGCGCTGCACAGCCAGGCCCGGCGCTGCAATGTGGATGCCGATCGTCACCGTGCCTTCGCCCAGGCCCTCCACCGACAGGGCGTCGTCGATCTCGGTGGTGGCCGAGTCGTCGATGGAGAATGCCTGGACCTGGGCCAGAGGCAGGTCGTCGCGGATCTCGGGGGCTTCAAGGGTGGGGAAACCGTAGCCCTTTGGGAAGTTCTCGAACAGGAAACGGCGCCAGTGGAACTGGTAGGGCGAGTCGATGGCGCCGGCCTGTTGCAGCAGCTCCAGCGGCGCCGTGTGGCTGGCGCGCGAGGCCTCGACCACGGCCTTGTACTCGGGCGCGTTCTTGTCGGGCTTGAACAGGATCTTGTAGAGCTGTTCGCGGATCGGCAGCGGACATTCGCCGCGAACCAGGGCGGCGGCCCAGTCCTCGATCTGCTGCTGGAGGACGCGTTTCTTTTCGATGGCGGCCAGTGCCTGCTGGATGATCTCGGCCGGCGCCTTGCGAAAGCGCCCCTTGCCGGCGCGACGGAAGTAGTGCGGTGCCTCGTACAGGCGAAACAGTGCGCCAGCCTGCTGTTGCAGCGTGGGCGGGTCTTGAAAATAGACGCTGGCCAGGTCGGCAAAGCCGAATTCTTGATCGGGAGCGAACTCCCAGGCCAAGTCAAGCTCGATGGTCTGGCTCAGGGCCTGGGCGGCGCTGACGAGCTCGGCCGGGGAAGGCTTCTCGAACTTGAGCAGCACGTTGGCGGCTTTCACCTTGACGCGCTTGCCGGACTCCAACTCGACCTGGATCGAGGCCTCGGCCTCGGACAGGATCCTGCCGGCGAGGAATTTGCCGGCTTCATCAAACAATGCATGCATGGGCGCAATTGTCCCATGCCCCTTGTGGCGGGCAGGGGGAGGCGTCGCGACACGTCCTTTGTGCAGCCCCGGGGGGCTATTTCAGGCCAGGTCGAGAAAGGCCAGCACCTCGTCCAGGTAGTCGGGGAAGTCGTGGATGGCGTGGTCGCTGCCTTCCAGCAGCCGGATCTGTGCGCCCGGGTAGCGGCCTGTCATTTCGCGCCAGTCCAGCACTTCGTCGCCCTTGGCAATCAGCGCGTAGTAGCGTTCGGGACGGGTGACGGCCGGGCAGTGCAGGGCGTGCAGTTCGTCGACGAACTCGGGGCGGAAGAAAAAGTGCTCCTCGGGGTTGTGCCAGGCGGTCTGCGCGCCGATGTACCTGGCCAGGTCCCGCGCCGGATGCACCGCCGGGTTGAGCAGGGCGGCGCGGCAGCCGGTCTGCTCGGCCACCCAGGTGGCGTAGAAACCACCCAGCGAGGAGCCGATGACCGCCATGGATTCTCGCGGCCAGCCGGCGATGCCCTGCGTCACCAGGGCCATGGCCTCGCGCGGCGAGGGCGGCAGTTGCGGGCACCACAGCGTCACCTCGGGGTGCTGCGCCTCGATGCGCTGGCGCACCAGCTGCGCCTTGGTGGAGCGGGGCGAGGAGCGGAAGCCGTGCAGGTAAAGCAGATGGGTGGTGGGCATGGTCGGCGACAAGGTGGCGGAATGGCGATCGTAGGCCAAGAACCGCTGCCCGGGCGACGTCACGGCACAGCCGGGCCGCTCAGCGGTGGATGTCGCAGGACGGGCGAGCGGTGGCACGCCAGTCGCGGGATAATGGCGCCATGGCTGTCGTATTCGAAAGACCCTCCCTGTCGCAGCGGCTGATGCCGCTGTTTCGTGGCTTTGACGGTCCGCTGGCCTTTGCCGTATTCCTGCTGGCCTGTGCCGGCATGTTGACCATGTTCTCCTCCGGGTACGACCATGGCACACGTTTTCTGGACCATGGTCGCAACATGCTGATTGCGGGGTTCATCATGTTCGTGGTGGCGCAGATTCCGCCGCAGCGGCTGATGACGCTGGCCGTGCCGCTGTATGTGGCGGGGGTGGCGCTGCTGATCGCGGTGGCGGTATTCGGCATCACCAAAAAGGGCGCCAGGCGCTGGGTGAACGTGGGCATCGTCATTCAGCCCAGCGAAATCCTCAAGATCGCCATGCCGCTGATGTTGGCCTGGTGGTTCCAGAAGCGCGAGGGCCAGTTGCGCCCGCTCGACTTCCTGGTGGCCGGCGCTCTGCTGGCGCTGCCGGTGGGGCTGATCCTCAGGCAGCCCGATCTGGGGACCTCCTTGCTGGTGCTGGCGGCCGGTCTGTCCGTGATCTTCTTCGCCGGTCTGAGCTGGAAACTCATCATTCCGCCGGTGGTGCTGGGTATCGTGGGCCTGATCCTGATCGTGGTGTTCGAGCCGCAGCTGTGCGCGCAGGGGGTGCGCTGGCCGGTGCTGCACGACTACCAGCAACAGCGCATCTGTACCTTGCTGGATCCGACCCGCGACCCGCTGGGCAAGGGCTTCCACATCATCCAGGGCATGATCGCCATTGGCTCGGGCGGTTTGCTGGGCAAAGGGTTCATGCAGGGCACGCAGACTCATCTGGAATTCATTCCCGAGCGCACCACCGACTTCATCTTTGCCGCTTTCTCCGAGGAGTTCGGCCTGCTTGGCACCCTGTTGCTGATTGGGGCTTTCATCTTCCTGGTCCTGCGCGGCCTGGCCATTGCGCTGGAGGCGCCCACGCTGTTTGCCCGTCTGCTGGCCGGCAGCGTGACCATGATTTTCTTCACCTATGCCTTCGTCAACATGGGCATGGTCAGCGGTATCCTGCCGGTGGTGGGGGTGCCATTGCCCTTCATTAGCTACGGTGGCACGGCCATGGTGACGCTGGGCATGGGTTTGGGCATCCTGATGTCGATCGCCAGGTCCAAGCGGCTGGTGCAGACGTGAAGTCAGGCGCCGTGGGCGGAAGCCCCACGCAGGGGACGGAGATCGCACCGGCCTAAAATGAAACCATGATTTCCCGCGAACCCACCCTGGAGCGCCTGGCCATTGCCAGGGATCTGCTGCTCACGCCCTTCGGGCTTGATGAGTCCCACCTCACCCGCGCGCTGGCCGAAATACGGGCGCACCGGGTGGATGACGCTGACCTGTATTTCCAGTACACGCGCAGCGAAGGCTGGAGTCTCGAAGAGGGCATCGTCAAGACCGGCTCGTTTTCCATCGACCAGGGTGTCGGCGTGCGTGCTGTCAGCGGCGAGAAAACCGCCTTTGCCTATTCAGATGACATCTCCGAAGCGTCGTTGCTCGATGCCGCGCACACGGTGCGCACCATTTCTAGTGCGGCCAAGTCGACCCGTGTAAAGGCGGCCTCGCCCAAGATCGCTTCGGCACGTTCGCTCTACCCTGGCATGGACCCGATCGCCACGCTCGACAGCACGACCAAGGTCAAGCTGCTCGAAACCGTGGAGCAGCTGGCGCGCGCCCGCGATCCGCGTGTGGTACAGGTCATGGCCGGGTTGGCCGGCGAGTATGACGTGGTGCTGGTGGCACGTGCCGACGGCACGCTGGCGGCCGATGTGCGCCCGCTGGTGCGCCTGAGCGTGACGGTGATCGCCGAGCAGGCCGGGCGGCGCGAGATGGGCTCGTCCGGCGGCGGCGGCCGTTTCGGCCTGGCCTATTTCGACCCGGCCCGCATTCGCCAGTACGTGGATGAGGCGGTGGATGCGGCGCTGACCAACCTCGACTCGCGCCCGGCCCCGGCCGGCGAGATGACTGTGGTGCTCGGCCCGGGCTGGCCTGGCGTGCTGCTGCACGAGGCCATCGGCCACGGACTGGAGGGGGACTTCAACCGCAAGGGCTCCAGCGCGTTTTCCGGCCGCATTGGCCAGCGCGTGGCGGCCAAGGGTGTGACGGTGCTGGACGACGGTACCCTTGCCGACCGGCGCGGCTCGCTCAACGTCGACGACGAGGGCAACGCCAGCCAGCGCAATGTGCTGATCGAGGATGGCATTCTGAAGGGGTACATGCAGGATGCGATGAACGCGCGCCTGATGAAGGTGCGGCCCACCGGCAATGGCCGGCGCGAAAGCTATGCCCACATCCCGATGCCGCGCATGACCAACACCTACATGCTGGGCGGCGACAAGACGCCGGAAGAGATTGTGGCCAGCATCAAGAAGGGGCTGTACGCCACCAACTTTGGCGGCGGCCAGGTTGACATCACATCCGGCAAGTTCGTCTTCTCGGCCAGCGAGGCGTATTGGGTCGAGAACGGCAAGATCCTCTACCCGGTCAAGGGGGCCACCATTGTCGGCAACGGTCCCGATGCGTTGACGCGCGTAACCATGATCGGCAACGACATGCAGCTCGACAGTGGCGTCGGCACCTGCGGCAAGGAGGGCCAGAGCGTGCCGGTGGGCGTGGGCCAGCCTACGTTGCGCATCGATGGCCTGACCGTTGGAGGAACAGCCTGATTTTCTGGTGTGCTATATTGATGTTCATGGTTTCGACCCGTTCCTACTTTTTTGGCTACTTTTGGTTCTCAAGCGCCGTCGGCGGAAGAGAGTTCTGAACGTACCCATAAGAAACGTACCGAATTCCACTAAACCGCCGGCCAGTCCGGCGGTTTTTTTTTACCTGCTCACACATTCCCGAATACAAGGAGCGACACGATGACTGCCAAAGCACAACCTACCAGCACCGATGCCTGGTATGCCCATCCCGGTGACAAGACCAGCCGCACCGACGACGAACGTATCAAGGACATCACCGTGTTGCCCCCGCCCGAGCATCTGATCCGCTTTTTCCCGATCCAGGGAACGCCCGTGGAGACCCTGATCTCCCACACCCGCCACACCATCCACAACATCATGGCCGGCAAGGATGATCGCCTGCTGGTCATCATCGGACCGTGCTCCATCCACGACCCGGCTGCGGCGCTGGAGTATGCCCGTCGCCTCAAGGCGCAGCGCGACAAGTACAAGGACACGCTGGAGATCGTCATGCGCGTGTACTTCGAAAAGCCGCGCACCACGGTTGGCTGGAAGGGGCTGATCAACGATCCCTACCTCGATGAAAGCTACCGCATCGACGAGGGCCTGCGCATTGCGCGCCAGTTGCTGATCGAGATCAATCGCCTGGGTCTGCCGGCCGGCAGCGAATTTCTCGACGTGATCTCGCCGCAGTACATCGGCGACCTGATTTCCTGGGGCGCCATCGGCGCGCGCACGACCGAGAGCCAGGTGCATCGCGAGCTGGCGTCGGGCCTGTCGGCGCCGATCGGCTTCAAGAACGGCACCGACGGTAACATCCGGATTGCGACCGACGCCATTCAGGCGGCGGCGCGCGGCCACCACTTCCTGTCGGTGCACAAGAACGGCAAGGTCGCCATCGTGCAGACCAATGGCAACAAGGACTGCCACGTCATCCTGCGCGGTGGCAAGGCGCCGAACTACGACGCAGCCAGCGTCACGGCAGCCTGCAAGGAGCTTGAGGCTTCCAAGCTGCCCGCCACCCTGATGGTGGACTGCAGCCACGCCAACAGCAGCAAGCAGCACGAGAAGCAGCTCGATGTGGCACGCGACATCTCCGCCCAGATGGCGGGCGGCTCGCGCCACATCTTCGGTGTCATGGTCGAGAGCCACCTGCACGCCGGCGCCCAGAAGTTCACGCCGGGCAAGGACGATGCCTGCAAGCTCGAATACGGCAAGAGCATCACTGACGCCTGCCTGGGCTGGGACGATTCGCTGGAGGTGCTGGAGGTTCTGTCCGGCGCGGTCAAGGCGCGCCGGGAGCGCTAGGCGCGGCGCGCCTCTTCAATCATGGTCTTGGCCCAGATTTGGGCCTCGGCCAAGGTGTCGAAGGTCTGGAATGGCCGGCCGGCGTCGGCGAAGATCTTCGCAAAGTGGGGGGCCATAAACTGCCCGCCTTCAACCTCCGGGCCGATGACATAGGCCGTGGCCACCGGGGTGAACTGCGGCGGCGCCTGGCGGATCAGTTCGGCGTAGCGCTGCAGGCCGTCCGGCGTGGCCAGGGCGCTTTTGCGCACGGTGCAGATGCTGACCCAGGCGCCGCTCGGTTGCAGCGCCTGCAGAAAATTCGACTGCGCCACCGCCAGGCAGTCTGCCAGTTCCTTGTTGAAAGGGCCTGTGGACTCGTAATGCAGCAGGTCGCCGTCCATCCAGATGTCGACCTGCCCATGCGGCGCGAACGGCGTGTCCTTGATCTGTGCGGTGCTGCTTTTCAGTGGTTTGTCGGAAGTCATGGCCTCTCCCCGAAGACAAACAATAAACGGTTCCGTACCATCTTATCGACTTGTTCGCGCCGTCGCCGCATTAGGGCAAGCGAGCATAGGTTCCAGCCGGCGCGGTTCAGGCCGATCACCCGTTGCCGCACGGACTATTTTTTCTGCAGCGATTGCAGCAGTTTGAGATGGATGCCGCCGAAACCGCCGTTGCTCATGCACAGGATGTGATCGCCCGCTTGTGCGCTGGCGACCACCTGGCTGACCAGTTCGTCAATGCTGTCGGCGACCTGCGCCCGCGGACCCATGGGAGCCAAGGCTTCACGGGCATCCCAGCCCAGGCCGCCGGCATGGCAGAAAGCCAGATCGGCATCTTCCAGGCTCCAGGGTAGCTGCGCCTTCATGGTGCCGAGCTTCATGGTGTTGGAACGCGGCTCGAACACCGCCAGGATGCGGCTGTCCGGCCCGATCTTGCGGCGCAGGCCGTCGAGCGTGGTGCGAATGGCGGTCGGGTGATGGGCGAAGTCGTCATAGACCGTGATGCCATGGATGCTGCCACGCACCTCCATGCGTCGCTTGACGTTCTGGAAGTCACCCAGTGCACGTGCGGCTACCGCTGGCGCCACGCCGACATGCTCGGCGGCGGCAATGGCAGCCAGCGCATTGAGCTGGTTGTGTACGCCGGTGAGTGCCCACTCCACCTTAGCGACGGGATGCCCTTGTTGCAGCACCTCAAAATCATGCGGCTCACCGCGGGCGGAAAAGTCGCTCACGGCGGCGCCGAAGCTGCGTACCTCGCTCCAGCAACCGGCGTGCAGCACGCGGGTCAGACTCTCCTCCAGACCGTTGACCACGACACGGCCCGAGCCGGGCACGGTACGCACCAGGTGGTGAAATTGGCGTTCGATGGCGGCCAGGTCGTCGAAGATGTCAGCGTGGTCGAACTCGAGGTTGTTGAGCACGGCGGTGCGTGGCCGGTAGTGCACGAACTTGCTGCGCTTGTCGAAAAAGGCGGTGTCGTATTCGTCGGCTTCAATCACGAAGAGCGGGCGCTGGTCGGCCGGGGTCCTGGCGTTGGGGCGAGCGGGCGCGCCAAGGCGGGCCGACACGCCGAAGTTCATGGGGACGCCGCCGACCAGAAATCCCGGTTCCAGGCCCGCAGCCTCCAGGATCCACGTCAGCATCGAGGTGGTGGTGGTCTTGCCGTGGGTGCCGGCCACGGCAAGGACATGGCGGCCCTGCAGCACATGCTCGGCCAGCCATTGCGGGCCGCTGGTGTAAGGCAGGCCGGCTTCCATGATGGCCTCCATCAGCGGAAATTTCGGGCTGCCGTCGGCTTGGCGGACGCGGCTGACCACGTTGCCGATCACGAACATGTCGGGCTGCAGCGCCAGTTGCTCGGCACCGAAACCCTCGATCAGTTCGATGCCGAGGGCGCGCAGCTGGTCGCTCATCGGTGGGTAGACGCCGGCATCGCAGCCGGTGACCTTGTGGCCCGCCTCGCGGGCGAGGGCGGCCAGTCCCCCCATGAAGGTGCCGCAGATACCGAGAATGTGAATATGCATCGTTAGATTCTAGGGGGTGGTGACAGGTGTCCTTGCGACCGCCTGGGTATCAAGCGCAGGTGCACAATACCCTTGGCATGAGCAAACAGGAAATTGCCGCAGCAGCGGCGCAGATGGTGGTGGATGAGGGGTCGGAGTACGGGCCGGCCAAGCGCCGCGCCGTGCGTCAACTCGGCCTGCCGCAACGCACGCCCTTGCCAGACAATGACATGGTGGAGGATGCGGTGCGCGAGTACATTGCCGTGTTCTGCGCTGACACTCAGCCGACGGAGTTGCTGGCGTTGCGCCGGCTCGCGCTGTACTGGATGGTGCAGCTGGCGGCGTTTCGCCCCCACCTGAGTGGCGCAGTCTGGCACGGTACGGCAACCCGGTTGTCGGATATTTACCTGCAGTTGTTTTGCGATGATGAAAAATCGGCGGAAATCGCCCTGATCGACATGGGGGTGGCTTATGAGCCGCGGACGGTGGCCGGCTTTCACCATGAACCGGTGGAGGTCCTGAGCCTTCACGCCCGCTGCCCGGACCTTGATGAGATGGTCGGAGTCCATCTCATGATCCATGACCTCGATGACTTGCGTGGGGCATTGCTGAGGGACGCGAAAGGTCGGACTCCCCGCGGTGATTTGGCGGCTGTTCGGCGACTTTTGGAAGATTTTGAGTCAACTTGAGGGGTCTTTGTGACTGAGGAAAACAACTTGAGCCCTGCCCGACGACGCTGGTTGTATGCCGCTGTAGCGGCTGCGGCCGGACTGGGCGGGGCTGGCCTGGCCTGGTGGAAATTCTCGCCCAGGCCGCTCGACGATGAGGCGGTGACGGCCTTGTGGCAGTTGTCCTTCGAGACCCCGGCGGGGGCGCCGCTGATGATGCGCAGCCTGCAGGGGCGCCCCTTGCTGATCAATTTCTGGGCGACCTGGTGCCCACCTTGCATCGAAGAGTTGCCGTTATTGGATGTCTTTTACAAGGAAAATGCCTCCAAAGGCTGGCAAGTTCTCGGTTTGGCGGTGGATAAGGTGGGTCCGGTGCGTGATTTTCTGACCAAGCAGCCGCTGGCATTTCCGGTCGCCCTGGCCGTGATGGAGGGTGTCGGCTTGAGCAAATCATTGGGGAATGTCGGTAGTGGCTTGCCCTTTTCCGTGGTGCTGGGCTCTGACGGTGCGGTCAAAAATCGTAAACTTGGCAAGGTCACGCCAGCCGATTTGGCGCGCTGGCGTGAGTTAAAGTAGAGCCCTCAGCGCATCCTTTATGATGGCGGACGGTAAGTGTCCGCCATTTTGTTTTCTGGAATTCCCGGAATTTGGGTGGAAATCGCTTCAGTTTGAAGTAAATTGAAGCAATCTTTTGGAAAGATGTTGGAGATCCCATGGATTTGCGAAAACTCAAGACCCTGATTGACCTGGTATCCGATTCGAATGTCTCGGAACTTGAAATCACCGAAGCCGAGGGCAAGGTGCGTATCGTCAAGGGCGGCGGTGCCATGGTTCAGGGCTATCCGATGCCTGCCGCGCCGCTGGCCGCCCCCGTGGCTGCGGTGCCGGTCGCGACCGCACCCGCTGCGCCGGCGCCTGCCGCTGCGCCTGCGGCAGCTGTTGCAACGGGTCATACTGTCAAGTCACCCATGGTCGGTACCTTCTACCGCTCAGCTTCGCCCGGCGCCAAAGCGTTTGTCGAACTGGGTTCGGTGGTCAAGGAAGGTGAGACGCTGTGCATCATCGAGGCCATGAAGATCCTCAACGAGATCGAGGCCGACAAGGCCGGCACCGTCACGCAGATCCTGGGCGAGAACGGCCAGGCTGTGGAATACGGCCAGCCCCTGTTCGTGATCGAATAAGGCAAGCCGTCTCATGTTCAAGAAGATTCTGGTTGCGAACAGAGGCGAGATCGCCCTGCGGATTCAGCGCGCTTGCCGCGAACTGGGCATCAAGGCCGTGATGGTCTATTCCGAAGCCGATCGCGAGGCCAAGTACGTCAAGCTGGCCGAAGAGGCCGTGTGCATCGGCCCGGCACCCTCCGGGCAGAGCTATCTCAACATGCCAGCCATCATCTCGGCGGCGGAAGTCACCGATGCGGAGGCTATCCACCCCGGCTATGGCTTCCTGAGCGAGAACGCCGACTTTGCCGAACGCGTGGAGCAAAGTGGCTTCCAGTTCATCGGTCCGACACCCGAGTCGATCCGCATCATGGGCGACAAGGTGTCGGCCAAGCAGGCCATGATCAAGGCCGGTGTGCCTTGCGTGCCGGGCTCGGAGGGCGAGCTGCCGGACGATCCGGTGCAGATCCGTCGCATTGCCAAAGCCATCGGCTACCCCGTGATCATCAAGGCCGCAGGCGGCGGTGGCGGGCGCGGCATGCGTGTGGTGCACACCGAGGCGGCGTTGATCAACGCGGTGCAGATGACCAAGACCGAGGCCGGCGCAGCCTTCAACAACCCGGCGGTCTACATGGAGAAATTCCTGCAGAACCCGCGCCACATCGAAATCCAGATCCTGGCCGACAAGCACCGCAATGCCGTCTACCTGGGCGAACGCGACTGCTCCATGCAGCGCCGGCACCAGAAGATCATCGAAGAGGCGCCGGCGCCGGGCATCCCGCGCAAGCTGATCGACAAGGTCGGCGAGCGTTGTGTTGCGGCCTGCAAGAAGATCGGCTACCGCGGCGCCGGTACTTTCGAGTTCCTGTATGAAGACGGCGAGTTCTACTTCATCGAGATGAACACGCGCGTGCAGGTCGAGCACCCGGTGACCGAGATGATCACCGGCGTGGACATCGTGAAGACGCAGATCATGGTGGCGGCCGGCGAGAAGCTGCCGTTCACGCAGCGCGAGATCCAGATTCGCGGCCATGCGATCGAGTGCCGCATCAATGCGGAGGACCCCTACAAATTCACGCCGTCGCCGGGCCGCGTCACCATGTGGCACGCCCCCGGCGGGCCGGGGGTGCGGGTGGACTCGCATGTCTACACCAACTACTTCGTGCCGCCGAACTACGACTCGATGGTCGGCAAGATCATTGTCCATGGCGACACGCGCCAGCAGGCCATGGCACGCATGAGTACGGCGCTGGGCGAGACCCTGGTCGAAGGCATCAACACCAACATACCGCTACACCGTGAGTTGATGGCCGATGCCAAGTTCATGGCTGGCGGGACCAACATCCACTACCTCGAGGAGTGGATGGCGCGCCACAAGCGCTAGGCAACAACCATGTATGAACTGAGTCTGCTGTGCCCGCAGGAGCGGGTCGAGGTCCTGAGCGAAGCGCTCGATGCCCTCGATGCCTTGAGCGTCAGCGTCGAGGATGCCGATGCCCAGACCGAGGCCGAGCAGGCCTTGTTTGGCGAACCCGGCATGCCGCCGCCGCAGGATGGCTGGCAGCGCTCGCGCGTGTTGGCCCTGTACCCGACACAAGCGGCGGCCGGCGAAGCGGCAGCACTGTTGCAGGCACAGGATTTCTTCGACGACTGTCGCCTGGTTGGCATCACCGAGGTGCCTGAGCAGGACTGGGTTCGTCTGACGCAGTCGCAGTTTGCGCCGGTGGACATCACGCCGGATTTCTGGATTGTGCCGACCTGGCATGAGCCGCCGGCGCAAGCAAAAACCATCATCCGGCTTGATCCCGGTTTGGCCTTCGGCACCGGCACGCATCCGACCACCCGCATGTGCCTGCGCTGGATCGCGCGCCATGCGGCCGACCAGGGCGGACTGGGGCGGGTGCTTGATTACGGTTGCGGCTCGGGCATCCTGGCCATCGGAGCCGCCAAGCACGGCGCGCGCGAGATCGATGCGGTCGACATTGACGATGCAGCCGTGACAGCCACCCTCCTCAATGCGCAAGCCAATGAGGTCATGCTCAATGCGGGCTTGCCTGATGCAGTCAGCGGCCAGTACCAGACAGTGCTGGCCAATATCCTGGCGACCCCGCTGAAGGTGCTGGCGCCCTTGCTGTGCGCTCGGGTGGCTTCTGGCGGTTCGCTGGTGCTGGCCGGTATTCTGGAGCGACAGGCGCAGGAGTTGACGCAGGCTTACGCACCCTATTGCCAACTGGCGGTGAGCGACGCGGAAGACGGCTGGATTCTGATGACGGCCAGTTTCTGATCGATTCGGGGTGGCGCTCTACAATCCCGACGTCATGAACCTGATCACCCGTTGCCCTGCCTGCCGGACGATGTTCAAGGTCGTGCCCGACCAGCTTCGCATTTCCGGAGGGTGGGTACGCTGCGGCCAGTGCGACGAAGTTTTTGATGCTTCGGCGAATCTGCAAGATTCACGACTGGCCGAAGTGCCACAGCCAGAGCCGGTCGATATTGTGCTGGAGATGCCGCAGGTTCTGGCCGATGAACCGTTGGAGCCGGTGGCGGCCCCGGAGCAGCCGGTGTCAGATGATGACGTACTGGCATCGTTTCAGCCGAGGCCGGATGCCGTGCCGGCTTGGGAGCCCGTGCTGTCTACTCCTGAAGAGGTGGCCGAAGAATTGGCCGGGATGCTCGAGCCGGGGCTGCCATCCGAACCCGTCGAGCCCGTCGAGCCGCTGGCCCCATCCTTCCTGCGCGAAGCCCCCGATCATGCTGCGGTTGCGCCGAGCCCCTGGCTGCGCTTCGGCTGGAAGCTGGCGGCCGTCTTGTTGAGCCTGACCCTGCTCGTGCAGTGGCTGGTGCATGAACGTGACCGGATCGCGGCGGCCGCACCAGGCGTCAAACCGGTGGTGGAGATGGTCTGTGTGCTAATGCAATGCCGTGTGGCGTCGCTGCGCCAGATTGAATCGGTGCTGATCGACAGTTCCTCCTTCAACAAGCTCCGGGCCGACGTTTACCGCCTGAATCTGACGCTCAAGAATGCGGCCGAAACTGATGTCGCACTGCCCGCCATCGAGTTGGCGCTGACCGACGCCCAGGACCAGGCGCTCATGCGGCGCGTCTTTCTCGCCAGCGAATTGGGTGTGCCTTCCGATGTGCTCGCAGCAGGTTCGGAGTCGGCGGTGTCCCTGGCGCTCGGCATCAAGACCAATGGCAATGCAGAACGGATTGCCGGTTATCGTGTCCTCGCTTTTTATCCCTGAAAACTTTTATTCATCATCATGGCATCTCTTATCTGCGGCTCACTGGCTTTTGACACCATCATGAATTTCGAGGGCCGGTTTGCCGAGCAAATCCTGCCCGACCAGTTGCACATCCTCAATGTGTCTTTTCTGGTGCCGACCTTGCGCCGCGACTTCGGTGGCTGCGCCGGCAACATCGCCTATGCGCTCAAGGCGCTGGGCGGCACACCGCTGCCGATGGCCACCGTCGGCAATGACGGTGTCGGTTATGTGCATCGTCTGCGCGAACTGGGTATTGCCACGCAGTTCGTGCGCGAGATTGGCGAGACCTATACCGCACAGGCCCTGATCATGACCGACCGGGACAACAACCAGATTACCGCCTTTCACCCTGGCGCCATGATGCAGGCCCATGTGACCCGCATCGAACGCCAACCCGACATCAAACTCGGCATCATCTCGCCGGATGGCCGTGACGCCATGCTGCAGCACGCAGAACAATTCAAAGCAGCAGATATTCCTTTCGTGTTCGATCCGGGCCAGGGCCTGCCCATGTTCGACGGCAAGGAGCTGGCGCGTTTTGTCGAGCTGGCCACCTGGGTGACTGTGAACGATTACGAAGGCAAGATGCTGTGCGATCGCACAGGCTGGAGCCCGGCCGAGATTTCGCGCCGTGTGCGCGGACTGATCATTACCCTCGGACATGAGGGAAGCGAAGTCTGGATCGACGGCCAGAAGACACTGTTGCCGCCAGTCAAGGCAGTTGATGTGGTTGATCCGACGGGTTGCGGTGACGCCTACCGTGGCGGCCTGCTCTATGGCCTGGAGCAGGGCTGGTCGCTGGCGCGTTGCGCAGAGCTTGGCAACCGCATGGGTTCCCACAAGATTGCGCACCGTGGTCCGCAGAACTACTCGGTTGATGCCAAGGCCTTTGGCCTGTAAGCCCCGCCGTTCTTAGCCGGCTTCCGGCGGTGTCAGGCGCTCCCACCGGGCTGCTGTGACATGGCTGGCAGCGACACGTAGCTGCTTGCGCCGGACGGTGTCGCCGCGAACCAGTTCGATGGCCGCGCGCGGTATCCCCAAGGTTTTTGACAGCCAGGCCTGCAAGGCAAGGTTGGCCTTGCCGTCTACCGGCGGCGCCTTGAGACGCACGCGCAAGGCACCATCATGCAGTCCCTGGATCAGGGTCTGGGGTGCATTGGGCATGACATGGATATCCACGATGACGGCGCCATCCTTCTCGGTGCGCAGGAAGGGCTGCTTGGGAACGGTCATGAGGGAATGAGGGTGGCAAAGAAAAAGCCCGATGCCTTGGGAGCATCGGGCTTGAGGCCAAGCCGCTGAATCAGGGCTTGCTGGCCGTGGGAAACGGCCAAGCGGCCTGTGGGTTCAGAGTGGTCTGAGCCGCAGGGGCAGCCGGGGCCGGGGCTGCTTTGGCAGCGGGCTTTTTCGCTGCTTTCTTCGCAGCCGGCTTCTTGGCAGCTTTCTTGGCAGCGGGCTTTTTCGCGGCCGGCTTCTTGGCAGCTTTCTTGGCAGCGGCCTTCTTGGCGGGAGCCTTCTTCGCTACGGCCTTTTTAGCCGTAGCTTTCTTGGCTGCTACCTTCTTGGCAGGCGCCTTTTTCGCTACGGCTTTTTTGGCCGGAGCTTTCTTGGCTGCTACCTTCTTGGCGGGAGCCTTTTTCGCTACGGCTTTTTTGGCCGGAGCTTTCTTGGCTGCTACCTTCTTGGCGGGAGCCTTCTTCGCTACGGCCTTTTTAGCCGGAGCTTTCTTGGCTGCTACCTTCTTGGCGGGAGCCTTCTTCGCTACGGCCTTTTTAGCCGGAGCTTTCTTCGGTGCGGCCTTCTTAGCGGCCGATTTTTTTGCAGTTGCCATCATTTTCTCCTTGATCAAGTTACAAAGAGCACTTCATGCCAGTTGGAGTGCATGAAGCGATTCATGGCGCTGGGGTCATGCCCAACGCCATGAACTCGGGTGCACACGCCAAAGCCATCCTCTCGGGGGCGGTCGTTGACGTGTGTAATTCTGAAAGCCATTTTTGCTTGCTCAGTCCCAGGACAGGGCGCCGCCCGACTGATACTCGATCACGCGGGTCTCAAAGAAGTTGCGCTCTTTCTTGAGATCGATCATTTCGCTCATCCAGGGGAAAGGATTTTCCTCATTGGGGAAGAGGGGCTCCAGGCCGATCTGCGTGGCACGCCGGTTGGCGATATAGCGCAGGTAACCCTTGAACATGGAAGCATTCATGCCCAGCACGCCGCGCGGCATGGTGTCCTCGGCGTAACGGTATTCGAGCTCGACAGCCTTTTCGAACAAGGCGCGGATTTCGGCCTTGAATTCGGCCGTCCAGAGGTGCGGGTTTTCGAGTTTGAGCTGGTTGATCAGGTCGATGCCGAAATTGCAGTGCATCGACTCGTCGCGCAGGATGTACTGGTACTGCTCGGCGGCACCGGTCATCTTGTTCTGACGGCCCAGTGCGAGGATCTGCGTGAAGCCGACATAGAAGAACAGACCTTCCATCAGGCAGGCAAACACGATCAGCGACTTGAGGAGCGTCTGGTCGGTTTCCTGGGTTCCGGTCTTGAAATTGGGATCCATGATCGCGTTGATGAACGGGATCAGGAACTCATCCTTGTCGCGAATCGACTGGACTTCGTTGTAGGCGTTGAAGATTTCACTCTCATCCAGACCGAGCGACTCGACGATGTACTGGTAGGCGTGGGTATGGATCGCTTCTTCGAAAGCCTGGCGCAGTAGAAACTGACGGCATTCCGGGGCCGTGATGTGGCGGTAGGTGCCCAACACGATGTTGTTGGCAGCCAGTGAGTCGGCCGTGACAAAGAAGCCGAGATTGCGCTTGACGATACGACGCTCGTCCTCGGTCAGACCGTTGGGGTCTTTCCACAAGGCGATGTCGCGCGTCATGTTCACTTCCTGCGGCATCCAGTGGTTGGCGCAGGTGGCCAAGTATTTTTCCCAGGCCCACTTGTATTTGAACGGCACCAGTTGGTTGACGTCAGTCTGGCCGTTGATGATGCGCTTGTCAGACGCCTTGATGCGGTGTGCAACCGCAGGCACTGCCGTTGCGGAGGAAGTGAAGGTCGTTGTCGTACTCACGGCGGGTGCCGTGCGCAGTTCAGAAGATTGCAGGGGAAGCTCGGTCGTACGGCTGCTGGATGAGCCGTGTGCAAAAGGCATTTGCGATGTGGGCTTGACTTCTTCGTCCCAGTTCAACATATGAGATTCCAATCAGCGGATTATGAGAGCAGCGAGATGAAATGAAAAGTATTCATTCACATCGCTGCTCAATTGTGTTGCTCAATAGCATCGCATGGCGTGCGAAGCAGGTGTCGATTTACTGACAGGCTTCGCAGCCGGGGTCATCGATCGCACAGAACTTGATGTCGGTTGCAGCTGTTGCCATCTGTGCCTGCGCCGCCGCGGCCGCAGCTTCGAGTGCGCTCATGCCGGCACCCCCTTGTGCTGCGCCACCGGAGGAGACCGCATTGAGTCGGCCGGCGGCGACCGTGGACTTCTCGGCTTGGGTAGCCGAGGTGGTGCGCAGGTAGTAGGTGGTCTTCAGTCCGCGCAGCCAAGCCAGCTTGTAGGTTTCGTCCAGCTTCTTGCCGGAGGCGCCCGCCATGTAGATGTTGAGCGACTGCGCCTGGTCGATCCATTTCTGGCGGCGTGCGGCTGCTTCGACCAGCCAGCTGGTTTCCACTTCGAATGCCGTGGCGTACAGGGCCTTGATCTCCTGCGGCACGCGGTCGATGGGAGCCAGCGAGCCATCAAAGTGCTTGAGGTCCATGACCATGACATCGTCCCACAGGCCCAGGCGCTTGAGATCGCGCACCAGGTAGCTGTTGATGACGGTGAATTCGCCCGACAGGTTGGACTTCACCGACAGGTTGCCGAAGCACGGTTCGATGGAGGCATCCACGCCGATGATGTTGGAAATCGTGGCGGTCGGTGCGATGGCCACGCAATTGGAATTGCGCATGCCATCCTTGGCGATCTTCTTGCGCAGGGCGTCCCAGTCCAGGGTGACGGAGCGGTCGACTTCAACGTAACCGCCGCGTGCTTGCGCCAGCATGTCCAGCGTGTCCGGCGGCAGGATGCCCTTGTCCCACAGCGAGCCCTGGTAGCTGGAATAGCGGCCGCGTTCGCTGGCGAGATCGGTCGAAGCCAGGTAGGCGTAGTAGCAGACGGCCTCCATCGACTGGTCGGCAAACTCCACGGCGGCGTTGCTGGCGTAGGGAATGCGCAGTTCATACAGCGCATCCTGGAAAGCCATGATGCCCAGGCCGACCGGACGGTGGCGCAGGTTGGAGTCGCGGGCCTTCTTGACGGCGTAGTAGTTGATGTCGATCACGTTGTCCAGCATGCGCATGGCCGTGGCCACCGTTTTCTTCAGCTTGGCGTGGTCGATCTGGCCGTCCTTCAGGTGCTGACGCAGATTGACGGAGCCCAGGTTGCAGACGGCCGTTTCGGTGTCGCTGGTGTTGAGTGTGATCTCGGTGCACAGGTTGGAGGAGTGCACCACGCCGGCATGCTGCTGCGGCGAGCGCACGTTGCAGGCGTCCTTGAACGTGATCCAGGGGTGGCCGGTCTCGAACAGCATGGTCAGCATCTTGCGCCACAGGTCGGTCGCCTGCAAGGTGCGCGTCGGCTTGATCTCGCCGCGGGCCGCTTTCTCTTCGTAGGCGACGTAGGCCTTCTCGAAATCGGCGCCGAACTTGTCGTGCAGGTCAGGCACGTTGGAGGGGGAGAACAGGGTCCACTGGCCTTTTTCCATCACGCGGCGCATGAACAGGTCCGGAATCCAGTTGGCCGTGTTCATGTCGTGGGTGCGACGGCGATCGTCGCCGGTGTTCTTGCGCAGCTCCAGGAATTCCTCGATATCAAGGTGCCAGGTTTCCAGATAGGTGCAGACCGCGCCCTTGCGCTTACCGCCCTGATTCACGGCAACAGCTGTGTCGTTGACGACCTTGAGGAAAGGCACGACACCCTGCGACTCGCCGTTGGTGCCCTTGATGTGGGAGCCCAGGGCGCGCACGCGTGTCCAGTCGTTGCCCAGGCCGCCGGCAAACTTGGACAGCAGGGCGTTTTCCTTGATCGACTCGTAGATGCCGTCCAGGTCGTCGGGCACCGTGGTCAGGTAGCAGCTCGAGAGTTGCGAACGCAGCGTGCCGCTGTTGAACAGCGTGGGCGTGGACGACATGAAGTCGAAGGAGGACAGCACTTCATAGAACTCGATGGCGCGTGCTTCGCGATCCACTTCATTCAGCGACAGGCCCATGGCCACGCGCATGAAGAAGGCCTGCGGCAACTCGATGCGCGATTTGCGCACATGCAGGAAGTAGCGGTCGTACAGGGTCTGCAGGCCGAGGTAATCGAACTGCAGGTCGCGTTCGGCTTTGAGTGCGGCACCCAGGCGCTGGAGATCGAACTGCAGCAGCTTTTCGTCGAGCAGATCGTTTTCCACGCCCTTCTTGATGAAACCCGGGAAATAGTCGGTATAGGCCTCGGCCATTTCGGCGGGCTGCACGTCGCGGCCCAGCACTTCCTTGGCGATGGTGTGGAACAGCAGACGTGCGGTGGCGTAGGTGTAGTCGGGATCTTTTTCGATCAGCGTGCGCGCAGCCAGGATGGCGGCCTTGTACACCTCGTCGATGGGCACGCCGTCGTAGAGGTTACGCATGGTTTCGGCCATGATGGGCTCGGGCTTGATGTCGGCGCCCAGGCCGGCACAGGCCGATTCGATCAGGTGTTGCAGGCGACCCAGGTCCAGGGCAATGCGTTGATCGCCATCGACAACGTGCAGTTCCGGCGTCTTGGGGGTCTCCGTGGTGGCCTGGCGTGCCCGCTCCTGCGTGCGGCGTTCACGGTACAGCACATAGGCGCGGGCGATTTCGTGGTGGCCGCTGCGCATCAGGCCGAGCTCGACCTGGTCCTGCACATCTTCGATATGGAAGGTGCCGCCGCCGGGACGCGAGCGCATCAGGGCGCGCACCACGGCCTGGGTCAGTTCGTCGACGACTTCGCGCACGCTGGCGGAAGCGGCGCCCTGGGTACCGTGCACAGCCAGGAACGCTTTCATCATCGCCACGGCGATCTTGTTGGGTTCGAACGGCACCACCGCGCCATTGCGTCGAATGATCTGGTAGTGATTGAGCGGCTGGGCTGCCGTGTTCTCCTGAGTCTGCATGGTCAGGACGCCAGTGTTGAGGGAGGGGGCTGTGTTCTGGGCGGTTTGCATCTGTTCCTCGTCTTCAGCAATTTATTGGTTATGTCAGTCTTGTCTAGTGGCATTTTGTGCACCGTCGGCAGGGTCGGCGGTGCAAACAGGAAACACTATATATGGGGTCTTGTGTGAATACAAGCCACTACGGGTAGTGTATCGCGTCATGGCGGTCCACACCTGCAAACTGCATGTAGAAGTGGCCGCACCAAGTCGGTGAAATGCGGTGGGAGAAGTGAGGTGGCCGGGCTGAATGCATGGCCAGATCAGTCGTTGTCGTGCAGCAGCCAGAAAACACAAGCGATACCGCGGATTTTTCCCCGCATCGCCGCATGGTGCCTACGCATCGCACGATGCACAGTCTGTGTGCGCGATCGGCGAATGCATCACGCGTGTGCGAAAAAATATTTTCAGCGCAGCGACATCTATGCAACGTCTTCGGGAAAACACTGAGATGACCAGCCCAGGGTCTGGCGCAGATGCAGCCATGAAAAGCCCGCGCCGGGGTCGGCTTTCCTGCCGGGGGCGATGTGTTCGTGGCCGGCAATGTGGTCAACGGGATAGCGCTGCGGGATGGCCGCGCACAGGCCAGCCAGGGTTTCGTACTGGGCCGCCTCGAACGACTCGCCTTCGAGGCCTTCGAGTTCGATGCCGATGGAGTCGTCGTTGCAGTTGTCGCGACCGCGATAGTGTGAGGTGCCGGCGTGCCAGGCGCGCTCATCGCAACTGACGAACTGCCAGAGTTCACCATTGCGGCGGACATAAAAATGGGAGGAAACCTCCAAGCCCTGGATGGTGCGGAAATAAGGGTGGGTGTTCCAGTCCAGGGTGTTGGTGAAGAGGCGTTGCACCTCGTCGCCGCCGTACTGGCCGGGCGGCAGGCTGATGGAGTGGATGACGATCAGGTCCACCAGCGCGCCCACGGGGCGCGGGCCGAAGTTGGGGGATGGCAAGCGGCGGGCGAAGCGGTACCAGCCGTCGTCCCACAGCGCATCGGCGCGGGGCTCGTCATGGGGTGTCGGAGGCTGCATCATGGTCTTGCGGCATGTCGATGTTCAGGCGGGCGATCCGGTAGCGGATCTGGCGCAGGCTCAGACCCAGCCGGGCTGCGGCAGCGGTGCGGTTGAAGCCGGTTTCCTGCAAGGCCTTGATCAGGATCTCGCGCTCCTGCTGATCCAGGTGGTGCTGCAGGTCATCGGGCAGCGTGCTCGCTGGTTCGGCGGTTGCAGCCGACACGGGTGCTGACGCTGTTTCGACGGACTGCGACATGGGCTGAACGGCCGATTCGATCTGCAACTCATGGCCGTCGTTCAACGCCACGGCGCGGTGCAGCAGGTTCTCCAGTTCGCGCACATTGCCTCTCAGCGGGTGCTGCGCCAGTTGTGCCAATGCTGCCGGCGTGAGGGCGGGGGCCGGCAGACCGGATTCGGCGGTTATCCGCTTGAGCAGGACGTCACACAGTTCCGGCAGGTCTTCGCGCCGTTCGCGCAAGGGCGGGATGTCGATCTCGATCACGTTGAGCCGGTAGTAGAGGTCCTGGCGGAAGCGACCCGCCTGGACTTCGTCGGCCAGGTTCTTGTGGGTGGCGCTGACGATCCGCACATCGACCGGTTCTTCCTGCGTTGCACCCACCGGGCGTATGCAGCGCTCCTGGATGGCGCGCAGCAACTTGGACTGCATCGCCAGCGGCAGATCGCCAATTTCGTCGAGGAACAGGGTCCCGCCGCTGGCTGCCTGGAAGAAGCCTTCACGGTCCTGCGAGGCACCGGTATAGGCGCCCTTTCGGACGCCGAAGAACTCGGCTTCCAGCAGGGTCTCGGGGATGGCGCTGCAGTTGACGGCGATGAGTGGGCCACTGGCGCGGTGGCTGTTGGCGTGCAGCGCATTGGCTGCCAGCTCCTTGCCGGTGCCGGATTCGCCGCAGAGCAGTACCGGCGCCATGCTGCGTGCCACCTTGGCGATACGTTCCTTGACCTGGCGCATGGCAGCAGACTGGCCGACCAGACGCTGCAAAACGGCTTGCGCTTCCGGCGCCTGGCCTGGGGCGTCCATCGTGCGCACACTGCGGGAGGGCGTGGCCTGGGGCTGCTGGGCGAGCGCATCCTGCACGGCAGAGGCGATGACGGCGCGGAATTGGCGCAGATTGACCGGCTTGGTCAGGTAGTCGAAAGCGCCAGCTTTGAGTGATTCGACGGCATTTTCCGCCGAGCCATAGGCCGTGATGACCACGCAACGCTCGTGGCGTTGCTGGGCGCGCAGGCGCTGGATCAGTTCGATCCCGAGGCCGTCGGGCAGGCGCATGTCGGTGATCAGCACATCGAAGCGACGCTCGTTCAAGTGCTGCCAGGCCGTTTCCAGATTCTCGGCGACGTCCACGCGGTAGCCTTCACGCAACAGGGTCAGTTCATACAGGGTGCGCAGATCCGGCTCGTCGTCGACCACCAGGATATGCACCGTGTTCGTGGAGGTGTTCAGTGCCATGAAGAGATCTGTCGGTTAGGAGGAGGCGCGTTGTCATAGGCCGGACGGGGACGGCGCAAGAATACGAAAAATTCGTTGCCCTCCATGCGGACGCCGCGTGCCATGCGCTGCACCCGCTGGAAGGCAATGGTCGCGCCATGACGTTCGCACAGTTCACGGCAGATGAACAAGCCCAGGCCGCTGGAGCGGCTCTCAGACGAGAAGAAGGGTTCAAACAGATGGCGCTCCACCGAGGGTTCCATGGGCGGGCCATCGCTCCAGACGGCCAGGCTGATCTCGCCTCGGGCCGAGGCCTGGGTGGCAACCTGAATCGATTCGGCTTGGCCGCTGGCGTAACGGCGGGCGTTGTCGAGCAGATTGACCAGCACGCGCCGCAGATGGTCGGGTGCGAAATCGACGGGCCGCAGTGCGGCGGCGAGATCCAGGTGCAGCAGGGACTGGCTCTGCGTCTGCTGTGTCCAGTCCAGGCAGATGCGGGTCACGGTCTCGTCAAGTACCAGGGTTTCCGGCGGCTGGGTCTGGACCTGGCCGCGCTTATGCACCCGCGAGATGTCCAGGATGTCTTCCACGATTCTTTCCAGCCGACGGGCATTTTGCTGCACCAGTCCGGTCAGCTGCGTGAGCCGCGGGTCGCCGAGGTCCTCTTCCAGCAAGGCATTGGCCTGGACGATGGCCGCCAGGGGGTTGCGGATCTCGTGCGCCATGGCCGCCGACATGCGCCCCATGCTGGCCAGCTTCTCGGTGCGCATGCGGGCTTCCATCTCGCGCTGATCCTGCAGGAAGACGACACACAGGTTTTTGGCGCCGCCGCCACGCGTCGCCGTCAGGCGGGTGCGGACCCGAAGGTGCCGCGGCCCCTGGCCGACATGCTGGATGTTGACGTCGGCTTGCTGCATGCCGCGGTAGGCAAAGCTTTGTTGCGTCAGGTCGACCAAGGGCTGCCAGGCGGACTCGTCGCTCAGTGTGAAGGGGATTTTGTCCAGTGGCTGGGTGTCTGATTGCAGCAGTTGGCGTGCGGCCGGGTTGGCGGCATGCACGGTGCCGCGGGCGTCGACCACCAGAATGCCGTCGCTCAAGGACTCGATCACCAGATCGTTGACCTGCTGCTGGATGCGTGCCGCAGATTGGCTGCGGCGGGCGCGCTGCCCCTCGCTGGCCAGGCGGGTGGAGAGCTGGTGGGACAGAAAGGCGATCACGAAGGTGCCGGCGCCCGTGAGGGCCGACTGGATGAAGTGGGGCGTCACGTCACCGTGGGTCTGCAGCGACAGCCGGAGAGCCTGCAGCAGCAGCATCAGCGTGACGCCAGCCGCCGTACCCATGGCCAGCAGCAGGGAGCCGAGCACCGAGGCCAGCAGCACCGGCAGGGCGAACAGCGGCGTGTAGTTGATGCTGCTGCCCTGGAGGAATTGCAGCGTGGCAAAGACCAGGACATCGACCCCGATGACGGCAACCCATTGCAGATCGAACGTTCGGCCCAGTCGCCGCGGACGCAAGCCAATCCGGACCACCAGCGCACTGGCGAAATAACCGAAGCACACGACCAGCAGCCAGAGGTTGCTGACCTGGCCGATCCCATACAGGACGCCTTGCAGCAGCAGGAGCACCAGGCCGATGGTGACGCGTGCCGTCATGAAGCCGCGCCACAGCCTGCTGAGTTCCGGGAGCGCGTGGTCGGAGGGTTCCAGGTCGGTGTCCAGCAGTGACGGACCAAACCAGGAGTGCACCTCGTCGGTCGCCTGCATTCAGGACTCCGCGCGTTGCCGGTGTTCGGCGCAGCAGTACAGCCCGTTGCGTCCGGCGATGGCATCTGCCTGGGGGAAGTGCACGCCACACTGGGCGCAACGCACCATGTCCTGCAGCGGTGGCCGGGATGCTGGTTTTTGTTTCCGGCCCGTATCGGCCAGCCGGCTTGAACGCCATGCCCACACGGCAATGAATACCACCACGAGCAACAGCAGGAATTTCATGTGCTGCGGCCGAGGATGACTTCAATCACGAAACGGGAGCCCACGTAGGCCAGCAGCAGCAGGCCCGAGCCGATGTAGAGAATGCGCGCGGCGCGCCGGCCGCGCCAGCCGAAGCGCGCGCGGCCGATCAGCAGAACAGCGAAAGTCAGCCAGGACAGGACGGAAAAGACGGTCTTGTGGTCCCACTTCCAGTGGGCACCGGCCGCGCCGTAAAGCGACTCGCCGAACAGAATGCCGACCAGCAGGGTGGCCGACAGCAGCACGAAGCCGGCACTGACAAAGCGGAAGGTCAGCCGCTCGATGGTCAGCAGCGGCAGACCGCTGTGTGGGTCGGCCGCCAGACGGATGCGTTCTTCGGTGCGGTTCATCAGCCAGGCGTGGGCCGCAGCAGCGGCGAACAGGCCGTAGGAGGCGATGCCCAAGGCCCAGTGCAGCGGCAGCCAGGGTGAGGCTGAGGCATGCAGGGGCTGACCCGGGAACAGCAGCGCCAGAATGACCGTGGCAGCGCCGAGGGCCGAGAAGGCCCAGCGCGTTTCCAGCTGCGGGTAGACATGGCTCTCCACGGCATAAACAGCCGCGACCAGCCAGGCCGTGACAGACAGTGCCGGCGCAAAGCCGAAGTGCGGGCTGGCGCCCAGCAGGCTGAAGGCCAGTACCAGGCCATGCAGCAGCCAGGCCGCAATCATGCTGCGGCGCATGGCCTGTGGCCCCAGGCGACGGATCGCCGTGGCCGGCGCAATATAGGTAACTGCGGCAGCGACAGTCAGCGTCACAGGGAGCCAGGAAGCACTCGCTAGAATCATGGGTACAGTTTAGCGTTTTGCACAGTGTCAATTTGCCGTTGACATCCAACTTTGGTTCCGTTCGCCGGAATACCCCCTTATGGCCTCCGCCCTCACCGACAAACTCAGCCGCCTCGTCAAGGAAATCCGGGGCCAGGCCCGCATCACTGAATCCAATGTGGCCGATATGCTGCGCGAGGTGCGCATGGCCTTGCTGGAGGCCGACGTGGCGCTGCCGGTGGTGCGCGACTTCGTGGCCCGGGTCAAGGAAAAAGCGCTCGGCCAGGAGGTGATGGGCTCGCTCACGCCAGGGCAGGCGCTGGTGGGCATCGTCAACCGCGAGCTGGCCGCCACCATTGGCGAGGGCGTAGCCGATCTCAATCTGTCGGTACAGCCGCCGGCGGTGATCCTGATGGCCGGCCTGCAGGGCGCCGGCAAGACCACCACCACTGCCAAGCTGGCCAAGCACCTGATCGAGAAGCGCAAGAAGAAGGTGCTGACGGTCTCGGGCGACGTCTACCGTCCGGCGGCCATCGAGCAGCTAAAGACCGTGAGCGCGCAGGCCGGGGCCGAGTGGTTCCCGAGCACGCCGGAGCAGAAGCCGGTGGACATTGCCAACGCAGCGCTGGATTACGCCCGCAAGCACTATTTCGACGTGCTGCTGGTGGATACCGCCGGCCGGCTGGCGATCGACGAGGCGCTGATGCGCGAGATCCGCGAGCTGCATGCCGCCATCAACCCGGTTGAAACCCTGTTCGTGGTCGATGCCATGCAGGGCCAGGACGCGATCAACACCGCCAAGGCCTTCAAGGACGCGCTGCCGCTGACCGGCATCATCCTGACCAAGACCGACGGCGACTCGCGCGGTGGTGCAGCCCTATCGGTGCGCGCCGTTACCGGTGTGCCGATCAAGTTCGCCGGAACCAGCGAGAAGATTGACGGCCTGGAGGTGTTCGACGCCGAACGCCACGCCGGACGCGTGCTGGGCATGGGCGACATCGTGGCCCTGGTCGAGCAGGTCGCGGCCGGCGTGGACATGGCGGCGGCGCAAAAGCTGGCGGCCAAGGTCAAGAGTGGTGAGGGCTTCGACCTCAACGACTTCCTGGCCCAGTTGCAGCAGATGAAACAGATGGGCGGCCTGTCCAGCCTGATGGACAAGCTGCCGGCGCAGATGGCGGCCAAGGCCGGTCAGGTCGATACCGACCGCGTGGAGAAAGACCTGCGCCGCAAGGAAGGCATCATCAACAGCATGACCAAGCTGGAGCGCAAGAAGCCCGAACTCATCAAGGCCACGCGCAAGCGCCGCATCGCCGCTGGCGCTGGCGTGCAGGTGCAGGACGTCAACCGCCTGCTCAAGGAATTCGAGCAGATGCAGGACATGATGAAGAAGATGAAGGGCGGCGGCCTCATGAAGATGATGAAGCGCATGGGCGGCATGAAGGGCATGCCCCGCATGCCTTTCTAGAAGGCATGAATCAATCTACTGCGCGGGCCGATCTTGCGCCTGCGATGCTCGCCGTACGTTAGTACGGCTGCGCTTCTCACCGCAACCTCGACCCGCTCGCTACGATTTCTTCACGCCTTCGAGGTGTGCTTGCTTGCCATGACGACCAACGTGCCTATTGGGTGACAACTTCGCCGCGCAGGCTGTAGTGCAACGCTTCGGTGACGGTCACGTCGACCAGCTGGCCGATCAGGTCTTTCGGTGCTTTGAAATTCACCACCCGGTTGCACTCGGTGCGACCCATCAGTTCCTCCGCATCGCGCTTGGACGTGCCTTCCACCAGGATGCGCTGTACCGTGCCGACGCGGCTGGCGCTGATCTGCTTGATGTTGGCCTCGATCGCGGCCTGCAGCTCCTGTAGCCGCTTAAGCTTCACGTCGTGCGGCGTGTCGTCGTGCAGATTGGCCGCCGGCGTACCAGGCCGCGGGCTGAAGATGAAGCTGAAGGAGTTGTCGAAACCGACGTCGTCGATCAGCTTCATCATCCTGGCAAAGTCGTCCTCGGTCTCGCCCGGAAAGCCGACGATGAAGTCGCTGCTGAGCGACATGTCGGGCCGGATGGCGCGCAGCTTGCGCACCGTGCTCTTGTATTCCATGGCGGTGTAGCCGCGCTTCATGGCCATCAGGATACGGTCGCTGCCGTGCTGCACCGGCAGATGCAGGTGGCTCACCAGCTTGGGCACCTTGTCGTAGGCGGCAATCAGCGCTGGTGTGAATTCATTGGGGTGGCTGGTGGTGTAGCGGATGCGCTCGATGCCGGGGATGTCGGCCACGTACTCGATCAGGGTGGCGAAGTCGGCCTGTTCTGCGGTGCCGCCCATCGGCGCGCGCCAGGCATTCACGTTCTGGCCCAGCAGGTTGATTTCCTTCACACCCTGGTCGGCCAGGCCGGCGATTTCCACCAGCACATCCTCGAACGGGCGCGATACTTCCTCGCCGCGGGTGTAGGGCACCACGCAGTAGCTGCAGTACTTGGAGCAGCCCTCCATGATGCTGACAAAGGCGGTGGCGCCTTCCACCTTGGCGGGCGGCAGGTGGTCGAATTTTTCGATTTCGGGAAAGCTGATGTCCACCTGCGGCCGCTTCTGCGCCTCGCGCGCGGCCAGCAGCTCGGGCAGGCGGTGCAGGGTCTGCGGGCCGAACACCACGTCCACATAAGGCGCGCGGCGGATGATCTCGGCGCCCTCCTGGCTGGCCACGCAACCGCCGACGCCGATCTTCACGCCTTTTTTCTTCAGGTGCTGCACGCGGCCGAGGTCGGAGAACACCTTTTCCTGCGCCTTTTCGCGTACCGAGCAGGTGTTGAAGAGGATCAGGTCGGCCTCGTCCACGTTCTGGGTCGGCTCGTAACCCTGGGCTGCGCCCAGCACGTCGGCCATCTTGTCCGAGTCGTACTCGTTCATCTGGCAGCCGAAGGTCTTGATGAAAACTTTTTTGCTCATGGAGAATCTCTGCTGCTATCAAATCGATAGCTGTTTGCGCAATGAAGACGAGGGTGAAGACCCTGAAATACCTTGAACTCGGCGCAGGTGCGCAGTCTCAGGGCTTGGCCTGGGCTTCCGCCTCGGTCAGGATCCAGACATCGTGGATCTGGCCTTCCGGGCTGCGTACATAGCGCACCAGCAACTCCTGCCCGACCAGCGAGGCCGACAGCACCAGCAGGTTGTTGCGGCCGCGGATGCGTGTGCCCGGTGACAGCCGGTCGGGCCGGCCATCGAGCAGGACTTCGGGCGGCTGGGTGACCACCAACAGACCTCGCTTGGCAGCAAGGGGGATGGGGCGCTGCATCGTGTCTTGAGCGGAGGTCGGGAGCGGAAGCAGCCAAACCAGCCCGGCAGACAAGGCGAGCAATGTTGCCATCAGGTGGCGGGGGGGAAGCAGACAGCGGTTCATGGTGTTCATCCAGAGGCTGAAAGTACAAAATAAAAAGCCACTGTGCGGGACAGTGGCTTGTCTGTCAACGCCCCGGAACGGGCCGGGGCATGGCAGGTGTTTGGTGGCGCTTCACGGATTCGAACCGCGGACCTGTGGATTATGATTCCATCGCTCTAACCGACTGAGCTAAAGCGCCAAAGCCTCAAATTATAGCGTCAACTTTAGCGCCTTGTCACTGATGCTTGAATTCGGGCTTGCGCTTGGACACGAAGGCGTCCATGCCCTCTTTCTGGTCTGCCGTGGCAAACAGGGCGTGGAACAGACGGCGCTCGAACATCACGCCGTCGCTCAAGGTTCCTTCGAAGGCGCGGTTGACCGACTCCTTGGCGGCCATCACGGCCACCTGCGAGAAATCACTGATCATGAGTGCGGCGGCCAGCGTCTCGTCCATCAGTTTGTCCAGTGCCACCACCCGGCTGACCAGACCGGCGCGCTCGGCTTCTGCCGCGTCCATCATGCGCCCGGTCAGCGCCAGGTCCATGGCCTTGGCCTTGCCGACGGCGCGCGGCAGGCGCTGCGTGCCGCCGGCGCCGGGGATGATGCCCAGTTTGATCTCGGGCTGGCCGAAGCGGGCATTGTCGGCGGCGATGATGAAGTCGCACATCATGGCCAGTTCGCAGCCGCCGCCCAGGGCGAAGCCGCTGACCGCGGCGATCACCGGCTTGCGGATGCTGCGGATCTGTTCCCAGTTGCGCGTGATGTAGTCACCCTTGTAGACGTCGGCAAAGCTGTAGCTGGCCATGGCGCCGATGTCGGCGCCGGCGGCAAACGCCTTTTCGCTGCCGGTGATGACCATGCAGCCGATGCCCGGGTCAGCGTCAAAGGTCTTGAGTGCCTCGCCCAGTTCGTTCATCAGCTGGTCGTTCAGCGCATTGAGTTGCTTGGGGCGGTTGAGCGTGATGATGCCGACCTTGTCGGCTTCGGTACGCACCTGGATCAGTTCATAGGTCATAGGGGTCTCCATTGAAATCAGTTACTCCATCATGTCGCGCGAGTCACGCACTGTATGTGAAGGGCCCCATTCGCGGGCACCCGTGGAACCGGCTTTGCCGGGCCACTGGGTGCGCCCCCTTGAGGGGGGTGGCGTAGCGACACGCAGTGCGCGCAGCCTGGGGGTGCTCCATATCACGTCTGCAGGAACATGCGGTAGGCGGGGTTGCGGGTTTCCTCCACATGGGCATAGCCCAGCGTGGCCAGGAATTTGGCGAAGGCCTTGTCGTCGGCCTTCGGCACCTGCAGCCCGACCAGGATGTGGCCGTAGTCGGCGCCCTGGTTGCGGTAGTGGAACAGGCTGATGTTCCAGTTCGGGCGCATCAGGCTGAGGAACTTGAGCAGCGCGCCGGGGCGCTCGGGGAAGACGAAGCGCAGCAGGCGCTCGTCCTGCGCCAGACCTGAGTGGCCGCCTACCATGTAGCGGATGTGCTCTTTGGCCAGGTCGTCGTGCGTGAGGTCGATGGCGTCGAAGCCCTGGCGCTTGAAGCTGGCGGCAATCTTGGTGCTTTCGCCCGGGGTCGAGGTGGTCAAGCCCACGAACACATGGGCCTGGCGGGCGTCGCTGATGCGGTAGTTGAACTCGGTCACGTTGCGCTGGCCACCCGGCAGCGTGCCGATCGACTCGCAGAAACGGCGGAAGCTGCCGCGCTCCTCGGGGATTGTCACCGCGAACAGCGCCTCGCGCTCCTCGCCCACTTCGGCGCGTTCGGCGACAAAGCGCAGGCGGTCGAAGTTCATGTTGGCGCCGCACAGAATGGCGGCATAGGTTTCGCCCTTGGTCTTGTGCTTCGCCACGTACTGCTTGATGGCCGCCACGGCCAGCGCGCCGGCCGGCTCGACGATGCTGCGCGTGTCGACGAACACATCCTTGATGGCCGCGCACACGGCATCGGTGTCGACCTCGATGAAGTCGTCCACCAGCGCGCGCGTGAGGCGGAAGGTTTCCTCGCCCACCAGCTTGACGGCGGTGCCGTCGGAGAACAGGCCGACATCATCCAGCGTGACGCGCTTGTCGGCCGCGATCGACTGGATCATTGCGTTGGAGTCGTTCATCTGCACACCAATGACCTTGACCTCCGGTCGCACGGCCTTGATGTAAGCGGCCACGCCGGAGATCAGGCCGCCGCCGCCGATGGCGACGAACACTGCGTCCAGCGGACCCTGGTGCTGGCGCAGCATCTCCATGGCAATCGTGCCCTGGCCGGCGATCACGTCCGGGTCGTCGAAGGGGTGGACGAAGGTCAGCCCCTGCTTTTTCTGCAGCGCCAGGGAATGGTTGTAGGCGTCCGAATAGCTGTCGCCAAACAGCACCGCTTCACCCCCCAGCGCTTTCACAGCGTCAACCTTGAGCTGTGGCGTGGTGGTGGGCATCACGATGACGGCGCGGCAGCCCAGCCTGTGCGCGCTCAGGGCCACGCCTTGCGCGTGGTTGCCGGCGGAGGCGCAGATCACGCCCTTTTTGAGCTGCTCGGGTGTCAGGTGCGCCATCTTGTTGTAGGCGCCGCGCAGCTTGAAGCTGAACACCGGCTGCTGGTCTTCGCGCTTGAGCAGCACCTTGTTGTGCAGGCGACGGCTCAGGGTTTTGGCGGGTTCGAAGGGCGATTCCACCGCCACGTCATAAACGCGAGCGGTCAGGATTTTTTTCAGGTAATCGGCGGGTTTGAGGCGGGGTGTTTTCATGGGAAGAGCCAGTGTAGTCATAATTTGCGCTACACCATCCCTCCATTTTGACAAGAGAAAAACCATGGAATGCACAGTGAGCTGGACCGGCGCCACGGGCGCGCGCTCGGGCATGGGCTTTTTGGCCGAGACCGGCAGCGGCCATACGCTGATGATGGACGGCGCCCCCGACGCCGCCAAACCCGAGAACGGTGGCCAGAACCTGGCGCCGCGCCCGATGGAAACCGTGCTGGCCGGCACCGGTGGCTGCACGGCCTACGACGTGGTGCTTATCCTCAAGCGCGGCCGGCATGACGTGCGTGGCTGCTCGGTCAAGCTCAGCAGCGAGCGGGCCGAGACCGACCCCAAGGTGTTCACCAAGATCCACATGCACTTCATCGTCAGCGGCAAAGGCATTCCGGCGGCGGCCGTGGAGCGGGCCATTGCCATGAGCCATGAGAAGTACTGTTCGGCCAGCATCATGCTGGGCAAGACGGCCGAGATCAGCACCAGCTTTGATCTGGTGGAGCTCTGATTCAGAGTGAAACTGGCCGTTGGGCCCTGAAGAGGTTGTGCTGATTGCTGCTGTTTTTGTAGCGTCTGCCGGTGCTCAGATGTGATGCGCCACCGTCGTCATCACCTTGGCGGCGGCTTTCATGACGTTCTTCACCGGCTCCGGCAGTTCCATGGCGCCGGCTTTCTGGGCATCAATCGCATGGCGCACCTCGTCTTCGGCCATCTGCGCCACGATGGCGCGCGAAGCGGTGTCGCCCCCCGGCAGGCGGTCCATGTGGCTCATCAGGTGGGCCTCCACCTGGCGCTCGGTTTCCACCACGAAACCCAGACTGACGCGGTCGCCCAGCCGGCCGGCCAGCAGGCCGATGCCGAACGCCCCGGCGTACCACAGCGGGTTGAGCAGCGACGGGCGTGAGCCCAGTTCGTCCAGGCGCTGCTTCGTCCAGGCCAGATGGTCGGTCTCTTCGACGCAGGCCCTGGTGAAGTGGGCGCGCAGGGTGTCGTTGCGGGTAGCAAAGGCCTGGGCCGTGTACAGCGCCTGGGCGCACACCTCGCCGACATGATTGACGCGCATCAAGGCAGCCGAGAGTTTCTTTTCTTCATCCGAGAGCGCGCTGCCGGGCACGGCGGCTTGCGGGGTCGGCAAGGCGGCGTGCGGTGTGGCAAACAGGGTGCGCAGGGCGGTGTCGGCCGTGGTCAGGAGGGCGTCGATCATGGGTGTACCTTTTCGGCTGGATGATGGGGCGTCAGAACCGGCGGCATTTCTTCGCGGATGACGCGGCGCAACGTCACTTCCAGCGAGGCCCGATCCATGGCCTCGCGCAGTGCGGCATTGATCAGGGTCTGGTAACCGCGCCCGCCCGCCCGGGCCTTGAACCAGGCCACAACGTCCGGATCCAGCGTGATGTTGATTTTCTGCTTTTTCAAGGTGCTTGTCGCATGTTTTGTATAGATGATTATGGAGATTTTGAGGGTTTTGAGGACACCCATCCGGCCGGCGTTGCACTTTGTTGCAGTGGTGCAACGAAACGAGACCTATAAAGTGGATTGAAGCGGTTTTTCTTTGCCAAAGGTGCCGGGCTCTGGTGCAATACATACAACTTCCTTAAAGAGGAGGTTGGCCCGGGGAACCGAAACTCCCTTCGGAGCCCTTGTTTAACCTTTGGAGAACTTTCAATATGAAAAAGACCCTGATTGCCCTGGCCGCTCTGGCTGCCACCGGCGCTGCTTTCGCTCAGTCTTCCGTTAGCCTGTACGGTCGCGCTGACGTTGGCTACGCCAATCAAGCCGTCAGCACGACTCGTGCTGGTGTTGACACCAAGAACACCTTGAACGGCGTTACCTCGCACAATTCTGTTTCCAGCTACTGGGGTATCACGGGTACCGAAGATCTGGGCGGCGGTCTGAAGGCCAACTTCAAGTTCGAGCAAGACCTCTTCCCGGCTACTGGTGCCACCGGTAACTCGGGTGCGGACTCTGGTGTCGCGACTCAGGCTGACCGTGCTGCTACCGGCGCTTTCAACCGCATTTCTCTGGTTGGTCTGTCCGGTGGTTTCGGTACCTTGAATTTTGGTACTGACTATGTGCCGACCTTCAAGCTGGCCGCTGCAACCGATGTCTTTGGTCAGTCCTACCTGACGACTGTGGGCCTGTCTGCTGGTACCCACGGTGTTGGTCTGGGCACCATTACCGGCGGTGCCATCGGCAATATCTCTACTGCCACTAACAGCCTCGCTATTGGCTCGGGTTCGACCCGCCAGCTTCAGTACAGCACCCCCAATTTTGGTGGCTTCACTGGTAACCTGGCTTTCGTCAACTCTGACAATTCGTACACCGGCGGTACGGTGGCTATTGCCAAAAACAAGCAAACCAATGTGAGCGGTATTTACTCCAATGGCCCGCTGTATGTTGGTTTGGCCTTTGGTTCTCGCGAAGCCGAAGGCACTGCAACTCTGAAGGCCGAGTTGACCGTGTTCGGTGCCAGCTATGACTTCCAGAGCTTCAAGCTGGTTGGTAACTACCTGTCGGCTAAGTCCAGCGCTTCTAACGTGGCGGGCGACACCAAGAGCACTGAGTACAACTTGGGTGTGACGGTGCCGTTCGGTGCCGTGACCGCGATTGCTCAGATCGGTCGCAATACGTATAACTCTGATGTGACTGGTCAAGACGGCGATGCTAGCGGCAACGACTGGGCCCTCGGCGCTGACTATGCTCTGAGCAAGCGCACCACCGCTTTCGTGAAGACTGGCACGTCCAACAAGCTGGAAGGCACGATCGCCGCCCAAACTCGTGACACCAAGCGTGACGTGACCACCATCGGTGTGCGTCACACCTTCTAATTCTCTGCTGACGCAAGTCAGTTGAGGATTGAAGTAAAAGCCCTGCCGGGTCAAACCGGTGGGGCTTTTTTATTGAATTGATTTCTCTCGTGACATTGACTTGTCCGCTCCTGTGTCTTGCCGATAGATGTTAGAGCCTCCTGTGAGGCTGGGCCGCTGTCGTAGAGCCGTTGCGTTAGGGGATCTAAAGCATCGGCTTGGACGTCAATGCGGTGATCTGGCGGATGTTCTCAAGCGTAACGCTTGTTGCGCAGGTTGTTTTTCATTTCCTTGAGCATCGGTTGCAGGCGGTTGCCGCCGATGCGCAGCGCCACGCAGGTGGCCAGGATGTCCACGATCATCAGATGCAGCAGGCGCGAGACCATGGGGCTGTAGCGGTCGTAGCCCTCGGGGTGATCGGCCGCCAGGTGGATGTGGCCGGCCATGGCCAGTGGCGAGCCGCTCGCGGTGATGACGATGGTGGTGGCGCCGTTCTTGCGCGCGATGTCGCAGGCGTCCATCAGGTCGCGCGTGCGGCCCGAGTTGGAGATGACCACCAGGCAGTCACCCGGGCCCATGAGCGAAGCGCTCATGACCTGCATGTGGCCGTCGCTGTAGGCCACGGTGTTGACCCCGAGACGAAAGAACTTGTGCTGTGCATCCAGTGCCACGATGCCGGAGTTGCCGGCACCAATGAACTCGATGCGCTTGCCGGTCTTGAAGGTGGCGGCCAACACGGCGGCCGCCTTGTCGATCGCCGCGGTCGAGGCATCGTTGCGGTATTTCAGGAAGGCCGCCACCGTGTTGTCGATCACCTTGACGACCACATCGCTGGTCTTGTCGTCCACATCGACGCTGCGGTGGATGAAGGGCACGCCTTCGCTCACGGTGCCGGCGAGCTTGAGCTTGAAGTCGGACAGGCCGTCATAACCCATGCTGCGGCAAAAGCGCACCACCGTGGGCTTGCTGACATGGGAGCGCTCGGCCAGTTCGCTGACCGGCAGCTTGGCAAAGGCGCGCGGGTCCGTCAATACGAGCTTGCCGACGCGTTGTTCGGCCGGCGCCAGGGAGGGCAGCGAGGCCCGGATTCGATCCAGCATGCAGACTCCTGCGCGCCTGTTTCAGGCGCTGCGTCATGGTTACACAGAAAAGCGATCGAGCGTAATTTTATTTCACTCATAATTCAGGCCCATGAACCAGCTCGACGCGCTCAAACAGTTCACCACCGTGGTGGCGGACACCGGAGATTTCAGGCAGATCGCGGCCTTCCAGCCGCAGGATGCGACCACCAATCCCTCGCTCATTCTGAAGGCCGTGCAAATGGCCGATTACCAGCCATTGCTCAAGGAAACGGTGGCGCAGTTCAGGACACGTCCGCTGGACGAAATAATGGACCGTCTGCTGGTGCGCTTCGGCTGCGAGATCCTTTCCCTGATCCCGGGGCGTGTGTCCACCGAGGTGGATGCCCGGCTGAGCTTCGACACCCAGGCCACGGTGGCGCGGGCCGAGCGCCTCATCGACCTGTACCAGGCGCAGGGCATCCACATCGACCGCGTGCTGATCAAGATTGCCGCCACCTGGGAAGGGATCCAGGCGGCCGCGCAGCTGGAGCGGCGCGGCATCCATACCAACCTGACCCTGCTGTTTTCCTTCTGCCAGGCGGTGGCCTGCGGCCAGGCCAGGGTGCAACTGATTTCGCCTTTTGTCGGCCGCATCTACGACTGGTACAAGAAAAACGCCGGTGCCGGCTGGGACGAGGCTGCCAACGCCGGCGCCAACGACCCCGGCGTGGCCTCGGTGCGAGCCATCTACCAGCACTACAAGCGCTTTGACATCGCCACCGAGATCATGGGGGCGAGTTTCCGCAACATCGGGCAGATCGCGGCGCTGGCCGGGTGCGATCTGCTGACGATTTCGCCTGAACTGTTGGCCCAACTTGCGGCCAGCGATGCGTCGGTGGCGCGTGCGCTGGACGCACAGGCGGCACGCGCTATGGACTTGCCCGCGGTGAGCTACGACGAGCCGGGTTTCCGCTACGCGCTCAATGACGATGCCATGGCGACCGACAAGCTGGCTGAGGGCATCCGCGCCTTTGCGGCCGACACCCGCAAGCTCGAACAACTGATGCTGGCGGCCTGACATGAGCCGTAGCCGTTGTGACCATACGCCGGCCTGGGGCGCCTTGCGCGCTCTCTACGATGCCCAGGGCCGTGACTTCGACCTGCGCCAGGCGTTCGCCGCCGATGCGCAACGCTTTGAGCGCTTCAGCCTGCAGGCGCCGTTTGTGTTTGCCGACCTGTCGAAGAACCTGATTGATGCTGATGTTGATGCGCAATTGCTTGAGCTGGCGCGTCAGTGTGGTGTGCAGGCGCATCGCGATGCGATGTTCAACGGCGAGGTGATCAACCGGACCGAGCAACGTCAGGTCATGCATTTTCTGTTGCGTTATCCGCCAGATGCTGATTCAGAATCGCAGCGGAATGCTATTGAAAATGTAGCGTCCAAGTTAAGCCAGGTGCATGCCACGCTCAATGCCATGCTGACTTACGCCGAGATGGTGCGCCATGACGAAAGTATCACGGATGTGGTCAATATCGGCATTGGCGGCTCCGACCTCGGACCGCAGATGGCCGTGCTGGCGCTTGATGAATTTGCGATTCGGGGTAAGCTTTTCCACTTTGTCTCCAGTGTCGATGGTCATGAGCTCAGCCAGGTGCTGCGCAAGGTCCGGCCCGAGAGCACGCTGTTCCTGATCGCCTCCAAGTCCTTCACCACGCTGGAGACCATGACCAACGCGCGCTCGGCCAAGGCATGGTTCGAGGCGCAGGGCGGGCGCGACATTGCGCGGCATTTCTGTGCCCTGACCAGCAATGTCGAAGCGGCGCGAGCCTTCGGCATCAGCACGACGTTCGATTTCCGGGACTGGGTCGGCGGGCGCTATTCCATGTGGTCGGCCATTGGGCTGCCGATCGCCATTGCCATCGGGCCGCAGCGCTTTCGCGAAATGCTGGCCGGTGCGCACGCCATGGACGAGCACTTCCGCAACGAACCCCTGGAACGAAATCTGCCGGTGCGCCTCGCCCTGCTCGATGTCTGGTACCGCAATTTCCATGCTTTCGGCAGCCGCAGCGTGGCGCCGTATCACAGCGGCCTGCGCCGCATGCAGGCCTACCTGCAGCAGCTGGAGATGGAGAGCAATGGCAAGCGCGTGGATGAAGCAGGCCGGGCCTTGCCCTATGCCACCTCGCCCGTGATCTGGGGCGAACCGGCGGCCAACGGGCAACACGCCTATTTCCAGATGCTGCACCAGGGCAGCGACGTGATTCCGGTGGAGTTCATCGCAGTGAAGAAGGTGTCACACCCGCTGCCCGAGCACCATCACAAGCTGCTGGCCAATGCGCTGGCGCAGGCACGGGCGCTGATGCTGGGGCAGCAGGACGCCGGCGGCCACCGTTATCTGCCGGGCAACCGGCCGAGCACCTTTCTGTTGCTGGACGAACTGACGCCGGCCAGTCTGGGTGCCATCATCGCGCTGCAGGAGCATCGCGTCTTCGTGGCGGGCTCGCTCTGGGGCATCAACAGCTTCGACCAGTGGGGCGTGGAGCTGGGCAAAGTGCTGGCCAAGGACATGGAGCAGCGTCTGAGCAGCGGCAACGTCGACGGGCTGGATGCATCCAGCGCCGCGCTGTTGCACCGGTTGAATGAAAAATAGGGTTCCAGCCCTGACGGGCTCAAAAGTGAAGTGCAACACACCAATTGAAGAACCAATAAGGTGTGAACATGAAACAAGCACGACAGTACAAGCAGCTCGACTACCAAGAGCGCC